>OGDS01000887.1_pt1 | contig 27452 bp, 38 predicted proteins | sample 1570351 | NCBI WGS metagenome assembly OGDS01 (sample SAMEA2581974, study PRJEB24529) | metagenome | biome: Human gut stool | place: China | collected 2011
TTTATGATATTATATTATCACAAAAAGTCCGGTTTTACTATGTATATTCATTCCTGTAGCTTCGCAAAATTTTTGTCAAAAATTCTCATTTTTTTTGTCATACGTTTTCGGCAAATAATTTTCGGTATTATGTTAAATGAATTATAAACATAAAATGAGGATTTTTGACAAATATTTTGAAAATATCTATTCACATATTTACTGTAATTTATTTAAAGTATACAATATTTTTATAATTAGAAAAGGAGGATCTTATAATGGGATTTTTTACAGGTATGCAACAAGCTTCAGCGGAAACAACTTACAAAGATGCGAAAAAATATTTAAAGTCCAAAGATGGTAAAATTCATGTGATAATCCTGAATTATTCACGGAACAGTATCTGAACTGATAACTGTACCATGAATCCCCAAATTGACCCATGTAGCCTAAACATCGCTCAACCGATCTCCAAAAAAGGGTATAAAATCCCTGTGGCAGAGTTCTGAGCGGTTATTAAGCTGTCAAGGTTCGTTAATAGTTGCTATTCCAGCTGTACATTCAGCTTACCGATATTTGAAAGTGTCTCATAGAATTCATTCTTATAAGGGCAGCTGCTACACAGCTTGAATGTGATATATCTTGCTGAACGAATTACTTTTGCAGCAATCTTCAGCAGTTTTAAACGGACGGTATCTATGCGTTGTTTTCGCATGTTTGCTGATAACGCCAATCGTCTAAACCAATTAAATATGTTATACGCAAGAGCGTGTACCTGAAGTCTGTTTGCATTTACGATTCTGGTATGACTGCTTACGGAAGCAAAATCAAAACCGGATTTGCTTTCTTTGATGAAGTTTTCCATCAGACCTCGCTTGCAGTAAAATTTGATAAGATACTCTGGTGCGGAATCCATGTTTGTGACAACAAATGTGTACATGTAAACCATCTGGTTTTCCGGCTTTTCAACCTTGCATACCACACGCCTTTCATAAGGCCATGACTTTGCTTTGTACATGAATTCACCATAAACTACCGCATAATCCACTTTGTTATTTCTGGTGATTTCATTAAGTTCATCCACAAAATAGGATGCTTTTTCACGGAGAAGACCATTCTCCTTCAGCCGGATCACATAGCTTGTGCCGTTTTCTTCGCACTGCTTATAAAGATCAGGAGTCGCAAAACCACTATCACCACGAAGCAGAATACGGATTACAGGATAATCATTCTGGTATTCATCCAGTATCGGCTGCAAAAAATCAACTACTCCGGTACAGGAATACTGTGTTCCATCACGCAGTTGGATCTTTATCAGATCCCCGGTCATTCCGTCATAACAGACAAGTGGATGATAACCATTGCTTTGATAATGAAAGTTAAAGGCTCTGCCTTCCTGTCTGCCGTATGCATCAAGGAGGGTGGAATCCAGATCCAGAATAACAGCCGATGGCATCTGAATGCTGTAAATTTTCTTCCGAAGCACTCTGGCAATCGCAAGGAACTGGTTTAAGGTGTCTTCATCCATACGGTTAAAGAATCTTGATACCGTAGGCTGTGATGCAGGCGCATCTTTTCCAAGTACAGACTTGAATACTGGATCATTGGTCAGTTCATCGGAAGCATCATCTTCGAAATAACCGGCAATGATCATATATACCATCTGGAGCAGGTTTTTTGGATCCGAATGATATCTGAATAATGCAGGATCATTGGTTTTAAACGCTTTTTCTAAAAGCGTATCAATACCAAGTTTGCTTATGAATTCTTTGATGAGAAGCAGACCTGCATCGGAGGAGAGATCTCCTCCATCAAAATTTATTTTTATCTGTCTATTGCTTTCTAAGGCTAAGGTGTTTACAATACTCATAAAGGGCTCCTTTGGGTTATTTTTTAAGATTCGACACCTTAATTTTACCACAAATGGATGCTCTTTTTTATTCATCTGATAGGTGAAAAGCAATATTCAGTTAAAATATAGAAACTATGTGGTTTTCAGCCACTTTCACGGCTGTACCGTGAATAATATAGGATAATGTTTAATTCCTTTAGTAAATTGGTAAATCAGGTTTTTTCATGTGAAGACAAATACACTACACAAATAGATACCATTCTCTCTGCGATGCAAGACGATGGTTATGAAATTGTTGACGTAAAAATAACAGTTATTCAAAACCAGGGCTTGGTAGGTGAAATGGAAGGCTTCAATACTTTAATTACATATAGATAGCAATTTAGGTGCCAAACTTTTATGGACAAATAAGTCTACAGGCAGTGCGTTCAAAGAACAGACTATACCAATATCGAGTACATTTGATTACTGTATTATTGTTTTTGTGCATGATACATCCTCAAGACTTGAAGAGCATGCCATTATAATGGTGCCCAAAAATTCTACACAGTATTATTCGGCAATTGGCAGTAGAGACCAAATAAGAAGAGATGTTAAATATAGTGATACTGGCATTTTCATTGGGAATGGAATCTATCTTCCAAATACTATTATGAATGGATATTTAATACCATACAAAATATACGGAATCAATATTACTTTGTAATTTACAATGCATAAACATCTAATGGCATACCAGTCCAATTATTTGTACCTATTTTTTGAGTAATTGTGTGATTGTCAAAATCTACGACATGGATAGTATTGATCAACAGCTTAAGTCTAACAAAAAATAATACATATATAGTAATAAGAAATGTTGATAACCGCACAGTTTATAACAATCTTTACAATGGTAGTATTATTCAATATTATGATATGCCGTACACAAATATTGTTTTCAAATCTTACGGTATGGTAAATACAACAGTGCTTAAAGCATTAGAAGACTCTACAATTGTCACTAAAAAAAGTAATAATTACGAGGAAGTATTTATAGAGTTATCGTAGCAAATAATATATTTTATTACTATATTATTGTAATGTAAGAAATAAAATTACGATTATTAGCATTTACTACTTTTACATCTACAGATGTTTCTGTTGTTGTTTTAAAGGCAATATAATAACTTCCATTATTTCCATTTACTTTTTTGTCAACAATAGTTCCAGAACTTATAATGACATCAGTAGGTGTTCTATCATACCCAGAATAAGTTCCACTCATTATTATTAGGTGCGGTTTTCCATCTAAACTAATAGTTGTAAAACTATTAGCAACAAAAGTCCTTTGCTTAACGGATTTAATTTTATTACCTAAATTACTACTTAAAGTTCGTAGTTTTGATTTTGCATCATAGACCGCTTCTGTTGGAACAGTAAAATATGTATAGTTATCATCCTGATTAACTGCTGCTGCATCAACTGTAGTCCCGCGTTTATCTGGCAGTGTGCCTGTCTTACCAATGCCGGCTGTAGCACTGTTAAAAGTCTTACCAGTAACAACGTCTTTAAGTCCTGCACTACCAGTAACGGCTGGAACAGTAACCTGGCTAAGAACCTTACCACTGTCTGGCTTTACTACCTGCTCAGATGTCGATAAATTAACGCTCTTAGTCTGAGTAGTAATACTTGCTTTAACCTGGCTAAGTCCATCATAGCCGGAGTCTGGAGTAAGTGTTTGTGTTGTATTACTGGCATCCAGCGTAACTGTTTTAGTCTGTAATGTCGGGTTGGTCTTTATCTTCCTTACATTAGCTGCCATTGTAGCAAACTCAGCATCTTGCGCCGTAGGAACTCCTTTGTCAGCGAGGGCGCTTGCTACAGCTTTTTTTCCATCACTGACATTTTGAAAACAATCATCGACCTTGGTACTCATTGTATCAATCTGGTTTTGTAACGTTCCCTTTGTTGATACCTTTACATCACCTGTTATAAGTTTTATTAAATAAAATAATTTATCCCAGAATCCCCCTACTTCCGTAGAATCTATCTTATCACTGCTCATAGAAATATCTCCCTTCTAGTCAATAATGGTTTTATGCCTGTTGTTGAGCATCAGGAAATGCTTTGTAAAATGCCTGCTCTACCATATCCTGCCCCAGTGCATTTTTCAGGACCAATGTGTTTTGAAAGATTGCTGTCGTAACACCATTAAATAGATCTGCATGCGCTGGATCCGTAGTTTCAAAGCTTCCTATGCTTTTGGAAAATTCCGGACTGTCTGTTGTATAGTCTTTCATAGTCATCCTCCTAGAATTTATCATCCATTTGGAATGTCATTTCCATCCCGGCGTCCTTAATCTTGGGCTTAAATGTCTTTACGATTACCGTATCACCTTCCGAATCAATTAACGCCATTTCACTTATCTCTGCATCAGCCATCTCTGATTCTCCTAATACAAGGGAAAATCTGTAACAGGTATCTGTTACCTTGGTTATACTGGAGACTTCTTTTTTAATCAGTTCATGTGCAAGCTGCTCTCCTGGTTCCAACACGTTATTATTAGAATCAACGCCTCCATCTCCCAACGCTATATGTGTTATCGCTGGCAGACCTGCAATCCCGGCTCTGGCTTTTGCCATCTTGCTTCTTCCTGCTAATGTAACTAAATTCTTCATTCCAATGCCTCCTCCCTTATCCATGCATCCACCATTCTGTTCCCATCCATTGGAACAGTTCCATCAAGATACCACAGATCATGCGACACGATCACGCTTCCTTCATTGGTCTCAGTATTCTCTGTAATAAACCGATTGGTAGATTGTGCTGCCATGTTGTTCATTTTGCTGTCAAGTACTTGTGTGCCATCCAAATTCCATGTGCCATCAAGATACGGACCATTTGCAAAAAAATATGACGTCAAATGTACTATAACTTTCAGATCCGCGTTTTCCTCGTTTTCATTAACCGCTGGATAATAAAATATATAATGTGGTAATGTACTGGCTCTTTTTACCTTCATTACTTCTGCCACAATGCATTTGAAATCAATCGTACAGTCTTCATCCACAGATCCTGTTAAGAAATTGATATTGATTTCAGCCCATCTGGATGCATCTGTTATGTACAAGGGTTCGATCGTGCAGTCGCTGTATCCCAGTGCATCTAATGCATATAGCAGACCTTGCCTGGTTCCAGCCATTTCAGCAATCTTAGCTTTCATTTGCAGCCTTTTACGGTATGCATCATAAGTCTCGCCCTTTAGCTGTACCATATCTCTGTCCTGCCCGGCTACCTCCAGCATACAATTACTGCATGTCTCTATCAGGGACTCCTTCCGTAGCCTAAGGGCTGCATCCTTAATATCATCAAATGTATCTCCCATCATTCTGCAGAATATCAAAAGCTGGTTCTTACTCTTATTTCGCTTTAGTACCGCCGGTAGTAAATACTGTATATATTCACTAAAATTATCTAGCATTATGTCTCACTCTCCACGGTTACGGTCAGGTTACCCAGTAGGATTACATTGCCTTTTGCCAATGCTAAATCTGTCGCAGGTTCCTGGATCTTAATGTTCTTCAGTGTGGGAACTTCATCACGTATCGCACAATAAATATCTAATAAAATCAACTCATTCAATTCACGATCCGTATTTACCTTAAAATAATTTCGGACTGCATATTCTATACGTTCCTGTACTCCTTCACTGGATACTAAAGCTGGCAGCACCGCCTTAATAACCACATCCTGATTAATTGTTGTTGCACTCTTGACCAGGAGATTATCATAAGCTCCTTTTACCTCTTCTACAGCCTCAGTGACTTCTGTAATTAACTCTTCCGAGGCAGCTCCGGCAGTAGATGTAACTATAATATCTACGCTTCCCTGCCCTCTCGGATGAAGCTGATCCACGTCCACATACAGGACTCCTGTAACTTTTTCTGCGGCAGCCTTATACTTAGCAGCTGTTGTCCCTGTTGCAAGATCAGACCAGCTATTTAACGTCCTTGATCTCAGGGATTCAATATCCTCCAGGTCAGTGCCTTCCTTTGTGATCCAGTCCGTTTCATTAGTTATGGTGTCAATACCCTCCAAATGTCTTGTACAGTTAACTATCTGACCAGCTGATACGTTGTAAGCAGTGCCTTCCTTTTCTGCAACTACAGGCACTTCTATCTGTTCTGCCTCAGCCAACAGGATAACATCTTCCGTACTGAAAAACCTCAATTCATCGCCATTGATATCCTTGTCTGTTTTGAATGTCGTGCCTTTTGGAATCGTCAGAGAAGTATGTGAATCTGTACACTTCAACATCAATACTCCGTATGTCTTAGATGCAGGCTTTCTGGTCTTGGAATAATCACTGGCTCTAAGCTCCAGCCATTGTCCAGTAGCATGCTTTACATACATCTGGTTCAATACAGTTCTAAAGAATTGGATGAACTCTCTATATATCTGAAGCATGATCATCATCAGTGTATGGAATACGCCGCCCGAATTAAAATTAGTGATACAAAATCCTGCATCATTTAGTTCCTGTATCTTGGCTTCTTTTAGTTCATTCAGTTCCGGGACTGGGAAAATTTCATCCAGAATGTTATTGCTAATCATACTGTTACCTCCACTTGTACACGGTTCAGGCTCAAAGTAAGGCTCTGCTGCGTACCAGATATTAATTGAAATTTAATATAGATATTCAGAAGATCGTCTGTCCACTCCTGGCTGATTTCAACCGAATCAGGAACGATTTCTTCATGTACTGTCAGCTTCCGTCTTATCCTGCTGGATATTTCAATTCTGGTCAGTTCATTGTCCTGTTGATGGATAAAGTCTAAAAGGCTCCATCCAAACTCCTCATCGTAGAATAATTCCCCTTCCTGTGTCAGAGCTTCAATCTGCAGCGTCTGTAAGAAACCTGATTCATCATCCGTAACCGGAGCATCACCTGTAGCAGCTGGTGTAAGCTGCCAGTCATCATCCAGTTTGATATCAACCATATAATCAGCCTCCCACTATAACCGGTTTAATCTCTCCGCCGGTAAATACTACCGTAACAGTGTCTCCTGGCTCATGCATCTGTGTGCATCGTAATCCTGGAAGAACCGGATAATCAGACAGGGTGTTTCCGGTGTTGTCCAATATTTGCACAGAGTATACATATACCGGAAGCTCTAAGATATATTCTTTTCGTTCTCCTCCATCTGCAGGAGTCAGGAATACATTTTGCTTGTAGGTATCCCCTGCTTCCTTTGCTGACATGATCTTTGCCTGCATAGCTCCTGGTACTTCTACCTGGGGATATTTGTTCTTTACTTCCTTGGTAATCTCTTTGATCAGATCTTCTATCATGTTGCAGCTCCTTCAAAATATATTTTTGTTCTGATAAAACCAGCTTCATTCGTCATGAATATAAGCTTCTCTACTTCAAATGTTCCGGAAAGCCTTGGATGAGTGACCTGTATCTTCTGGCTGTGCTGAAGGCTTGGAATTGACACTGTGACCAGTTCCCACTGTCCATTTACCAGGTCTAAAGAGATAATATTATTGGCATATTCAAATTCAAGGATTTCTTTCTGCTCTGGGATTTCGCCCCAGTAAAAGATACCCTTTATAAAGCTGCTCTTAACATCAATCCCCCATGCATTATTAATCTGCTTGATTACCTGGATCATATTTTTGTTCTTTATTGTGAGCGTCTGCGGAATATATTGGGTTTTGCTCAGATGATATTCTTCAATGCCGGCAAGTTTGAGTCCTTCTAATAAGATTTCCTGTGGGGTACATCCTATAAATGCGCCTGAAATATATGTCTTCTCAAGCTTCAGGGTTCTGTCCTTAAACATGATCTCATTCATGGAATTGTAGCCGTCATATCCTTCTACAACATTTCCTACAAATGCTTCCTGCAGCTCTCCGTTATATCCAAGCCGGATACTTATATCATCCTGTGCCTGCACCTGTATATGTTCCTTGAATGGGTTGCTGAAGCTTATCTTTCCCCAGTCAAATGGACGATTCCGATCAATATATGCCTTTAATGATATCCCCTGTTTAAACTGGTAATCTCCTATCGTAACCAGCATATTGGGATAAAACAATTCCTGCTGCTCCATACCATCACCTATCCTCTGCTATTGGAGATACACTGGTTTTATTGCTTTTCTTTGGAGCTTTTCCTCTGTTGTTTGTAAGATAATTCTTGTAAGCAGAAGATAAGTTGCTTCCCGAAGTGGCTGTACCTGTTGCTTTCTTCCCTTTGGATGCCTTGATCGTCATGGTCTCATACTGCATCAATTCAAGGTTTACTACAATTTCGTCTTTTTTATTCGTTTCCTTGGACGTCATATTTTTGACAATTATTTTGTGAATTCCACGTATAGCCGAATGGGCACTGACAAGCTCATGCACTGTCGGTACTCCCTGGTTCTCTGCCCTGAAAAGATTCTGGATCGTCAATAGCTTATCTTCCTTTGTAACCGTTTCAGAATCCCTTAGGGATATCTCAATGGTTATCTTTGCGTCATCATAGCCGATTGCCTGCTTCGGCTTCTTAGATGAGCCTTCTACTTCCTGTTCATCCACCTGTGCATCATGATTGATTTCTATGCTTTTATAGATGCCGGGGAGAATTACACCCCCTATCTTAATGCTGTCATCATCAAAATATATCATGCTTTTCTCCCCTTTCCCTATGCAGGTTCTAACCCGTCATCATCATTATTGCTGTTCACGTAATCTTCAATCTCATCAACAAGCTTCAGCAGTTTGCTCAGTTCATCAATGGATTTAGGATCCACATTCAAGATCAGCTTCTCAATAATTGTACGTCTCTTGGATGTTGTGCTTCTCTGTTCAGGTTCTTCACCAGTTTCCGACTCATCAGTCCCAGTTCTTGGTCTGGATTCTTCCTTAGGTCTGGCTGTCATGTCAATCTTTTCAAATGATTTCTCTACAGCTTCAGCCGGAGCATTCTCAACTTTCTCAATACCGGTTGTAAGTGTCGTTAAGACCTTGGTTCCGGATAATGTAAGCTGGTTTAGTGGGCCTTCCTTCGCATCAGAAAACGGCAGCATATTTCTTATCTTCTGGAGTCCTGCCTTAACAGCCTCTACAGGTTTATTGACAGCCTCTTTAATACCGGATGTAAATGTATCCATGATTTTGCTTCCGGATGTTCTGAACCAGCTTATGCTGTCTGTAATCCGCTGCTTTATCCCATTAATTCCATCTGTAAATTTGGTCTTTATTGCTGTAAGCTTGCCGCCTGTCAGATTATCCACAAATGTAAATCCCGCTGTATAATAGCCCTTTACTGCTTCAACCGATGCTGCGGCTATACCCCTGATACCGCCACCATTCTGGGCATATGCATTCTTAATATTGTTGAGTTTTTCAGTAACTGTATCCTTCGCTGCGTCCATCACAGTATCAGTAATCTCTTTCACAGGTGCTAATCTTTCTGACCACTTATTTTTGATTTCAGTAAGCTTACCGCCTGTCAGGTTATCTAAGAAGGTAAATCCCGCTGTATAAATACTCTTTACCCCTTCAACTGCTGCGGCTGCTATACCCCTGATACCACCGCCATGCTGTTCATAAGCATCCTTCATATTGTTGAGCTTTTCAGCAACCGTCTCTTTGGCTGCATTCATTACAGTGCCTATCACACTTCCAATGGATGTGAAGATTCCCTTTACAACATTCAGCCCTTTCCCAAGAACCCCCACAATTACAGATGCCAGGTTATTGACCAGATTGCGGAACCACTCGCATTTGTTATATAACAGTACGATTGCCGCTATCAGTGCCACTATCCCGATTACCACCCATGTTATCGGGTTTGCCAGCAATGCTGCTGTAAAGCTCCACACACTTGCGATCACAGGCTGCATTGCAGATATGATACTGATAAGTGCTGTTCTCAGGGATGACAGTAGGGTAGTTCCAAATGCTCTCACCACCGTCATCCCCATCCGCACAGTACCTGCAAATTCCTGGATAAAGTTAAATGCTAATAGTCCTATCCGGATCACCTTGGTAACTGTGCTTCCAATTACTCCAACTGTGGTTAGTACAGTTCCTCCGACTAACAAAAATGCAGCCAGTGCAGCCAATATTTTAAATATGGCAGTAACTACCTGTTCATGGCTGGTTGCCCATTCAGATGCCTTATCTATAGCACTTCCTACCTTTGTCGCATACGACATTACAGTAGGTGTCACGATGTTACCAATCGTCTCAGCCATGTTCTGGGCTTTCTGCTTGATCAGTTCAAACTTTGCCGGATCACTGCCGTTAATGGCATCTGCCATCTTCTTGGTGGCTTCGGTTCCTTCTCCCAAAGTTCCATACAGGGATACGATATTACTCTGCAGCGCATCTGTCTTGTTATACATCAGGTCGATCAGCTTAACAGATTCAGAGTCACCAAAAGCTTCCTGTATCTTCATCTTTTCAGCAGCATCAATTGTGTCTCCGAACTTGCTATGTAACAGATCTAGGATCTCAGGCATACTCTTAAGCTGATTGTTGGCATCCATGAATTCCAGCCCCAATGCCTCGCCACCCTTGGCTGCACTTCGAAGGAATGCATTGTACTTTGTACCAGCTTCTGATCCGGACATTGTAGCCTGCAGCATACCCAGAATAGATAACTGTTCTTCCAGTGGCACCTGTGCGTTAGTGGCAGATGCCCCCAGGGTCTGTATTGCCGCAGCCATTTCATTGCCGTTAGTTTTGAACTGTTTGACTGATTCCGATATGCCGGAGCTGAACATTTCCGCAAATTCAATGTCCGACATATCCTTGTAATAATCTTTATAGATACCATATCCGGTTGCAAATAAACTGGTCATGGTCGCTATGGATGATTTGGTTGCTGTTGCCGTAATACCGGATAGCTCTGTGAATTTTGCAACGCCTTCATCCGTCAGGGAAGAAATACCGGACTTAATATCATAAGCAGCCGTGATGAAGTCAGCTTTTGTTGTTCCTGCCCATGTTGAGCTGAAATCCGTTGCTGCCTGCTCCATAATGCCAAGCTGCTCCACTCCAAGGGAAGACAGCTCTGATATTGCCCTTTTCGTATCAAAGGTTGCTGTGACGGGAGCCGTAAGTGCTTCTGCAAGCTGTAACCCAGCCCCTGCCATGACTACCCCAGTTTTCTGCATGTTGGCAAAAGACTGGGATAACTTATCTATACCGCTTACATTATTCTGTGTTACCTGACCAATGTTCTGCATAGGACCGCTGACAGAATCAACTACCTGCATGATGACGCTTAGTTTGTATAATGATTCAAATCCCATTGCCTATCTTTCTCCTCCATGCTATAATCAAGTTAAAGAGGGTGATTGTATGGCATTTATGTTTATGTGGTATCTTGTTGTAGCCAGTATAAGCCTAGGTGTACTTATATTTGGTATTGGATTGCTGATTATGTTGCCTTTATTTATTTACTCATTTCCATACATTTGGTGGACAGGCTGGACTAATTCCAAATCTAAATATCCCAAAACTGCAAATAATGGCTTGCTTGCTGCAACCGTCAACGCAACAAAACTTTATAAACACTGGATTTTCCATAAGGAGCTGGAGTTCTGACCGGCTCCTTATTTTTGTATAAGTAAATCCGCTACTGCACTTGCAATTACATTCTTCCATACATCCTGTAAATATCTTGCCTGTGCCAGATACCTCATAAATTCCGTCAGGTCGATCGCGTCAAGATCTACTCCCTTTAGAACCGCTTCCGGAAGGAAACTGAGTATTTCAAGCCTTCCTGCATCAATGATGTTGCCCCTCAGTTCTTCCAGTTCCGACTCTAAAGTTTCCTGAAATTTATATTGTCACCAAGCCCGATCACGCCCAGCAGCTTCTGTCCGATGTTGAGTGCAAGTCCGGGATAGGATTCACATTCTTTCTTCAGCTTCTCCCTCTGCTCATCAACGATATTGTCCATGACAAAAGTCTCTGTTGATGTAGCCATGTTCTTGGATGCAGTCTTCATGTATCTGTTAAAAGATGCCGTGGAAGGCTTCCTGAACATAAATTTAAGGACGCGTCCTTCATTGTCATCATCCTGATCCAGGGTAATATCTATCTGCCATACCTGACCATACTTACTCTTATATCCGTTTTCACTTAACACATCCGGCACACTTGCGCTCTTTGCTTCTGTATTTTGGTTTACTGTAGCGTTCATTAATTCTGACATATCTGTCCCTCCATTTTGACAATTATTATGAGATTAAACAGGATCATTCCCATTCCATACGACTTTACCGGCAATGATAAGGTCAAGGTCTACTTTGAAGCTCTTATCCCCATTCGCTGCCTTCATGGAACGTTTGGAGAAAGATACATTGTTCAGCACGTCTGTTGCAATGGAACCGTCCCCATTTGCATAAGATACAACGATCTTAGGAAATGTAAGATTATAGAATGGAATCCCATTGCTCTTGCAATAATCCAGAACGGCTTCAAAGTCATCACGAAGCATAGAAATCTTGCCCGTTGGCTTATAATTACCTGTACCGTAGCCTCTTGGCAGCTTGCCATGTCCGTATACCAGTTCCTTCTCCAGTTCATCATCGTAACTGATCTCTTCTATCTCTGTTGTTACACCTGGGAGCTTTAAATCAACGTCCCCCCAGTCATAGGTCTTTCCATTTACCTTTAACATGTCCTACCTCCTATGATGCATATGGGTTACTCTTACCCACATCTACCTCAATGCTCCGGATAATCCCACGCTGTACATACCGCACAGCCAGATACAGCTTCTCTTCCTTCAGAATGGATTCTGCTGCATCATCAGGGAGCGTTACCTCAACACTGGAGATTTCCTTATCATTCACCATGGTATCAAGGGGTGCCTTGATGAACTCTACTTTTGCCTGAAGGTCTGCTGTCGGGTTCTCCAGGTCAATGTCACTCTGGAGCTCGAGCAGTGCCTGCTTACGCGTTTCACGGATTATCTTATTTACTACCCTGGCATCTTCAGCATACTTGTAATCCGTCCCTTCCGGTCCCAGTGTTCTTGCATTGTTCACATAGTAGCCTTCCAGTCCGTCATACTGTCTGAATGTAAGATAACCATTATCATCCAGCTCATCAATCACATCATCTGTAATTCCTTCCGGTAAAAGCTTCAGGAGCTTGTCCTCACTAATCGCCATAGTAGCGGTCTGACCGATTGACTGATTTACTGCTGTCCTTCCATACATACCACATACTACAGATGCAAGGTTCACATTCCTTGTGATTCCATCCATACCGATGTACATTGCCCTGGATGGTACGACCTGGATTTCAAAGTTCTTGACCTGCTTTCTGGCATTAATAAGCCGCTTCACATAGTCTGCCATTGACTCTCCTGTATCAGGTTCAAAGGCTTCCAGTACAAACATCAATGGCTTATGATACTGGGTCTGCAGCGTAGACTGTAGTGTAGAGATTGCTGCCCATGTGTCTGCATTGCTGCAGCCTACGACATGCACCAATTCAGCTTCCGTCTTTACATTCTTCACTGCATCAATGCCATTCAGAATGTTCTCATTTGTAAGCTGTGGAGCAGTTGTTGACCATTTATAGGTATCACCTACCTTAAAGGTCTTCTCCCCGTCAACTGTAAATGACAGTGTAATACCTGTATCCGGCAGCTCATAAGTGCCGCCAAGTGGTACCGTAAGCTCTTCAGAATAGGTATACCCGCCATTAATGGAATACTTAAATGCTGCTGTATTTAAGACTCCCTGACCGGTTATTTCCACAATAATTTCAAATGCATTGTTTGGCTTACCAGTCACTGAAACAGAACCAGCATTTTCACCTACGCTTGGTTCTGCGGTTGTTATCACACCCTCTGTTCCTGGTGCAACAGGAATGCATATAATCTTTGCTGCCCCATTCTCAATGGAATCCATAACCGCATCTGTCAATGGGCTTAACCCCAGCTTATTTTTTATATAATCCAGCTTTTTGCTGTTGGTGATGATGATTGGTTCGGACGACCTCACCGGACTTGCACCGATCTTAATGTGTACTCCTGTACCATTTGAATTTCCAAAACCCATCAGACCATCTGATATTTTATGTACTACATCATTTAACATGTCTGCCTCCCGTTCCGGATAAGAAGCTGCTCACTGCTGCTTCATATTCTTTCTGTGTAATCTGTGTATCTTTCCTGATGCCTGCCCTGACACAGGTGCCGGAAAAGATATGTTCTTTTGTTCCAAGCTGCTTTTTCCATTCCAAAGCTGCTTTCATTTCCGATGCTGGAGTTGTATCCACTACTTCTCTCTTAGCCATCTTGATTCTCCTTCTGTACTTCGACTTCGACATCCCTGATCCGGCCAAACTCTGTATCCTGATATACACCGCCCCTGCAGATTATCTTTACCTGTACAGCAGCCTTGGCTCTCAGGATAGTATCCTCATCGTCAAACCATTCTGTTTCCGCAGGTTCAATCCCTACATAATTGCCATCCACATAAATACCTGTTGGAAGTTCCTGCAGGAATATATCATACAGTTCCTGGACTTTTATAATGTCATATTCCCCAATCACTACGGTAAAGCTTACTTCCCGGTCATATTTCTTTCTTCTTTTTTTGCGTCCGTCCTCAGATGCATAGATACGTTTGGATGGATTGCTTTTCAGCCCATCCCCTTCAAAAAGGATTCCCCCTACACGGCTTTCATTGCATAAGGACAATAGCTTTCTGGATGTGAATATCCGCTTTTTATCAAGCTTTGTTTTCAAAAGACACTCCATAAGAGTATCTCTGCATTGTATATACATTTACTTCCCCTTCATCATGCTGTCCAATATCGACCTGATATCCTGGTCATCCTCTTCTGATATTCCAAGGAACGGTCTTGCCGGTATATTGACTACTACCTTCTTCGGAGATACCCACTGTCCATTTACCTGGAATTTCAGGCACTTCTTTTTCTTTGACCTGATCACCCTGTGTGGATCTCCAAATTGATGCGTTGCTGCATAAATGCTGTTAGTACCAACTGCCATTCCCGTAGCATCGTATTCTGTATGAATGGAGTTGCGGAGATTTGACCTGTTAAGTAAAGTCTTTCCACCCTTTTCCTTTACCCTTATGGAGGTTTTCCACTTCTTACCATCAGGGGCTGTGGATGTGTCGAAACGCCGTACAGTCGATTCACGGAGACCCTCGCCAATCGCTGCCATTGCTTCTTCAGTATCCACATGCTCCAGTCTGGCAATCTCCTTCAGCAATGCACTATAATCACCTGCAACTTCAACCTGAATGCCGGACATCCTACCACCCCTTCATGCTGTCCCGGCTGAATATCCGGTTACTGCATTTCATATGGAATCCGACAGCAGAATTAACCTCAGGTGTATATGCTCCAATCTCTATCCTGCCTTCCGCTACCAGTGTCAGGAATTTGATTGCTGCATTATACCTTGTCAGATAAGTCTTATCCCTGTCCTGTTCATCGATGCCGACTCTGGATACCAGGTTATATGCTGCTATGTCCTTAGAGAATTTCTTTAATACTCCAGGTGGATTCTCAAACGGGAGCTTGTACCGTTTAGAAAGATATCCGTCTATCTCAGCATCTGCATCAACAATGGCATTCTCTGTCAGTTCGTCGATCTTTGCTGTTTTTTCTTCAGCTTTCTCAGAATCCAGATACTCACATCCGATTATCATGTTATACATGTCCTCTTTTACCAGGTCCTTTACATCCTCAACGGTACAATATCCCATTTAATCCTCCTGTTCTGCCTGTCAGCCTGCTACCTCTCCTGTGGATCCATATGCAAGCTGCCAATAGCTGTATCCTGTGTTGTAACGGCCGTCAGCGCCATACAGGTACTGATTCTTGCTGAATACATTCGTGTCATTCTCATTGACCAATGACACGAACTTTGTCTTCTGACGAAGCTGGAAGATGATCGGCTTGATCACTCTTGATGTATCCAGCAGGAACCAGTTATCAGGATGCTCATCATTCACAATGTTAGCATCCACAAGCAGCTCTGCACTTCCCTTCCATGGGTTAGTAGTTCCCTCGATCAGTTCTGCTGTCAGGATCTTTCTTGCTTCTGCTTCCAGTGATGGAGGCACTACCAACAGACAAGGCTTAATATTGAGTGCCGTACCTCTTTCATTGCGGATGCTTGCCATAGAAGCTCTGGCAGCTCCGTAGCTCTCAGCAGACAGTTTCGCAGTACCCTTATTGCTGTATGTTCTGTCTCCGATTGCATGATCAGTAGCAAAGAACGGCTTATCATCATATGCCAGACCTTTAAAACCACCCGGAAGCATCCCGATAGCCAGAATGTCCTGATGTTCCTTGGCAGACTGCCCCATCTGCTGCATCTGCAGCGTATACATGCCGAGGTTGTCATCCTCAATATCATCCCTGTCAACTGCTACAGTCATTTCGAAGTGCTTGTTTGTAATGTTGTATGCCTTTTCAGACAGGTTCTGGATCTCACGTTCTCCGATCCATTCCTTCATCTGTGGAAAATCGCCAAGCCATCCATATGTATTTAATTTGGATGAGCTTGGAATCGTAGTAGCAATCTTTTCCTTCTGTGTAGTCGTTGTTTCAAGTGCCTTATTAAAGGCAGCTGAAAATGTAACCCGTAAACCCTGCAGGTTCGCATTGTTAATAATCATGGTCCTTTCCCTCCTATGGCTGAATCAATACTGTTGCATATGTTCTATCGACTTCAATAAGCTTGCCTACCCTGGACGAACTTACCGAACTTGTAGTTACTGTCTCTGTATCCTTGATGTAAGCTGTTTTCATAAGATCAGTATCCTTAATTCCTTCCTGTCTGAATACAAAACCGCCGGACTGGAAGGATACGGTCTCATCGCCGTCACTTCCCATTCTGTTATCTGCATCGCTTGTGGCAATGCCCACTACTGTAAGGCCTTCCTTCTTGGTAGCCTTTACCAGATAACCATCCGCATTCAGTGCGACCATGTTAGTCTTCTGGATCAGTTCCCCGCCGGCGACCGGAGCATTCATGTTAATGCCCCCGACTCTCTGATTTCCTACTCTGTTCATCATGCCCTACTCCTCCTTATTTGCGTATTTTTCTAAGTCTTCCTTAGATAAACCTGTTGCCTTCAGGATAAATTCATCGACTTCGACTTTCTCCTTAGCCTTAGGAGCTTCCGTAGTATTAAGCTTTCCAACAGGCACTACTGTTGGTGCTTTCTCTACGAAGCAGTCAAAACCTTTTCTGTCTTTAAGCGCATATTCCTTAGCCCAGTCCTTCTGTGCTGCGGTAATCTTGCCTGCTTTCAGTGCCATCATGACTGCATCATCAGCATCTCTCTGACGAAGGCGCTCCATAGTCTCCTGAATCTCCTGATTCTGTCTGCTTACACCTGCTTTCAGCGCCATGATCTTAGTTGTGACATCTTCAGTCTTAGAATCAGCCGGAAGCTCCAGCAATCCAAGGATTACGCTGTTTGCTACAACTTCTTTGTCCTCTTCAGGTTTAGAATCTGGTGCATCTTTCACTTTTTCAAGCACTTTTACCAATGCATTCATGACATCCTCTTCCGGTGTCTCGGCAGGTAGTCCTAAAAGTTCCTTAATTCTCTGTAAATCCATTTCCTTACCTCCTGTTTTTGTGTTAATTGTATTAAAATCAACGGAATTCACGATTGCGAACATCCCATTAATCGCTGGTGTATTGGTTAGTGCAAGACTATGCAGCACTACCGCCTTGGAATCGCTCTTTCTGGTCAATACAACTGGACTCAGATAGCGGTATTCCTTATTTTTCAGGTATTCCTTTGCCTTCGGCGTCCATTCCACCTTGGCAACAATGGCTTCCGGTGTATAGATCAGGTCTTTTACCCATCCACCAGCCGGGGCCTGGACATCCTTCAGTGTCTGGTGCTCATAGTCGATCACTATATCTATGCCCCTGCGCTGCATTTCTGCTTTCATTTCTTTGTAAGATTCCAAATCAACAATAAAATCACCTTTTTCAGAGTTCACAGTCCCGACCGGGAGTATATTTACCTCTTCCGGGCACTGCCCGGTATCGTTCGTCAGGGCATAAATGTAATTCGTTTGTTTTGCTTCCATCCATGTGCCTCCTTAATATAGCGTGGAAACGCGTTATAACGCGTGGAAACAGGGTTGAAACCTTTTTCCCTTCCAATCCCCCACAGCCAGTCTTCTTAATCGCTTAGAATTGATTTCAGCGTTTCATTGAATCCGGACATATCCGGTCTCCACGGAGTAGTCGCCGGATTATTGGAAAATCCTTTATCAGGGAACACGGGAATGTCCCCAAATTCAGTCAGTGATGTTGGTGGTTTAGATGATACTTCCAGTCCCATCCGCTTTACCTGTTCCTCTGTAAGGGAGACTACTGTGCATCTGCAACGGTAGCCATTGGGCGGATACCATACATTCCAGATGGGGTCATCCGCTGCATAGACCTTATCCTGCATGGCTGCATGCGTCTCACGCACCCTGCCATCCCCTGCTGTCTTATACTGCCAGTACGGTCTGTACTTCTTGGCTTTCTGCATGGTCTCATAGTGTCCGGCATTATATGCAGTCTGGACATTTGTCTCAAAGATAACGCTTGCATGCCAGGGATTTACCGCCGTGTATCCGTTCCTTTCCAGAAATGTATTCATATTTTCCAGGAATGTATCATAGGGCGTACCGTCTTCCACTGCATTAACAAGTTCCCTGAGAAACTGGTTCAATACTTCCGCACTGGCATAATGGCTGACCGAGAATGCCCTGTCCCTTGACTTCTTCTCCAGTTCCTTATATACCTCCATGGGGACAGCTTCCTTACTGCCCAGGAACTCTGCCGCACCCTTGAATATGAAATCTTCTGCACTCCCATATTTCACCTTCATCAGTTATTGCCCCTTCCCATAAGCTCTGACAGATACATAGCCTGTGAGAGCATATCCTGTAATTCCGGGCTGTCCATCTGGTCAAGCAGTTTCTTCAGCTCTTTTGGGTCTTCCAGCCTCGTTTTCAATGCCTTCAGGTCTGTTTCTTTGCCAAGTATTTTGAGAACAGGGGCAAACATTTTCTGAAAAAGTGGCTCGCTCATTCCTGTAGCCTGTTCTATAATTCCATCCAACTGTTCCTGTTCTCTTCGATATGGGATATCATCCTTCAGCTTCAGGGGCTGCATCATTGTCTGATTGATTTTCCATGGTTCCAGGACTGCTTCCCCTTCTTCCGGTTCCGGGATTGCAAACTTGCTGTACAAGTGGTCCTTTGGGATTGCAAGCCCCATGTCCACAGACAGTATCTTATAGATATCTACAGTCTGTTTCAGGTCTTCCGGGTCTTTACAGTCAAACTGGAATACCGGATAACCTACATCGGGTCCGAAGTTATACAATACCAGCGGACACACAATACTCTCTGTTATCGTCTCTGCAAGGGACTGTGCATCTGCAATCGTCAGGTCCCTTCTTACATCCGCATGTACCTTGCCCTGCGCATAGGAACCGCCACCTGTATCAGCGGTCAGTGTCTGTCCTACGATTGCTTTTGATATCTGCTCATCGCAGTACCTTGCCAGATTCTCATAGATCTCTGCGCTTGTTGTTTTATTGCTCTCGATGAATTCAATATTGGCTGAATCCGGGATGATGCCCGCTGCATCCGTTCCCAGGTTGATGATTGCCTCTGCCAGTGCTTCCTTATCCTCCTTGGAGGCTGCTGCACTGTACTTGCCAAGTCTCAAAGGCATTCCAAATACCTCACAGAAAGATACCCAGTCCTTGACATCGTAGTTTTTAAACAGATACATCCACGATACGACTCTTAATATACCCGCCCTGCTTGGGTGTCCGGAACGTGCTTTATATCTATGTACTACAAATTTATTTTCCGGGAGGGATATTCCGGAAGGATATTCTTTCGTACATATCTTTAATTCATCCGTAAGATAATCCCAGGTAAGCTTCTTAGGATGTACCCACTCGACACCTGCTATCTCATACATTCCTGCTGCATCAACTTCCCAGTCAATCTCTGATATGGAGATTCCCTTGCCTATGGCATCAAGGATATCCAGCATGACTTCCCTGAGCCTTGGGATTTTCCTGATCTTATGCTCCACAAAGTTCGCAACATCCCTGTCCCGGTCAGTCTCACCCGCGGGCTGTAAGTTCCAGTCAAGTCCTGTAACTGCCAGCTTACGTGTCTGCATCTGGCTCATCACATGGGCATCCTTTTCCTCAATCTCTTCAAAAAGCTCCATCTGACTCATCACATCGCCCTGGTCTGCTTCCATGAATATCCTTGCAAGCCTTTTGGGATTCAGTGCATTGGACGGATAGCTTGAATATTTATCATTGATATCTCCGACCGCAACTACGGCCGTAACAGGTCTTCTTTCTCCTGTGTCAAGAGCAGGATCAAACGGCTTGACCTTGCCCTTTTTCTTCTTATACTTAGCCATTACCAAGCTCCTTTACCGAATCTTGAACGTCTCCGGAGAATACTCTTATATTCTGTTTTGACAGCAATCTCCCGTACCTGCTGTGCCAGAGCCACTGCCATCTGGAGACCATCCGGCGCATCATCATTCTTCCCCATCGGAAACTCTGTAAGCTGTCTGAGCAGCTCCTTGTCCTTATGCCTGAACTTTAACCATTTATTCTTTATAAAAGGCTGCAGGCTCCTGATTCGTACTACCTTGTTCACACTGGAAGGTATTTCTTCGATAGGAATGTATTCTCCTGATTCCAATGCCTTGGCTGCCATAACCTCTTTAAAGAAATACTGGAACTGTACCGTCTCAACTCCGAACTTATAATATCCTTTTCCGATATCCCTTTTATGCCTCCGGTGTGTCTCAATCACATCATCAATAATTACATCCGCCTTGCGCTTCTCAACGGAGGTATCGTAGATATACATATATCCGGTATTCAGGTCCAGTGCCAGGTCAATGATTGATGATGTATCTGCCTTCTTGTTCTTTCCAAGTGATGGGTCATTTGCTCCTACGATCACAAAGTTTGGTTTGCTGAAATCCGGCAGTGGTCCATCATCATAAAAGTCAAACCATTCTTCATTGAAATCTGCATTCTCAGGATCAATGGGATTGTTCTGCATTTCAGAATTGAAGGATGCAATACCCTCCGTAATCCTCATCTTCATCAGCTCTTTATACGACCATTTTTCCAGCCACAGTACCTGTGTACCTTCAAGCATTTCTTCCTCATGCGCTTTATAAAAGGTCTCTGCATTCTCCTTGTGCTTCTCATCAAACAGGTTCGTATAAATAGCTTCCCACTGCTCCCACAATCCCTTGTTGGTCGCTTCTGAAATCAGTGCCTGATATGTCCTGGTCTCATACTCCGCTTTCGTCATAACGTTAGCTAACAGGGAATCATAATGCAGGATCGTACCGATATACATGATATCCGTATAGGTATCACCAGCCTTGGACACTGCTTTAAAAAACCAGCTGCTCAGCTTCCGGCGCTGTTCCGGGGTCTGTACGTTCTCATCATTTTCAATGTCATCCAGAACGATGAGGTCAGGTCTCCATGCCCTGTGTCTTCGTCCTCTGACCTTCTTGCCGGAACCAAGTGCCTCCAGTTTCACATCAGACTGCGTGATCAGGACACTGCTCCTCCATGCCTTATCACCTTTCAGCTCCCCGAAATCTTGGATGATGTTATAGTTATCTTCCAGTTCCGTCTTGATATCATCCAGGAATCCTTCTGCCTGTTCTGATGAATCAGAAATGATCATAATATAATGCTTGTATTTATACAGGGTAGCATGCAGCGTATCCTTGAATGTGAAGTTCGTGGACTTGGCATGTCCTCTGGGTGCTGCAATGGCACTATGACTACCACCCTTTTTATCTATTTCTTTATAGTCCACATAGGGATCCAGCCATTTCATGACACCCTTGCTCCACGTATCATCCAGCTCCTCATGGAATGCCGGCGATTCCCTTTTGAAGAAGTGCTGCAGATATGCCCTGCCAAAATAGGACAGGTCAAAAGCTGCTAACTGCCTGCGCAGTCCCCTCTCACCAAATAATTTGGACGGATCCTGTCTGTACTGTCTTGCCAGTTCAGCTCTTTTTGCATGGAATTTGTCATTTTTCCTGAGAACATACTTCATAAAAAGTTCATGCTGATACTTCTCATTATCCTTGATCTCCGTATCGTCCTCTTCGCCCAGTCGGTCTATCCAGTCATTAATGTCTATCATTCTGCCATCATCCTTGCCCTTGCCTTCTCTAATACCTCTCTCATCTGTGCTGCAGACTGTTCATCCTGCTTTATCATGGACATAATGTCGGATTCCATCTCCTGCAGTGCCAGGTCTGCCTTCTTCTGCATATCCTGCCTTACCTTATCCTTATAGGTCTTTGTCCTTGCAAGTGACGCTACCAGCCGTCCTGCCTTATCAAGCGGCATCGTATCAAACTCTTCTTCCGCAGTTGCCAGTCTGTCGATCAAGCCGGCTGTCAGTATCTTCATTGCAGGCTCCGTAAAATCTGCATCCGGATTGTTCCGGATATAAGATACCAGTTTTTCCGTCTGGTCCTGTGCCTGCTTCAATCTGTTAAAAGCAGCCTCACTCTTCTTGGCATACCGGCACAGGGATGACCGTGATATGCTGTAACCATTTTCCTTAATGTACTTACAGATACTGTCATATGTGTTCCTGTAATCCCCCAGCATGCAGTCAACTTCCAGCTTCAGGTCAGCAGGAAGCTGCTCTACTGATGAGTTTGTCCTTGTCCTGTTCCTCTGCTTACCCATATCAGATCTCCACGCCGGGGTCAGTGATCGTACCTTCTGCCAGGTTGATGCCCTTATTGGTCAGCTTGATGATCGCATCATCTGCATACGAGGTATACGCCTTGATCTTCTTGTCTGCGAACTCCACATAGCCGCCATTTACCAGATAATCCACATATTTGCCAATGTCAGGACTCATTATCATGCCCTGTACGAATAGTGCATTGGAGATATGCTTGGTAATTGCGCTGTTATTGCTGCCCTTTACAAGGCACCTTACAATATATCCACGGATGGATTTATTCTGCTGGACTTCCTGCAATTCTCTCTCATTCAGTGCCATTGTTCTTTCTCCTGTCCCCATCTGTTACTATCAACAGAATCTTGTCTACTTTACTGTTTGTGTCCTTAATGTTCTCTTCCATACTGTTCATATAACGGAAGAAATCCTCCCGGAGGACAAATGTCGTAGCGAAATCACCCTTGATATCGTTCAGGTTCTGCCTAAGCTCCGTGATATCCGCATTGGTCTTGTCCTCCAGTTTGTTAATCCGTTCATTTACCTTGTCATGGTTTTTCTGGATATCCTGCTGCAAGTCACTCTTGATTGCTTCAATCCTGGTACTGTTACCAGCTATCCCATTATTGATCTGGTTGAAAGAATGCTTGACCAGGAATACCAGAACCGCCCCACATATACTGAGTACAGTGACCAGTGTTATAAACTGTTCCGTCCCCAGATAAATTGCCCCATTGTTCATACGCTATTTCCTTTCATCAGGACCGGGGACAAATCTCTTCCAGATAGAATACAGGGCTTCCCATCCGTTTATGCTTAAATACCCAACGATAAAAGCAGAAAAAAAAGCACCGACCATGTACCACCATACGAAAGCTGTATGTGATGCATTCAGATACAGCACCATTGCACCTGCCACCACCACGACTGATATGATCAGTGCGGTCAGCTTAGTAGGAATCTTTTTGATGACCCATAAATCCTTTATCATTTCTGTTACGATCATTACGATTGCTGCCAAAATGCCGATAACAGAAAGAAAATCCAACGTGTACCCAAGTAATGTTACTGTCATGTTATTGTCCTCCAATCCTTTTTTCACAAATCAGCCTTATCTCCACCACGTTCCAACCGCGCATCCATGACGTCCTGAAATACGCACAGCTCTGTAAGCCTCCAGCCGCATATTATATTCTTTTTACTGTCTTACCCTGACCTTTACGTATCAGGTCTTCTGTGGCTGCTCTCTTCCAGGGTGGTTGGAACAAAATAAGAGCATGACTTATGTCATGCTCTAAGGTTACTACTGTCCCTATTAAGTTTTTAGTGTAAGCATTTTAGGAAGATAAATACCGGGAAAACTACAGTTTTTCAAGGATTGTAGCCATTGCAGCGTCTACGATTCCTGTCTGTTCCATTCTTAGTCTTCTCTGTACTTCCTTACATGCCGTATCACTGTCTGCCCCAAATAATCCGTCGATCTGTGTACTGTCCGGAAGTCCTTTCCCATCCAGATATACACCGCATCTCCATAAATGCCACTGTATCCATTTCACGTCATCCCCACGCTGCAGGTAACGCCCTTTTTTATAAAAGACTGTACGTGCAGGCTTCGGGTACGGGTTATCGGATGCTTTTACCGTCCCGGTGTCAGTCTGTACATTATCCAGGATATTCACTGTCTGTTTTCTCCGGATGTCAAAATATCCCCTGTCCAGGTCAATGTATTTGCTCGCCACCCCGTATGTGCTCCCTGTTCCACTGGATGTATGCTGCCAGATATAAGGGTGTCCGTCCTTGCCCTTCCCTGCATATGTCCCCATATCGTTGGAATACTTGGCAAACCATAACGGATATGCACGTACCAGTACAGGATCAAATTTATTCTTTACATAGTCCTGGTTCGCATAGATACCTGCCTGATATCCTGCCTTCTCCAGTGTCTGCTGGAATGTCTTTACCAGACTGCTCCTTTTCGCATTGGACATGTATCCGGCTTTCCTGTCAGAGTCATATTCCAGGTCACACCATACACCACAGGTTATATATTCCTTATATGGGGCGATCGCCTCTATACATGCATAAGCGTTTTGCTCTGATTCCTGTGTATTGCTTGCATAGATAAACCAGTACACACCTACACATATCCCTGCCGCCAATGCCCCGGCAATATAGCTTACAAAATACTTGTCCACCTTAGTCCCATAGCCGGCACGGATAATGATGAACCGGATGCCTGCCTTATACATCTTTACAAAATCTACATTCCCCTGCCAGTAGGAAATATCGCATCCCCTTATCACTTTCATGTTATTCATTGTCATTACAGTACTCATGATCCGAATTCCCCCCATTCTTTTCTTCTGGCTGTAATCTCCTGTGCATTTTCCTGTTTAAATGCCTCCAGTTCATCCAGTTCCATGTCTGCAAAATTTGCAATGTCTTCATCGCTCATCCCGGCGGCTACAGCCTTTATCACTTCACACTTCGTATCTCTATCCATATTTCATCCCTCTTAAATCACATCTACATCTGCCTCTTTACCAAATGTAAAAAGGTCCATCTGACCTCCCTGAGGCAGTCCCTTAATGATATTCAGTATCTGGGGCAGGGTAAGGTTATACCTTGCCGCCAGCTCCTTGGCATTATAGCCATTGTATTCCTTCCTGATCCTCCGGTTACGTGCCGGTGCCAGTATGCTCTCGACCTTAGGGAAATACAGCTCATCCCCTTTGGCATAATCAGACAGCCTTATGTAATTCTCCACGCCGACTATCTCTACGATCGCCCTGTATCGGTCCGGGATATCCGGAAGTTTTGTATCTGCAATCAGTTCCTTTATCAATTCCGGACTCATATACCGTCAGCCTCCTAATACTTAATACATGCATCCAATGAAATCCACGTTCCTGCCGGATACGCTACCCTGCCATAACCATTCTTTACTTCCAGGATATCAAACAACCTGGTACCTTCCTGGTCTGCAATCCCGAACAGGTTACTGTTGTCAATCCTGAACTCCGGGCTTGTCCTGAGCGCTACTTTCTTATCCTTGATCTGTACTCTGAACTGTACTTTCTCCTGTTCCGGCTGTGTCTCTGGTTCTGATGCCTGCTTCGGTTCAGGCTGTGTCTCTGGTTCAGGAATCTGCTCCGATTCCGACTGGATCCCTGATTCAGGAGCTGTCTCCGGTTCTGACTGAACTTCCTGTTCTTTAAGTTCCTTTGTTTCCTCTGTTTCTTTCTTCTTAGGCATTTCTATTCCTCCTCCACATCACTTGCATCTATTGTTATCTTGGTACTTACCTCTACGATCATGCACTTACGGATCTCTTCGATCTGTGCATCCAGTCCCTCATCAGGAAGGAATATCCTGATCAGTTCCCCATTTTTAATTCTGTATATATACAGAAGTTCTTCCTCATAGGTACCCTTGCCGAACATGGACTCCAGCAGCTTCCTGTCCTTTGCATATTCGCCCGATAATTTTCTAAGCAGCACTTTCTTCTGTTTCGCATCTATCTCATGCGGGAATAATCCGGGATCTGACAGATACTCGTCCAATGTCATTTCAAAGCAATACTCACCTTTGAATATTGCTTTCAGTGCCTGCTCCAGCTTCTTGTCGTACTCATATTTGACCGTAGGTGTCACCTTGACGAATTTCTCATACACGCCCTCAGGGAGCAGCCCCTTCAGCCTCAGGTCATCCCCGATGGTCAGTGTCTCCGCATCAGTCACGGCGCAGCTTCCATTATTCCCATAATATTTGACAAAACGTGTATTGGTGTTGTCCATCAATACTGCTCCACGTCCCATGATCTCATTCTTATATTCTGTCACTTCTTTTACCAGCTGCAGCCGCTCACTATCCTTCCTGATCAGCTCCGTCACCAGCTGGCTGTTGCTCATCTCCTTCAGCTCCATCTGTAGGCTCCTCCTTTCCCATCAGCTTCCACCAACAGGGCAGACACATCCTGACTCCCCTGCGTATTGCCACATTCTCCGTACCTTTGCAGAATACACATCTGGGTTCACACTTTGATAGTAAAATATCTCCATTCTTCTGCACCTGGATCTCCATTGCATCCCTGTGAGAGATGCCAAGGCTCGCCCGGATCTTCGCCGGGATGGTAATGCTGCCATTACTTTGCACAATCTTATACATATAAGTTCCTCCTTCCTTAATGTGCTGAATGTGGCACAAGCACTCTGTCAGATAAGTGCCTGTGCATTATTGAAAAAGGTTGAGGTGGTTTGTGGCTTGCGCCACATTCAACACACAAGTTCATTTTTAAATTCTTAATTTACATACTATTCTATTTATGTTATACTTATTTCGCTGTGGTGGAATTGGCAGACACGCTCGGTTGCCAACCGAGTGAATTTTTAATTCATGCGGGTTCAAGTCCCGTCAGCCCCATACCGAGTATGCTTGCATACTCGGTTTCATTTTTAATTTAGAAGCAACCTCTCCAACTCATCGAAATCATAATCCTGTTTCTCTTTCATTCCAAAAGAATTCTTAGGTTTTACACCTGACAGCTTTCTCTTCTGCAGGTTCCTCATGATCCCAATGGTATAGGTCTCCTTATATTCAGGATACCTGTTAATATGTATCTGTAAGGCTTCCTTTACAACATCCTCATCATAAGCCTTCCATTGCGTCTCAACCCGTTCCCTAACGGATGTGCTTATCTTACCGGACTTTCTTGTCCTGCTTATAATTTTCCAGTAATTCTCCCTTAACTCATCCATCTATGCCCACCTTAAATCTCAGTTATGTCTTGTCCAGCTTTGTATATGTACAGGATCAAATGTTTTCATACAC
>OGDS01000910.1_pt1 | contig 26946 bp, 28 predicted proteins | sample 1570351 | NCBI WGS metagenome assembly OGDS01 (sample SAMEA2581974, study PRJEB24529) | metagenome | biome: Human gut stool | place: China | collected 2011
CGTGAGCGATGAAAGAGATAACAAAAATATTGCCATTAAATGAGGCGGCAAAGTTTCAAAAATCCGCAGGCAAATATGATTGCACAATTACGGAATTGGCGGTAATGGGAGCAGGGAAAGCAAGAATTTCAATTTCCGGAACAGAGGAAAATTTGGATTTGTTGGTTAGTTCGATAGAAAATGAGAATAAAGAAACCACAACCGTTTGACACCGATAGGCAATACAGCCCCGGAGAACGTGCAGTTTACCGGGGTTCTGTTGTAGTTGCTGAAAGATGGACGAAGCTAAAAGAAGAAATTGCAAATGAACCCGGGAATATATACCCAAAATGGCGTTGTAGTCTTTGCGCAATAGATGGAAAAGAATGTTCCAAATTTTGCGACGAATACGGACGAACAGACAACAAAAGAATATATTTCAAAAAAATGAATGGATTAAAAACGTTATTATATAAAAAACAAAAGAGCGATGAAAGAAAGTAAATTAACCCCGTTTGATGTGGAAACAGTTCTGATGGTAAAGAGTGTTACCGGGCATGAACCGGAAATTACCGAAAAGGCAGAATTGTTTGAAATGAGAATGTACGTTGACGACAGAAACGAATATATTGTTGAAGCCGCAATTGATGCGGTTATTGGTCGTTATGGAATGAGGGTGCGAGCCGTGGAACATATAAGGGAAGAAATATTTTTGCGAGGTGCGACGTTCTTTATTGAGTACGAAAAAGGGGCGGAAAATTTGCCAAATGAGTTGCGCACAAATTTAGGTATGCCGGACGAAACCGCCGGGGATATTTATTGTCGCCGATTGTTAGAAGTTCGTGCATTACCCGTAAAGCGTGATAATTGGGAAAAATTGCAGATTTTTACCGGAGGCGGAACAATGCAGATTCCGAGAACGCCCGGCGGTTTGGCGGTTTATTCATTCCCGACCGAAAACGGCGTAATGTTGGACGTACCGGAGGGAAATTTTATTGTATTGACACCGGACGGAAAATTTGGCAAAATGGATATGCAAACGTTTATGGCTAATTTTGAAGAAAAAGACGCCAATACCGCCGGATTGACCTTTGACGAAAAGAGATTGTTTGAAAAGATGAATAAACTTTTCGGCAAGAATATAGAAAAAAGATTGGGAAAATTAGCCGAGGAATACAACGAATTGTTTGAAGCGTTTGAAAGATATTTAAGCAGGGAAAAAACGCAAAGAGAAATAAACGAAATTAATCCCGGAACGCATGATATTATCGACGAATTGGCGGACGTAAACGTTGTTTTATTCCATATTGCGGCATTATTAGGGTATAGCCAAAAGGAATTGCAGGAAATGGCATATACTAAAATTGCAGGACGTGAGAAAAACCCGGAATTTATGCGCAAACACCCACACAACAAACCGGAAAGCCCGGTTTGCGGTAATATGCAGCAGGAAACCGCCGAGGAATACAAACATTTTAAAGAACGTTTTAACAAAATACTATGACAAACGAAGAAAAAGAAGAAGTAAGAAAGCAAGCGTTGTTCCTTACAAATATGGCATATCTTTTGGCTGACATGGCTAATTCGTGCGCAATTGATGCGGAAAGCAAATTGGGCAAATTGGGAAAATGTTTTCAGAGGGACGAAAAAATGAGGTTCAAGAAAGCCGCAAAGTTAGCAAAGGATTTGTTGAAAGCCACAAAGGAAATAACAGAACCGATGTACGATATTACCAACGTAGATGATGCGTGTATTGATAGCGATTATCTTTTGGAAGTTATTCAGTTGGTAATAAACAGAACCGACGAAACCGAGGAAAGCAAAACGGCGATGTTGGAATACATAAAGAAGTTACCACAAATTGAACATGTAGAAGTTTAAGCGTATGAAAAAAGATTTTAAACAAGAACTAACCGAACTTATTAATAAGCACGGTTTAGAAAAGGAAATGAGAGATACCCCGGATTATATTTTGGCAGAAATTTGTATTGATGCAATGGCGGTATTTACGGAAGCAATCGCCCGCCGTGACGAATGGCACGGATTCAGAAAGGCAGACGAAAAGAGTTCGCAGGATGCAAAACACAATTACCCGGATGATTGCAATATTTGCAAAGACCGTTTTAAATGTGCTGACTTTATGAGAACGCAACCAATTGCAAATCTGATTCAGCGTTTCAAGACGACAACGGACAAAGAGGAAAAAACAGCAATCGCCGGATTGCTAAAACAGATAAACGCCGATGCGTCGGGAAAGCCTCAAAATGATATACCGGAAGAAGTAAAAGAAGTTGCCGGAAAGTTGGCAAAGGCTTTTGGCGCACGTGTTGAGATACACCGTATTGAGATACCGGAAAAGAAACGTAAGTTTAGAAAGAAACCAAGAAAGGAGCAAGGCAATGAAACCCGTTGAATTTCCCGGCGTGAATGTAGTATTTGCAAAAGACCAACCGGAATACATGCCGTTACCTGCAATGAAAATCCCTAATGACCCGCAGGGGCTTATAATTACCAAATGGCAGTTATCCCCGGAAGAATTGGAGAGAATAAAAGAAACCGGAACAATACATTTGTCGGTTGCGACGTTTAACCAACCATTGCAACCCGTATTGTTAACCGTAGATTTACCAACAGAAAAATAATAAAGTCATGGATAAAGAAACATACGTAAAGAGAGTTCAAGAATTGAACCATATAAGACAAAAGGCTTTGCAGTTTAATGATAAAGAAAGGGAAAAAGCAGTAGAAAGCTATAATGCTGCAAATTGTCCTTTCAAGGTAGGCGAAAAAGTTATATTTACCCTAAACAGAAGCGGAATAATTGAAAAAATATATGCAAATGATTTTGGAGAATTTTCGTATGATATAAGAACCATAAAAAAGGACGGGGAACCGTCAAAGATAATTATTCATACAAATACATGGGACAAGATATATAAGGCATAAAAAACGCCCCGGAATTATAACCGGGGCTTTGCCGTTTAGGTACAGAAACGAAAGAAAGCCAAAATTAGCCCCACACAGCTATTTTTATAACTAAATTGATAGAAGTATAAACGGAGCGATAAAAGCCCCACAAATCAAAAATTCATGGAAAATAACAATGAAATTCAGATTCAGTTTGTTCCAATAGAATTGTTGGAATATAACGATGGGCAGATACCGGGTGTTCCTGAGAATCCAAGAACAAGGGAAGATTCAAAGCAAAGAAACCTTGAAAAGAGTATTGAAGAATTGCCGGAAATGACAATTGCACGTGCTGCCTTGTGTTTCCCATATAAGGGAAGATACGTTGTAATAGGTGGTAACCGTAGATTGGAAGCACAAAGGGCGTTAAAGCGCAAAGAAGTCCCTATCATAGCTTTGCCGGAAAATACTCCGGTTGAAAAGCTGCGCCGCATCGCTTTGTTGGATAACGAAAGCACCGGACAGACGGATTGGGCTAAACTTGCAAAGGATTGGAACAAGGACGAAATCAGAGCATGGAATATAGAAACCCCGAAGGGATGGTTTAATGAAGCACCCGGAAAGAAAGTTAAAGAAGATAATTACGAAGAGCCGGAAAAACTCAAATCAATAGTAAAACCGGGAGAAATATGGAAATTAGGAGAACACCGTTTAATGTGTGGAGATAGTACAAAAGAGGAAAATATAAAAAAACTATTAAATGGGGAAAGACCGGGATTGTTATTAACTGACCCACCTTATGGAATTGATTATGGGGGAATGCTAAAAGGAAAAGGAAATGGAAAAGGAGGTGCTGATAAAAACGGATGGAAGTCATACGATGCACCCGATTGGGATAAAGAAAGACCAACAAAAGATTTTTTTAATTTAGCATTTAAGTATTCGGAAAATCAAATAATATGGGGTGGAAATTATTTTGCAGATATTTTACCACCACGTATGTGTTGGTTAGTTTGGGATAAAGGACAAAGAGATTTTTCATTAGCGGATGGGGAGTTAGCGTGGACAAGTTTTAATAAAGCGTTAAGGGTAAATTCTTATAGTAGAGCATTAGCAAATAGGGAAGAAAAAATACACCCGACACAGAAGCCAATAGAAATAATAAAATGGTGTATTGAGATAGCAGAAAGGAACAAGGCTGATACAAATATAATATTAGACTTATTTGGAGGTTCAGGTTCTACTATTATAACATGTGAACAATTAAATAAAAAAAACCTAACAATGGAAATGGATGAACATTATTGTGATTTGATTATAAACCGTTGGGAAACATTAACCGGAAAGAAAGCTAAAAAAATAAGCGGGGAGTAAAACCCCGCTTTAGATGTTGTGTTTCTCACGAATCGTTGTAATAGCATTCTCAAGCCATTCTGATTGGCTTTCGGTCAATGTATCAAAGAAACCTTCATCGGTTGTCATGTCTATTGCACCGTTGTAATCATGTTCATGTAGCTTATCAGCAAAAGCTATGACGAAATCAATCCATTTGTTTTTTTCCATATTGTATGTGTTTTTAAGTTCGGTGCAAATATACATGAACAAACCAAAAGAAAAAATATTAATACCAAAAATAATACTTTAAAACTATGGCAAAGTATAACAAACAGACCGTTGAAGCGATATGTGCGTATATTAGGGACGGAGATAGTCAGAAATTAGCTTGCAAGAAAGCAGGGATTGGAGATAGTACGTTTCATGATTGGATAAAGGCGAAGCCGGAGTTTTCGGAATGCATTAAAAAAGCAAAAGAAGAGTTTCAAGCGACGATAACCGGAAAGTTGGAGGCTACATTGTGGAAACGTGCAATGGGATATGAAATAACGGAAACAGAAACCGAGTACGTAAGCGACGCACAAGGGAACCCGAAAATTAAAAGTCAAAAAACAAAAGTAAAGCATATACAACCCGATACCGGGGCATTAATTTTTGCTTTGACAAATGTTGCGCCGGAAAAATGGGTTAACAAACAAAAGGTAGAAACGCAGGAAACAAAAGCAACGGGAGAGCAAGCCCACGAATATTGTTTTGAGGATTTGCCCGACGACCTATTGTTTGGAATTGCCGATAAATTGCAGCAAGGAGAATATAATAGAATACAAGAAGAAAAAGGAGTAATTGACGATGGCACGAACAACAAAGAATAATATCAAGAAAAAAGATGAACCGAAACCCGTACACACGTGCGGGGATTGTGGTTGGGGTAAATATTATTACGACCATACAAATTTGGATATGGACGGGAACCCAATTTGTTTAAAATGCCCGTTTGTCGAAAATCGCAGTATAATACGTTCGGAAAAAGCGTGCGACAAATGGAAAATGAAACAATAAATTGGTCGTTTTTTAAGATTCCCGGTTTTTAAGTCAGAAAAAATACGGGGGTAAGACAAAAATATATGGTCTATTTTTAAGAATTAAACAAAATGGATAAAGAACAATTGCTTAAAATGTATGCAGCATTGAAAAACAACCCCGGCGAGATAGTAAAAGCGGCGGCACGCCATAGGCTGATAAACTTTGCCCGGTACATGCAACCGGATTTGGCTTTGGAACCGTTTCACGTCGTTTATTACACGTTGTTAGATATGTTTGCACACGGCAAAATACAAAAAATGATTGTGCAAATGCCGCCCCAACATGGGAAAAGTGAGGGTTCAAGCAGAAAGTTACCCGCTTTTATGTTGGGATTGAACCCGGACACAAAAATTTGTATCGGTTCGTATGCCGCCACGATTGCGAGAGATTTTAACCGGGACGTACAAAGAATAATTGATACCCCAAGATACCGGGAATTGTTCCCGGAAACGTATTTGAACGGTTCCAACGTCGTAACAATGGCTAATACGTATTTACGAAATTCTGACGTCATAGAAATGGTTGGGCATAAGGGTTCGTTGCGTGTTGTCGGTCGTGGCGGTTCGTTGACGTCAAAAACGGTTGATGTTTCGATATTGGACGACGTTTACAAAGATTATGCCGAGGGTAACAGCCCGATTGTACGTAATGCGGCGTGGAAATGGTACACGACCGTTGTACGTACCCGTTTGCATAATGATTCCCAAGAATTAATTGTTTTTACCCGTTGGCATGATGATGATTTGATTGGGCGTATTGAAAAAAGCGGGGAAACCGTAATTGACATTAAAAGTTGGGATGATGTAAAAGACATTCCGGCGGGCGCATGGGTACGAATAAATTTTGAGGGACTGAAAACCGGGGAACCAACAGAGATTGACCCACGGGAACCGGGGGCGGCGTTATGGGATAGACGACACAGCCGGGTAAAATTGGAGGGGCAAAGAGCGTTAGACCCCGTACAATTTCAATGCTTGTATCAAGGCAACCCCGGAAGCGCAGAGGGTAGATTGTACCGGAACCCGTTCAGAACGTACGTTGACAAATCAGAATGGGGAACGTTCGTGCGTAGTGGTAATTATACAGACGTGGCAGACGAGGGCGACGACTTTACATTTTCGGCGTGTTATGACGTTTACAAATCCGGTAATGAGGCATGGAACGAACAAAAGAAACGGTTTGAACCGATTTTGTATGCGCTAATTACTGACATGGTATTTACGCAGGAAAATACAGAAGTAACAGCCGTTACCGTCCCGGAAATGATAAACCGTTGTGGAACACAAAAAGCATGGATTGAAAGTAACAACGGCGGTGCCGGGTTTGAAAAGTTGATACGTAAAAAGATAAAAGCGATTTCCGAACCATTTTACCAAGGTGCCAACAAGGAAAGCCGCATTATAACAAATTCGGCAAGCGTCAACGCCCAAATCATAATGCCGTTAGGATGGGAGGAACGTTTTCCAAAGATACATGAACACGTAACCGGGTTTTTGCGTGATTTCCCAGCAAATGAGCATGACGACCCGGAGGACGGTTTGACCGGAATATATGAAAAGGAATTGGCGGACGGCGATACACGACCATACAGCCAAGCAACAAGGGGCGTTAAACGTCGTAACTAACAATTTATTCCATATACGCAAGAGTTTAACGGAAAAATATTATAACTTTGCAAAAGATAAATGGGGTAAAGAGTTAGCCCCGGAGATAGTAAAACGAGTTTTAAATATTAAAATTTTAGGATTATGATTTGTAAGTGTCCGGCGGGTACGGCTTTGCCCGATATTCCCGTAAGTAATTGCCCGGAAAGTTTTGGGCAGATTCAGAAAGTAGCATTTCAAAGATTGTACAAAAGCACCGGAGAAAAAAATTCATTTAAAACCGATGCAGGTATTGAAAAAAAAGCGTCGTGGACGCCGTTGTTGTCGGCTGACGATGATACAAAGATTGTTATTTCCCCATACATTCAAGCCCCGACAGCAGAAGCAGGCGCAGCAAGAACGTTTGGAGGTGGTAACGAAACATTGGGAGGCGTTGAGGAAATTGTGGGACGTGAGCCAACGCCATTTACCGGGGTTATGCGAAAGTTGCCACAGAAAATTATCAAGGCTTTGAAAGAATTTCAGTGCGAAAGTTGGGGCGACAATTTGGGCGTTTATCTGTTTGACGAAAACGGCGCAATTGGAGCAATTCAAGACGCAAAAACAGCAACAACCCATTATCCGATTCCAATACGTTCTTTGTTTATCGGCGATAAAACATTGGGCGGATATGAGGCACCGGATAGCAACAACATTCAATGGGTATTTTTGCCGAATTGGTCGGATGATTTGGCAATTATTGTTCCGGAGGATTTCAACCCGCTAACAGAATTAAAAGCGGCACCATAGCAATAAGGGGGTTTGCTATGGGAAAGACAACAAAAGTTTTATTGGTTTGTCCCCAACACAATATGAAACGAGAATTTGAGATAACGCACGCCGAACGTTTGTTGATGATGGGAAATAACGGCGGATGGCAGTTGCCGGAAAACTCAAATTTTGAATTTAGCAAAGATTATGGGATTAGGTATAAACGACATAAAAAAACAGATTACGGAGCAAAAGAAAGGGGCGACGATTAACCGTGCGATTGTACACCAACAGCGCATTAAGTTTCACGCCGAAACCTTTGTTGCGCCGTATATCAGTCAACCGTTAACGGATTTTCTGAATTTCGTTTCAAACCTTATACCCGACGATAAGTTTAAAATTTTCAAAACTCTTTTCCGTTACCCCGTTAAGACCAACGAGGTAACGGGAATTTGCTTTGATAAGTTGAGCCGAATTTTTGACGGTCGTAACCCGGCGTTCAATTATCAGTTTATGGAGAGCGGACAAAGGGACGATTGGGAGTATTATAGACAGAACGTTTTAAGGGAGCCGGAAATTTGGAGTTCTAAAGGGTGGGAATATTTCAAAACCGAAATTAACAGCGTTCTAATTGTGGATTTGCCAACGGAGCAAGACGCCGCCGATAAATACCCCCGTCCGTATTTCTATTGGTTGCCAATTGAGCAGGTAATAACGTTTGATGCAGACCCGGTAACGGGCGTTATGCGATGGATAATTTTCAAGCAGGACGACAAACGTATTGCAGTAATTGACGATGAGAGATACCGGGTATTTACGGAGAAAGACGGGAATATTGGCGATTTGCTGATTGACAGCCCCCACGATTTAGGTTATACCCCCGCCCGTTTCTTTTGGAATGAAGCAATAAGTTTGAGGGAACCCGATGTTAAGGCGTCGCCATTGACCGAGCAGTTGGAAAGCATGGATTGGTATCTGTTTTATCATATATCAAAACGGCATTTGGATATGTACGGTTCATATCCTATTTATTCCGGCTATGAACAAAGTTGCGATTTCAGCAACGCAGAAAATGGCGATTATTGCGACGGCGGGTTTTTGAAAGACAAACAAGGACGTTACAAGTTAGACCAAGCCGGGATATTAGAGCGTTGCCCGAAATGTGGCGACAAACGAATTGCCGGGGTTGGTTCTTTTGTTGAAATACCCGTTCCCGATGGCGACAAACAACCGGATTTGCGCAACCCGGTTCAGATGTTGACCGTTGACCGTAATAGTTTGGATTATAATGTTGCCGAGGAAGAGCGATTGCGCAACAATATTATCACGTCTATTGTCGGAACGAATGAGGAAATAACAACGCGGGACGCATTGAACGAACAACAGATAAAAGCAAATTTTGAGAGCCAAAGCACAATTTTAAACCGGGTAAAGAAAGGATTTGAGGCGGCGCAACAATTCGTTGATGAAACGGTTTGCCGATTGAGGTACGGCAATTTGTTTGTTTCTGCAAAAATCAATTTAGGCACGGAATTTTATATTTACGATGCAATGGAGTTGCGGGAACGTTACAAGTTAGCAAAGGAAACCGGAGCAAGTGAGGCAGAATTGGACGCAATGCAAAACCAAATTATCGAAACGGAGTACCGGAACGACTCGACCCAATTACAACGTATGTTAGTGTTGGCAGAATTGGAGCCGTACCGACATTTAACCCGTGCCGAGGTATTAAATTTATATGGGCAACAGATAATTAGCGAACCGGAATTGCGTGTAAAACTGAATTTTGCTAATTTTGTTCGCAGATTTGAGCGAGAAAATACAAATATTTTGGAATTTGGAACGCAAATACCATTTTCCGAGAAAATAAAAGTAATAACTAATAAATTTTACGAGTATGCAAGTGAGAACAGAGGAGGGGCAAATTAAAGACGTCAATATTTTAGACGTTACCCCGGAAAATTTTATTGTACCAAAGGGCGAGGAAGATTGTTATCATTGCCGAATTGAGGTTAAGAAATTCAACCAAGACACGGGCGAAAGAATTTCAAAACCACGTATGCAGGTTTTCGGCAAAAAGTTCTTTGAATCTTTTGGGTTGCACAATTTGAGAAAGCAGGGTTTTACCGTTGATGTAATGCACGACCCGAACAAATGGTTGCAGGAAAACGAGGCTAAATTGGAGGCAGAAAAACAGAAGAAAGCCGAAGCCGGTGCAAAAGCCAAAGCAGAGGCAGCAGAGGCAGAGAAAAAAGCAATGAAAGAAGCTATGAAAGCCGAAATTCTTGCAGAACTGAAAGCCGAGGGATTGTTAGCAACGGCGGCAAAGCTGGGAAGAAAATCAAAGGAAACACCGGAGGCAAAGCAGGATGCGCCGGAAACAAACGAATAAGTTAAACCAAAAAATTATAAAGATATGGCACAGATTGCACAGCAGGACAATTTGATTGTTACAAGTACGAAACCAATTGCGACGATAGACGAAGCCGCAAAAAAGAAATTGAAAGAATGTATTGAAGCCGGAACGATTAACGATGTTATTGTAGTAACACCGGAAACGGCAAAAGTAACAAACAAATCAAAGGTATTGGCATGGTCGAAAGACGTAACAACACCGCAGGCACCAACATATAAGGTTGCGTTGGTAGATTGCAATACCGGAGCGTTGAGCGTATTTAGTTTGAGTTAATAATAAAAGGGTAATATTATGGCATTAACAAGAGAAATTTTGGTAGCGAATGCGGCTTTGTCCGGTTTGACTGACGAACAGATTAACGCAATTACAACGTTATCACAGAATGACGAAAATAGTGTAATAGCAAAGAAAACCGGGGAAATTTACGGCAATTTGGATGTGGATATTTTGGCAGCGTCCGGAGTTGAGAAAAACGGAACTGAAAAAACATACGATTACGCAAAACGTGTGTTGGGAGATTTTAAGACAAAAGCGGAAAGCGTTACCGGGTTGGAATCACAGATTGCAACATTGACAAAAGAGAAAACCCGTTTGGAAAAAGTAATTGCCGACGGTGGAGCAGATGCAGAAACCGCAAAGCAATTAAAGCAGGCAAAAGCAGATTTGGCAAACGTTACAACTCAATATACAGAGTTGAACAAAAAGTTTGAGGCAGAAAAAGAAAACCACGCCAAAGAGTTGTTCGGCATTAAGATAGACAACGAATTGCAAACAGCGTCCGCAGGGCTTAAATTTAAGGCAGGTTTGCCGGAAAGTGTAACAAAGGTTATTTTGCAGCAGGCTAACGATAAAATCAAGGGAATGAACCCGGAATATATCGACGATGGCAAAGGCGGCAAAATTTTGGCGTTTAAGGACGAAACCGGGGCGATTATGAGAAACCCGAACAATCAGTTAAACCCATTTACGCCGGGCGAGTTGTTAACCCGTGAATTGGACGCAATGGGAATAATTGACAAAGGACGCCAACAGCCGGGAGGCGGAACAATCCCGCCGGGAGGTAGAGGCGCAGGCGGTAGCGTAGTAATTGACGTTGCAGGATGCAAAACACGTGTTGAAGCATACGACGCAATTAGTAACAATCTGATGGCGCAGGGAATGACCGCAGGTTCCAAAGAGTTTGAGGATGCAATGGCGCAAGCATGGAAAGACAACAATATTGCAGCATTGCCGGAGAGATAAAACAACCACGGGTAAAGGGTAAACCCGCATTAATAACAATTTAAAATAAAACATTATGAGTTTAATTGCAACAAGATTACAGAATTGGCGAGTTCAGAACCCGGAATTTGACCGCAATATGACCCGCCCGTGTGAGTATGGCGCATTGGATTTCTTTATTGAGCAAACCAACGCCGCAAATTCCATTATTAACCCAAAGTTGAGGGAAAGGGCGTTTGCCTCAATGGGTAATACCGTGCAAATCCCGGTTATCAATTACGATGGCGATGTTACCGTTGGCAACGTCCGTTCATGTGTAATTGAGGACGACGAAAATACGTCCGCACTTTATACCGTTGTGTGGGCAACATACACAATCGGTTTTACTATGGTCCCGGCGGCTTATACGAACAATGAAATTTCGTATGAACACGACTTTTACCGTAAAATGGAAAAATATACACGTGCGTTGGCTGATGTGTTAGACAAAGGCGCAATTGCAGCGTTGGAAGCACAGAAAACGCAGGTATTGAAAGACAAATTGAATTATGACTTTTCCGGTAACGTTATCAAGGTTAAAAAGGAAATGGCAACCGAAATTTTGGGCGACATTGACCCAATTATGAGAGCCAATTGTTACCCACGTATGCCGCATATCGTTTGCAACGCCGGAATCGAAAGTTTGGTTCGCAAGTTGGCGCAGCATGGAGCGACAAACGACGTAAACAAACAGTTGGAATACGCCGGAAAGAAATTCCATTACACAAACAACGTGACAAACGAAGTAAGCCAAAATGGAACATTCTTTGCTGTTGAAGATGGTAACGTTGGCGTGTTAACCCGTGTTGACCGTGAAGCATTGCGCCGTACACGTGCCAATTTCCATGAATGGGATGTTGTACGTTTGCCGATGATTGATTTGCCAGTTGGTTCACATTACTATACTTCGGTTGGCGACCAAAGTGCAACAGTAGGAGCAGCAACAGAGGATTTGACTTGCGCCGTTAAGGAGTATTTCGGATTTAGTGTTGATGTTGCCTTTTTGGTTGCTTATAACAGTGACCCAACAAAGGTTGCAAATCCGATTATCAAAGCGCAGATTGCAGCACGTGACCAAAACGAACCTTTGGGTATGCCTGTATATGTTACCAACGCCGCAGCATTTCCCGGCGCATAACATAAGGTAAAAGGATTGTATAACCGGGGGCGGGGTTTTCCCCCGTCCCTTTTTTTATTTGCATTATGTATCGAATAAAAGACATACAAGCAGCATTATTGAACGTCGTAGGTTGGGAACAATCATACAACCCGAAAACATTCATTGATGAACATTTGACACAGACCGAAAGCGGGTTGTACTTTCAAGGTGCGCACCCGCTTTTGACGTTGGATAATATGCAGGCAATAATGCCGGACGATTGGGGGCTACAATATCCGGAATGGGATTTGATTTTGCCGTATAAAGCCGGGCAAAAAGTAAAGCATAACAATATATTTTGGATTGCTAAAATAGATAATACCGGGCAGGAACCGACGGCGAGCGATTTTAACGAAGATTACAGCCGGGACGATTACGGAAACCCGTATTGGCGACCATACAACATTTTTTCTGACTTTTTGGAAAGACTGACATTAAACGGAATTGCAACCGTTGTTCAGACTTTTACACAGATTAAGCAGTTGGAAAAGGAAACCCGCAATTTATTGGAAAGAAAAACGTTTTTTGATGGTTCCGGCAGAATCCGGGCTACAATTCAAAATACCCATAAATTAGTAGGATTTGAAATTGTTCCGGTTCGTAGTATGGGGGTAACAACCAAAATTGAGAAAATCGGGCTACAAATGACCGGAGCGACCGGAAAGGTAAGAATGTATTTATTTCATTCGTCGCAGATTGACCCGGTAAAAACATTCGATTTGGATTTTACCGTTACAAATGGCGGCTTTCAATGGTTCCCGTTGACCGATTGTTATTTGCCGTATATCAGCGACGCAAACAACGCCGGGGGTTCATGGTTTCTTTGCTATAATCAAGACGAATTACCCGCCGGGATGGAAGCAATAAACGTATCTAAGGATTGGAGCCGGGAGCCGTGCGGAACGTGCAACATTGGTTCCGTCGAAACATGGCGAGAAATGACAAAGTATTTGCAGGTTTCCCCATTTAAGGTTGACGCCCCGGAAACATTCGAGCAATACCCGGAATTATGGGACGTGGCTTATACTATGTACACAAATACCCACAATTACGGGCTAAATTGCGAAATAACGGTTGGTTGCGATTTGACCGACTTTATTATTTCGCAACGGCAGATGTTCCAAACCGTTATTCAAAGGCAGGTTGCGGCAATAGGTTTGCGAACGTTAGCAATGAATCCCAACGTTAGGGTTAACCGCAATCAGTCAAATGCAAGCCGCACCGATATTCTGTATGAGTTGGACGGCAATACGTCCGGGGTTCGTCCCGGCGGTTTAGGTTACGACCTTAAAAAGTCTTATGAGGCGTTGCAAATAGATACGCAAGGGTTAGACCGTATCTGTTTAGCCTGCAATAACCGTGGGGTAAGATACAGAACCGTGTAATTATATAATTCAAAGGGAAAGTTGTATATAATTTCATGTAAAAGTTGTATTTATGAAACGGATAACCGATTTGCGAAAAAGGGTTGCGGATTTCAACGAGGCTTTGACGTCCGGGCGGATAATACAAAACATTATATGGGACAATGAGGCATATATAGTTGATTTGAACGCCGAGGAACAATTGTTTGAACAAGGTATTAACCGTTTGGGCGTCGAAATTTCGGATTATGCACCATACAGCCCCGTAACAATCGCAATTAAAGAGGCTAAGGGACAGCCGACAAACCGGGTAACGTTACGGGATGAGGGAGATTTTGAAAGTAGTTTTTATTTAGAGGTTGGCGACAAACAATTTGAAATTAAAGCGTCTGACTTTAAAACAGAGGATTTAATAAAAAAATACGGTCGTCAAATATTGGGTTTAACCGACGAAAATATTTCAATATTGATTTGGAAATATATTTTCCCGGATTTAATGGCAGAAACAAAAAAACAAATTTATGGCAAATAATGTAAAAGCCCCGGTTATTGACAACCCGGAATTGTTAGACCGGATAATTGGAAACATGCAAAACGGATTGGTTGATAATTTGCCGTGGTTGGATTTTGCATTTGGCAGGGCGGAAAGACTTGTTAAATACAACGGGAACCAAAAGCGATATTATACGCCAAATGTTTATTCCGGCAATAACGATTATATGGAAGTAACGCCGGATGCAAATATTGGTAATTTCTGTTTTTTTTGGGTTGACGACCCGCAAAACATAAGTTGGGAACCCGGCGTTGATATTGGGATAAAAACGGCGTTTTCGATTATCTTTTGGTTTGATTACAGAAAGATATACAACGATGCAAGCACACGCAACAAAGAGGATTTGAAGCGGCAAATATTGGACGTTTTGAACGGCGGTTTTTTGGTGAGAAATGGAAGTTACAGAATAAACAAAGTGTACGAATTGGCGGAAAACATTTACCGGGGCTTTTCGTTGGATGAAATAGAAAACCAATTTTTAATGCACCCGTTCGGCGGATTCCGGTTTGAGGGCGAATTGAGTATTGGAGAAACATGTAAATTGTAGTATATGGAACATTTTATTTATAACATTATTGTTGTCGCATTAATAGCGGCTTTTGTGCTGACGTTATTACGCAAATGGGGCGTCATTGAATGGGTACAGATTCACGGGAACGATTTCTTTTCAAAGATGTTTAATTGCGATTTCTGTTTGTCGTGGTGGACGTGCGTTCTGATTTGTTTCTTTGCGTTGATATTTACCGGGAACCCCGCATTTTTGGGCGTTCCCTTTTGTAGTACAATGATAACACGTGTTTTGCTATGAATGAAGAATATGTAAAAATTAAGGATTACCCATATTATATTAGCAATATGGGTAATGTAAAAAATAAAACAGGTAGAATATTAAAACCTAAAATAACAAATAAGGGTTATTTGTCGGTAGCATTATACAACGCTAATGGTAAGCGGTGGTGTTATATTCATAGACTTGTAGCAATGCATTTCCTTATTAACTCTGAATTAAAGCCTAATGTTAATCATATTGATTGTAACCCGCTTAATAACAACGTTGATAATTTAGAATGGTGTACGCAATCTGAAAATATTAAATATTCAGATAGTTTAGGGCGTTGTAAAATAAGAGATTATAGATATTGTGAAAGTGGGAAAGGACATGGGAGAAGTTGTCGTATAATATGCAAAAAAGGTGATAATATACAAATATTTGAAAGTATAAATATCGCTGGTATGAAGTTGGGTATATCACACCAAAATATATGTAAATGCTTAAAAGGGGAAAGGAAAACCGCAAAAGGATATAGTTTTAGGAGGGTATAATATGAAAGAATGTATTATAAATAAACATAATGTTGTATTGTATGATAGTATAGACGAATTGCCGATGTTGCGTTTCCACAAGTATAACAAAATGCTTTTGGTTGACGCCGGGGTTGGTTCTGATTTATCGGATTTTGACCGACATATTGAAAAGGTAATACGTTATTTGAACAGCCCAACGCCAAACATGGCAACCGTTGAGTTGGAAAATATGCGCCAAAACATATATTTCATTCAATCCGAGGTTTCCCCCCGGCATTTGGCTTTTGCCGTGTTGGTTAAATCAATAAATGGTAAACCCCGAAATGATTTGTCAGATGATGGATTGCAACAAACAATGAGTCTTTTTAAAGACGTTGCAAATTCAGAGATAACCGCCCATTTGGAAGCGGTTAAAAAAAAAATAGACGATGAATTGCGTTTGTATTTTCCCCGGTTGTTCGATGATGCGACATTGAAAGAGTATTACGATAAATTGAAACAAAGAACGATTGTTGTATTACGCACAATAATAGACGGTCGGGCAACCGAGGCGGACGCAAAAGAGATTGACGACATTACGGCGGACTTGATAACCTATTTCAACCCGCAGACGTTTACCGGGTCGGAAAGCGTGGAAATTAGGCATGACAGACAATTTGAAAATATGTGTTTGATATTGTCCCAAAATTTGCATGTTGACCCAAAGAAATTTACCGTTTTGGAATATTACAACGCATTTGAGTATATCAAGGAACAAGCCAAAAAAGCAAACAAGCAAAAAAAGGTAAAATAAGGCGATTTCCGGCGTTTTTATTTTTAGGCGATAAATTACACGTTTGAGAAAAGAAAATGCAACAGACGGGGAATTTCCCGTAAATAACTTAACAATCGGCGTATGGCAGATAATAACAACCCAATCAAATATTCGGATTTAATAAGCCCGGATAATTCGATTACAGATTTGATAAAACAATTGGATGAACTTTCGGACACATATACAAATGCGCTGAAAAATATCAAAGCCGAAGCAATACAATTGGCGGAGATTCTGAAAAAGGTTTCCGGCGCAACGGAGGACGGGCGAAAGACAACCAAAAAAGCCGCAGACGATGCGGAACGTTTGGCACGTGCGCAACGTGATTTGGCGTTTGCAGAAAGCGAGAACGCCAAAAAGTTGGCCGAGTTAAAATTGGCACAGCAGGAAGCGAACCAAATTAATAAACTGATTGTGAAAATAAATCAATCCGCCGAGGGTAGTTATAACCGTTTATCGGCGCAATATTCATTGAATAAGATTCATTTAAACAACATGACTAAAGCCGAACGGGAAAACACCGAGGAGGGGCGAAAATTGGTTGCACAAACCAAAGAAATATACGAAGAAATGAAACGTTTGCAGGAGGCAACCGGAAAATTTCAATTGAACGTCGGAAATTATACGGAGGCGTCCGACGCAATAATTGCGTATGGCGACAAATTAAAAGAAACGTTAGGTTTAAATAGCGCATTTGGCGAAAGTCTTTTGGCGTTAGGACGTGGCGGGGCTGAAAGTAAAGCCGTTTTTACAGCTATTGGCGACGGGGCAAAAGCATTGGGAAAAACTTTGTTGGGATTACTTTCAAACCCGGTTTTTTTGGCGATTGCCGGAATTACGGCGGCGGGTGCGGCGTTTAAATGGTGGTACGATTATAACGCCGGGTTAGTTGAGGCAACGAGATTGACGCAACAATTTACCGGGAAAAGTGGCGATGATTTGAAAGCGTTTAGAAATGAGGTGCAAGCCGTCGCCGATTCATTCAACGCAGATTTCCGGGAAACATTGATTGCAACAAACGCATTATCAAAACAATTTGGTATTTCTGCAAATGAGGCATTGCAATTGGTTAAGGATGGGTTTTTAGCCGGAGGCGATGCGAACGGGGAATTTTTAGACACGTTGAAAGAATACCCGGCATATTTCAAAGAGGCGGGAATATCAGCAGACCAATTTGTTGCAATTGTTACCCAAACAAACAAAATGGGTATCTTTTCAGACAAAGGCGTTGACGCAATTAAGGAGGCAAATTTGCGTTTGCGTGAAATGACGACGGCGACGGCGGCGGCTTTGGACGGTATCGGTATTTCGTCGGAACAAGTTCAAAAAGATTTGCAGACCGGAACCAAAACAACGTTCGATGTTATACAAGACGTTTCCGCAAAATTGGCAGAATTGCCGGATAATGCGGCAACGGTCGGGGCTGCAATTGCAGATATATTCGGGGGGCCCGGAGAGGACGCCGGATTGCAGTATTTGCGCACGTTGAAAGATATTTCAACAAACATGGATGAAGTAAAAGGGAAAGCCGGAGTTTTGGCGCAATTGCAGGAGGAACAATTGCAAAGCCAAATTGAGTTGCAAAACGCATTATCCGGGTTGTTTGACGCAACCGGAGGGAATTTTGAAACGTTGACAACGCAGGCAAAAGTTTTTGTTAACCAAGGATTGACGGCGATAATAAAAGGGGTTATTGATGTTGTCAATTACTTGATTGAGTTATACAATGAAAGTGTTTTGATACGTGCAATTTGGAATGGGATTGTTGCCGGATTCAAAACAACATTTGATACGTTGGGAAATTTGTTTGGATTCTTTATTGATATAGTCAAAGCAACCGGAACCGCATTAAAGGGGGCGTTTACGTTAGATTTTGACGACGTAAAAAAAGGATTGGCAGATTATGCAGCAGCGTACGGAAATTTGGTTAAAGCCCAAGTTAAAGACATAACAGAAAATTTCCAAGAGGGTTTGGAGGGTATGCAAAAGAAAATAAAACCGTTAACAATCCCGGTTTCTGTTGGAGATACCCCGACGCCACAAACAGACAATAAGCCCGTAACGACACAGAACCCAACCGTAACGCCAAGGGGTAAAAGCGATGCGGAAAAGGCAGCAGAAAAACAAGCAAAGCAAATTGAAGCGGCTTATAAAAAGAATTTGGAGGCAACCCGGAAATTGCAGAATGCACAATTGCAGTTGGAAACCGACGAATGGGCAAAGCGTAGGCAGCAAACGCAATATCAGTATTCCCGACAGATTGAGGATTTGCAACACCAATTACAGACCGAAAAGGATTTGAACGAAACCGGACGGCAGGCGATAAACGCAACAATTACGGCGTTAGAACAGCAGCAGACAGAGGCGTTGTTGAAAATAGAGCAAGAACGGCAGTTGCAAGAATTGGCATTGCAGAAAGAAAGCATTGAATTACGTTTGCAAGCGGTTAAGCAGGGAAGCGAGCAGGAACGACAATTGCGTATGCAGTTGTTAGAGAATGAAAGACAAACCGCATTATTACAGAACCAACAGAAACCGACCGGGCAACAGCAGGACGCCGGGGCGATTAATGCAAGTTTTGACGCAAAGGAAGCCGGAATTGCGGACGAATATTTGCAAGCGCAATTACAGATATTCGACCAACAACAAGCGTTGGCACAATCGGAGTTTGATTTGTTGAGAAATTCAGAAGCCCGGAAAACTCAATTTCGTTTGCAAGCAGAAAAGGAACGTTTGCAAAAGGTTTTAGAATTAAATCAGCAAGCCGCCAATAAATTGTCTGATGTTGAGGTACAAACAATTCAAAACACTATTAAAAAAATAGACCAAGAAATTGAGCAATCCAAAGGGGAGGAACGAGGAACAGACATTTACGGTTTGTTTGGGCTTAATTTGGACGACGACCAAAAAGAGGCAATTAATACGTCTATGCAATTTGCATTGGATGCGTTAAATACATTCACGGCGGCACGTGTTGCCGCAGCAGATGCAGCCGTTGAGCAAGCGGATAAAGAGGTTTCCGCCGCACAATCGGCGTTGGATGCAGAATTGGAAGCAAGGGCAAACGGGTACGCCAATAATGTTGTACAAGCGCAAAAGGAGTTGGATTTAGCAAAGAAAAACCAAGAAAAAGCGTTGAAAGAACAACAGAAAGCGCAAAAACAGCAGGCAGCAATACAAACATTGCAGCAAATCGGAAACATGGTAACAGCAACGGCGTTGATTTGGTCGCAATTAGGTTTCCCGTTTGCAATACCTGCAATTGCCGTAATGTGGGCGAGTTTTGCAGCGTCTAAAATCAAGGCGGCGCAATTGGCAAAACAGACCGGAGGAACCGGAGGAACGGAAACATACGGCGACGGTACCGTTGAACTTTTGGAGGGCGGTTCGCACCAAAGCGGAAATGATATTGATTTAGGAACGAAACCGGACGGAACCCGCCGACGTGCCGAGGGAGGCGAATTTTTCGCCGTGATAAATAAACGAAGTTCACGCCGTTTCAGAAAGATAATACCGGACGTTATCAATTCGCTAAACAATGGTACATTTGCACACAAGTATTTAAAATCCTATTCAGACGGAGACGGTTTGACGTTAAACGTTACCGGACAAAGCCCGGATTTACGCAATTTGTCGGATGATGTAAGGGAAATTAAGGAACAGAACCGACGACGGGTTTACGTGGATGGCGACGGAAATACGATTGAAAGTTACAAGAATTTGAAACGTAAAATAAAAAGACTATGACACCAAAATATAGATTCTTTTTGCAGATAGGGGAGGACGGAACCAAACAAACCGTCTGCCCCAATTATAAGGATGATTTAACGTTGGATTATGAGTTGGAAACAAATCAAAGGTTTTACCGGGCTAAATTGTCCGGTAAAATAAACTTTGTCCGTGCTGATTACGATATTATCAATAACGCCCCGTTTGATTCTGAATTTTTCCTATATATCGAAAAAAGCGATGATTGGGGACAAACATACAATCAATACTATAAAGCAAAGTTTATGAAAACGGATTGTACGTTTAATGATGATGATAAATTGGTTACGGTACAGCCGGAAACAATAGACCAATACAACGACGTTTTGGCAGGATTGGAAAAGGAATACAATTTAATTGAGTTAGCCCCACAAATCGAATTTCTTACAATAAGAAAACGCCCATTGATACAAATATACGTTCCCGGAGATAGTATTCTTTCGTGCTTTTTGGGCGGCACGAATTGGGAACAAGACGCAAACGCCACGACTGACCAAAACGCATTAATACAAACCTATCATTTTGCACTATGTAATATTTTGAAAGAAATACAAATTACGTCGCACGGTTCCCCGGCGGTAATATCCGGGCTTTATGTTGGGCGGATGTCGACGGGTGTAAGTCCTGATGAATTTATGGGAGATTTATACCCGGAATTAAATGTAAATTATTATATCCATATTGCACAAAAACTAGTTGCGGGTGGGCTACCTATTGGGCTAGCAGGTGTTGAGATACGCCGCCGTTCTGATGATGTGGCAATGTTCCGGTTTACAAAGATAACGCAAGAACCTTTTGATACGTTGGAATTTGATTTAACCGCCGTTGAGGGTTCCGGAGCAACGGGTACGATGCACGCCGATATGAAAAGTTATAATATATACGCCCGATATTTGGTTGATGTTGATAAAATAGACGATTTAGATACATACCCGTTGCCGTCCGATGATATTGTAGATAATAATAGAAATTACCGCCGGGCAATTGGTTACGCAATCGACGTGGCATTTATATCTAAAAATTTTTCAGATACGCCGACCGAGTGGGGATTAGCCGACAGTGGAAAGTATTTTGAGCCGCCTTATTCCATATATGGACAAACGTTTTATCCAATCGCCCGGTCAACGTGGCGTTATGCGTCGTTATGGTTTGGGTTTTATCTGATGGATTGGATATTAGAGGAAAAAGCCCGAAAAGCATATACTTTGCGTGATGCGTTTACATTATCGTCATGTATCAATGTGCTATTAAAAGAATTTGCGCCCGGAATAACGCATGAAGCGACGCCGGAATACAGCCAATTTCTTTATAACACAAACAATCCTATTTCCGGGCAGTCATTTAAGTTGCTAATAAGTCAGAAAAGTAATATCATTAATGGCGAATATAAAACCCCGGCGCAAAAAGCCCCGATTACATTACAACAGATTATGACGATGTTACGGGATATTTACAAATGTTATTGGTATATTGAGGACGGAAAATTTAAAATTGAACAGGTAAGTTGGTTTAGAAATGGCGGTTCGTATGGATATAACCCGATTATTGATTATGATTTAACACAATTAGAAAACGTTAGGAACGGCAAAAAATTAGCTTTTGCAACGTCTGAATATTCATTTGACAAAGTAGAAATGCCGGAACGTTATCAATTTGAGTGGATGGATGATGTAACAACACCATTTGAGGGTTTACCAATAGAAATTACGTCCAAATATGTAACAGCCGGAAAGATAGAAGAAATAAATATTTCCAATTTTACGTCTGATATTGATTTGATGTTGTTAAACCCCGGTGCAATTAGTTCGGATGGATTCGCATTGTTTGCGGCGGTTACACCGTCCGGCGGAGGACAATTGGAATTGCCGTTTACAAGACAAACCGTTGATAATGTAGAATACTATTTGCAAAACGGTTATTTAGCGTTTATCAATATACAACCGACATATTGGGTTTATGATATGCCCGCACGGAATTTCAAAATAAATAATTCCCCATATTATGCTATGGGAGGATTGGAACGTAAAAAGAAACAAACATTGAATTTCTCGGCAGGAACCACAGACCCAAACCCGATGCAGTTAGTTAAAACATATATCGGTAACGGTCAAGTTGATAAACTTTCGGTAAATTTGTGTAGTCGAAATATTAAAGCAACGTTGAAATATGATACAGAATAACAACATAAGTGTTTTACCGTGGTACACGTCAATAAATGAACAGAACCACAGAAAAAGTTACGCATACGGCGCAATTTACCCGTTATTTGCCCCGGCTGATAGATTGTTACCGTTTCAGATAATGAGAAACACACGGTCAAACAATGTTACGTCAGTGGTATTGTATGAAAAGACCGGAAAGCAAGTTGCAAACATAACAACGTACATGAAAGAAACCGGATTGCAGATTGTCCGGTTTCAAACGTTGGGTTATGATGTTATATTGTACCCGTCAATATTACCCATGCCATTAAATCAGTTGGACGGAATATATTATATGACGTTATCGGATGGGGCGCAAACGTGGTATTCGGAAATGTTTACCGTTGTACAAGACGTTTCCGGGTACCTTAAAATTGAATGGTGGGACATTGAAAATTTGGTATTTGACGCCGGGCAAATAGTATATAAAAACCCGGATTTCAAAAATACGTTGTACCTTTGTACCGAGTTGGGAAAGCCGGATTATGAATTTGAAGAGGACGGCGAAGAACGTGACGGGTATTTTTTCCCGGAAAAACAAATATCAGTCAAAACGTTTAAATGTACAATATTGGCACCGGAGTTCCTTTGCGACGTTATGCGTTTTATCCGTATGGCTGATTACATTCATATAACGGATAAATACGGTAGGGAATACGATTGCGACACGTTTCTTATTACCCCAAAATGGCAAACGCAGGGAGATTTGGCAAGCGTGGAAATTGAGTTTAAAACAAACACCGTCGTCAAGAAAATAGGACGTGGCTATATAATAGAAAACAAAGGAGATTTTAACGGCGATTTCAATAATGATTTCAACAACAATTAAATTAATTAGATTATGGGAAATTACGAAGAATTAAAACAAGCGATTTCCAGCGTTATAAAAACGAATGGAAACCAAGAAATTACCGGACAGATAATGCAAAACGCATTATTGACTATAATTTCAACAATAGGAGATAATGCAACCTTTGCAGGAATAGCAACACCGAATACAAACCCGGGGACACCCGACCAAAATGTTTTTTGGATTGCAACTGAAAATGGAGAATATGTAAACTTTGATGCGCAGGTAATATATAATGAACCGTCTTTATTTGTAAATGAAAATGGTTCATGGGTAAAAAAAAGTTTGGGAATACCCAATAATATGGTTAACTATATATCGGGAAGCAAAAAATTTTTTACAGATAATAGGTTTGTCAATGCGGCTATAAATAAAGCTATTATTCAAAGCGATATATCAACAATAAAGGTAAATTATGGAACGAAAAATGATGTTTTATTTACAATAAATGGTACAAAAAGCTTTTATTATAAAGATAATATTCCGAACCATTTTGCCGTATCAATAAATGGAGGTTTAAATAGTTTGATATTTATAAATAAAGACTTTGTTAATAATATAATATCAAACAATCAAGGTAAAGTTAATATAGAAGAAGAAGGAAATGTTTTACCAAATTTAGATAATGGAGAATTGTTTGTTTTTGAAGAAACAAATAGTATGGTTTCCTCAAATAAGGCTATAAACAACATAATAAAAAAAATGTATGTATCAGATAATAGCGTTAATAATATAGAGGTAGTGTTAGGCACGAAGAACGATATAAATTTCTTGTTAAAGAGTGATAACACACTAAAAAAAGAATTTTATATTTCTAAATTCAATGATGTTGATAATATTGTTGCTAATTCTTATAATGATGAATTTTTTATAATAGAATTAGATAAAGAATATATAAATTATTTGTATGATGGTATAATAATGAGGTTTTACGGAACATTAAACGAAAATGTATATAATGATAAACAATTTGAAGAAACACTTTTATATTATTGGGGAGGTGATTTTTCTATTGATTCCGGAGTTGGAGGAGATATATACGCAAATGAAAACTATTTTCATGCAAATGTTCTTATAGAAGATATTACATTCAATTTAAAAGAAGATGGATTGATTGATATTTATCTAATAAACAAAGATAGAAGTAATGCAAAACTTTTTTTTTCAATAGACGGTAAAAAAGGAATAGGTAAATATGAAGTTGGAAAGATTATACCTAAAAATTGCACATTAGGTTTTTTAGGTAATATATTGACAGCCTCTCCTAATAAATACAGGTATAAACTTGTAACGTATAGAAAGGACTTAACATTTAAAGACGTTGCATCTGCGAATTATGTTTCAATTAATGTTGAAATGAGTTATAGATATATTATTAAAGATGAAAATAAAGATTTATTTAGTGATGTAACATTTTCAGTTCTTTCTGATAGTATAGGTACATTTGGAGAAGAATATTCCTATTCAAATCCATATTATCCAAGATTTGATATAAATAACTTTTATCAAACATGGTGGGGTAGGCTAATATCTGACGGAATGAAAATATTAAAAAATCAATCTGTATCTCAATCTACGGTCACAAATGTATCACAAGAAGAATATAAATATAGATGGATTGGATATTCGGAAAGAATAGAAAATTTAGGTGATTTGGAAGGAAATAAACCGGACATAATATTTGTTCCAATAGGAGTTAACGATATGTTTGGAACTACATTAGGAGAATTTGATTATTCAAAAAAAATTGAGCAAATGGATGAATTAGATACATATCAATTCAAACAAGCGTATCAGTATATTGTTTATAAATTGCTAACATTATATCCTAATAGTAAAATATTTCTTTGCACACCATTTAAACCGGGTAATACAACATGGGGATTCCCGGAATATAATTCAGGTAAAAATCTATATTTTAAAGAATTGTTAAATGCTATAAGAGAGCTTTCTGATTCATTAGGGGTTGGATTAATTGATTTTTATAAGGAAACAAAAATCAATTATATAACTATGAAAGATTTAACATATAAAGACCCGATACACCCCGGAAGAATTGGACATTATTTGTATTATAAGATAGCAAAAAATAATTTAATAAACTATTTGCGAGGATAATATGGAAAGAATTATGAATTGGGAACAATGGCGTATTATTGCCATTTCCACGGTTAGCCCGTTATTTGTTATGTAACACCAACAAAGGTTTTTGTTGTTAGGGAATATTTGAAAAAAAATATTTTATCAAAATATGCAAAGTTTAACCCGGTGCGGAACAATCCGCACCACAAAAAAGACCGATGGAAAAGTATTTTTATTTCATTCAACACGACATGAAAGTTTGTTTGATAATAATCTTTGTATGTTGTGTTTTTGTAGTATTTGCGACATTCTTTGATTTTTGGACGGCATACGAAGCCGTGAAAGCGAGAAAAGAAAAATTAAGCAGCCACCCGATGCGGAAAACCGGGCAAAAAATCATAGACTATTTGCGTTTAGTTTTATACGTATTGATGATTGATGTTTTGGGGCTTATGGTTTTTCCTTTTTACAGTATTCCATTTTTTGTTGTATTACTGACATTGGGTATTCTATTAAGGGAGGGTTGGAGCATGAAAGAGAATTACGAACTCAAACAAAGCAATGCAGTTGAGGCAATAGATATGGCGGCGGAAATAGTCAAGTGTATAACGAAAGAAGAAGCCGAAAAGCTAATAAAGGCGATTAATGATAAACATAGTATTAACAAGAAAAAATTCAAACGATTATGGCACAATTAAAGCAATTATCAGCAGGCAGTAGCCAAATTATTATGATGATGTTCCGGGATAAGAACAACGCCCCAATTAAGGCGGATTCCGTACACGTCAAAGGTTCGATTTTTACCGGAAGCGGTAAGCCGTTTGAATTTGAGGTAAACAAAGGGGTTTGCACCAATTGTAAGATTCAGAACGATATGTTATTGTTTAATATCGTTCCGCTTTTAGGATTGGGGCAAATGCAAGTTTACACACAAACCTATTTGGGCGACACGAAAGCAATTACCGGAACATACATTTCAGAAAACCAACAGAAATTGGGCGTTGAAGTAGTTCAGAAAGGAACATTTCTTTCCGATAGGCAGGGCGCAATGTGGGTTGATGTATATTTGCCGATTGAAATTAATGATGCAGCACAAATCCCGTGGGTTCCGGCAGGAGCGGACGAACAATGGATTAAAGATTATTTGGATAAGTATGTAAAAACCCCGGCGTTTGCCGCAACGCTGGCGGCATTGGGCGGGGCAAGCAAAAACCTTTCAAATGTTGATGCAAAAGACTTTGAGAAAAAAGCAAAGGACGGTAATTTTGCTCAGAATGATTTAGCGGACGTAGATTTGGCAAAACTCAAAGAAAAAGGTTTGGCGGCAGGATTGGCAGACGCAAAGAACCCAATAAGCCCAACAGAGTTTGACCGTATGATTAAGCAAAATGCGGCTTTTATTGCATTGTCTAAAACAGCGCACCCGGCAACAGCAGGAAAGACAAACGAGCAGATTAAGGCGTTATTCTATGCCAACCGCCAAGAGGTACAAAAGGGGGTAAATCTGAATACAGAC
>OGDS01000931.1_pt1 | contig 26649 bp, 35 predicted proteins | sample 1570351 | NCBI WGS metagenome assembly OGDS01 (sample SAMEA2581974, study PRJEB24529) | metagenome | biome: Human gut stool | place: China | collected 2011
GACGTGCTGAAGGACGAGTGCGGCGTGGTATTTGGAGATTGAGATGAAAGTTTTATGTGCGTGTGAGGAAAGCCAAGTGGTATGTATTGCGTTTCGTGCGCTGGGGCATGAGGCGTATTCCTCCGACATACAGGAGCCGTCTGGCGGGCACCCGGAATGGCACATTTTAGGCGACGCTCTAAAGTCCATCGAGGGGGGGCAAGTGACCACAATGGACGGACAGGCGCATGATGTGGGGCGATGGGATATGATTATCGCTTTCCCTCCGTGTACCAAAACAAGCAATGCCGGGGCAAGACACTTGTATAAAGGCGGCAGGTTAAATCTTCGCCGCTACTATGAAGGGCTTTGCGGCAAAGCGTTGTTTTTGGCAATATGGGCAGCCGACTGTGACAAGGTTATAATTGAAAATCCGACACCAAGTAAAGTATTTGAGTATCCAGAACCGACGCAGGCAATTCAGCCATATCAATATGGACACGAGTTTACAAAAAAGACTTTGCTGTGGGAGCGCGGGGTAAAGCCTTTGATGCCGACAAATGTTGTAAAACCGACGGCGACATGGTGCCCAAGCGGCAGTTACAGCCACAAGCATGGCGAACAGCACAAGGGTATGTTTACCACGGATAGAGCAAAAAACAGGGCGAAAACATTTCCTGGAGTTGCCAAAGCAATGGCGGAGCAATGGGGCGGAGATGTGAGAGGAGGAATGACATGACAAGAGACGAGATCGTGACCGCGCTGCGGTGTTGTGCAAACTCGGAAATGGAGTGCAAGGGGAATTGCGTGTTTTCCGGCACGAGCAGCCCCAATGAGAATTGCAGTCAGAAGAAAAATACTGCCGCCGCTGACCTGATCGAGAACCAGCAGCGGCACATCGAGGCACTGATGAAAGCCAACGACAGCCTGAAGGACGCCATTGCACGGCGGGATAAGCAGATAGAGGACATGAATCAGAGCATGGCACAGCTGGCAAAGGCTGTGGCGGTGAAGGAGGAGAACAATGGAACGACTGACAAATAAACGCGAAGCTGACGCGCAACGAGAAGGGTACGAGCGCCGCCTTGCAAACGGGTATCAGCGGAGCATCCCAGTAGAGCGGTTTCTGCGCCTCGCTGCCTACGAGGACACCGGCCTGATGCCGAACGATGTGACCGACATGATGGCGGCAAACGGCAATGCAATTTGCGAAATCGTGAAACTGAAAGAGGAACTGCAGGGTGCAAAGAACACCGCCGAGCAGTACGCCGCCATCAATGAAACGCTGTTTGACAGCAACATGAAGCTGGCCGCAGACCGCAAGGCACTTATCAACGAACTATGCCAATACTGCGGGAAGTACAAACAAGCACACGAGGGCGCCTGTGACGGGTGCAGATGGAGGGAAATGTGATGGATGCTGTGAAGTTTATTGAGGAGCGGAACAGAATGTGCGGCACCATGAGTGAGGTGTGGGGCGTGGATGCGGCGCAAATTGTGAAGAACACCGAGGAATGGTCTGTCGCACATCCGCGCAAGACACGGCAAAGCGTGTTTCTGGAACAGTACCCAGAAGCTGAGGTAGACGATGACGGTGTATTGAAGCTGTGCCCCGCGCCAATTTCCCGTTCACATAGGCGTGAGGGAGCGGTGTGTTTACACCCAGAGAAGAAATGCTCCACCTGCCGCCGCGAGTTCTGGATGCAGGAGGTGGAGTGATGGAAAATCTGTTGCAAAACATCGCCAGCGGGCTGTGGATCGTGTTGGGTGTGTACTGTTTCTTCGGGCTGAGAAAGTGGAACAAGCGGTTCAGTGAGTTGTATGACGAACTGAAATGGGAGGTGGAATGATGGACTGTTTTAATCATCTCTGTCCATTCCGTCAGAACACAACAAGTAGCCTTAACCGCTGCGAATGCGGAATGTGTCCGCACAAAATTGAAACGCCGGTTACATACGCCGTGAGCAATCGAACGCTGACGGCAGACGAAATTGCAAGGATGACCAACGACCCCAATTATGGTGTTGGGGCTGGATGTTAAGAGGTGGAGTGATGGTTAAAGTGTTCTGTGATATGTGCAGACGCGAGATTGACTACGAGGTTGACGGCGTGAATCTGGATTTCAACCACTACGGTGTTGTAAATTTTAAGACACCATTTTCTGCGGAGAAACAACTGTGCCTCTCCTGCGCGGCCAGAGTCTGCAACTTCGTGGAGAACGGTGCAAAGATGGACGGAGGTGACAGCGATGCGGCTGATTGATGGTGACAAACTGCAAGAGTTTCCCATTCGGGCGAACCGTTGTGACAAAGAACACGCCAACACGCATTTTCTCAATGGCATTGAGACGGTGTTGGAGTATGCAGAGCAGCTCCCCACCGTAGACGCAGAGGTCGTGGTGCGCTGCAAGGGCTGCAAGCATGAGTTTGGCGGGAGCTGCATTCTCTGCGGGTTCCAGAAGCGCAAGCCGGACGACTTCTGCTCCTACGGAGAGAGAAAGGGAAAGAATGAAACCGAGCGTACATGAGGGAAGAAGGTGCCCACATGCGGCCAGCTGCTTTGAGTGCCCGCTGCCGGATTGCAGGGCGGGTATGTGGACGGTGGCAAAATATAATCGACTCCCTCACGAAAAATGCGGAAGCGAACTGTGGCGCAAGTGAAGCAAAACGATGAGGACAGAAGGTGAAATGAACGGATGAAGAAATACATAGCGGGGTTTGGCGCACTGGCAGTGCTGGCGGCGTTTGTGGCAGCGGAGCTGCTGGTATGGGGACGGGCGTATGAGACGGCGATAGGGTGCGTATGCTGCGGAGTGCTGTTGGCTGTAGCGGCGGTGTGCGGATGGGCGGCGGTGGAGTTCTGGCGAGAGGAGCGGAGAAAGAAGTGAAGAAGGAAAAAAAGAAAGCGGGTTTTGGCGAATACCCACCGAGAGAGAAGTGCGACCTGTATGAGCCGATCAAGTGTGAGTGTGTGGGGCTGACGGTGGTGCTGTGCAGCGTGAAAGGGAAGTGCCCCTTTTACAAGACCGGTGAACAGGCGCGGAAGGACCGGCTGGACAGCATACGGAAACGGAGACGAAAGGGACTGCTGATATCGAATGCAGAGGCTCGTATGCTGCTGGACGCGGAGAAGATGCCCAGCGCGGAGGAGCGGTGACATGGCGGCTAACAAGGTGCTGCCGGGGCGAATACGCTACCTGCGGGAGAAAGCGCAGTTAAAGCGGTGCGTACTGTCAGAGCTGTGCGGGCTGAGCAAGGAGACCATAAAGCGCTACGAGGAGGGGACGGCAGAGCCGCTGGCCTCCTCACTGGAGGCGATGGCGGACTATTTCCACGTGACGACGGACTACCTGCTGGGGAGAGAAGAAAAATAAATTCTGCTTCATTCCCATACATGGGAGTCAGACAATCGAAAACCTGCGAAAATGGTACATGAGAGAGTGGGTAATTCTCTTTTGTACCATTTTTCTGTCCGAAAGGAGCGCAGGATGGCCGAACTTTTACCTATGGACGCGGAAAAGCAGCAGGCGTATTACGACCAGCTTAATGATGCGGTGGGGGAAAGTTTGGCTTATTTTTATGCCTGCATACGCTTCAACAAGCCCTTTGACATGAACGCGCTGCCGGCAAGCGGGAGCAAAAACAAGTGGATGACCTACTGCGATAAGCTGGCAAAGAAAAAGCTGGACCGGACGCCGGGAGGCGGAGAGTTGGGATTTCTTGACGGGCTGACGGACATCACCAAGATATTCGGAGAGGGACTGGAGAACGGCAACTTCACCAAGGCGGTGAGCGCGGAGAAAAGCGCACGGGATGGCAGGCAGGGCACCAAGCGGCAGGCCGCAGACTGGGGCGAGGGCACGGGAAAAGTGCCATACACCAGCGAGGACTACAACGAGTTTGACCGGATCTATAACGCGCTGTGCGCTGACTTTGGCGGAGAGCAGGCGGTGAGCGCCAAGCAGCAGCTGATCCTGCGGAACGTGGCGAAGTGGACGAAGCAGATGAATGACGCCGCGGAGATGGGTGCCATAGACAAGGCCAAGAAGCTATCCAGTATGATACAGGAAAACCTGGCGTCGGAAAACCTGCGGAAGAAGGATACGAAACCGGTGGAGGACCTGCGGCTGGACAACATGGTGGTGGCGCTGGAGCGGGCAGGACTGCTGAAAAACGGGAAGCCCTGCGAACCGGATGAGGCGTTCCGTATATTCTTCGGCCGGCCGTGCAAATACCCCTATACGCGGGATGCTGCCGACCAGATGATACTGATAAACGAAAACCGGATGCGGCAGAACGACGGACTGCCGGAACTGGCAGAACTGCCGGACGAAATGCGGTTGGAGGACAATTTGGGCGAATTTGCAGAGAAACCCAACGAGGCGGAGAAGGAAGCCTACGAAAAGCTGGGGCTGGTGCGGATGCGCCCGGTGAAAAAGAAGAAAAAGCCGGGTAAGCCGAAAGCGGACGCAGAGGATGTGAACACCAATGGCGCGACGGACGGGTAAAGCGTATGTGGCCGGTCTTGGCTGGGTGACAAAAAAGCCCACACAGGAGCGCAGCTACGAAAACTATGAGGATGCCTTTTGGGCATTTTTGGTATGGGTGTGCCGATTCTACCCGGATAAGGCGCTGGACGTATTCAGAAGCCCGACGGCGGACTTTGCAAACGAGGAACTGCTGCAGCGGGTGATGGTGCGGGTATACGCCCGCAAGGCTTCTGTTTCCTTCACTGGAACGCGAGGCGTAACAAAAACCAGCACGAAGTTCAAATACGCGGAGCTGAACGGGCTGGTGTGGCCCGGTGTGCAGAGCGCATACTATGGTCCAAGCTACAAGCAAATGGCAACCATAGGCAGCAAGACATACCGGCAGACGGAGCACGACTACCCGGCACTGGCAAAGCAGTGGCGGGTGACGGCGGAGAGTAAGGATGACTTCAAGATAGAGACCGACTGCGGAAGCGCCTTTTACATATCCGCCATGCGCGGTGACAACATTCACGACGTGACGGCGGAGGAGTACGCACAGGAAGAAAATCCGGCGTTTGACTTCGCAGAATACACGACGGTGGTGCTGCCGGCTGTGCGACTGACGCATAACGTAAACGGTAAGCCGGACCCCAACTATATCCCCTACAAGGATCACGCCATTACCAGTGCGGGGCGGAAGCAGAACCATGCTTACGATACGCGGTGCGAGAACATGAAAGCCATGCTGGCGGGCGAGAGCGCCTATGCCTATGACATATCGTGGGAGTGCGTGGTACTGCAGCAGATGCGGCCCTATTCCTGGGCGCAGAAGCTGCGGACAAAGCTGACGCCGGAGCGGTGGATGCGCGAAATGGAATCGCGCTACACCGGGGCGGACAGCAATCCTATCGTGCGGGACGAGGTGCTGACAGAGTGCCGCAAACTGATGATCGCGGAGAACCGGCACTGCGCCTACGACATAGGCAACAAACTGAAACCGGAGGACGTGATCTATATTGTGGGGTACGACGTATCCTACGCCGACGACAAGAAGAATGCAAAATGCGCCTGCGTGGTGCTGAAATGCACACGTCAAACGGACTGGCTGAAGCGGGACCGCTACCTGAAGCAGGTGGTGTATGTGGACGTTTGGAACCCACCGGTAAAGAGCATGATGCAGGCGCAGCGGATCAAGGACGTGTGGAGCCGCTTCTGCTGCGACGGAGGGGCCGCGACATACCTGGCAATAGACGCATGGCAGTACGGCACCAGCGTGGTGGAGAACCTGATGATGGACCTGGGCGATGGCCTTGCGCCGCTGTGCGTGCGGAACCACGCCAGCTTTACGGAGCTGGAGCAGGAAAACGCCGTGCCGTGTTTGTATCCCATCAAGGCGGGCGGCGCGGGCGTGACGGATCCGGACGCGGAGATGGTGCGGTACGCGGAACTGCAATTTGAGAACCGGAATGTGGAGTTGCTGTGCTCTAATGTGAACGAGGGCGTGGAGAACTACAAGAAGTACCACCGGATCAAGGACGACAGCATGGATGCCATGCTGGCCGACCCCTACATAAAGACCAGGGAACTGGTGGGGCAGATACAGAACCTGAAAAAGGTGGCCAGCGGAACGACCCAAAAGGAAGAACGGATAAGCAAGCACATACAGCGCGATATATGGTCGGCACTGAAATATGCGCTGCGGGTGGCGCAGATACTGGAGCGAGAGGAACTGGCGCAGGCGGTGCGGCATAAGAGCGACTGGGACGCGGAACTGGCAAAATACAAAAACCGTGCCGCGGCACCGCACAGAGCGGCGGCAGCCGGCGCGGGAGGCCGCACTGTGACGGCGCGGCGCGGCGGGAGGATATGCTGAAATGGCGGCAAGGAAGTACAGACTGTACGCGGCGCGGGTGACAGGCGAAACGGTGGCGCTGGCGGAAAAGGAGCGCTTTGTGCGGATAACGGCGGGGTATATGCTGCTGTACCGCACTACGACGCCGAAAAAAATGCAAACGGTGGAGATCAAAGGCGCAGATCTGAAACGCCTGACGGAGCGAGACCGGCTGTGGCTGGCGGACTGCATCGCGGCGGCGCTGGCTGACGGGGTGAAAAAGAACAGGGCTGACACGCAGAAGCGGCTGAACGAGCTGCTGGATGCGTGGGAGAGGGAGCTGGAAAAAGAGCGCTCCCGCATAGACGAGGAGGCGGCGCATGGAGCAGGAGAAGCGGAGGAATCTGACAAGTGAATTGCAGAGCGTAGCCTGCTGCACCTACCCGGAGATATTTCAGCGCTTCAACGCACTGGCAGAACAGTACGGCAATATGCCGGCAGGGGCGCTGGCCAGCGCCTTCAGCCGGGTGAACATGAGCCAGTCGGCACGGGTGAACCCCTACATACAGAACCGAAGGGTGCAGGCCATCTCCTCGCTGCCGGAGGACTATACCAAGAATACGGTGGCAGAGATGCTGACCGCCCCGCTGGGCAACGAGCAGGGGCTGCGGCAGGTGGAGCACGGGCTGGAATTTACGGCCTATCCGCTTTTCCACACCAGGAAAATGTACCAGGATCTGCTGACGTATCACAGCTACATCGCCCCGGAGTTCACCGATAAGGAAACGGCGAAGAACGACGAGTTCTGGCGGGAGTGGAAGCTGCTGGAGAAGCTGCGGCGCAAGCTGGACGTAAAGACCACGGCCCACAAGCTGGCGGGGCAGGCGGTGCAGGAGGGCAAGGTATTCTACTACCCCCGCGTGAGCGTGGACAAGCCCCACAACAAGGTAAACTACGCCTTTATGCAGCAGCTGCCCAGCGACTGGATAAAGATCGTGGGGTTCAACAGCGTGTCGAAGTACACCGTGGCCTTTAACATGATGTACTTTCTGAAGCCGGGATGTGAGCCGGCGCAGTTCGGAGACCTGTTTAAGCCCTACTGGGGCATATTCACCCAGGTGGCGGCGAGACCGCCCAAGGGCGCGGGCACCCGGTATGTATACGCGGCGAAGAACACCATCAATATGAACCGCTTTACCGAGCTGAAAACAGCAGCGGAGCAGGGAGGCGGCGTGCTGCCGGGAGACCCGGACGTATACTACCAGAACGGGAAGTGGTGCTACTGGGTGACGCTGCCGGTGGACGCCGTATATCCCTTCGAGATAGACGACGCGCAGACGGCGGTTGTATCGCCTCTGACGGGACTTTTCCTGTCGTTTATCCAGATTGCGCAGTATGAGCAGATACAGTTGGAGCTGGTACAGAACCCGCTGATCTCGCTGCTGACGGGCGAGATCGAATACGACGACAACAGCACGAGGCAGCAGTCGGACAGCTACAAGCTGAGCAACGCAGGGTGGGAGCTTTTCCGCACGCGGTTTTACGACGAACTGGCGGAAAACAACACCAGCGGCATAGGCTGGTACGCCGCGCCGCTGAAGAACATGGAACTTCACCAGCTGGCCGAGGCGCCCAGCGCCACGAAGATAAGCTCCGCCGGGTACGGATACACCATGGCGAAGGCGGGCCTGAGCGCTCTGATCCCCACCAGCGATGAGCCGCGGGCGGGCGTGGCGAATATCAGTTTGCAGATAGAGAGCAAGTTTGCCGAGCAGATATACCGGTGCTATGAGCGCATGATGCAGGGCATCATGGACGGGCTGAACCTGAAGTATTCATGGCGATTTGAGTGTTTCGGGGACATTGCCACGGACAATGATTTGAAAGAAAGCCTGAGAAAAGATATGACGCTGGGCATATTGCCGGCAACGTTGAAATATCTGGCTATGAACAATATGTCTCTGCTGGATGATATGTCCATAAGCCGAGCGATGCTGGAATCCGGCATTATGGATTTGAGGAAACCTCTCAGCTCCACGTTTACGGAAGCAAAAAACGGTGGCAATGGAAACCAGACCCCGGAAGCTAAAAGAGCAACCAATCCAGGAGGCAGACCAAAATCGGAGGGGAACCCAGCGACAGAGGGGCAGGAAGCGTCAGAAGATGCGGGAGGCTGAGAAGAAATGGGCATGATGGCGATACTGACGGCGGATGATTTGCCCGAGATCAACCGGGAGCTGGCCCGAGGGAACGACGTGGAGATACGCCGGACGGCGGAAGGACTGGCCATAAAGGCACATACCGTACATACGGTGAAGAAAAAGAAAGGCACGGCATTGCCGATGCGGACAGACCGATAGGGCGGCGAGAGCCCCTGCGATAGTGGGGAACGAAAACGGAGAATGCGGCTGCTGTGACCGAAGGCTTGCGCGGATGCGCGGGGTATTGAGGTAGGCGCAATGGCCGTGAAAAGTGGATAATCGCGGTAAAGGGACTGCGAGAAAAGCCGAATGGGGCTGCGCCGGTGGAGAACACCGGCTGCGGCTCCATTTTTATTTTGCGGAGAGAGGGAGTGAGGACATGAGAGCACAGGAATACGCCAGCTGGGATAACCCCCGGTTCGCGCCTATGCGGGAACCGATGCGCCGGGTGATGGAAGCCTACGGAAACGCGGAAAAATGGTTCGCGGACATCAAGGACCGGGTGCTGTGCGACATGGGTATGCCGTTTCTGTCGGATGCGATACACAAACTGGAGCATAAGCAGCCTGAGCGGATAGACGAGTTCGCGGAGATACCCCACGACTACCACCTGCGGCTGATGTACCCCGGTACGCCGGAGCTGGACGAGGACTTTGACAACGACCTGGACCGGGTATTCGAGGTGTGTGTGGCCATTGTGGACGGTGTAAACGAGGCACTGGGCGGATTTATCCGGGCCACGGCGGATGGGGAGTTCAACGCGCTTTCCCTGAAGGCGGAGGAGCTGCAGATCGCCAACACCGACGACAGGCGCAAACTGCTGGATGCCTGGACTATGTGGGACCAGGGCGGTATGAGCCGTGCCACCTTTGACAGCTGGTGCCGAAAACTGTTTGAAGGCGGTGAGGACGAATGAGCACGCTGAAAACCAAGGCGCTGCCCAAGAAGGTGAGCGCCAGCGGCACGCTGAAGGTGATGCAGAAGCTCAACGAATACGAGTTCGGCGTTGAGCTGTGGGTTCTGCGCGAGGGTGAAAACCGCAACAAATGGGACTATCGAAACCTCGCGGAATACTACAAGACCTTCATCGGGCAGCCCATCCTGATCGCTTATGTGGGGCAGCAGGTGGGGGACGGACACAACATGAGCAAGCGCCGGGATCCCAAGACCGGGGAGGAGTACCAATCCTTCATGGAGGGGACGGCCGAGCGCATCGTGGGAACGCTGTCCGACGACGAAAAGGACTTTACCCTTGTGGAGAGGGGTGGTCATACATGGCTCAAAGCGAAGGGACGGCTATTTGCTTTTTACGCCCCGGAGCTGACGCGGAAGATCGTGGAACAGGGCACGATGGACGTTTCCGCCGAGACGATGGTGTCGGAGAGCCACAAAGAGGGCGATGTGGACGTGTTTACCAAATGGTCGGGCATAGGCGTGACCATTCTGGGAGACAGGGTAAACCCGGCGATACCGGGTGCGAGCATCGCAAAGCTGGCGGCCATGCAGGAGGAATTTAAGGAATTGAAACTGCGGGCCGCGTCGCTGCACACAGCCGCAGAGGGCAGCGACGGCAAGGAACCCGACAAAAACACAAAAAAAGGAGTGAAAAGCAACATGAACAAGAGAGCGATGGAGCAGATGCAGACCAAGTTCCCCAACCACAAGGTGCTCTCCATGAGCGAGGACGGGCTGAACGTGGCACTGCTGGACGCTTCCGGCAATCTTTTCGGCTACACCTTTAACGCTGACGACAACGGCGAGGTGATCGCCAGCAAGATCATGCCCTGCGCAGCGCACATCGTGCTGAGCGTGGGAGAGGTGGAGCTGAACGCCGATGTGGCGGACGTTGTGGACTACGCCGTTGCCTCCGCGAAGGAGACCGATGGCGATGTGAAGAGCCTGAACGCCAAGCTGGAAGCCGCCAATGAGCAGATCAGCGCCATGCAGGAGGCTGAGAGCAAGCGCCGGCTGAGCGCCTGCAAGGCTTCCGCCAAGGCTACGCTGGACGCCTTCAACGCCAACCGCGAGGAAAAGGTGGCGGAGGACGCCATCAAGGCCGTGAACGAGAACATCGAGGCAGGACTGTACGCCAACAGCTGCGACAAGGACGGTGCGTGGCTGGGAGAGAAACTGGTGCGCGAGGCGGTGCTGGCCGTGTGCGGCGAGGCCGTGATGGAGAGCGACAAACGCAGCGCACAGAAGCGCAAGACCACCTATGCCTGGGAGCACATCGCCGGCAACAGCGGCGAGGGAAGCGAGGGTGTGGACGCTCTGCTGAACAAGTGGGGCATCGACGCCGGCAAGTAAAACGAAAAGGAGAGTGAACAAACATGGCATACATCGAGAAAACCGCGTTTGAGCCGCGGATCACCAACAACGAGTTCAACGAACTGTGCAACATCACGGGACGCTATCAGGCGTCTGAGGCGGATGCGGATTGCTCCGCAGGTCTGCTGGTGGTACGCGGCGAGCAGCTGCCCTGCGCAGGCTTCAAGGGCATCAAGAACGAGAACGCCTTTTACATGACAGCTGCGGGAGCTGCCGCCAACGCAGACACCGGCGTGTACGCCTGCAACACCTACGAGTGGCCCACGCTGGGCGGACGCAATGGCAACAACTACGCCGTGGGCACCGCCACGCTGGGACTGGGCGTTCCTGCGGGCCGGGACGGCACCTTCACCGAGATCGTGTTTGACGGCAAGCACGCCTACCGCTTCGGCGAGGGCAACGTGAACGGCGCTATCGGCGAGAACACCATCTTCACCATCGCCAACGGTCTGCTGGTGCCCGCTGCTGCCGCCCCCACTGCTACCGGCGCCATCTACTTCAAACTGAAGGGCACCGGCAACTTCACCGAGGGCGCCGGGCAGAGCTTCGTGTACTACGACGTGTGGGCCTGCAAGGTCAGCACCGTGACCGCGTGACAAGAGAGGAGAGTGAGTAAGAAATGGCAAAGCTGAACCTGAACAGCGTTTCCAACGAGGTTTTCGCCATCAACGGAAACGACCAGCGCGAGGACATCGTGGCCAAGGGCCGCGTGCTGTTTTATGAACACGCCCTGAAGGGCAAAATGGCCATTCTGAGCGCCAAAGGACAGAACACCCCCGTGCAGCGCACCATGAACGACCGGGGCTACAAGCAGCTGAACGAGCAGTTCCAGCGGGAGAGCCTGCTGTACGCCGCCAAGCTGGCCTGCGCCAGCACCGGCAAGAAGGCCCCCGAGAGCTGGGAGGAGTTCAAGCGCAACGGCGGTGAGTATTACGGCAACGCACGGTTCTACGCCGTGCTGCAGGGCATCTGGCAGGAGGTCATCATCCCCATTCTGCCCGCCGTGTACTCCGAGGCGCTGAGCGACTTCGCCGAGACCGTGGAGATCGAGCTGGGCCAGACCTACGCCGTGAGCATCGGCAGCAACGACATCCCCGTTTTCCAGGACTCCAGCTGGGGCGCCAGCCGCAGCGTGCCGCGTAACCGCTTCTATTCCCGCGATTACACGCTGAACCCCACCCCCAAGAGCTGCTGGATCACTGCCAAGTGGATGCAGCTGGTGGGCACGAACATGGACTTCGGCGTTTTCTTCGCCAACATGGTGGCGGGTATGTACGCCAAGACCATGGGTATGTGGAATGAGGCCATGACCACCGCCACGGAGGACACCAGCCTGATCCCCACCAACCTGAACTTCACCTTCAACAACCAGAACTGGGTGAAGGGCGCCAACAAGATCGCCGCGCTGAACAACACCACCATCTCCGACGTGTTTGCCACCGGCGGCACCGTGGCTCTGAGCAAGGTGCTGCCCAACACCGTGACCGGTTCCACCAACGTGAACATGGATGCCGCTATCGCCACGCTGCTGGGCGCCGACTACACCAAGGCCGGATACCTGGGCCAGTTCATGGCGGTGCGCCTGATGCCCATGCGGGACGTTATCATCCCCGGCACCCAGAACACCACCGTGGAGACTATGCTCAGCGAGAACGACATCTGGATGCTGGCGGGCAACGGCAGAAAGCCGCTGACCATCGGCTACACCAGCGGAACGCCCATCTCCATCGAGATGGATCCCACCCGCACCGGGGATTTCGAGATCGGCCTGAACCTGACCATCGCCCTGGACTCTGTGGCCACGTTCGCGTCCAAGATCGCGCACTTCACCGTGTAAGGAAAACCACACCGGGGAAGGGGCGAAAGCCCCTCCCCGAATATGCGGATTTAGTTTAACCGGGAAAACGGCGGTCTCCAAAACCGCAGTTCGGGGTTCGAGTCCTCGCGTCCGTGCCAGATGAAAACGTTGGATCGTTTTCGCCCGAAAGGGAGTTTATGGGGGGCACAAGCCCCACACGGAAGCGTAGCTCAGTCGGCAGAGCAACGGACTGTTAATCCGTGGGCCGCAGGTTCGAACCCTGCCGCTTCCGCCATAAGGATGTGCGGTAAAGCCGCGGGTATGCAGCACGCCGACGTGTAAGCGGGGCAGCGGCGGGAGCCTTGACGTGCTGCGGCAAAGATAAAACCAAGACCATGAAATGAATCTGAAAGGAGCAGAAAGCATGGGTAAGCAGAGAAAAAGCGGAAACAGACTGGCCGCGCAGATCGCGGCGGAGGAAAGCGAGGACGACCAGGTGATGCTGACGCCTCAGCAGAGCGCGGAAATGCCGGATGAGAGCAGCACCGTGAACGCGGCGGCGCAGGAGGATGTGCAGGACGCGGCTGATGCCACGGGAACGACTGCCGCGCCGGCTGTGTACACCGCCGAGCAGGTGGCGCAGATGGTGAAGGAAGCCAGCGAGAAGGCCGCAGCCGCCGCCGTGGCGGAGGCGCTGAAGAACATCCCCCAGCAGACGGTGCCGCAGATCGTGCAGGTGAGCACCAGCGCGGAGCAGGTGCACTTCCTGTGGATGGCGCCGGTGGCGGACGACAACGTGGTGCAGTTCGGCGACGGCGGAATGTACGGAAACATCGTGGGCAAGACGGGAAGCTTTTATGTGCCGAAGCCGGATCTGAGCCGCATATTGACGGAGATGAACCGCCGGTTCATGGCGCAGCGGTGGCTGCTGGTGGTAAGCGGACTGACGGACGAGGAGCGCGAGGCGCTGGGCGTGGACTACAAGAGTGGCGAGGTGCTGGACAAGAGAGCCTTTGCCAAGCTGGTGGAGCTGGGCGACGAGCTGCTGGACATCTACCCGGCGCTGTGCGAGGGACACAAGGTGATGGCGGCGCAGATGTACGCCGACGCTTATCGCCAGGGCAGCCGGTATGTGACGCGGGAGCGCACGGTGAAGCTGAACGCGCTGAGCAAACGCAAGGGCCACGAGAAGGGCGACTTCATCGCCATTATTGAGGACATGAACGAGAAGGACGCCAAGTAAGAAGGAAAGCCCTTGAGCATATAAGCGGAAGGAGGGAACGGCCATGATGCAGGGCGACGCCTATTCGCTGCCCATTGTACTGCGGCAGGGGGAACTGCTGATAACGCCGGAGATGGTACTGCGGCTGGAGATCACCATAGGGAACCTGACGAGGACGTACCCCGGCGTGGTGCGCTACGACGAGGAGAACGGACAGTGGCTATTCCCTCTGACACAGGAGCAGACCTTCGCCTTTAAGGCCGGGAGGACACCTCCGGTACATGCGAGGATAAAATTCAACGACGAGAGCGTGGTGGGGGCGAAGGGCAAGACCATATATGTCTCCGCAAGCCGGTCCAAAGGGGTGATGTAAATGGCGCTGCAGCAGTTCGCGGCGGAACAGAAGAAGAACGCCAACGCCAGCACCGCCCCGGTGGGGCAGCCCGTGGTGGAGATAGAAATACGGGATGTAGTGATACAGACCGGGGGAGAGATTATCCCCACCTACGAGGGCGAATATGAGGTAACACCACAGGTGGACGAGCCTGTTGTGCTGCATACAAAAGCCAAACGCATGAACGACAACGTGACGGTGAAGAAAATACCCCAGTACGAAGTCAGCAATGCCGCCGGCGGAAAAACTTTAACGATAGGAGATGTGGAGTATGGCTAATCAGTACATCAACAAAGTAATTCTGGGCGGACAGGTAAAAATCGATGTGACCGCCGCCCGCGTGGAGCCTGCAAAACTGCTCAAGGGCATTACTGCCCACGACAAGACGGGTGCGACCATCACGGGTACGTGTACCTTTGATGCGGATACCTCCGGCGCTACCGCGTCCGCTGCGGAGATCCTGCTGGGAAAGACCGCATTTGTGAAGGGCGCGGAGGTCACTGGTACGATGCCCAACAACGGCGCTGTGGCGGGCAACATCACCACCAAGGCGCAGGTGTATACCGTGCCCCTGGGCTTCCATGACGGAAGCGGCACCGTGCAGATCGCCGAGGCGGAACAGGCCAAGCTCATCGCTGCCAATATCCGCGAGGGTGTGACTATCCTGGGCGTGGAGGGCTCCATGTCCGGCAGCGAGGACATGAAGGCACAGGCCAAGACTGTGACCCCCACCTTTGCCAGCCAGGAGATCCTGCCCGACGAGGGGTTCAACTGCCTGTCCAGCGTGACGGTGAACGCTATCCCCGTCAGCGAGACGGACAACGAGGCCGGCGGCGTGACGCTGACCATCGGCGCCTGAGAAGCGGAGGAAACGAGGTAAAAGGGCGATGGCGAAAAACGTAAACAAGGTCGTGGTGGACGGCGCGGTGAAGCTGGACCTGTCAAAGGACAGCGTGACGGCCAACACACTGGCGAAAGGCGCTACCGCCCACGACAAAAGAGGGGCACCCATCGTAGGAACGATGACAACGCCGCAGATCAATGTGGCGGGCAGCGTGATGACGATAGCCTGACGGAGAGGAACAAAACGCATGGCGAGAGATGTAAAGATCAACGGCGTGACCTATACGGGCGTCTCCGTCGTGCAGGTGCCGATGGCCGAGGGAGGCGCGGCACGGTTCATGCAAGTCAATGGTGCGCCCGGAGCGCTGGAAAAGTGGAAAGCGGGGTTGAAGATAAACAACTCTACCTACCCGAACATCGGGCAGATGCGCTTCCCACTGGCGGAGGGTGAAGGATACGCCCTGTACCTGTACGGAAACGGAGACTGGGAGGCGACCTACCGGGTGGCTCCCGGCTCCGTAGTACAGGTGGGAGACTTTGTAAAGATCACGAAAGGGCTATTCCCTTCGGCGACACTGTATCCGTCGGAAAGCCTGTATCCACAGGCGGAAAAGGCGGGACTGATGCCCAGCAGCAATCTGTACCCCGGCAGGAGCACATACCCCAGCAACGCGCCGCTGGTGGAGGGGCTGGGCGGAAATTCGACCGGCGCGGACGGCGTGGCACTGACGGACGGCACGGCGGGAGAACTGATAACGATCTATATTCCGGCATAAGGAGGGGAGAACATGGGGACGAAGTGGAGCGAGGTCATATCGAACCACGCGATGGTGGCCATCGACGACGTGCGCTTGCAGGAGGAGGCAGCCAACGACCCGGCGGCGTTCCTGCGGAGGATGAGCCTGTATATGGTGAACGCCATCCCCCTATTCTCCCTGCCGGTGCAGATGAGAGCGTATTTGGGTGAGGGGTTGGTACAGCCCAGCTACGGCGATTACTACTGGACCAGCAGCGAGGACAGCCTGGTGGGAGAAACGGAAGTGGACACCGGAATGGTGGGCTACGAGCTATTTTCCTGCGCCATTGTGGAGCAGGATGTGACGGGCGGCATGACGGCGGTGCCGTACACCGGGGCGAGCTACAATGCCGAAACAGGCGTGGTGACGTTCCCTGTGCAGGACATGGCGGGAATAAACTACACGCTGGACTTTTACACAGACGGTGAATTTGGTCACGAGCTGACAATGGAGCAGAAGCGGATACTGGGACTGTGCGTGGCAAGCGTATGGGACGAGCGGTTCTTCCGCAACTGGCTGAACGACCAAATGAAGATAAAAGACGCAAGCTTTGACACGGTGAACGAGGGCACCTATATGAAGGAGGGCGCCGCGAAGCAGGAGAAGAACCGGGCAAGGCTGATGGACGAGATGCACAAGTATGAGCAGGACTGTACGTTCCTGAACACGGTGCAGAGAGGCCGGGGCGGGTACGGACGATACCAGTTCCTGTGAAACGGGGAGGTGACGGGCGATGGCGGACGTAAAGAACAACCTTGGCAATATCGCCGCAATGGCGGAGAGACCGCAGGCGCCCACCAACCGCCCCGCACAGTACAACGACAGGCGCAACCCCTACTTCGGAGACCCTACGGCGCGATTCGTGCAGGCATACGGCAAGTACGCCAGCGACTACACCGCGTGCCGGGTGCAGGGGCTGGACAGCGACCCCAACAACTTCTACGAGTGGAGCGAACAGCTGGTACGCCTTGCCGATGCGCGGAAGAAGGGCAACGCCATAGACCGGCCCATAGACAACTATAAGGAAGTCCTGTTTGTAGACCGGCGCATCGAATATGTGCCGGAGGGCGCAAAAATGGAGACAATGGGTTCCACATGGCTGGTGACGAACCCGGCCAATATATCCTCTGCCGTGGGCGGTGGCATCATAAGGCGGTGCAACGCCACATGGAACCATCTGGATTGGTACGGCAACGTGCTGAAGGAACCGATGGTGGTGGAAAACGTGAAGCTGAACGCCAACGCCAACGATTTTCAGGAGACCATGCTCATTATGCAGGGGTACTTCAACATTACCATACAGCGCAACGGCGAAACGGAAAACCTGGACGTGAACAGCCGCCTGATCCTGGGGCGGATGGCGTATCAGATCACCGGCTACGCGGACGTGGCGCAGGAGTTCACCGGGGACGACAAAAGCTGCCGGCTGCTGCGGTTTACGGCGCGGATGACGGAGCCGGATAGGGAGAAGGACGACCTTGTTCGCCGGGTGGCCAACGCCTATCCCTTCACATGGGAGGTGAACGTGAGTGGCAGGGCGGCCATGAGCACGGGAGAAAAGGCGAAGTTTACCGCCGCATCCCTGCGAAACGGAGAGGCGGCGGACGGAGACACAGAACACCCCACCCGCTATCTGTGGTACAGCAGTGACGAGAGCGTATGCCGGGTGGACCCCACGGGCAACGTGACGGCGGTGGGCGAGGGAGAGTGCACCATCACGGCGGTGCTGGTGCAGAATGAGGAGCACTGCGGCACCTATGCCGTGACGGTGGCAGAGAGCGTAAGCGGCGTACACTGGCAGACGGATCCGGTGGAGAGACTGGAAGCCTACGGCAAGACCGTGCTGACGGCCATATACACCGAGAACGGCGCGGAGACCGGAGACGCGGTGGAATGGACCTTCACCGGGGCGGCGGAGGACAGCTACACCGCAGAGGTGGACGGCAGCACCGCCACCGTGTACTGCTGGGGCGGCAGCGTAAAGCCTTTGACGGTGACTGCCGCCTGTAAGGGCAAGAGCGTGAGCACGGACATCACACTGGAGGGGTGGTAAGAACGATGGCAAAGCCGATATGTGAGCACGCCTACCGGAAGGTAGGGGAGATCATCATACGGTGCAGGAAGCAGACGGGAGAGCACGATTTCTGCTGCTACCAGTACCACTGCCCGGACAGCGGACGGTACGAAAACGCGGCGCAGTGGCGGAACTGCTCACTGCGCTGCAGGGGGAAAAAGTAAATACGTGAGGGAATTTCCATTATGAATCTGAAAGGAGCAGGAGAGATGGAAAACAGCATTAAAGAGCGCAAGCCCATTACCATGAAGGAGGTATTCGCCAAGGCCAACGATTATGTGCCGCTGATGGAGAAGGCGTCCATCGTGAGCCACTGCGCGGAGAGGTGCATCGACCGGGTGGTGGTGGATACCGGGGAGCGCTTCCGGGGCGATGTGCCGCCCATGTACCGGGAGAACGGACAGCGGAAACGGCGCTACCTGATGGGCATACTGGCACGGGCGTATCTGCGGCTGGACTTCGACGGCTGCGAGGAGGACAAGTGGCTGATGAGCGCCGACGACTACGATCTGGTGGGCGGTGTGCAGCTGGTCAACCAGATAGACCGGATGAAGAAGCAGAGCGACGCCCTGCGGGACAAGGCGTATGACCTTCTGGCGGATTACCGGGACCTGGAGAAGATGCTGAACACGGAGATCAACGCCAATCTGGCGGTGATGAACGATGTGGTGGCGCGGATGGCCATGAGCGGCGCGGCGGCCATGACGCCGGAGAGCATGAAGGAGCTGGTGGAGTTGGCGGAGCAGGTGCAAAAAGGAACAAAATAATATTCGAAACACAACGGAAATAAAAGTTGCAAAAATATCAAAAACGCAACGAAAAACACAATGTTTCATGTGAAACAATTAGGAAAACGGAAAGCGGGGTGAGGGCGTGAACACAGATTTCAACAGCCCCTACTATCCATTTGAACGTGTGGAAACCGGTTACGGCACCTTTAAGGGTGCGGAGAAGATACCGAAAAAGATCGTGAACTACCTGCTGGACCTGCCGGACAGGAACGGGTACACGCCCGTGGACGACAACGCAAGACCCCGGGTGCGGCTGATGAAGTACATCTGCTGCGACGGGGCGAACCCACTGGCCCAGCCCCTGCCCACGGCGGAGGAGAAGCTGAGCATTGTGTTTGACGGTGAGACGCCGGCGGTGGACACGGAGGAGCAGAAGGCAAAGCACCCCAAGGGGTACAGGCTATTCCCGCTGGAATACTGGGGACAAGCGCAGAGCATGGCGCAGACGGTGGTAAAGGTGTACATCGGGCGAGTCATTCCAAAGACGCCCTTTACGGCGGCAGTGGGAATATACTTCGACATACTGTGCAACTACGGACACGAGACCACCACACGGACGGACGATTACTCCCGCAGCTATGACATGGAGCAGTGCATCATTGAGGCACTGAACGGTGTGAACATAGGCGGAGCCGGGGTGATGACCTTTGACAGAGGGGCACACGCGGACAACGGATCCCACGCCATATACGACCAGGGCATGAACGTGGGACGGCGGCTGCACATGAGCCTTGCGTGGGCGGACAGCGACGAGGGAAGCGTCGTGACTACATTCTGAGAGAACGGAGGGCGGCGCAATGGATGAAGTGACTTTTGACCACCGGCTGACGGAGGTGGAGCAGCGGAGTAAAAGCAACACGCACCGCATAAACGAGCTGGCCGAGGAGCAGAAAGCGCTGAACGAACTGGCGACCTCGGTGGCGCTGATGACTCGGGAACAAAAGGATATGCGGGAGGACCTGTCGGAGGTCAAGAAGGACGTAAAGACGCTGACGAACCTGCCGGCGAAGCGGTGGAACGACGTGGTGGAGAAGCTGGTATGGCTGGTGCTGGGCGGCGCTGTGACGGCGCTGCTGGTACAGGCGGGAATCAATTTATAAGAAAACTGCATAGTCAATAAGGTGTTTCGTGAGGGAGGAAAAAAGTTTATATGGCGATCTCACAGAGCATAGAAAGAGCCTGCCGCAGGTACGAGGAAGTACAGGCGGAGGGACTGACGCTGTACCCCATCCTTGTGGAGGAGATGGAGACATTCGAGTTGGCGCGACCGGGCATTGACATCGTGCAGCAGAGCCTCCCTGTGGCGTATGCTGTGATGCCGCTGCTGGCGGCCTACTACAAGATGGAGTACGACGCGATGGGGCGCGGAGAGGAGACAGTGGGGCTGCTGTCAAGGGCGCTTTTGATGCTGGCGCTCTCCCTGCGGCTGGGGAGAGGAAAGCCGTTGGACGAGCGCTTGAAGGCGTTTCGCTGCAAGGTGGACGCGAAAGACCCCGGCCGGCTGACGGCGGTGGAGTTCGTGCTGCACGGAGAGGAGCTGTGGCGCATTACGCCGGTGCAGTTCCAGTACCTGCGGGAGATCATCGCCGCACAGAACGGAATTGAGCTGACGCCGCCGGAGGCCAACCCGGAGCTGGTGGAAGCGCAGCGGGAGCTGGCGGAGATGAACGGCGGCGCAAAGCTGAGCGGAGAAGCGTGGGAACGGGTGGCGACGGTGGCCGCGCTGGAACACGCGGAGGAGACAGAAATAGAGTCGTGGCCACTGCTGAAGCTGCAGACGAAAGCAAAAACGTGGCAGCGGATATTGGGGTACATGACTTGCACCATCGCGGAGGCGAGAGGAACACAGTGGAAACGGGGCAACCCGTGGCCGAGTCTGTTTTATGACCGGGTGAGCGAGGGCAACACGGCACTGCGGCCCGTGGAGGAAGCGACACGTGGCATGGGACAGGCATAGAAAAGGGAATAGGCCCTGCAAGCGGGCAGGGCGGAACGCCAAGTGGGGCGAAGCCAACGGGAAACCGGGGCTTTGCCTCCATTTTTTATATCAAAAAGGAGTGAAAGCGGAATGATTACTTTTACCGATCCGAGACTGTATACCCGCGGCATCTGCGCTGCGCAGTTCGCCGACATGGAAACCGGTCAGATCCTGCTGAGCAGCAATAAGTTCCAGGAAGGCAACATCACCGTGACCGTGAACGGCGATCCCCTGCGTGCTGGACTGAACAACGGCATTGCCACCATCATCGAGAGTAACCCGGACATCCAGGTGAACTTCACCCAGGCCAACTTCGACCTGCGGACGAAGATGGCGGGCGTGGGCGGCGCTGTGACCTACAACGCTGTGGCCCCGGTATGCCAGGTGGTGAAGGCGAACAGCACCGTGCTGAAGGTGGACGTGACCGACGGTGCCCCTGTGGCGCAGTATGCGATGGCAAAGCCCTACGCCTATGTGCAGGAGACCAAGAAGGCTTCCGGTATCCAGCAGGGCGGCATCGCCTATGAGATCGCGGCGGACGGCACCATCAGCGGCTTTACCGCGGTGAGCGGCACCGAGTACAAGGTGTGGTACTTCGTGAACAAGCTCAGCGCCATGTGCGGCAAGCTGAACACCGGCATGAACGGCAAGGTGGGCCTTTTCACCGCTCAGCTGGCGGTGTACGGCAACGTAAACGCCAAGACCAACGAGGGCACCCGCCAGGGCTGGCTGTACATCAACGTACCGCTGAAGCTGCAGGCGGACACCGCCACCGTGACCGGCAGCCAGAGCAACTACGACACCACGCAGATCGTGGGCCGCGCACTGAGCACGGACGAGAGCGTGATCTCCGACAAGTGCGAGGACTGCGCCGGCGGCACCCTGGGCTGGTACGTGTACGTGCCGGACAACGGCGCTGAGGTAGTGACGGGCATCGTGACCGCCATCGGCGGCGTTATCAACGTCCCCGTCAGCGGCACGGCGCAGGTGAAGCCCCAGGCAGTGCTGGAGAACGGCCAGCTGGCGGTGCTGGATCCTGCCAAGTGCGCCTACAGCCTGAACGGCGCACCCAGCGGCACCACCGTGAGCGCAAGCGGACTGATTTCCGCAGGGGCCACTGCTGGCGACTGTGACATGACCGTGACCTTCGTGTACGAGGACACGACCTACACCGACCAGTGCGCTGTGAGCGTGAAGGACGCCTGACGACAACAAAAAACACCATACCCTGCGGCAAGGCGGGGGGGGCAGACGCGAGTGCGCTGAAGAAAGACAGCGCATTGGCGTATGTGAGAGAGGGGAGGAGCGGGACATGGCGAAGCTGGTGGGGCAGTTCAGCGGGTTTGAGCAGGACATGGCTGCGCTGGAAAAGCAGGTGAAGGATGCCTTTCGCGCATCGCGCCCCGCACTGGCGGAGGAAATGCGGCAGTGCTTGCGGGAGCACGTGGTAGAGGACGTATACGACAAGCTGGTGCCGGAGGAGTATGTGCGCCGGCGCGGCACGAAGGGATTGGCGGACATGAACGCCAGCGCCACGGTGTATTCAGATGAACGGGACGGCGGCATGAACCTGACGCTGCTGTATCACCCCAGCGGCGCAACGGACGGCAACGGAGAACCCATAAACCCCCATGTGGACGGGGACGACCTGGTGAACCGAATCGAGAAAAACGACCCCGCGTACAACTGGGGCAGACGGCCAAAGAACAGACCCTTTTTCCGCAACTTCGTGGAGGAGATGCTGGGCGGCAGGGCGGAAGAAACACTGGTGCGGGCCATGAACGGAGCGAATCCCACGCTGGGGATGGCGGCGGACATGGGCGTGATACGGGAAGAGGACGATTGGAGGTAGCGTATGGCGATTTTCAAAGTAACGGCTGTACCTGATTTTTCGCAGCTCAAGGGAGAGATAGCGAAGCTGCAGAGCAGCCCGGTGACTTTGGGCGTGAATACGCAGAACGCCGATGTACAGATAAACGCCACACGGCAGAGTTTGCAGAAGCTGACGGAGACCTTCAGCCCGGAGGGCGAGCTGCGCCGATCCGTGGCGGACTACAGCCGCCAGGTGGGCGAAGTGGTGCAGGTGTCCAAATCGCTGAATATGCAGAGCGGCGAAATGGAGATCACCAGCAAGAAGGTGACGCAGAGCTTTACGACGCAGGCCAAAGCGGCGGAGAGGGCGGCGGCACAGGTGCGGGCGGCCAAGGATGCCTACCGCGCCTATGCGGCGCAGCAGAGCAGCACCTACGCGCCGACCGCCATGCAGAGCCGCATAGAGGACCTGACCGGCGTAAGCGGACTGAGCGGCAAGAGCGCCAAGGAGAGCGCGGCGGTATTTGAAAAAGCATATTTGGACGCCAGCGGGAAGGTGCAGCAGAGCACGAAAAAGGCGGCGCAGTCGGTCAGGAGCGTGGGGACGGCGGCCAAGGAGAGCAGCGGCTTTGCCGGCCTGATGGGAGACAGTTTCGGGCGCGTGGCGGCAAAGATGGCGCTGTGGCAGGTGATGGGCAACGCCATTGCCGGGTTAAAGCGCAGCTTCACGGAAGCGCTGGAGACCATGAAGGACGTGGACGACGAGATGGTGACGATACGCAAAGTCACCGGCGCGACCACGGAGGAACTGAACAGGATCGAGAAGCAGGCATACGACACCGCAAGCGCCTACGGCGTGGCGGCGGACGAGTACCTGAACAGCGTGGCAAACTTCAGCCGCGCAGGCTACGGAGAGCAGGCGTCCGCGCTGGCGGAGCTGGCCACCAAGACGCAGATCGTGGGCGACACGGACGCAGAGACCGCACAGCAGTTTTTGCTTTCCGTTGATGCGGCGTACAAGTATCAGGGCAGCATTGAGCAGCTGACGAAGGTGCTGGACGGAGCCAACGAGATCGACAACAAATACGCGACTTCCATCCAGAAGGTCGCCGAGGGCTTGGGCAAGGTGGCGCCTATTGCGGCGCAGGCCCATGTGGGTGTTGATGAGCTGACGGCAGCTATCGGCACCATCACCGCTGTGACGCAGAGAAGCGGCACAGAAGCCGCTACCGCGCTGCGGGCGCTTTTCCTGAATATCATCGGCGATACCAAGACGGAGATCGACGAGGGCGTGACATGGACCACCGGCGAGATCGCCGGACTGCGGGATGTCATCAAACTCTATGCCAAGGACGCCTACGACGCGGCGCAGGTATCCGGCGATGTCATTAACCCCATGAAGGCCATTGCCGGTCTGTCCCAGAGCATGAAGGATGGGCTGCTGACGGAGCAGCAGCTGATGGAGATGGTCAGCGACATCGGCGGCAAGCTGCGTACCTCCCAGCTTTTGGCACTGATCCAGAACTGGGATATGTATCAGTCCATGCTGGGAGATTTTGCTGACGCAGCGGGCAGCGCGGACAAGGAAGTGGAAAACGCGCTGGACAGTTGGACCCGCAAGACCGAGATCCTGCACAACAAGTGGACGCAGTTCGTCAGCAATCTGGTGGAGACGGATACCATCAAGGGTGCACTGGACGGCGTGATCGGGCTGGTAGAGTTTTTGGACAGCGACACCGGGCGGCTGGTGATACAGATTGGGCTGCTGGTGGCCGCGCTGACGCTGGCAAATAAGGGCTTTACAGCACTGATGAATACCGGCGTAGGAACGTTTTTCGGCACGCTGACCTCCGCCATCGGCGGAAACGCTATGGCGATCACGCAGCTTACCGGGCAGATGAAGTCGTTGTTGGCTGTGCTGCCGAAAATCGGTATCGGAGCGGCGATTTTTGCAGCGCTGGCGGCGGCAATTTATGTCGGGACGCAGAAGCAGCGGGAGTACAACAACGCCCTGAAGGAAACGGAAGAAATACAGTCCAAGCTGGGCGAAACGCAAAGTGAATATGACGGGCTTATCAACAAGACCGGAGAGCTGACCGCCGAGGAAAAAAAGCGGCTGGAAGTCCTGAAGGAACTGCGCCAAGAGCAGGAAAAACAACTGGATGCTGCACAGAAATCCGCGTGGGAGGCGTGGAACGCTGCTCACGGCAGCGGCGCAAGCGCGGTAGTTGGCGGTGCCGAGGGCGTTGGCGGCGGTCTGGGCGTTGGTGCGGTAAAAATGGAGCGCATGGACGTGGTAGCGCTGCGGAACTACCGCGAGGAGCTGGAGGCTATTGAGGCGCAGTATCGCGCTGGGGAGCTTTCTGCGGGGGCGTACTATGATGCACTGCAAGACCTGAATGCCGCCCGCGAGGACAGCGTGGAAACCATCCGCGCCGCCATAGATGCCGGATACGAGGTGACGGAGGAGCAGCGGCAGCTGGTGGCGGCGTATGACCGGGTGCAGCAGATGCTTGGTGTGACGCAGAACGCCACGAAGGACTATGTTTCCAAACTGATCGAGGAGGCGCGGCAGTCCGGGGCGACCGGCAAGGCGCTGTACGACCTGGTGGCGGCGCAGATCGCGGCCAGCAATCAGGGCTTGAATTTCAGCCAGCAGATCGCCGCCTTGCAGGAGCTTGGATACCAAGCGGGGCTGACGGCGCAGCAGGTGGCGATGGCTACCGGGATGGTGGGCACATACCAAGACCAGCGGAACATCGAGCGAACCGTAAAAAGCTTGATGGAGACGGAGGGGCTGACCCGCGCACAGGCCGAGGCACGAGTATACGCCAATATGCAACACGCGCTGTGGACTGGAATCTCCCAGAACGGCGGGGGGGGCGGGAGCACAGGCGGATACAGCGGCGGCGGGACTTCCGGCAGCAGCGCGGCGAAGAATAAGTATCAGGACGAGAGCGACGCGCTGGAAAAGCAGCGGGACGCGGAGTTAGCAGCCATCGACGCACAGATCGACGCACTGAAGAAGCAGAACGAGGAGATAGACCGAGCCGAGAAACTGGAGGAGCTGCGGCTGGAGGTCATGCGGAAGCAGAACGCGCTGCTGAACGCCCGGAACGAGCGCACGGTGCGGATGTACAACGCCGAGTCCGGGCAGTGGGAGTGGATCGCGGACCCGGAGAAGGTGAAGCAGGCCGAGGAGGACCTTGCGGACGCGAAGAAGGCCCTGCGGGACTATGAGCGGGAGATGGAACTGGATCTTGCCATTGAGGAACTGGAGGCGAGGAAAAAGGCCATTGAAGCGGCGTACCAGATCAAGATAGACGCGTGGAACGACTATCTGAACGGACTGGCCGATGCTGTGAGGAGGGAGAAGGAGCTCCTTGAAGAGAGCAAAAAAAACAACCAGAACAGTGGCGCACAGGGCAACGGCGGAAATAACGATGATGCGGGACAAAGCAACCTCGATAAGTGGAAAGGCACAAAAGCGGGGAACATTATCGGCAATGTAACGGGCGGCTCGTCCGGCAAATCCAATGGCATCCCCTCCGGGACGACGGCAAAAGATATTATCGAAGGGACCAAAAAGAAACCGACGGGGATTCCCAGCGGGACGACGGCAAAGGACATTCTGTCCGGCGCGGGGTCGAAAAGCAGCGGAAGCAACAGCAAAGTCAGCCAGAGAGATATTGAGCGCACGGCAAAGGGACTGGTGCAAACCGGAAAGTATAAGGATTACAACGCGGCGCTCAAGGAAGCCAAGCGCAGAGCCGGCGTATACGACAGCGGCGGCGTGCTGCATGGACTGGGCGGCATCAAGGCTACCATGCGGGACGAGATGGTGCTGCCGCCCGATGTGACGGCGAAGATGCTGAAGCCGTCGGCGGATGCGCGGTTCCGGGCCAGGGTGAACGAGCTGGGCGGATTGTACGGCGAGACGCCGGTGAGTCACAGTGTGGCGGGGAGCAGCGATAACCGCAGCTACAGCGACCACAGTGGGCCCACCTATAACGTGAAGGGCATCACGCTGACGGAGCAGCAGGCGGAGCACCTGACGGTGGCGCAGATGTGCCGGATTGCGCACAACGTTAAGCCCTGCGGAGGATAAGCGCATGGACGAGAACGCAAAG
>OGDS01000932.1_pt1 | contig 26644 bp, 22 predicted proteins | sample 1570351 | NCBI WGS metagenome assembly OGDS01 (sample SAMEA2581974, study PRJEB24529) | metagenome | biome: Human gut stool | place: China | collected 2011
TTCTGACGAGGAGCGGGCCAAAATGACTCAACTGTTAGCAAGCGGCTTTACGGACACATTCCGGTATCTGTATCCGGACAAGACCGGCGCGTACTCCTGGTGGAGCTATCGCTTCAATGCCCGGAAGAACAACGCCGGGTGGCGCATCGACTATTTTATTGTCTCCGACCGGCTGAAGGACAAGATCAAAAGCGCCGACATCTGGAGCGAGGTCACGGGCAGCGACCACTGTCCCGTGGTGCTGGAGCTGGACCTCTGACCCTATGACAGCAGGGCGTTGATCTCCTCAATCTCCAGATCCTGCAAGGCCCAGTTGATGCCGTAGCCGATGACCTTACCCAGGTCCCGCACCTGCTGGTCGATGTCCCTTGGCGTGACCATAAGGTTTTCAGGGCGGCTCCGCAGCGTTTCCATATCCGGCTCGGGAAGCCCGGATTCCTCCAATAGATCCGCTGTTAACGTGGCGGCGTCCACCACCGTGGGAACGCCCACGGCCAGCACCGGTACCCCCAGCGTTTCCCGGTTCAGGGCGGAGCGGTGATTGCCTACGCCGCTGCCGGGGATGATGCCGGTGTCGCTGAACTGGACGGTACAGCACACCCGCCCCACCCGGCGGGAGGCCAGCGCGTCCACGGCGATGACCGCCGACGGATGGAGCCGGTCCACCAGCCCCCGCACCGCCTCTGCAGATTCCACGCCGGTGGTCCCCAACACCCCCGGCCGCAGGGCCGCCACCGGGCGGAACCCGGAAAAGTGCTGGGGCATAGCGTCGATGAGATGGCGGGTGATGAGGATGCTGTCCGCCGCCAGCGGGCCGACGGCGTCCGGCGTCATGGCCCGGTTTCCAAGGCCCACCACCAGCACCGGACCGCTGTCCGGGGTCAACTCCTTGATCTGTTGGCCCACGGCCCGCACCGCCCGGTCGAAAAACCCATCCCCCCGCTGCCAGAAGGCGGTGAGGTCAAGGGTGCGGTAACTGCCCGCAGGCTTTCCCAGTGCGGCCTCCCCTTCCCGGTCCAGAATATCCACCTGCGTGACCGGATATCCCTGTATTTTCTTCTCCGTGGCCTTTACGCCTGCCAGCCGGGTGGTTTTCCCGGCGGATTCCTGCCACAGCTCGTGGGCCTCGATTGCCAGATCCGTCCGTTTTGTAAACATTTTGCCCTCCTGACACAAAATCTTGTGGTATTAAGGGTAGCTTTTGCGGAGAAATTCGCGTTATACAAAAAAATATAGAAATATTAAAAAAAGGCTTGCTTTTTCTGGACTTCTCTGCTAAAATATCATTCTGCACGGTGGAAATTATGAAACCGCGCCAAGAAATGCCAGGAGGAGGTGTTTGGTTTGCCGAATATCAAGTCTGCCAAGAAGCGTGTCCTCATCGGTGAGGTCCGCAACGCGCGCAATAAGGCTACGAAGTCCGATCTGAAGACTGCCATCAAGAAGTTCGAGGCGGCTGCCGCTGAAGGCAATCGCACCGAGGCCGATGGCGCTTACAAGGTCGCGGTCAAGAAGGTCGATCAGGCTGTCGCTAAGGGCGTTCTGCACAAGAACACGGCTGCTCACCGCAAGAGCGCTATGACCCTGAAGCTCAACAAGATCGGTTAATAGGCCAAACAAAAGGACGTCCGTCAGGACGTCCTTTTTTGTTTTATCTCCGACTGACCTTATAAAATTTTGCAATTCTGAATATTGTGATAGTATCAAACTGGGATATAATGAATGCAAGAACAGGCGGTAAACGCCGGAACAGGTGAAGTGCAATGGAAAATCAGAAGGTAAGAAAGTTAGTTCTCAGTGCTTTGATGGCCGCCCTTGTCTATGTGGCTACCAGCATCATTCAGATCCCGTCCCCCGTCAACGGCTATGTGAATCTGGGCGACTGCTTCGTGCTGCTCTCCGGTTGGCTGTTGGGGCCCTGGTACGGTGCGGCGGCGGCCGGTATCGGCTCCATGCTGGTGGATCTGCTCAGCGGCTACGGACACTATGTTCCCGGCACCCTGATCATTAAGGGTCTTGACGCCTTGGTAGCGGCGCTGATCTTCCGGGCCTTGGGCCGCGGGAAGACTGCCATGCTGGTCAGCGGCATCGTGGGGGAGACCATCATGGTCCTGGGCTATTTTGCCTACGCCTCCATGATCCTGGGCAAGGGTCTGGCGGCAGCCGCCAGTATTCCCGGCAATATCGTTCAGGGGATCGCCGGTATCGCCATCGGCCTTGCGCTGGCTGTGCTGCTGCAAAAGGCAAAGGCGCCTGCGCTGAGCGGTCTGGAACTGTAAACGAAAAAATAAGGCGGCCGGGTGAGAAAAATTCTCACACGGCGCCTTGTGCGTAAAACAAAAGGGAGGCATGTATATGGCAGGAACAACGGTACATACGTTGGAGAATCAGCAGCTTTTGGAACAGGTAGAGCGGGAGTCCGCCGCTGCGGCCCGCCAACTGGCGGAGACTGCCCATCTGCGGAAGGGACAGCTCGTGGTCATCGGATGCAGTACCAGTGAGGTGGTAGGGCATCAGGTGGGAAGCTGGTCTACACCGGAGGTGGCGGATGCCATTTTCCGGGGCCTTGACAGTGTGTTCGGCCCCATGGGCGTCTACATGGCCGCCCAATGCTGCGAGCATCTGAACCGGGCTTTGATCGTGGAATACGAGGCGGTCCCCGGCGGGGAGATCGTCAATGTGGTGCCCCAGCCCAAGGCGGGCAGCTCCTTCGCTACCGCCGCTTACAAGGCGTTTCGGCATCCTGTGGCGCTGGAGGAGATCCGGGCAGACGCAGGACTGGACATCGGCGGCACCCTCATCGGGATGCACTTGAAAAAGGTGGCGGTGCCGGTGCGGCTGGAGCAGGATCACATCGGTCAGGCCATTGTGCTGGCGGCCCGGGTACGGCCCAAGTTCATCGGCGGTGACCGCGCCGTTTATGATGAGACCCTGAAGGAGGGCTATCCCGATTTTACGGATTGATCGGGTATCTGCTTTCCTTACGCGCAATTATTTTATGGGAAAGAGGCCCCGGGAGAAAGCGGTTTCTCCCGGGGCTTTTCATGCAGTTCCGCTTTGAGATCGTATCCAATGGCGTCAGGTCCCCCTGTACTTTCGGGGGAGCAAAGTGCAGATTGGAACTTGCTGCAGCAAAAAACAGCTCCGGTCCGTACTGGACCGGAGCTGTTTGCTCACATTTTATAGCTGCTTGACCGTGTAGTAGACAGCCAGTGCGAAGACCACCGCTGCCAGTGCCCACATGGCGTAGTAGGAGATGCCACCGCCCAGCAGAGAGGCCAGCAGAGCCAGCGCGGAAAGACCGCAGGCTGCATATACCGGCAGCTTATCCGCTTTGGGGGGCAGGAGCTTATTCAGCTTGCCGCTCTTGGTCAGTGCGGCGAGAGCTGCCAGCAGAACCAGATAGATCACCACGCAGACCTTAACGGTGGTGCCCACATACATGCTGGAACCGTACCGACGCACGCCCCACAGAACAAAGAGAGAGGCACCCAGCACCGTCAGAGCCAGTGCACATTCCCGGTCATACAGCGCCCAGAGGATCCCCAGCAGCATGATGACCGGCACAACGATTGTCATAAAAGAGAGAGTGGCCATATTCCAGCGGACCAGAGCCGTAGCCGCACCCACAAAAGCGCCTGCCGCAGCAAGGATCCAAGCGGACTTCTGCTTCTTGGCGCTGCCCCGCAAAACCAGAGCGGCGATCACGCCCACTGCCAACACACCCGCGCCGATCCCGGCCAGAGTCCAGAGGTAGTGATCATACCAGGCGATCCGGGTCAGTTCAGAGTCGGCATTGATATAAAAACGACGCAGGATCAGTAAATACAGTTCTGCTACGCAGCCAGCCAGGAAAAATTTCATTGCTCCATTCATGGGTTCGTCCTTCGGAGCGACCTTTTTATTCGGATTTTTTGCCATCTATTAAAACCTCCAGGGTTATATTTCCCAAAATGCGGGCAGTCCATTCCAGACCGGTTCCCGCCGACACACGTTCATAGTATACCAGTCTCTTTTCCAATTTGCAAGGAAAACCTTCATTGCTTTTTTACAATATTCGCGGTATACTGAAAAAATCGAATCAAATTCTAACGGAGGACGCCATGAAACGGTTCTCAATTCTGATAGCAGCCTTGTGCCTGTGCCTGACAGGCTGCGGAAAACAAACAACGGAGGCTGCCGCCCAGATCTTCGCCATGGACACGGTGATGGAGGTTGCGGCCTATGGCCCCAAGGCGGAGGAAGCCGTCCAAGAAGCGGAGGGGCAGATCAAGGCGCTGGAGAACCAACTCTCCCGCACAAAGGCGGACAGCGACGTGTCCCGCGTCAACCATAACGGCACAACGCCTACCACCGGCTTGACTTACGGGATGCGGGCGCTGCTTCCGGCGGCGCTGGAATACCGGGACGCCACAAACGGCGCGTTTGATATTACCATCGCCCCCGTCATGGACGCGTGGGGTTTCACCGGGGACAGCTTTCGTGTTCCGGAGCGGTCCGAGCTGGACGAACTGCTGAAACACGTCAACAGCGACGAGATCCAAATTCAGGAGGAACCGGCCCATTCCGTAACGCTGGGGGAGGGGCAGGCCATCGACTTGGGGGGCATCGCCAAGGGCTATACCTCCGATTTAGTGGAGCAGACCTTCCGGGCCAACGGCATTGAAAGTGGGAAAATTTCTCTGGGCGGCAACGTGTTCGTGCTGGGGACCAAGCCCGACGGCTCCGACTGGCGGGTGGGGATAAAGGATCCCCGGAATGAGAGCGGCCTTGCGGCGATCCTGTCCCTGCGGGACGCCTACGCCATCACCTCCGGCGGCTACGAGCGGTACTTTGAGGAAAACGGAAAAACCTACCACCATATTATTGACCCCGCCACCGGCTATCCTGCGGACAGCGGTTTACTGTCGGTGACGGTGGTGGCGGCGGACAATGGCCCAGACTGGGCCGGCGCGGGAAATGGTGCCATGTGCGACGCTTTCTCCACGGCATTGTTCGTCATGGGAGAGGAGCAGGCGCTGGACTTCTGGCGAAATAGCGGGTATGACTTCGATCTGGTGCTGGTGACGGAGGATGGCCGGGTGGTCATCACTGCCGGACTGGCGGACCGGTTTGAGGAAGTGAAGGACAGTGGGTACACCTATGAAACGGTTTCCTAAGCTGAAGCCCAATTTCTGGGATGTGATCGTGGTCTTGGCGGTCATTGCGCTGGCGGCTCTCTCGGCCATGACGGTCTGGCGTGGCGGAACCGAAACCGGTGCTCTGACGGCGGTGGTCACCGCTGACGGGCAGGAGATTGACCGCTTTGCCCCGGCGGACCTGCTGGACGCGCCACGCACCTATTCTTATAACGGCGTGACGCTGACGGTGGCGGCGGAGGACGGAAACGGCCTTCGGGTCAGTTCCTCCGACTGTCCCACCCAGGACTGCGTCCGCACCGGAACTATTTCCCGCAGCGGACAGAGCATCGTGTGCCTTCCAGCCCGGATCATCATTCAGCTCACCGGCGGCGCGGCGGACAGCAACGATGTGGACATTGTGATCGGTTAGGAGGGTGACTGTGAAGCTGACAACGAAGCAGTTGACCCTCTGTGCCGTGCTGACAGCGCTGGCACTAGCGTTCAGCTATCTGGAGAACTTTTTCCCATTATCCCTGGCCATTCCCATCCCCGGCATCAAACTGGGCCTTGCTAATATTGTGACGGTATTCGCCCTGTACGCCCTCGGTCCCGCTCAGGCGCTGCTGATTTTGACAGGCCGGTGCCTGTTGGGGGCGGTGTTCGCCGGGAACATGAACGCCCTGATCTTCTCCCTGCTGGGGGGCTTTTCCGCCATGCTGGTGATGATCTTGCTGTCCCGATCCCGGCATCTGTCTATCTACGGCGTGTCCATCGGCGGCGCGGCGGCCCACAACTGCGGCCAGATCGCCGCAGCCTGCCTGACGCTGGGCTCGATGGCCCCGCTGTACTATCTGCCGATCCTGCTGGGTGCTTCCCTGATCACCGGAGCGGTGACGGGCGTGGCGGCGGCCTGCTTGTTCCGGGCGCTGGTCCATACAAACATTTTGCGGTAACAAACCGGCCTATTTTCCCATAGAATGGAAAAATGGTTGACTTTCCAACAGAGAGGTGCTACACTGATTTTGCTATGAGAAATGAATTTGTAAAAACCTGTTGTTGTAAGACATAGGGCGGCTGAACTGCTGATCGCAGATACAGGCGTCCGTTTCAGTGTGCCTGTGTCTTGCATGAAGAGCTTTCAGGAGCGATGTGCAAGCGCACATCGCTCCTTTTGTTTTACCCGGCCGCGTTTCCCAGAGATGGGAAGATTCAACATGAATTATATTGATGAGGAGGACACAGTTATGAACTTCACACATTTGGTAGGGAACACCCCCATGATCCGCATCCGCTACAAGCTGGACGGCCGGGAGGGCTTTGTCTGGGCAAAGCTGGAGGCATACAACCTCTCCGGCAGCATCAAGGATCGTCTGGCGGCCCACGTTATCACCAAGTCCACCGCCAACGGCACCCTGAAGCCCGGCCAGCCCATCGTGGAGATGACCAGCGGCAACACCGGCATCGCCTTCTCCGCACTGGGCACGTTCACCGGCCATCCCGTCCACATCTTTATGCCGGACTGGGCCAGTGAGGAGCGGAAAAAGCTGATGGCTATGTACGGCGCCACCCTGCACCTGATCTCACGGGAAGCCGGCGGCTTCAACGCAGCCCTTCAGGGGGCCAGAGATCTGGCGGAGGAGATTGGCGGCTTCCAGCCCAAGCAGTTTGAAAATCAGGATAACCCAGAGGCCCACTACCTTACTACCGGCGTTGAGATCCTGCGCCAGCTTCCGGATGTGACGGACTTCGTGGCCGGCGTCGGCTCCGGTGGCACCCTCATGGGCACTGCCCGCCGCCTGAAGGCGGATCACGCCGTCCGGGCTGTGGCTGTGGAGCCGGATGCAGTGCCTCTGCTTTCCGGCGGGACTGTCAAGGGCGCTCACCACATTGAGGGCATCGGCGACGACTTTATCCCTGCTGTGGTGGACCAGACTCTGGTGGATGGCGTAATGGACATCAATGATCTGGACGCCATTGCCATGGCGGCGAAATTCGGCCGTGTACTGGGCCTTGGCGTGGGTATCTCCTCCGGCGCTAACTTCCTTGGCTCTGTGATTCAGAATCTGGAGCCGGGCCGGAAGGTGGCTACCGTCTTTGCCGATGACAGCAAGAAGTATCTCACCACCATGCTCTCCAATCCCCCGGCAGAAACGGCGGATATGTGGAGCTCCCGCATTGAACTGCTGGATTACGAGCCGGTGGAAACTCTGTAATTTGCGATTTTTGTGCAGCTTTTCCTTGCGGAGCCTTTGAATTCATGTTAGAATCGTCTGTAAAGGGACAAAACAGACGGCGGAGCCGGGCTTGTTGGCCCGGCTTCGTTTTGCTTACAGAAGGGAGAGACCAGATGTTTCACACGATATTATTTGATCTGGACGGTACATTGACGGATTCGCGGGAGGGGATCGTCAACTCCGTGAAATACACCATTGAAAAGCTGGGCGGGACCATGCCGGATGCCCAGACCCTTTTGAAATTCATCGGTCCGCCGCTGCAGGAATCCTTCATGGAGCACTGCGGCTACAGCCGGGAGAAGGCGGTGGAGGGCGTTCGGGTGTTCCGGGAGCACTATGTGCCGGTGGGACAGTATGAAAACGAGGCGGCCCCCGGTATTCGGGACGTTCTGGAACGGCTGAAGGCCAAGGGATACACTCTGGCGTTGGCCTCCTCCAAGCCGGAGGAGCTGTGCGTGAGCATCTGTCGGCGTTTTGGCTTTACACCCTTTCTGTCCGCTGTGACCGGCAGCCCTGCGGGGGCCGACTGGGAAAAGGCGGATGTCATTCGGGAAGCCATGCGCCGCCTGCGCTTGACCGATGCGGATAAGCCCACCGTTTTGATGGTCGGTGACCGGAAGTATGATGTGCTTGGTGCGCAGGAATGCGGCCTTGCCTGCGTGGGCGTGGAGTTCTTCGGGTACGCCGCACCCGGCGAACTGGCGGAGGCCGGGGCTGCCGCAGTCGTGCGGACGGCGGAGGAGCTGGAACAGTTTATTCTGAATCATTGAGCGTGAGAGACGGACTTTGTCCGTCTCTTTTTTCATCTGTTTTCCGCAAACGTGCGCTGAATTTTTGAAAATCGTCATTTTTGTGCATATTTCCCTTTACAAAATCGGGGAACTCCTATATAATATCATGGCTAAAGTAATCTATATGGAAATTGGAGAATCAGTATGGCTTTGATCGAATATGACGTTTATAAGCAGAAGCTGCGGGACCTGGAACCGGAGCTGAAGAAGCTGGGGGACGCCCTTGACATCGACGCTGTGGCTCAGGAGGCCGCCCGTCTGGAGGATGAGACCACGCAGGACGGCTTCTGGAACAATCTGGAGCGCTCTCAGAAGGTGCAGACCCGCCTGAAGCAGCTTCAAAACAAGCTCCACCGCTTCAAGAAACTCATGAGCACCTGGGAGGATCTGACCACCCTGTGCGAGATGGGCCAGGAGGCGGAGGATGAAGAGATCCTGGAAGAATTGAAAACAGAGTTCCCCGCGCTGGAAACCGAGATCGAAGAGATCCGTATGACCACGCTGCTCTCCGGTGAGTATGACGCAAACAACGTCATTCTCCAGCTCCACTCCGGTGCCGGCGGCACCGAGGCCCAGGACTGGTGCCAGATGCTCTATCGGATGTATACCCGCTGGGCGGAGCGTCACGGCTACGCTTGGAAAACGCTGGACTACGAGGAATGTGACGAGGCCGGTATCAAATCTGCCGTTATTTCCATCGAGGGCGAGAATGCCTACGGCCTGCTGAAGAGCGAACACGGCGTCCACCGTCTGGTCCGCGTGTCCCCCTTCGATGCCAACGCCCGCCGCCAGACCAGTTTTGCCGCTGTGGAGGTCATGCCGGAGCTTCCCGATGACGTAGAGGTGGAGATCCGCCCGGAGGACATCGAAATGCAGGTGTTCCGTTCCTCCGGTGCCGGCGGTCAGCACATCAACAAGACCTCTTCTGCTGTCCGTCTGATCCACAAGCCCACCGGCATCGTGGTCAACTGCCAGACCCAGCGCAGCCAGTTCCAGAACCGTGACTACGCCATGGAAATGCTGAAGGCAAAGCTGTATCAGATCGCAAAGCAGCAGCACATGGACAAGATCGACGACATCAAGGGCGTGCAGAATGAGATCGCCTGGGGCCACCAGATCCGCAGCTATGTGTTCATGCCCTACACCATGGTCAAGGATCACCGCACCAACTACGAGACCGGCAATGTCGATGCCGTGATGGATGGTGATCTGGACGGCTTCATCTTTGCTTACCTCAAGGCCGCCAGCCGCGGGGAACTGCAGGATACCTGATAAAATAGAATTCGATTTTTTGTTTGCAGCCAGAAAAGGCCAGTGCGCTTTTTCTGGCTGTTTTTGCTTGTCTCTGCGTGAAATGTCCTGAAATTTGCATGAATAGCAAGTTTCAGGGATTGATAGGCGGTTTTTTAGGTGGTATAATTTTATTACGATAAAACTGCACGACACTTGAGCAGAGACAGGAGGAAGAATGATGAGAAAGAAAATTGCAGCGTTGTTTTGTACGTTGGCAGTTCTATGCGCATGTTTGTGTGGAACAGCATTTGCGGCAAAGAAACCGAGCATAGAGCTAATGGGCTTATATGCCATATGGGATGAGCCTATGGTATCGAAACCGATTATATATTTTCGAGTTAATTCCAGTAAAGCGATTAAATACGCAGATTGGTATGTATCAGCATATAATCGTGTAGGTGATAAAGCCTCGATGTTTCCAACGAAAAAATTGACAATGGTAGGGCCGTTGGAGCCGTTCAGCCTTGGAAAAAATGTAGATTTTGAATGGATGGTTCAAAGCAATGCAAGAGAGGATAGCCCGTTTCGGCATTATAAAATAGTTCCGTATGCGATTGCTGCAGCCGATGGCATTCAGTTCGTATATCAGGATGCATACGGTAATCTCTTTGTAAAACCAGATGAAAACAATCCTGAAAGCTATACTTATTTGAGCGAAGATGAAATCCAGAACGCGATGTTTGACTACAGTGGTTGTGAATTTTCTGACGTATGGTGGAGAGACTGGTCGATTGATTATCTTGCAGTGGATAAAGTCGTCATAACTTACATGGACGGAAGCGCAGAGACGGTCACAAATGTGAACTCAAAGTATCGTGGTATGACTTTGCAAAACCCTCCGTTTGCTCAGCAGCTTGCGCAATATGATGCTGTCTACAACTATCAGGATTATTTGCGTCTCAACCCCGACCTTGCGGATATAATCGGCACAAACCAGAAAGCACTTTTTGAACACTTTATTTCCAGCGGCATGAAAGAAGGCCGACAGGGAAGCATGGGATTCAACCTAAGCGCCTATAAGGCGAACAACCCTGATTTGGTGGCAGTGTTTGGCGATGACAACGTAAAATACTACGAGCATTATATTTCGCAGGGCAGGGCTGAAGGTCGAGTTGCAGTCTGATACAAAAAAGTATAATTATAACCCCTGGGAAGAACAGAGGCGCAAAAGGCTGTTCTTTCCGGGGGTCTTTTTACTCACGAGAAAACGCGACCCCACCTTGCAATCGCTTCACAGCTATGCTATACTTCGGTTAGTTTTATATAACTCGTACTCAGCTCTGCGGAAAAGCCCGGGTGCAGGGAGAAATGAGGAGGAAGTTTATGCTGGTAAAAGAGATCAGTGAGCAGCACATCCAGGACATTGGCCACGCCTTTGGCTATTATGATTACGGCGAAGAAAAGGGCATGGCCAGCTGGTTCCGTGACAAGGAAGCGGTTGTGACCTACATCTGCGGCTTTGTGCGGTGCGTGCTGACAGACGGCTTTCTGCACACCACCAGTGAGCGTGGCGAGGGCTACATTGCCTACAAGCTGCCGGGGCAGAAGGTCAGTTTCAAGGCGGCGCGGATCCTGCTGCGGGGGATGCTGCAATCCAAGAGCCTGGGGGAGCTGTTTCACTTTGCACGGATGCTCTCCAAGGCCGGGCCCTCGTTGGAAGATGTGCTGAATAAGGAGAAAAAGCCCTGCATCTATGTGGGCATGGTCTGCGTGCGGGAAGCTTATCAGGGGCAGGGCTATATGCGCAAGGTCATGGATCTTGCCTTTGCCGAAGGCGACCGGCTGGGCATTCCCGTGGTGCTGGACACCGATGCAAAATCCAAGTGCGATAAGTATGTCCACCTGGGCATGAAACTTTACGGTACGCGCGACCTGGGGCCGGGCGGCACGCTGTATGACCTCGTCCGCTACCCGAAAAAGGCAGAATAAAATAGTAAGAGGGAGAGCTCCTTGCGGGGCTCTCCCTCTTGGTTTACAGGTGCAGATATTTTCCGGTGATGCTGGCGGGATCGGCGGCCACCTGCTCCGGTGTGCCGCAGGCCACGATGCGTCCGCCGCTCTCACCGCCGCCGGGGCCAAGGTCCACGAGATAGTCGGCGTTGCGGATCACATCCAGATCGTGCTCAATGACCACCACAGTGGCCCCGCTGTCAATGAGACGCTGGAACACGCCCAGCAGGGTGCGCACATCCAGCGGGTGCAGGCCGATGGTAGGCTCGTCGAATACAAACACGGTGTCGGCCTGCCCTTTGCCCATCTCGCTGGCGAGCTTGAGCCGCTGGGCCTCCCCGCCCGAAAGGCTGGGGGTGGCCTCGCCCAGAGTCAGGTAGCCCAGCCCCAGGCTGGAAAGGGTCTGCAGCCGGCTGGCCACCAGCTTGAGGTCGGCACAGGCGGCAAGGGCTTCGTCCACGCTCATCTCCATCAGGCGGGGCAGGCTCTCGGCCTGGGTGCCGTCCTTCCGGGTGCGGTAGAGGGCGGCGGCATCCTTCTGGTAGCGGGAGCCGCCGCAGTCCGGGCAGGTGATCTCCACATCCGGCAGGAACTGGATGTCCAGGCTGATGGTGCCGGTGCCGTCGCAGCCGGGGCAGCGCAGGCGGCCCGTGTTGTAGGAAAAATCGCCCGCCTTGTAGCCCTTCTCCCTGGCAAGGGGGGAGCGGGCGTAGATCTTGCGCAGTTCATCGTGGACATTGGCATAGGTGGCCACCGTGGACCGCACATTGATGCCGATGGGCGTTGCGTCAATGAGCTTGACCTGCGCAATGCCCGGTGCAGTGATGCTTTCCACATGGGCGGGCAGAGCTTCGCCCTTGGCAGCGGCCTCCAGTGCGGGGATCAGGCTTTCCAGTACCAGCGTGGTCTTGCCGGAACCGGACACGCCGGTCACCGCAATGAGCCGCCCCTTGGGCAGCCGGACTTCCAGCGGCTTGACGGTGTGGATGGCCCGGGTGCGCAGGGTGATGGTGCCCAGCGCAAAGAGCTCTGCCTCCGGGGTGCGGGTGCGGGCTGAGAGAGTGTGCAGGTCGGCAAGGAAGGGCCCGATGCGGGAGGCTGGGCTTTGGGCCACCTGCTCCACAGTGCCCTGGGTCAGGATGGTGCCGCCGTTTTCACCGGCACCGGGGCCCATCTCAATGAGCCAGTCGGCATCCCGCAGGATCTCAGTGTCGTGATCCACCAGCACGATGGAGTTGCCGTCCGCGATCAGATCGTGCATCACGCCCCGCAGGCCCTCGATGTTGGAGGGGTGCAGGCCGATGGAGGGCTCGTCCAGCACATAGAGCACGCCGGTGGTGCGGTTGCGCACAGAGCGGGCCAGCTGCACCCGCTGGCGCTCCCCTGTGGAAAGGGTGGCAGCCTCCCGGTCAAGGGAGAGGTAGCCCAGCCCCAGATCCAGCAGGCGGGCAGCGGTGGCCTGAAAGGACTCGCAGATGCTCTCAGCCATGGGGCGCATTTCCACGGGCAGGGAGGCGGGCACCCCCTCCACACACTGTACCAGCGTGTCCAGCGTCATGCGGCAGGCATCGGCCAGCCCGATGCCCCGCAGCCGGGGAGCCCGGGCCGCGGCGTTCAGGCGGGAGCCGCCGCAGGCGGGGCAGGGGCCCTGCTTCAGGAACCGCTCCACCCGTTTCATGCCCTTTTCGTCCGTTACCTTGGCAAGGGCGTTCTCCACGGTATAAACGGCGTTGAAGTAGGTGAAATCCATTTCGCCCGCCGCGCCGGTCTTGCTGTTCTGGTAGAGCAGGTGCACCTTTTTGGCAGGGCCGTGGAACACCATGTCACGCTCTTCCGGGGTCAGCTCCCGGAAGGGAACGTTGGTGCGCACGCCCATCTTTTCAGCGATCTCCTTCATCAGCGACCACATCAGGGTCTGCCAGGGCAGCACTGCGCCCTCGTTGATGGAAAGGCTCTCGTCCGGCACCAGAGTGGATTCGTCCACCACCCGCACGATGCCGGTGCCCTCGCAGTCTGGGCAGGCCCCGGTGCTGTTAAAGGCGAACTGCTCCGCGCCCAGCACCGGCACCTGTGCGCCGCACTGGGGGCAGTAGAGCGGGATCTCGGCCGCAATGTTCAGGCTGGGCGGCACCATGCAGCCGCAGGCGGGGCAGGGGTAGTGGGACAGCCGGGAGAACATCAGGCGCAGGCTGTTCAAAAGCTCGGTCATGGTGCCAAAGGTGGAACGCATTCCGGGCACGCCGGGCCGCTGGTGGAGGGCCAGTGCGGCGGGAACATAGCGGATCTCGTCCACCTGCGCCTTTTCGGCCTGGGTCATCCGGCGGCGGGTGTAGGTGGAAAGGGCCTCCAGATAACGGCGGGAGCCCTCGGCGTAGAGGACACCCAGCGCAAGCGAGGACTTGCCGGAACCGGACACGCCCGCAATGCCGACGATCTTGTGGAGCGGCACATCTACGTCGATGTTCTTCAGGTTGTGCACCCGCGCGCCCCGCACCCGGATGGCGGCGGGGAGAGCGGAACTGGATTCGTGGTTCATCGTGTCTCCTTTCTCTGAATGAGGTCACAAAAGGCTCCCCCACAGGGGAGCCGGAAAGATCATAAACCGAGGGGATCAAACCGCTGGTGTTCGAGCTGGTCGATCACCGCCTGCGCTGCCGGTGCAATGGGGGCGGGCACTGCGGCGGGGCGGCTGAGGTAGTAGCCCTGCAGCAGATCCACGCCCAGACCGATGACGGTGCGCAGCTGGGCCTCAGTCTCAATGCCCTCGGCGATGAGTTGCATACTGCGGGCGTGGGCGTAAGCCACAATGTTGGAGACGATCTGCTGCTTATCACGGTCGGTGTCGATCCCGCGCACAATGGAAATGTCAATCTTGATATACCGGGGCGATAGCTCCAGCAGGTTCAGCTCGTTGCTGTAGCCGCTGCCGTAGTCATCCAGCGCAAAGGAGCCGGAGAAGCCCGGAACGTTCCGCTTCCGTTCCAGACATGCGCGGTCCAGATCCTCCTGTTCGGTGATCTCCACCACCAGCCGCTTGAGCAGCTCGGGGTAACGCTGGGCATATTCCTCTACATCCTCATTCGTCAGGCTGACATTGGCGATGGAGTTGATGAAGAGCAGGGCATCGCTTTGGAACAGGCCCTGTGCCTGCATACGCTGGAAGATCGCGCTGGAATGGAACACAGTGATCCGTTCGATCTCATACAGGCGGCCCGTCTCATGGGCCAGCTGCATGACCTGAGCGGGGGAGTGCAGGGTGGGCAGATCGACCCGCATGAGGGCCTCGTAGGCTGCGATCCGGCCGCTGCGGGCAGAGTAGATGGGCTGGAAGTGGTAGGACACCAGCTCCTCCTGCAGCAGGAGCTCAAAGTCCTGCTGGGTCTGGGCGGCGTATGCCTCCTGATGGTAGCTGCCGATATCAAAATCACACATGCGGCCCTTGTGGGAATGCTTGACCTGATACATGGCAAAGTCGGCATATTTTTTCAGGGTGAGCAGGTCGTGGCCGTCCGTGGGGTACCAGGCGATGCCGCCCGAGATGCTGATGTGCAGCTGCTTGCCGTTGGGCAGGATGGACACGCTGCGCTGCAGGGCGGCACTCAGCAGCTCCAGCTGGGCGCGGAGCTGTGCCTGATCCTGGTAGCCATAGAAGAAGATCAGGAACTCATCGCCCGAAAGGCGGGAGCAGATGGTGTTGGCGGGCGTATTGGCCGCAAAGCACTGGCCGGTCTGGCGGATGTACTGGTCGCCCCAGTCGTGGCCGTAGGTGTCGTTGATCTGCTTGAGGTTGTCCAGATCCATCATCAGCAGGGCGGCACAGCCCAGCTTTTCGGGCTGCTGGAACAGCGCGTCACAGGCGCGGTCAAAGGCACGGCGGCGGTACAGGCCGGTCAGGGTATCGTAATCGCGCTCGTGCTCAATGCGCTGCTGCTCCAGCACCGTGGTGGTCATATCCTCAGCCAGACCCACCTCGGAGGCGTTTTCGCCCAGGATATGGGTGATGCGCAGGGTGATGTAGTGGGTGCTGCCGTCGGGCTGTGGGATGGCAAAGACCTTGTTGTTGGCCGGGGACAGGCGGTAGAACCACCGCTGCTCCAGTGTGCCCATCAGGGCGCGGAAAGCCTTTGGCGTGAGCGGATCGGGCTGCTCCTGTGCAAGGCCCAGCATGGAGAAGAAGTTATCAGTCACATAAACACTGTCATCGCGCAGCTCATAGCCGCCCAGCTCCGCACTGGCCAATTTCATAATGCGCAAAAAGCGGGTGGAGGAGTCCAGCACGTCCTTGCTCAGCTGGGTAAAGGCAGAGGAAAACTGATCCAGCTCCCTGATGCCGGTGGTGGAAAGATGCGGGATGGCGGAGGAATCCGCTTCGGCAGCGGCTACCTCAGCCGAGAGCTTGGCAACGGGCCGGGCCAGCCGCCTGCTGATCAGCCAGCTGCAAACAAAGCCAACGGCCAGCGTGATCAGAATGATGAAGGAGAGCAGCTGCTGCAGCCGCTGGGCAAAAGCAAAGAGCTGCACCGCGGGAACAGAGCCCACGAGAAGCCAGTGCTCGCCCGAGAAAGGAGCATTCCGGCTGTAGAGGTTCAAGGGGGAGACCGAGGCAATGTAGAGGGCATCGCTGAAGAGGTAGCGGCGGGTCTGGGCACTGTGGAGGCGCAGCGTAAGGCTTTCGTCCGCAGAACCCGGCTGCCCGTCGCAGTGGGAACGGAGCACCGGACGCAGCTGCAGTTCAGAGGCAGAGAGCTCCTCCGTATCGGTCACGGCAAGGAAATAGGTGCCGCTGTTCTGCAGCTCAGAGCAGGGCAGGTTCTCCCACAGGTAGTCGGCCAGCAGCTCCACGCCGATTACGCCGTAAACGGTGCCGTCCGGCAGGATCAGGGGCTGGCTGTAGGCAATGGCCTCGTGGGTGTCCCCGGGAATCGGATAGGATCGTGAGGTCCAGTGGCCATAATCGGAGGCGGCAAGGCTGGCTCCGTCTTTATAGGCGGCCTGAAAAGGGGGATAAAGGAAGCCGCGGTTTCCCAGTGCCCGGTAGCGGATGGTGGGGGACCAGCTGTTGTCCGTGGCAATGGAGAGGGACTGCACCAGCTGGGCCGGTGCCCGCACGAAGGTCAGGTCGGCGTTGCGCTGGGAGGGAGCGGCATCCGGGTCAAGATCCCGCAGGTAGATGGCGGGCAGCCGGCTGTCCTGCTTCTGCTTATCCAGATCATGGGTGTTCAGGATAAGGAACACGCCGGTCACCGACTTGATGCGCAGGGTGCTGATGAGCTCCGGCGCGGCGGCTTCCAGCAGGGGATAGGCCGCGTCGCTGCTGCTGTCCAGCGTGCTCAGGCTGATCTCTCCCTCGTCCAGAAGCTGCTGGGTCAGGCCATTGATGGTATCGGAAAGGCTGGTCAGCTCCTGCGCATTATGGAGGATGGACTGAAGATACCGGCTGCGGTTGTCCACCTGCATGGCAAGGATATCCTCGGCGTTCTGGTTCAGCTGGGGGCCAAGCCGGGTGGCGTGGACGGTAAAGGTCAGCAGCAGGATCTCCACCGCCAGCACAGCCAGCAGGGAGAAAAGGATGGTGCCGAAGATAGAGTGGCCCGTCTGAGGGGCCTTCTGACTGTGCGGCTTGCGGTTCTGCATCTGAGGGTTTCTCCTTTTGTGGATGTTCCAAGGGCATCTCAGCCCGCAAAGGCGCTGAGAGCGGCCAGGGTCTGGTCGTACCAGGCATCAAAATAGGCATCGGTCAGAAACTCGGCTTCGGCTTCCTCGGGGGTCTGCCCGGCAGCCAGCCGCTCCATCACCGTGGCACGGTCGGCAGTGACACGGTCCTCCAGCGCGTACTGCAGGGTATTGCGGGCGCGCAGGGCAGCCGGGAAGGCATGGGTGGTGTAGAGCTTGCTGTGATCGATGGCATCAATGGACAGGCTCAGCACCTTGTGGATGCGCTCGGAGACCGTCAGGCCGCTGTTCTCAAGGGCGGATATGCTGTTGGCGGCATAGGTCACGGGCATATAGCCGGACTGCACCGAGAACTGCAGGTTGTTTTCCGGCTGGGTGAACCATTTCAGGAAGGCAACGCAGGCGCTGATCTCGTCCTCGGTGCCCGGGATGACTACCATGCCGGCCCCCTGCTGGACGGCCACCGGCTCACAGCCTGCAAAGCTGGGGCAGGGCAGCGCGGCCATCTCGATGCCGTGGCTCTCGGTGTCGCTGGTCAGCACCTGGGTGGGGAAGAAGGAAGCGCTGGAGGAGGAACCGACATAGGCCAGCAGGCTGCCGATCTTGATATCGTCGCTGCGGAACTTGCCGCTGGCACTGCACCAGCCCTTGATGTAGGGGACATAGTAGTTATCCCACAGCTTGCGGAGGGTCGGCTTGTCAAAGTGCAGGGTCATCACGCCGTTCTCGGCATCAAAGATGGTCGTGCCCAGTTCCTGTGCGCCGCAGAGCAGGTAATTGGTCAGCGCGTCGCGGCCATACAGGGCCTTGCCGTCGTTGGGCGCAGCCGTCTGGGCATCGGTCCAGTCGTAGTATTTGTGTGCGGCCTCGTTCAGCCCCTCCACAGTGGAAAGATCCGCATAGGTCACGCCTGTGGCCTCGGCAAAGGGGGCAAAGTCGGTGGTGTTCAGGTAGAGCAGCTCGGTGGACTTTGCTATGGGAAAGACCTTGAGCTCCCCGTTGTTCATCAGGTCGCCCTCTTCGAGAAACCCGGCGATATAGGCGGACTTCTCTTTTTCGGTCAGGTAGGGGCTCAGGTCAACGGCAAGGCCCATCTGATCCAGCGTAAAGGCGGTGTCCGCGTAGGAGGAGACGATGTTGGGGAGTTTTTCGGCACCCACCTTGCCCTCGGCGGCGGCCAGCACGCTGGTCTCCAGGTCGTTCACGCTGCCCTGACTGGAGCTTTCGACCCGGATGTTCTTCTCTTTGCCCACGGTGGAGTTGAACTGCTCCACCAGCTGGTTGAAGCATTCCAGCTGATCGCCGTTGTAATAGGTCCAGATCGTGATGGTGGTGGGCAGCTTGCTTCGGCCGCAGGCAGTGCCGCCCAGCGCCACGGCGGCGCACAGCAGCAGACTGACGGCAGAACGAAGGATTCGTTTCATTACCTTATCTCTCCCATTCCGACAAAACGGCTCACGGAAAAGCGGCGCGTCCTGTTGTTTCTGAAATGATACCAGACGAAAACATTGTAACACTTTTTCGGGGCGGGGGCTACTGATTTTTGAAAAAACACCCGAAAGCAGACGAAAAAAGAAAGAATCTCTGGCCAGCGCTTCCATTTTTCATAAAGTCCGGATATAATACAAGCATAAAATACAACAAAAAGAATGGGAGAGCTTATGGCGCAGAAGAAGGACGAGGGCCTGAACGGCAACGAAAAGATCGAACAGGCAGTCTGCCAGTTACAGCAGGAGCCTACACAGGAGCAGCTGGCGCATACCCTGACCGTGATCCGGCGGCGGATGCGGGAAAACGGACAGGTCGTGGTGGCGGTGGAGCCGAACCCGGCCAGTGAGCAGATGCAGCTGCGGGCCCTCCGCACGGCCGATGGGGCCAGCTGGTGGTATGCCTTTACCAGCTTTGAAGAGGAGATGAAGGGCGCGGAAGCGGTGCAGTCCACCTTTCTGGTGGAGCTTGAAAAGCTGTTGGATGCCGCACTGCAGGTGCCGGAGATCCAGGGCATTATCCTGAACCCCTGGAACCGCACCATCCAGCTGGACAAGACCCTGCTCCGGATCATCAAGGGATAAGCACGAAAGGGCCCGCCTGCCGCATTTTGGTGCGAGCAGACGGGCCCTTCTTATATGGTAAAGGAAGAAGGAGAATGGCAGATCAGACTGCGTCGGTGCGGTTCTTCTTGAGCAGGCTCAGGATCACGGCACCCACCACGCTGCCAGCGGCCAGAGCCACGCAGTAGAGCAGGGCATGATCGACCACGGGGAACACGAAGATGCCGCCGTGGGGAGCGCGCAGGGCGCAGCCGAAGGTCATGGAGAGGGCACCGGCCAGCGCGGCACCGGCCACACAGCTGGGCAGGACGCGCAGCGGGTCGGCGGCGGCGTAGGGGATGGCACCCTCGGTGACGAAGCACAGGCCCATGACGTAGTTCACGATGCCGTTGCGGCGCTCGTCAGGGGTCCACTTCCTGGGGCAGAAGGTGGTGGAGAGGGCAATCGCGATGGGAGGAACCATGCCGCCCACCATGACAGCAGCCATGACCTCGTAGTTGCCGGAGGCCAGTGCGGCAGTGCCAAAGACATAGGCAGCCTTGTTGAAGGGGCCGCCCATGTCAATGCTCATCATACCGGCAACGATGGCACCCAGCAGGACCTTGGAGGTGCCGCCCATGGCGTTGAGACAGTTGGTCATGGCGGTGTTGATCATGCCCATGACCGGGTTGATGCCGCACATCACGGCACCGATGATAAGGATGCCGCCCAGCGGGTAGATCAGCATGGGACGGATGCCGTTCAGGCTGGCGGGGAGCTTTTCGGTGATCTTTTTCAGGAACTCGACCACATAACCGGCCACGAAACCGGCCAGCAGAGCGGCCAGGAAGCCACCGGAGATGCCGGTGGTCTCACCATTGGCAAGGCCTGCAAAGTTGGTGCCGTTCATGGCCAGCACGCCGCCCGCAAAGCCCACGGCCAGGCCGGGACGGTCGGCGATGGACATGGCGATGAAGCCTGCCAGAATGGGAAGCATGTAGCCGAAGGCGGCGCTGCCCACCGTCTTGAAGAAGGCGGCGATGGGGGTGTTCATGCCGAAGTTGGAGGGGTCGATGGTGTAGTCGTCCAGCAGGAAGGCCAGCGCGATCATAATGCCGCCGCCCACCACAAAGGGCAGCATGTGAGACACTCCGTTCATCAGATCCTTGTACACCTTGCGGCCAAAGCTGTCGCCGGAGGTCTCCTCCTCGGCAGCGGCGGCACCGCCCTTGGCGTGATAAAAAGGAACTTCACCGTGAGCCACCTTTTTCAGCAGCTCCTCGGGCTTGTGGATGCCGTCATCCACCCGGGCAAACAGCACGGGCTTGCCGTCAAAGCGGGCGGTCTCCACATTCTTGTCTGCAGCCACGATGATGCCGTCACAGGCTGCGATCTCGGCGCGGGTCAGCACGTTCTTGGCACCATCGGAGCCGTTGGTCTCCACCTTGGTGGGCAGGCCCAGCTTGTCACCGGCCTTGGCCAGCGCCTCGGCGGCCATGTAGGTGTGGGCAATGCCGTTGGGGCAGGCGGTCACGGCCAGAATGCGGTAGCCGCTCTGGGGGATAGCCTGCTGGGTGAAGCTCTCCTCACCGAACTGGGCCTCCTCCTGTGCGTCGATGAGGGCAAGGAATTCGGCGGGGGTCCTGGCGGCCTTCAGCTTTTCCACAAAGTCCTCGTTCATCAGCATCTGCATCATGCGGGCCAGCATATCCACATGCAGGCTGCCGTTTTCGGGGGCTGCAATGGCAAAGAGCAGGTCGGTCTTGCCGTCATCCTCGGCGTTGTACTGCACCGGGGTGCTCAGACGCAGGGCGGCCAGGCTGGGCCGGGTGACCACATTCGTCTTGGCGTGGGGAACGGTGATGCCGTTGTCCACATAAGTGGAGGCCTCATCCTCCCGGGCGTAGAGAGCCTTCTTGTAGGCTTCTGTGTCGGTGATATTGCCGTGGGTGGCCTGCAGTTCCACCAGCCGGGAGAGGATCTCGTCCCGGTTGGAGGCCGCGGAATCCAGCTCGATGGACTTTGCGGTGAATAATTCCGTAATGCGCATAAGGGTTTTCCTTTCTCTCTATCTGCAGCCCTCTCAGTCAAAGCCTGATAGCTTCGTCAGCAATGACGGAGAGGGTGAGCTGCCTTAAATTTGACCAAACAATTCTTCGATCTTTTCTTTCGTTGCCAGCCCAAGGCTGAACGCGGTGGCACTGCCGCAGGCGGTGCCCAGCCGGAGGGCCTGCTCATAGCTGCCGCTTTGCAGATAACCTGCCACAAAACCGGCCACCATGCTGTCGCCTGCGCCTACGCTGTTCACGACCTTGCCCTTGGGGCAGCCGATGCGGTGCACCTCGCCGTGCTCATCCACCAGCAGAGCACCGTTCCCGGCCATGCTCACCAGCACGTTCCGGGCACCCTTTTCCTGCAGGACGCGGGCGGCGGCGGTGATCTCTGTGTCCGTTTTCAGCTCCCGGCCCACGATCTCGCCCAGCTCGTGATCGTTGGGCTTGATCAGGAAGGGGTGATAGGGGAGGACGTTGACCAGCAGATCCTGGGTGGCATCCACCACGGCCCGCACGCCGTGGCCCTCCAGCCCTGCCAGCAGCCGCTCGTAGGTGCTCTGGGAAAGGCTCTTGGGGATGCTGCCCGCCAGAATGAGGATGTCGTCAGGCTGCAGGGTGTCCAGCTGGGCTTCCAGCTGCTGCATGGCGCTTTCCGGGATGCTGGGGCCTGCGCCGTTCAGCTCAGTCTCGGTGCCCGCCTTGATCTTGACGTTGATGCGGGTCATGCCCTCGGCCAGATGGATGAAATCGGTCCGGAGCCCCTGCGCGGCCAGACCACGCTCCAGCCAGACACCGGTCTCACCGGCCACAAAGCCCAGAGCCACGCTCTCACAGCCCAGCTCCCGGAGCACGCCGGAAACATTGATGCCCTTGCCGCCCAGCACGCAGTCCTCCCCGGCGGCGCGGTTCACCTCGCCCACCTCAAGAGGTCTGTCGAGACGGACCACATAATCAATGGCAGGATTGAACGTTACAGTGTAGATCATACCTCGGTCTCCTTTATCAGAGTGTATTGCCGGTATTTGGGGTTGGGGCACCGGTTCGTCAGGATGGCACCGCTGTGCAGATCACAGATGGCGGCGGGGTAGACCTGCGCGAATTTGGTGTCGTCCACCAGGAACCACGTCTCCCGCGCCCGGCGGATGACCGCAGCCTTGACGGCGGCCTCCTCGGGGTCTGGGGTGGTAAAGCCGGAACCCAGCGCCACGCCGTTGGCCCCCATGAAGGCTTTGGTGAAATTGTACTGCTGGATGGCAGTCAGCGCAGCCGCCCCGATGATGGCCTCGGTCTGGGGCCGCAGCAGCCCGCCGGGCAGGAACACCCGGCAGCCCTTCTGAGCCAGCAGGCGGGCGTGGGCCACGCCGTTGGTCACGTAGCTGGCGTTCAGGGCCGGGCCGCTCAGCGCCCGTGCCAGAGCCAGCGTGCTGGAGCCTGCATCCAGATAGATGAAATCTTCCGGCAGGATCAGTTCTGCCGCCGCCTGGGCGATGCTCTGTTTCTGACTGACGGCCAGCTCTTCCTTGGCGGCCATGGTGGGCTCGTCGGTGCGGAAGGGGCTGTCCGGCAGGGTGGCCCCGCCGTGCACCTTGTTCAGTTTGCCCTGCTTGTCCAGCTCGTTCAGGTCGCGCCGGATGGTGGATTCGCTTGCGTTCAACGCCTCGCACAACTCCTGTACGGTGGCGGTGCGCTGCCGCGCCAGCAGATCCAGAATCAGGCTGAATCGTTCTTCTGCCAGCATCGGGAACATTCCCCCTTGTTCGATTTATATGATTGATTCTGATTGACGTTGGCGGGTTATGACCGCCTTGCCCCCTTATTATAGCAAAATATCAGTCAAAATCAATCAGATTCCGCCAGGTTTGAGTGACAAAATATTGCTCTGTTTTTTGGGCAGGATGCATAAAGAGTGGGATACATTTGAAAAAACGCCCCCTTCGTGCTATAATTTTCCCATAAAACAGCTGGGAATCCATAGGATAAGCCCTGGCTGTCCGGCAACCGGAGGGAAGGCATATGAATAAACCGAAGATCATCTTTTTTGATGTGGATGGAACACTGGTGCCGCTGAAGGGTGCTGCCCGGCCCCGCACGCTGGAAGCCTTGCGGCGGCTGCACCAGAACGGCATCCGTCTCTGCATCGCCACCGGGCGGGCTCCTATGGAGGTGCCGAAGTTTGAGGGGGTGACCTTTGATGCTTTCCTGACCTACAACGGCTCCTACTGCTTCACTCCAGAGCAGGATATTTTCAAGAACACCATCCCTACGGAGGAGGTTGCTACCCTCATCCGGAACGCAGCGGCGTTGGGACGGCCCGTTGCCCTGGCCAACACGACCCGGCTGGCGGCCAACGGCTCCGAACCGGATCTGGAAGAGTATTTTGCCATCGGCGGCGTTGAGTTGAAGATCGCTGAGGATTTTGAGGAGATGGCAAAGGGAGAAATTTTCCAGGTGCTCATGGGTGGCCGGGAAGAGGAGTACCCAGCTATTTTGAAGGATGTACCCCATGCAAAGATCGCGGCGTGGTGGAATCGGGCTGTGGACATCATTCCGGCCAGCGGCGGCAAGGGGATTGCCGTGGAAAAGGTGTTGGAGTTCTATGGCATCTCCAAAGCCGATAGCATGGCGTTCGGAGATGGCAACAATGATTTGGAGATGTTTGGGGCTGTGGGCACCGGTGTGGCTATGGGCAATGCCTCTGAGAAGCTGAAGGCTGCTGCTGCCGCACACTGCCGTACCGTGATGGAGGATGGCATCTATTGGTACTGTCTGGAACAGGGCCTCATAACGACTTAAAAATATAGAGATGCGCAAAAAAAGCAGGTGCACCGTTCAGGTGCACCTGTTTTTTATGGAGAAGGGAAGTGTTCCTTACTTATTCTGGATGTACTCGTCCATGGCCTTGGCGGCTGCCTTACCGGCACCCATGGCCTTGATGACGGTGGCGGCACCGGTCACGGCATCGCCGCCGGCGTACACGCCCTCACGGCTGGTCTTGCCCTCGTCGCCCTCGGTGACGATGCAGCCGTGCTTGTTGGTCTCCAGACCAGGGGTGGTGGAGCGGATCAGGGGGTTGGGGCTGGTGCCCAGGCTCATGATCACGGTATCCACATCCAGCTCAAACTCGCTGCCCTTCTTTTCAATGGGACGGCGGCGGCCGGAAGCATCGGGCTCACCCAGCTCCATCTCAATGCAGGTGATGGACTTGACGAAGCCTTCGTCGTTGGCGTGGATCTCCACGGGGTTGCACAGGGTCTTGAAGATGATGCCCTCTTCCTCGGCGTGCTCGACCTCCTCCTTACGGGCAGGCAGCTCGGCCATGCCGCGGCGGTAGACGATGTACACGGTCTCGGCACCCAGACGCAGGGCGCTGCGGGCAGCATCCATGGCCACGTTGCCGCCGCCCACAACGGCCACCTTTTTGCCGGTGCGGATGGGGGTCTTGCTGGTGGGCAGGTAGGCCTTCATCAGGTTGGAGCGGGTCAGGAACTCGTTGGCGGAGTACACACCCTTCAGGCTCTCGCCGGGGATGCCCATGAAGCGGGGCAGACCGGCACCGGAGCCAACGAACACGGCCTCGTAGCCGTACTCGTCCATCAGCTCGTCGATGGTCAGCACCTTGCCGATGACCATGTTGCACTCAAAATCCACGCCCATCTTCTTCAGGCCGTCGATCTCCTGCTGCACGATGGCCTTGGGCAGACGGAACTCGGGGATGCCGTACATCAGCACGCCGCCGGCCACATGCAGGGCCTCGTAGACGGTGACCTTATAACCCAGCTTGGCCAGGTCGCCTGCGGCGGTCAGACCGGCAGGGCCTGCACCGATGATGGCGACCTTGTGGCCGTTCCATGCGGGCACGATGGGGGCGGTGTGGACGTTTTCACGGTGCCAGTCGGCCACAAAGCGCTCCAGGCGGCCGATGCCCACGGGCTCGTTCTTGATGCCGCGGGTGCACTTGCCCTCGCACTGGCTCTCCTGGGGGCAGACACGGCCGCAGACGGCGGGCAGGGAAGAGGAGCGGGCAATGACCTGATAGGCGGCTTCAAAGTCGCCCTCGGCCACATGACCGATGAACTCGGGGATATCGATGCCCACGGGGCAGCCGGTCTGGCAGGGCTTGTTCTTGCAGTGGATGCAGCGCTTTGCCTCGTTCACGGCCATCTCTTCGGTATAGCCCAGTGCAACTTCCTCAAAGTTCTTGTTGCGGACGTTGGGGTCCTGGGTGGGCATGGGGCACTTTTTGGGATCCATATTGAAAGCCATCTTACTTTGCCTCCTCAGTCTTGAACAGATTGCAGGCCTTCTCGCGGGCCTTTGCCTCAAAGGGGCGGTACATGGTGCCGCGGGCCATGGCTTCGTCGAAATCAACGAGGTCGCCGTCAAAGTCGGGGCCGTCCACGCAGGCAAACTTGGTCTCGCCGCCCACGGTCAGGCGGCAGCCGCCGCACATGCCGGTGCCGTCGATCATAATGGGGTTCATGGAGACGATGCTCTTCAGGCCGTGCTTCTGGCAGGTCTTGACAACGAATTTCATCATAATCAGCGGGCCGATGGTGATGACCAGATCATACTGGTTGCCGGCGGCCACCAGCTCGTCCAGAGCGGCAGTGACCACACCCTTGGTGCCGTAGCTGCCGTCATCGGTCATAATGCGCAGCTCGTCACTGCAGGCGTTGAACTCGTCCTCGAGGATGAGCAGATCCTTATTGCGGAAGCCGATGACGCTGTGGACGGTGCAGCCCTGGTCATGCAGCTCCTTGGCAATGGGCAGGGCGATGGCGCAGCCCACGCCGCCGCCGACAACACAGACCTTTTTCAGGCCTTCGGTCTCGGTGGCGCGGCCCAAGGGGCCCACAAAGTCATGGACGCTGTCGCCTGCGTTCAGGCTGTTCAGCTCCATGGTGGTGCCGCCCACGATCTGGAAAATGATATCCACAGTGCCCTTTTCACGGTCGTAACCGGCCACGGTCAGGGGGATGCGCTCGCTGTCCTCAAACGGGCGCACAATGATGAACTGGCCCGGCTTTGCCTTTTTGGCAATGAGCGGGGCTTCAATGACCATCTTTGTCACGGTGGGGTTCAGCGCGACCTTTTCAGTGATCTTGTACATTGCGGTTGCTCCTTTTTCTGGCAAAATCTCGGCACAAAAATACGTCTGCCCGCCCGCGCGGCACAGCAGACGTGTTTTTGTGCAACTTTTTGACAAGTTTATTATAACCTCTTTAAGAAGGGAAAGCAACCGAATTTTCTTTGTGTCTGCCGCCGCAAAGCTGAAACATTTCGGTTTCATTCCGGTTTCGGCTTTGTTTTTGAAAAACAGGCGCAGACAGGCGTGTTTTGCAAAAAGTCTGATTTTTTGGAAATTTGTTGTTGACAAAGCCTGCGTTTTACGCTATAATAGCCAACGTCGCCGGGAGCGAAACCCCGGCAGACCACATGAAATGTGCGGCCGTAGCTCATCTGGTAGAGCGCCACCTTGCCAAGGTGGAGGTAGCGAGT
>OGDS01000975.1_pt1 | contig 25441 bp, 19 predicted proteins | sample 1570351 | NCBI WGS metagenome assembly OGDS01 (sample SAMEA2581974, study PRJEB24529) | metagenome | biome: Human gut stool | place: China | collected 2011
CGTGCCACTGGAGCCTTCCGACACCAGCAGCACTCCCGCCGAGACCGCCGCGACAACTATCCGCACTGCAGCGACCGAGGCGACCTCTTCCGCGATAAATTACGGCCAGCTCTACGCTGAGCCTGAATCCCCGGTAATGCTCATTGTTATCGTCGTGGGCGTTGCAGTTGTAATAGTCGCTGGTGCTATCATCGGTTACATGATCTACAGAAAGAAGAAGTTTTATTGATAGGCTTCTGAAGCAGGAGGGAATATATGAACTCAAAGGCAGCAAAAAACCGCAGTTTCATGGATACTCTGGTCGCGCTTTTCAAGAATGTCTGGCTCAAGCGGGGCGTAGCACTGCTCTGCTGGGGGTATACCGGGCTTCTTATCTGGATAGCGTGGCTCAACGGCGCGTTTTTTCTCGAGTATGAGAACCCCACGTCGCTTTTCGTGGTGTACGTGTTTGTGAATATCGCCGCCCTGGCTCTGCTCATATATACCCGCCGTCAGGTCATCACGCAGGTAAATGTCATGATACTTCCGCCGGTGGTGTTCGCTACGTTCCTGCTTGCGTTCGGAAACTGGTATATGATACTTCCGCCGCTGGTGGTCCTGGTCGCGATGTTCTTCATCTGCACTGCCAACGAGACGCTCAAGACCGTACTGGGTACGATGTACCTCCTGATGTACGTGATCGGCGCGGCGGCTTACATCACCATCACGCTCCTCATGGGCAAGATAACCCTTGCCGGAGTAGACCTCGACCTGCGCGACCGTAACTACGAGGTGCTTTCCGCCGACGGTCAGTACCGTATCGTGCGCTACGTCGACAAGCCCACCGGAGAGCGCCGCACCGCCAGCTACTACGTCGAGGATATCTCCAAGGACAAGAAGATACCCTTCGGCAGCGCGAAGCGTGTGCTCGGAAGCGGCTGGGTAGTCACCGCGAAGTACACCAGCAAGTCCGATTCACCTGTGTCCTGGGTGACTAAAACAGTAGACGGAAAGAAAGTTGAAATGCTCAGCGTCGAGGGCACATTAAAGGAAAACCCCTACCTCGTGGCGGAGATCTCCGCGACCGAGGAGCTTGAGGAAAGCTCCGTGCCGATAACGCTTTACTATGGAACAGAGGACGCTTCCTCCCAGGGAAGCTCCGCAGAAGCGCAGACCGCAGAATGACAAAGGAGCCTTGAATTGGAAAGAGTTCTCAATTTAGCAGGGAAGAACAGCAGCGAGATATTTCAGCTTCGCTATCCCTATTCGCTGCTGACGTTCTGCGATTACGACCTGTCGTATTTTGCCGAAAACGCCATCGCAGTCTGCGACGAAGCGCTCCGCTCAGGCACGCTCGACGCGGACCGCGCAACGGACCTCCGCAACTCCCTGAAAAACATGCACGTCTGGATAGAGCATAACCTCCGCACGGTGTACGATAAGATCGTGCTGGACTGCTGGATAGACTACGTATGCCGCAGGGACAACATCGGCACCGCCGCGCTGTGGAACCGCTTCATAGACTGCAAGACCACGTTTGAAAAGGCGGTTTTCGTAAGGCTCTGCGAGTACCGATACAACAAAGGTATCAATGAATGGCTGAACCTTGTCAGAGTGCAGGATTACGCAAAGAGCAAGGTTTATTTCCTGTTTTCACGCGAGATTTCCGGCGTAGAAGAGGCAAACGCCCGGAGGAACTATTTTGACCTTATGTTCAGCGTCACGGCGCGGGAGCTTGGCTGCCGCCTCGAGGACCTGGGCGTAACTCAGGTGTTTTCCACCGGCAGGGTTCCTTCTGCGCCTTTTATGTATCCTAATATTTCCAAGGACATAATCAAAAACCTGCTTCCCGATTTCGACTACAACGACGATTACTCGGACATCGGCTCGTATGAGTGCCTGTCCGACCAGATAGCGATGGACGCGTTTTCGCACATGAAGGCGGGTCTGGCGCAGGAACTTTCCAGCTACAATATGTCGCGCTCAGCGATGGAGCATACGCCGATGAGGGTGTACATGCCATGCGGTCTGAAAGCGGTGGTCGACCTTGAGATAGACGCGCTCATCGAAAGCGGCGGCTGGCTCACGAGGTGCAAGCGCTGCGGAAGGTACTTCGTGCGCGACGGGGAGCACACTGAGGAATACTGCTCGCTTCCCGTGCCGAACGGCAAAACCTGCCTGGAGCTGTACGAAATGGAGCACCCGCGCAGCCTGGTAACTCCCGAAGCGGAGAAGCTGTGCAGCGAGATAACCGACGAAATGTACGGCCGCGTCGCCTCCGGCTCGATGAGCCTGAAGGAGTACGAAAGCTGGAAGCTGTACCTTGAAGCGATGAAGGGGAAGGTCAACAACGGCGAGATACCGCCGGAGGATCTGACCGCATTCGTAAACTACTCCCGCACGATGGATATTACACGGAGCAATCCGGTGTCCGAGGTGCCGAAGAGGGAGCCGGAGCGCTCGCAGGGTCGCGTAGTCAAGCCGTTCGTGCCGGAGCGCATCAGCCGCAGCGACTTGGAGCGCAAGCCCGAGGAGCCGCAGCCCGAGCCGGTGGAGATCCCAAGACCGCAGCCCCGCCGCGAGGGATTTTTCACCTCGCCGAGCGTTGAAAGGCAGCGCCAGGGTAAGCCGCCGGTGTCGCATATAATCCGCGCCGGGGAGCCCAGGGACTACCAGCCCCAGTCCGCGTTTGTTCCGGAGTATCCGCTGGGTGCTCAGGAGCCGGCGTTTGCGCCGGAAACCAGGGAGCCTGCTCGTGCCGAGGCACCGCAGTGGGCTTATCAGCAGCATAATGAGAATGTTCAGAGCGTTCCGAACGTTCCAAGCGCTCCGAATGCTCCCGGGTATACACAGAGCGCACCGAGGCAGTCAAGGGAGCAGGGCTTCACACCGTTTGCAGAACCTCCGCGCAGCGCGGAGCCGGAGATTCACCACATCGTAAGAGCAGCAGAGCCGCAGAGTACGTCGGAGCGCTATGAAGAGCCGAAGTTCGTTTCGTTCGGCGGAACCGAGTTCGGTTCTGATTTCGACGCCCCCGCCGCTGAGCCGGAAATTACGCAGGAGCCGCGCGACGCGTTTGAAGATTTCCAGCCGGAACCAGTTCCCGAGTGGGAAGAACCAGTGGAATCTGCTGAACCTTCCGAACCCCAGGAGGAGCCGTCTCAGCCCGAGCCAGTTCCGGAGCCTGCGCCACGCCCCAAGGTGATAAAGAAGAACGCCGCGGCTATCTCAGCCTACGGAAAGATCGCGGGAACTCCGCTTGCAAGAGCTGACGGCTACGAGGCGGTATCCCGTCCGGAGCCTGTGGAGCCGCTGGAGCCTGCGAAGCCCTCTGAGCCTGTGGATTCGCCCGCAGAGACGGAATCCGCCGAAAAGGATCCGTTCTGGGAGATAGGTTCGATATTCGACGTGCTGGAGCAGTCCGAAAACGACATGAGCCGCAGCTCGACAATGACCGTGCTCAGCGAGCCGGATTCCTCCGAGCCGCAAGGAACAGCGTTTGAACGGGAAGCAGCCCAGCCGTCTGAGCCGGCAGAACCGGCTGAACGTCCCGCGCCGGCTGAGAAACCGGCGGCGAAGCGTACCGCGCACAGAAAGCCGCTACACCAGCCGGAGGAATCTTCCGCGCAGGCAGACCCAGGTGAAATGCGACGCCAGGCCAAGAAGCGCAGTGCCCCGGCTGAGGCTCCGAAACCCGAGCAGAAGGCTCCGGAAGCGCACGCAGAGCCGCAGGAGATACCGTCGGGAATATGGACGGAGGAGCGCCACCTTTTCGATCCTGACGATCACGGAATGACTCCGCATGAGGAGCTGAACATGCTCAAGGACAAGAAGCGCGGCAGGTCGAGCAAGACTCAGCGCCTTTTCGACGCGATAATGCGCGAGTCCGACGATAACCCAAATTTCCGCAAAAAGTAATTTAAGTGAATTTGCGCTTTTGCTTAGCTAAATCATCGTTTAATACTACTTTACGGAAATTTTATTGTCAGAATTGTGAAAAATTCGTGATGTAATCGTTTGAAATTTGTGTGATATTACAATTGAAAAAAGGTTCGTAATGTTATAAAATATATGTATGGACGTGCATGGATAAATATGCCGTTCGAGATTATTATGGAGGATTTTCTATCATGAAGATTACTAAGATTCTTGGTGCTGCTTCTGCAGCAGTAGTAAGCGCAGCCGTTATGGCAGCTTCCGCAGGCGCTTACGAAGCATTCCTGATGTACGCTTCTTCCGACTGGTCTGTACAGTGCATGGAAGCTACATCTGCTAACGCTACTACAGCCGATGTTACCGGCGACGGTACATACACCGTATCAATAAGCGGCTTGGAGTGGGAAGACGAGGAGACCGCTGAGATGGTTCCCGCTACCGCTAACGGCGCTACCGTATTCTGCGTAGATATCGACGGTCTTGCAAACGCACTTGGCTGCGGCAAGGACGCTGAGGGCTACGACGCTCTCCAGACTGCGGCTGAGAAGATGGCTTTCGCTCAGGCTACTGGTCTGACCATCTCCGACGTAGTTATCACTGCTACAAACTCTGACGGCACTTCCACCGACATCGCTGTTGATGAGAGCAAGCTCTACTACGGCGACATCGAGGGCAACGGCAAGATCAGACTTGAGATCTACAACGCATACGGCGACACCTCTAAGGACGCTCCTATCGACGCTGCTGGCTTCTCCTTCGATGACGCTCTGTCCGTAACCTTCACCGTTTCTGGTACTGGCATGGGCGACGCTGCTGCTTCTGACGATAACGCTGCTGACGCTGCTACCGTTGACGCTGAGGCTCCTGCTGACAACGCTGCAGCTACCGATTCCAAGGGTTCTCCTGATACCGGCGTTGAGGGTATCGCAGTAGTTGCTGGCGTAGCTGCTCTGGCTGCTGGCGCTGTTATCGTATCCAAGAAGAGAGGATAATTTAAGCGCTCTTTGCTTGATACAAAAGCTCAATATTGAACGGCATCGCTTCGGCGGTGCCGTTTTTGCATATGAGGGTCTTTTCACGTAATGGGCGAGTTTCAGAATTAAAATTGCTGATTCGATGAAAAATACGGAAATGTACAAATTGTCTGAAAAAAGTCCTTGACAAGATCGGTTCTTTGATGTAAAATATAGATAGCGAAGGATCCGTGAGATGAATTGCGGCTTTGCAGAAAGGAATCAAAATGGCAGATAATGATAATGTGATCATCGACGAAAACGGCGAGTCTGTTACCATCAAGGACGATTCTGGGAAGCCAGCAGTTTTCCATTTCTTTGAGGAGACCTACATTCCCCTCGACGATGAGGACGGCGTTACTACAGAGTTCGAGTGTATCGCAAGCATGGAGTACGAAGGCGTGATTTATTACGCGCTGCTACCTAAGCCGGAAAACGAGGACGACGAGCCGGAAGAGTTTGTAGTTCTGAAGGGCGAGGAAGACGGCGACGAGCTTCTGTTCTCCTCGATAGACTCCGAGGAAGAGAACCAGCGCATAGGGGAGCTTTTCCTGAAAGGTCTGTTCTCGATGGAAGAAATGGACGGCGGAGAAGACGATATCTTACAGTAATAATTCAGAGTATTCTGTAGATACTATTAAAGCTGACTTACTGCCTTGTTCGTGCGGATATGTTGTTATGAATCCGAACATGTTTTAATTGGGATCTCGACTCTGGCGGCGGATTGCAGACCTCCCGTACTGCGGAAGATAGGGAGCGTGAAACCCTCAGGCGACCTTACCCACCCTGCTGAGTAGCGGGTTTTATTAAGCATATCTACGGCAAGGCGGTTTGACTGAATATCAGGCGGAGGAGCTTTAGGTTTCTCCGCTTTTTATTTTCTGTGCCGGGAAGTCGATGAATTACGCCAGCAAGCGGTTTAAACGAGTCCTTAAATGCGAATTCAAATAAAAAATGCGCCCTGCTTTCGCAGGACGCATTTCGTATTTTAGGAGATCAAACCTTGACCTTAACAGTCTTGGTGTAGTCGCTGTAGACCTTCTTGCCGCCAACAGTGGTATAAGCGCGGACCTTGAAGAAGTAGGTCTTGCCGCTCTTGAGACCGCTCTTGGTGAAGGAAACTGTAGCGGACTTGGAAATAGTTCCTGCCTTGGTGAACTTACCTTTCGCGGAGGCAGCCATGTAAACTTCGTATCCGTTGGCGCCGGTGGACTTGCTCCATGTGATCTTCGCAGCGCCGCTCTTTGCCTTCTTAGCGCTTACCTGAGCCGGAGCCGGAGCCGCAGCCTTAACGGATACAACGGAGCTGTACGCGGAAATCGCCTGCTTACCGTCGGAGTTAACATAGCATGCGACCTTGTAGTAGTAGGTCTTGCCCTTGGAAAGGCCCTTGTCGGTGTAGGAGTTGGTTGTTGCGCTGCCGACCTTCTTGAAGGTGCCGTTCTTGGAGGTGGAACGATAGATGTTGTAGCCGGTAACGTTCGGGATCTCCTTCCATGTCAGCTCTGCCGAGGTAGTGGTCTTTGCTGTTGCAGTAAGGTTCTGGGGCTTATCCGGTGTAACCGAGAAGGTCACGGAAGCGGAAGCGCCGCTTACTGTATAGGCTGTGATGGTAGTGATACCGGTCGCTCTCGCGATAATGGTGCCGTCGTCGGATATGGAAGCAACGTTAGGGTTGGAGCTCTTGAGCACGTAAACGTTGTTGAACTCGCCGCCTGCGGGTGTTGCAGTTACCTTGAGGGTTACTTTCGCGCCGGGAGCAGCTTCGGTGGTACCGGATATTGCAACGCTTGTGGGAGCGCTGTAGCTCTTCATGTTTACAACATCGTAGTGAGACCAGCCGTCAGCATACTTTGAGGGGTAATATGTATATGTACCGGTCACTGCGGTGCTGGAGAGGTCTGTGAAGTTGTAGTAGTCGCCGCCGAATACGATATTCTTTAAAGCGGTGCAGCCGGAGAAGATGTACTTCTTAATAACGGAAACGCTGGAACCGATGTATGCATTCTGTAAGGAAGTGCAGCCGGAGAACGCTTCTTCTGAGATGGTCTTTACCTTGTTGGGAATGAAGATCTCGGTAAGACCTGTGCAGTCCTTGAAAGCCATTTCGCCGATGGTTTTGAGCTCGGTGGAAAGGGAAATGCGCTTGAGGCTTGCGCAGCCGTTGAATGCGTCCTTGGCGATAGTTTTTACTGTATCGGGAATATTGATGGACGCAAGGGAACTACAGCCGGAGAATGCGGCAACTCCGATATCAGTGGTATAGGAGGGAAGCGCAGCTGTAGTCAGCGACTTGCACCCGGTGAATAATCCGTCGGGAATCACGGTAGCCTTGCAGCTGAGGTCTGCGCTGATAAGAGCGATACAGCCGTTGAATGCGTTGGTGCCGATGGTCGTAACGGAGTTCGGGATCGTGATACCAGTCAGGGAAGAGCAGTTGAAGAATGCGTCGCTTCCGATGGTAACAAGAGTGTCAGGAAGAGCAACTCTCTCAAGTGAGATATAACCCTTGCAGACTCCGGTGCCGATCTCTTCAATGCCGTTTGCAAACGACACGGTAGTTACGGAAGCCTTAGTATTGTTGTTGTTAAGGGCTGTGACCTTCTTAACACGCTGACCGTTGACCTTTGAAGGAACCGAGATGGTTCTGCTCGTGCCGATGAATCCGGTGATAGTCACACCGCCGTTTTCAAGCTCGTACTTCCACTCGCCGTCTGTAGCGGCGGAAGCGCTCTTAAAGCAGAAAACTGATGTCAGGGACAGCAGCATTACCAGAGCCAGCAGAAAGCTCCCGGCTTTCTGTGATGTTTTTAAAACCATGATAAAAACCTCCTGTAAGATAGCTTGGGTATTGGCTTTAGATACAATTTATTATAGCATGTTTTCCGGTTATTTTCAAGGGCTTTTCACGGTTTATTCCCTGTGCAGTCACTAATTGTACATATTTCATAATTTGGAAGGGCGATTTTTGGAAGGTGAATTTTCGATATTTTTTTGCAGATGTCAGGAAAAACTCCCCCGGTTTGTGTTATTATTAAAGCGGATACTTCCGCAGGCAGCAGGTCTGCCGGAAAGGTGGGAAATATATGATCAATCTGACTCAGGACACCGTAGGCGGCATGTTCGATAAATACGCGGACATGGTCTACCGTATCGCCCTGAATATCGTGAAAAGCCGCGAGGAGGCTCAGGACATCGTAATGGAGACGTTCCTGGCGCTGATAAAGCAGGAGTATTTCGAGAGCGGGGACCACGTCAAGGCGTGGCTGATACGCACGGCGCAGAACAAGGCGCTGAACGTCATGAAATCCGGCAGGATACGCCGGAACGTCCCGCTGGACGAATTCCTTGAGAATACGCTCAGCGCTCCGGCAAGCGACAGCGAGCACGAGCTGCTCGACCTTGTGATGAGACTCCCGGACAAGCTGAAAACCACAGTCTACATGTTCTATTACGAGGATATGACCGCGGCGCAGATAGCCGGGGCGCTCGGCATAAGCGAGAACACGGTCTACAAGCGCCTGGAGCGCGGGCGCAGCGCACTTAAAATAAGTTTAGAGGAGGACGCGATATGAACAGAAAAGATTTTAAGTCGGCATATGATAAGATCACGCTCTCCGATGAGTGCAGAGCGGAAATGAAGAACAAGCTCATGGCGGCGATGGAGCAGAAGAATTCCTCCGGCGAATTCGAGGACGACGGGCTGCTCCACTCCACGCAGGAAATAAAGCTCGCCCCGAGGAAGCGCAGCGCCGGGAAAACCGCCGCGATAGCAGGTTCGGCGGCGGCAGTCATCGCGGTGTTCGCGGTGGGGGCGGGCGTAATGCTCAGCCGGAACGGCATTCCTAAGCCGCAGCCGGTGACCTCAAACGGCACGCATGAAACCTCCGATATGCAACAGACTGCGGAATCCGTTGAGCCGGAGCCGTTCGAAGAACAGGAAGACGGGAACCGCATAAAGACCGCGTGCGGCACTATGCGTTTCCAGGAGCTTTCCGAAACCAGCGCGGAGCATTCAGAGCCGGGACAGCAGTTCGCGGACAGCGCGGCGGCGGTCACGGAAATGCGCACGAGGTGGTTCAAAAGAACATTCAGCTCCCTCGGCTGGGATCAGATATACGCACAGAACCACGGGCTTGAAATGTACGATGATACCGACGGCGGCGATGATATCACCGATACGCGCCCACTGGGCGAGGAAGTCCCCTACTCGGACGGCTACTACAGCGACACGGGAATGACCCTCATCTACCGCAGTGAGGACGGCACAAAGCAGGCTAATCTCAGCATTTCCACGGTGGAGAATGAGTTCATTCCGATAACCCTGCCTGACGGCGGCTACCTGACCGCGCCCGGCGAGCCGGAGAGCCTTTTCTCGCGTGAAAGCTATGCCAACTTCATCGACCCGGCATATGACCTCGAAATGTGCGTCGGGACTTACACCGACGGCACGGACACCTACTACACGGCGTACTATTACATTGATTCGGCAAGTCCCGAGGCGTACGTCCGCATAGACGCGAAGAACATCACCCGAGACCAGTTCATCGGCTGTATCGCGAAGAACACCTATCAGTACCGCATACAGGATCACATGGGACTGTATGACGCTGACGGAACGGCGATATACACCGGGTACACCAACACGGACGACAAGGGCTTTGAAATAATTCTCCCTGGCCCGAAAAAGCAGGAGACCGAGTGGGGCACGCTGAATCTCAATCAGCTTACTTTCTATTACCTGACAGGCGATGCCTACTACTATGGCGGAAACTGCTGGAATGTTGAGTATGACCAGCCTGTGGACGGCGGCGATGTTCCTTACTACACGCTTGAAGAGATACCGGAGCTTACCGGCGTCGACATGATGAACAAGCTGACTATACCGGACGAATTTGCGACCGGAAGCGGCTCGACAACAAAGCTCGTATACCGCGCGGCGTACGAGGGGATTTATAATGAAGGCTCGGCGGACTGGGCTAAGGACACGGGGATCAACACCGAAATGCTCCCCGGCGACGACCCGGAGGAATTCGCGGAGGCTCAGAAGTATGTCGGTACCTATATCAACATTGACGACAACGGCGTTGAAACTGAAATTCCCGACCACTACCTCACTGATAAGGTCGATTACTTCAAGAACAAGAAGCGCACCAGCTTCTATGCGAACCTGATTTTCAAATGCGGCGAAAGAGAGATTTCCGTTAAGGTGCTGGACGACTGGAGAATGTACGGAAGCCTGGCAACGTTCGGGCGGTACCCCGTCAAGGAAAGCCCCGAGTTCATTACCGGTGCGGAGGGCAACGGCGAGGTCTGCGCAGGCTGGGGCGCAATGAACGGCGACAATGTTTACATCGGCGGCTTCAGGAATGCGGACGGCAGGTACGTGGTAGTTGAAGCGCGCAATGTAGGCTGCCGCGATTTCACAAGGATTCTGGCGCAGCTTTACACAGGGGAGGTCGACCCGCCGGCGGGCGCTATGGTGCGTTACCCTGACTACGCGTTCAATATTGACTATGGATATCAGATAGATTCTCCAATCGGGCGTATCTGGTTCAATCAGCCTGCGCTGATGGACTACGCTCCGGCAGACGATATTGAGTACTTCAAGAGCGCCGATGAAGCGGCGGAAGCGGAGCAGTCGGTTCTCGGCAGGGACTTCATTAAGCTCATGAAGAAGCGCGGCTGGGTGCTCCAGCCCGGCGAGTCCGCGGTTTTACAGACCAACGGCGACGGCGCTCCCGCAGGCGTTTCGCTGTATTTCGACAAGGGTGGAAAGGTCGCGCGCGTGAACTTCGGGCAGTTCGACATCTATTCCGACCTGCGCATAACTCTTCCGGACGGCAGGGTGCTGCGTATGGGCGGCGACGGCTACGAATCATCCATAACCAGCGCCGATGTATTCATGGAGCGTCATTATCTTGATATTTCCGGGGACTGGCAGGCGGGCTTCTGCGGCAGAATAGACTGCGGCGTGCCTTTCTACCGCTTTGCGACAGCGAGTGATTCAAAGCTGGTGGCATGGAGCGTAGAGACATGCGGCGCTGACGAATCCGACCTTATGGATATTATTGCAATGGCTCTGTACGGCGTTTCAGACAGCGATCATTTTTCCCTGGGCAGCAAGGTAGGCGAGGACTTCGACATCAGCGGATACGAGTATGGCTCGGAGTTTGACACGGAATACGGCTATATCACTCCGAATCCGATGGTGAGGTATGACGATTCCGACATGAGATTTACCTCCGATACCGGCGAGCAGGAAATCTCTGCTGAGAAAGCGGCGGTATTTGCTGCGGCAAATACGCCCGGCGGAACTGTGAACGTACCTTTTGAGGCGGACAGCGTTACGAAGCGCACCGCGGCCGCAGACGGCGGTTATGTTTCCGAGTGCGTGACCTGGAAACAGGGAGATACAAAACTGCTGAAGATTAACTTTATAACCAACGGCGACACGATTCCCGACTACAGCGAGGAGTTCGGCACGGAAAACATACAGCCTACGCGCACATGGCTTGATAAAACCGGAAAGCGGGTAAGGGTAGTTGCAGCGGGCGCGAAGGTGCCCACCGGGGATTACTGGCTGTACGCGATAAACGATTTCGACGACGGAAATTACACCACCGTGACCGCAAAGGGGCTTTCCATTGAGGAATTCGCAAAGATACTCCAGGAGGTATACGTTGATAACTTTGAATAACTAATATAAAGCCAGGGCTGCATTATTGCAGCCCTGGCTGTTTTGCGGCGTACGCCCTACATAGGTGTACAATCGAAATTCTCCGGCGAAGCCGGAAACAATAATTCCGCATTCCGAATTCTGAATTTCAGAGTATCCCGAAGTGCTCAAGCAGGATCTTTACGCCGATGAGGATAAGTATAACGCCGCCTGCGGCTTCGGCTTTGGTCTTGTATTTTGTTCCGAAAACTCCGCCGGCTTTAACTCCGCCGCAGGATATCGCGAATGTAGTTACGCCGATGATAAGCACTGCACAGACCGTATTGAGAAGCTGGCTTCCCGCGAAAAGTTCCACGGGAACGCACGCGAAGGTGACTCCGCCGGCGAGGGCGTCGATACTGGTAGCCACGGCGAGCATGAACATAGTCTTGACGTCCATCTTGTTGGTTTCCTTTTCCTCGTCCTTTGAGAGAGCTTCCCGGAGCATGTTGCCGCCGATGAGCACCAGCAGCCCGGACGCAAAAAAAGCAGGCGCACATGCACCTGCCTGACAGCTTATCAGATGAGAGAGCGCACATACTTCTGCCGGACGCGACCGGCGTTATATGTGAGTCTAGCCATTCAAGATATGCCAGACGTTTCCGTCAGTATGTTGACATATCGCTGCATTACGTCAGCCGGCTACTCCCTAGATGTTATCTTATGCTAACATATTTCCAGCGGTTTGTCAAGGAAAAATACGGCAATTTTACTATTTCGTCAGTTTGTATAAAAAACAGAAATTACCCCTTGACAAAGTGGAGGAAGTGTGGTAGAATAACGATGTACATAAAAGCACATAAACCGTTGAGCAGGAGAAGTAGGGTCTGCCGATGCGCTCCAGAGAGCCGTGCAATGGTGCGAGCACGGTGCGTATGCATTCATGAATGGACCTGCGAGGGCAAACTGAAACGGGCGGTCAGGGTTCGTGTTCGGTGCGGTCAGCATGGCTGAAGCATTGAACGGGCTCCGGCAGATCTTACGGAGTAGGGGCGACGTGGCTGCACGTTACAGCAGGAGCGTTTTGCATTAGAGTACATAGTGCAGACCGCAGGCGAGAGCGTCCGAAAGGGCGAATTTGGGTGGTATCGCAGGAGAAATCTTGTCCCATTAGAGGGGCAGGATTTTTTTATTTTCCGGGTACTTCCGCGAACAAAAGGAGAAACATCATGAGAAAGACACACATCGCAAAGTTCCTGGGCGCTGCAATGGCGCTGACTATGGCGTTCACCGGCTGCGCTTCCAACGGAACCAGCAGCACCGCTTCCGACAGCGCGGCTGACGGCTCCGCTGCTGAGGGCGCAAAGAGGATCGGCATTATCCAGTACGCTTCTCACCCCTCCCTTGACAACTGCTACGAGGGCGTTAGACAGGGTCTGGTAGAGGCTTACGGCGAGGACGGCGTTATCATCGACCTCCAGAACGGTCAGGGCGACGGCGCTACCTGCGATTCCATATCCGCAAACTTCGTTTCCAAGGGCTACGACATGATCTACGCCATCGCTACTCCGGCTGCGCTTTCCGCGTACTCCGCAGCGAACAAGTCAGATATCCCGGTAATTTTCTGTGCAGTTTCCGACCCGGTAGCCGCAGGTCTTACCGAGAGTTTGGAGGCAGGCTACAACAACTGCAACGGCACATCAGATATTCTCGACTTTTCCGCTCAGGTGGATCTTATTCAGTCCATTCAGCCGGACGTAAAGAAGATCGGCGTGCTCTACACCACCACCGAGGCTAACTCAATGTCTCAGCTCGAGTCCTTCAAGGCAGTATGCACAGAGAAGGGCATCGAGGTAGTTGACCAGGGCGTTTCCGGCGCGGCTGATATCCCCCAGGCTGCTACAACTCTGGCTTCTCAGGTAGACTGCATCAATAACTTCACCGACAACAACGTTGTAAACAACCTCTCTATCGTTATTGAGAAGGCAAACGCCGCTAATATCCCGGTTTACGGCTCCGAGATCGAGCAGGTCAAGAACGGCTGCCTCGCTTCCATCAGCATCGACTACATCGCGCTCGGCAAAAAGACCGCTGAGATGGGCGTTGAGGTCCTCAACGGCACCGACCCCAAGACCATGGCTGTAGGCACTATCTCCGACGGCACACCGGTCATCAACTCCGAGGTAATGGAGAAGTTCGGCTTCACGGTTCCTGAGAAGTACGCCGACGCCGAGATGGTGACCACAAACTCCGAGGCAGACGCTGCGTAATAAGCGCGTTATTTCAGATCTGGAAAGGGACAGATAATGACACTGGTAATTAACATTCTGATAGACATTCTCAACGAGGGGCTGATGTATGCGCTCCTTGCAATGGGAATGTACATAACTTACAGTATTCTGGACTTCCCGGATCTGTCTGTAGACGGCACATTCCCGTTGGGCGCGGTGCTAAGCGGCGTGCTGATAATCCAGGGCGTCGACCCCTGGCTGTGCCTGGTGATCTCGTTCGCGGCTGGAATGGCTGCCGGAGTCCTCACGGGACTTATGCATGTGAAGCTCCGCATTACTCCGCTGCTCTGCGGTATCATCATGTACACCGCGATGCTCTCCGTGAACCTCGTCATACTCAAGGCGGGTACTGACGGAAAGGCGGTCGCTTCCTTCTTCACTAAGAACACGATATTCAATTCCGGCATTGCTTCGCTTATCCCCAAGAACATCGGCGAGGGCGGATTCTACATCAGGACCGTGGTGATCGCGCTTATTCTTGTTATCGTGTGCAAGCTCCTGCTGGATCTCTACCTCAAGACCAAGCACGGACTGCTCCTGAGAGCCACCGGCGCCAACGATAAGTACACCGTAATGCTCGGCAGGAATCCCGGCTCCATGAAGATTTTCGGTCTTGCCCTCGGCAACGGATTCGCGGCGCTCGCCGGTTCGGTCATCGCGCAGAACAAGGGCTCCGCTGACCAGCAGATGGGTATAGGCATGGTAGTTCTGGGTCTTGCTTCCGTAATTATCGGACTCAGCCTGTTCAGACGCGTGAAGTTCATGAAGGGCACCACAATGGTTATCCTGGGAAGCCTCGTGTACAAGGCGGCTTACCAGATCGTGCTCTCCCTCGGTATCCCGACGGATTTCAACAACCTGATGAAGGCGCTGATATTCCTCGTTGCGCTTGTGCTCGGCGGAAGCGAGCTGAGGAAGCTCATAACCTCCCTCGGCAAAAAGCCCGAGCCGGTGAAGTCTGACAGCAAGCTTGCGCTCAGCAATATCACGAAGGTGTTCAACCGCGGGACCGTCGATGAGAACAAGCTGTTCGACAACTTCACGCTCGACGTCAACGACGGGGACTTTATCTCCGTTGTAGGCTCCAACGGCAGCGGCCAGACCACCATGCTGAATATCGTCTGCGGCGGTATCGAGCCAGATTCCGGCGCGGTTGTGTTCAACGGAGAGAATATCGTGCTCTCGAAGGAGTATGAGCGCGCACGGAAGATAGGCAGAGTGCTCCAGGACCCGAAGATGGGAACCTGCGGCAGCCTTACTATCCTCGAAAACCTTGCGCTTGCGGACAATAAGCTCCACCCGTTCGGACTTTCACCGGCGGTGAACAGAAAGCGCGAGGAGCATTACAAAAAGCTGCTCGAAAGCTGCGGAATGGGTCTTGAGAACCGCATGGGCGTGCTGGCAGGCTCGCTTTCCGGCGGACAGAGGCAGGCTCTTGCGCTGATAATCGCGACGATGGCGGACATCGACCTGCTGATACTAGACGAGCATACGGCGGCGCTTGACCCCAAGTCCTCCGAGACGCTCATGAAGATCACCGAGAAGGTCGTCAAGGAAAAGCACCTCACTACGCTGATGGTCACGCATAACCTGCGCTTCGCGGTGGAGTACGGCTCAAGACTTGTTATGATGCACGGCGGCAGCGCTGTTATGGATATCGACGGCGAGGCTAAGAAGAACCTTGTTGTTGACGATATCCTCGGCAAGTTCAACGAAATAAGCATTGAGTGCGGCAACTAACCGCACAGAACGCAAACTGAATTACGGGGCGGTCAGTCGAAAGCTGCCGCCCTTTGTTTTTGAGAGGCAGACATGGATAAAAACGAGGTTCTGAAACAGTATTTCGGACACAGCGAATTCCGCCCTGGTCAGGGCGATATAATCGACCACATTCTCGCCGGGCAGGACTGTCTCGGCGTAATGCCCACCGGCGCGGGAAAATCGGTCTGCTTCCAGGTTCCGGCGCTGATGTTCAGCGGGACTTCCATCGTTATTTCACCGCTTATCTCGCTGATGAAGGATCAGGTGGAGGGTCTGCGGCAGTCCGGCGTCAACGCGGCGTTTATCAACAGCTCCCTCGACCTGTGGGAGTACCGCCAGGTGCTGGACAACGCTTCCTCAGGACTGTACAAAATACTCTACGTAGCGCCGGAGCGCCTGACTGCGGACGGGTTCCTGGGCATGTGCAGGGGACTGGATATTCCGCTTGTGGCAGTGGACGAGGCGCACTGCGTATCCCACTGGGGGCAGGATTTCCGTCCGAGCTATCTGAAGATCTCCGAGTTTGTGGAGCAGCTCCCGAAGCGCCCGGTTCTGGCTGCGTTCACTGCGACCGCGACTGATATCGTCAAGGACGACATCGTGCGTATTCTGGGATTGCGGCAGCCGTTTTCCGTCACCACCGGATTCGACCGCCCGAACCTATATTTCGAGGTACGCCCCACCGAGCAGCGTAACAAAAACGCGGTGCTCCTGGGAATAATCCACGAAATGCAGGGACGCAGCTCGATAGTGTACTGCTCCACCCGGAAAAACGTGGAGGCGGTGACGGACTTCCTGCGGCTCAACGGCGTTAACGTCCGGAGCTACCACGCCGGAATGCCCGACGACGAGCGCCGCAGCGCCCAGGAGGATTTCACCTACGACCGCTGTAACGTGATAGTCGCCACAAATGCGTTCGGAATGGGCATCGACAAATCCGATGTGGCTCTGGTGGTGCATTATAACATGCCGAAGGATCTCGAGAGCTACTACCAGGAGGCGGGCAGAGCCGGCCGCGATGGAAGTCCGGCGCGGTGCATACTGCTGTACAGCAAAGGGGACGTCCGCACTGCGGAGTTCATCATCGACCACGGCAGGGAGGAGTCCGGGCTGACCCCGGCGGAGCAGGAGAAAATGCGGCTGCGCGACCACGAGCGCCTGAAGCAGATGACGTTCTACTCCACGACCCCGCGGTGTCTGCGGCATTTCATACTGAACTATTTCGGGGAGGATTCCCCGGCGGAGTGCGGAAAGTGCAGCAGCTGCAACGCCGAAATGGACACTCTGGACATCACGGTGGAGGCACAGAAGGTGATATCCTGCGTGTACCGGCTCAAACAGCGGGGGCGTTCCGGCGGGATGGCATTCCAGGCACGAAGGTAGGTGTCACTGACACACTCTTCCGTGTCCCTGGGGTCAGTCAGGAGCCGCTGGGCCACACTGCGGCACAGCGCACCATATTTCTTCTGGGTCTGGGTAATGGCTTCCTCACACCGCTGAAAGAACAACTGAATGATCTGCTGGTCTCCCATGGCGGCTGAAAGTTGAGCTTTCTTTGTTTCGATTTGTTCCATAGTGTTTCCCCCGGTACTTGAAGCGGCTTCATCCTATTAGACGGCACCATATCCGTTTTCGTTTCAGAAGTCAAGTGGAATATTTTTGGGCTATTCCAAGTTTAATGTAAGATTATGCTGTTCTTGCTTTATCCGTTTCATTTTGCACTGTTAACGTTAAAGCAAAAGACCAGAGTTGTAAAGCCTTTTGGCTAAATAACTCTGGCCTTTTTGTTGGGCTTGTGCAACAGCCCCATGCAAATTAAAATAATAATTCCGCTATCTATGCGCAGAGCAACGCGGAGCGCATTTTTGATCGTTGTACGGTCGGATAAGCTGTGAAACCAACGCCGCCGTGCAGGGGGGCTGCGCGGCGGCGTTGGTTATGAAAAGGAGAATAATATGAGGAAGCAGAAAAAGTCGGTTTAACCCATAGTTACCTGCACCGTTACCTCGGTCCCGGCGGCAGCCAGCGGCAGCACATTGCCGCAGATGGCCTTGCCGTCTACGGTAACCGCCTTGACGCCGTGCTGAACCCCGGCGGCGTTGTCCACCGTGATGCGATACTCTGCGCCACGGAAGCGGCGGGTGACCGTGTAGCCGGTCAGGGTGTGGGGGATGCAGGGGTCCACCCGCAGGCCGTCCAAGGTGGGCTGGATGCCCAGAATGTACTGACTGATGTTGAAGAAGGTCCATGCTGCCGTGCCGGTCAGCCAGCTGTTTTTGGCTTCGCCGAAGGTGGGGGCGTCCTTGCCTGCCACCATCTGGCTGTAAACGTAGGGTTCGGTGCGGTGGATCTCGCTGATGTCCTCGATATAGGCCGGGCAGGTCTTTTTGTAGACAGCAAAGGCCCGGTCACCGTGGCCCAGCACGGTCTCAGCACAGCTGATCCAGGGGTTGTTGTGACAGAAGATACCGGCGTTCTCCTTGTAGCCCGGGGGATAGCTGGAGATCTCGCCCAGATTGAGCCGGTAGGTGGTGTAGGCGGGCTGGAGCAGTACCACGCCGTACGGGGTGTCCAGCCGCTCCTCCACGCTCTTCAGTGCGGCTTCGGCCTGACCGGTCTCTCGGCCGATCCCGGCCATCACGCACATGCCCTGGGGTTCGATGAAGATCTGCCCCTCGTCGCATTCCCTGCTGCCTACGGGGGCACCAAAGGCATCGTAGGCACGGCGGAACCATGCGCCGTCCCAGCCGGCGGTCAGGGTGGCCTGTTCTACTGCGTCAATGGCGGTGCGGGCACTGGCGGCCTCCTCGGTGAGGTGCAGGTGGTCACAGAGTTCGGCGTACTCGCGGCCATATTTCACGAACATGCCCGCAATGAACACGCTCTCAGCCACGGGGCCCTCGCTGGGGCCGGTGATCTGGAAGCTCTCGCCCGGGTGCTCCGAGAAGCAGTTCAGGTTCAGGCAGTCGTTCCAGTCGGCCCGGCCGATCAGCGGCAGGCCGTGGGGGCCCAGATGGGTATGGGTGTAGCGGAAGCTCCGGCGCAGATGTTCCATCAGGGGCTGTGCTCTGGTCACGTCGTTGTCAAAGGCAACCGGCTCGTCCAGGATCGACCAGTCACCGGTCTCCCGCAGATAGGCGGCGGTGCACGCAATGAGCCAGAGCGGGTCATCGTTGAAGCCGCTGCCCACGTCGCTGTTGCCCTTTTTGGTCAGGGGCTGGTACTGGTGGTAGGCACTGCCGTCCTCAAACTGGGTGGCAGCAATGTCCAGAATGCGTTCCCGTGCGCGGGAAGGAATCATGTGGACGAAGCCCAGCAGATCCTGACAGGAATCCCGGAACCCCATGCCACGGCCGATGCCGCTCTCGTAATAGCTGGCACTGCGGCTCATGTTGAAGGTGACCATGCACTGATACTGGTTCCAAAGGCTCACCATCCGGTCCAGCTTTTCCTCGCCGGAGGTCAGCTGCCAGCCCGAGAGCAGCTCCTGCCAGTAGTCGGCCAGTGCCCTGCGGGCGGCATCCACCTGTGCGTCGGTGGCATAGCGGGCCATCATGGCCTCTGCCCGGGCTTTGTTGATGATGCCGGGAGCGCTGAATTTTTCCCGGACCGGGTTTTCAATGTAGCCCAGCCCGAAGATGATGCTCTTTTTCTCGCCCGGTGCCAGCGTGAGATGGAAATGGTGGGCACCCACCGGAGCCCAGCCGTGGGCAATGCTGTTCGAGCAGTGACCGGCTTTGACCGCTTCCGGTGCGGCGGGGCCGCCGTATACGCCGCAGAAGGCATCCCGGCTGGTGTCGAAGCTGGTAACAGGGGCGTTGGCCCAGAACACGGCGTAGTGATCCCGGCGCTCCCGGTACTCTGTCTTATGATAGATGGCACTTTCCACCACTTCCACCTCGCCGGTGGAAAAGTTGCGCTGGAAATTGGAGCTGTCGTCCATGGCATCCCACAGGCAGAACTCCACATAGCTGAACACGTCCAGCGTGCGGGGGGCAGCGGTCTTGTTTTCCAGCGTCAGCCGGTCGATCTCACAGGCATCGCCCCGGGGCACAAAAAGTTCCTGAGCGGCCGCAATGCCGTTTTTTTCGCCCTGCAGGATCGTGTAGCCCAGACCGTGGCGGCAGGTGTAACTGTCCAGTTCCGTCTTGGCGGGCTGCCAGCCCGGGTTCCAGATGGTGCCGCCATCGTTGATGTAGATGCGGTGGCCGTCCATGTCCAGCGGGGAATTGTTGTAGCGGTAGCGGGTCAGCCGCCGCAGCCGGGCATCCCGGTAAAAGCTGTAACCGCCGCCGGTGTTGGACACCAGACTGAAAAAGTCTTCGCTGCCCAGATAGTTGATCCAGGGCAGGGGAGTGCGGGGCGTGTCGATCACATATTCCCGGCGCGCATCATCAAAATGTCCGAATCTCATAGCCTTGTTCCTCCTTATAGGGTAAACCGGAAATGCTGAAATCATTTGATGGCGAAAACGATTTAGAATTTGCGGCCCAAGGGTGGGAAAGGCGCTTGTCACCCTAAGAATAGTCTATCCTGCGGGAAAAATCAAGAGCGGACCTGAAATATACAACAAGGGTGCAGCGGGCTGGTTCGGGGGTGGAAACCGGTATGGGAACGAAAAAATTATCGAACGGTAACGAAATGTAACGAAAACGATACAGACTGCATAATTCTGAGGAAATGAAATCTCGCAACCTGCTGAAATGCAGACTTTTAGGATAAAACTTTTCTTTTTCTGCTTGATTTTTAGTGCAAAGTGCGCTATATTGAAATTGCGAAAACGATTTAGGATTCGTTCGGGAGCCCTGAGCGGGTCCCTGTGAGGGAGGGCGGCGAAATGTCATCCTTGAAAGATCTGGCGCGTGAATGCGGTGTCTCGGTGGCAACGGTGAGCAAAGCGCTCAATGGCCAGTCGGACATCTCTGCTGCGACCCGCGACCGTGTCCGCGAGGCGGCCCGCCGGATGGGCTATGTGCCCAATATGGCGGCCCGCGCAATGAAGACCAACCGTACCTACAACCTTGGCGTTCTGTTTGTGGACGAGCGGCAGAGCGGCCTGGCCCACGAGTACTTCTCAGCGGTACTGGACAGCTTCAAGGTGCAGGTGGAAAAGCTGGGCTATGATATCACCTTTGTCAACCGGAACCTCGGCGGCAGAACAATGACCTATCTGGAGCACTGCCACTACCGGGGCGTGGATGGAGCGGTGATCGCCTGCGTGGATTTCAACGATCCGCAGGTGGTGGAGTTGGTCAACAGTGATGTGCCGGTGGTGACCATCGACCATGTGTTCAACAACCGGATGGCGGTCCTTTCCGATAATGTCAACGGGCTTTCGGCGCTGGTGCGGTACGCCTACGCCAACGGCCACCGCCGCATCGCCTTTATCCATGGCGAGCGCACGGCGGTGACGGAGAACCGGCTGGCGGGCTTCTACAAGAGCTGTGCGGAGCTGGGGCTGCAGGTCCCCGAAGAATATGTGCGCTGCGGTGTGTATCACGATCCCGACCGCTGTGCCGAGGAGACCCGGGCCCTGCTGGCACTGCCCCAGCGGCCCACCTGCATCCTCTTCCCCGATGATTTCTCGGCCATGGGCGGCTGCATCGCTCTGCAGGAAGCGGGCCTGAGCATCCCGGAGGATATTTCCGTGATGGGATATGACGGCATTTACCTCTCCCGCGTGATGAAACCCCAGCTGGTGACCTGGCAGCAGAACACCAGAATGCTGGGCCGGATGGCAGCAGATAAACTGGTGCAGATGATCGAGCACCCCCGTGTGACGCTGGCCGAGCAGATCCCGGTGACAGGAAAACTGCTGGAGGGCGGCTCGGTGCGCAGCATCGAATGAATGGGTTGGATTTGGTTCCGGGCGAACCGGAGCCTTGAATTTGAAACGCTTTTTCACGAAAACCATTGAAGGAGGTTTTTCATTATGAGAAAGATTTCGCGTCGTAATTTCCTGCTGGCTTCCGGTGCAGTTACCATCAGTGCAGCACTGAGCGCATGCGGCGGCTCCTCTTCTTCTACCGGCGCGGCATCCTCTGCCGCAGCTTCTTCCGCCGCTTCCGATGCTCCGGCAGCTCAGGGCAAGGTGCTGAATATCTGGTGCTGGAACGACGAGTTCCAGGGCCGCTTCAATAACTATTACCCCGAGGTCGCCTCCATCGCTGAGGACAAATCCACCACCACCCTGAAAGATGGCACCGTTGTCAAGTGGACCATCAACGCCAACGAGAACAACAACTACCAGAATAAGCTGGATGAGGCCCTGCTGAATCAGGACTCCGCCGCCGATGATGACAAGGTAGATATCTTCCTGATCGAGGCTGACTACGCACTGAAGTATGTGGATTCCGATTACGCGCTGGATGTCAAGGCAGACATCGGCCTGACCGATGCCGATCTGGCCGGTCAGTACCAGTACACCAAGGATATTGTCAGCGTGGACGGCAGCCAGCGCGGCACCACCTGGCAGGCGACCCCCGGTCTGTTCGCATACCGCCGCAGCATCGCCAAGGAAGTGCTGGGCACCGATGATCCCACCGAGGTGCAGAGCCATCTGTCCGATTGGGATAAGTTCAACGAGGTGGCTGCACAGGCCTATGCAAAGGGCTACAAGATGCTGTCCGGCTTCGATGATGCTTACCGCACCTTCTCCAACAACGTGGACGCTCCCTGGGTGGACGGCACGACCGTCAAGGTAGACCCCAACATTATGAAGTGGGTCGATCAGACCAAGGAGTACACCGATAAGGGCTACAACAATAAGTCCAGCCTGTGGGACAGCCAGTGGGCAGCCGATCAGGGCCCGAGCGGCAAGGTGTTTGGCTTCTTCTATTCCACCTGGGGCATCAACTTCACCCTGCTGGGCAACTCTCTGGAGACTCCTGTGGCCGAGGGCGGCAAGGAAGAAGTGGGCAACGGCATCTACGGCGATTACGCAGTCTGCGAAGGTCCTCAGCCCTATTACTGGGGCGGCACCTGGATCTGCGCGGCAGCCGGTACCGATAATACCGATATCATCCGCGACGTGATGCAGAAGCTGACCTGCGACGAAGCCATTATGAAGCAGATCACCCTGGATACGCAGGATTACACCAACAACGAGAAGGCCATGGAAGAGATCGCAAACAGCGATTATGCCTCCGACTTCCTGGGCGGCCAGAACCATATCGCCCTGTTTGCAGAAGCTGCAAAGAAGATCGATATGTCCAATGCAGGCCCGTACGATCAGGGCCTGAACGAGAGCTTCCAGAATGCCTTCAAGGATTACTTTACCGGCACGGTGGACGAGGATACCGCAAAGGCAAACTTCGAGACCGCCATCAAGGAAAAGTACCCCGAGCTGACCGATGTGGTCTGGCCCGCATAAGCGCAGCCGGAACCTGAAAACCTTTTGAACCGAATCTGAATGGGGCGGGCCGGACGCTGATCCCGCCCGCCCCGTTTTGCTTTGGGCAGTGTACGTCAGGAGGGCAGTTACTATGGGAGCAAAACCAAAGAAGAACGGCTCGATCAGCTATGCAAAGTGGGGCTATATCTTCATTGCACCGTTCTTCCTCATCTTTGCGCTGTTCCAGCTCATTCCACTGGGGTCTACGATCTATTACAGCTTTTTTGAATATTACCGCAGCGGCCTGAAGATCATCGGCCCTACCTTTGTGGGCCTGAAGAACTACATCACCCTGTTTGCAACCGACCTGCCCAAATACTTTGGCAACACGCTGCTGCTCTGGATCATCGGTTTCATCCCGCAGATCGCCATCTCGCTGCTGCTGGCGGCCTGGTTCACCGACCTGCGCCTGAAGCTGAAGGGCCAGACCTTCTTCAAGACAGTCATCTACATGCCCAACCTCATCATGGCTTCGGCATTTGCCATGCTGTTCTTTGCCCTGTTCTCGGATAACGGCCCCGTGAACGCTGCACTGGTGGGCATGGGCATCCTCAAGGAGCCCTTCAGCTTCTTGAACAGTGTCTGGGGCAACCGCGGCCTTATCGGCCTGATGAACTTCCTGATGTGGTTCGGCAATACGACCATCATGCTGATGGCGGCCATCATGGGCGTGGACCCCACCCTGTATGAGGAACCAACTGCACCAGACAGACCAGAATGCCGTATAACTTTGTGCGGCCATGACATGCTCTGTAAGCGAAGTGAAAGCACCGTGGAGCTCAAACCGGCCGAGCGGAATGCCGGCGAGATACCCGGTCAGAAACGCAGAAGAGAAAGCGAATAAATCGTTTTTGCCCGCAAGTTTTTGTATGCCAGCAGCCGCACCGGCGGATGAACCGCTGTTAAGAGCCCTTTTGGGCGTGTAAGGGGCCGGTGCTGGTCGCGGGGCGCGCATCAGCGTTCGGACGCAGTGTTCCCTACTGCGCCCAATGCACTCAGCACGCCGCCTGCGGTGCCGCCGAACAGCAGCGCTGCAAGTAAGGCGAGGTTTACATGATCAAATACAAGCGGTTTGCCGCTCAAGGCGGTAGTGAGGCTCAAACACAGCGCATAAAAGACGCCCACGGAAACACCGCATAAGAGCCGTTTTTGAGCAATACCGTTCGCAAGAACGAGACCGGAAAGAACAGCCCCCACCGCCACGCTGGCACAGGTTGCCGGTTTGACAAGTTCCAGCGAGAGTGCAGTATGGGCAAAAATCTGTGCGGCCAAAGCGAAAAGCAGGATGGCGGTACCCACGCCGCAGCCGAAACTTTTGATCAGCAGCCAAGATAAATGGCCGCTGGATTTACTGCGGACTTTGCAGATATGACTTGATCGAAGTTTGGCAGATGAAGCCCTTGAATTAGCAGCAAACATAAAAAAACGCCCCCTTTGCATGGTACAAACTATGCAAAAGGGGCGTTTGTTATTCAGGTAATACAGTCAGAACCAATCAGTTCTTCTTGGCAGGAGCATCTTTCTTGGCGGTATCTTTTGCAGTGTTGCCCATGTCCAGCTTCTCAACGGAGGAAATAGCGGAACGGCGGAAGCGAATCTTCACACGGTCGCTGGTGGTTTCCAGAACAAAGGTATCATCCTTATCATTGATAGCAGCAACGCGGCCAACAACACCACCAATGGTAATAACGGTATCGCCTACTTCGATGGAAGCGCGCATGGCAGCATCTTTCTTGTCCTGCTTTTTCTGGGGCAGGTACAGGATGATGTACATGAACACAAGGATCAGAACCATCGGCAGGAAAGTGACAAGCAGGCTGGCAGTGCTGGAAGTATCAGCGGTCAAAAATTCGATCATAATGTGGAACTCCTTAAATTTTGATTTTACAGTATTTCTATTATTATACAGGATTTCGCCATAAACCGCAAGGGGGTAAAGCAAGGAAACACGGAATCCGCTTAAATCCTGGAATCCAGAAGATGCACATACTTATCATGGAACTGCTGGAATGTGCCGTTATCCAACGCTTCACGAATTCGCTCCATCAAATGATTGTAGAAATACAGGTTGTGCATAACAGCAAAACGCATACACAGCATCTCATCTGCCTTTTGCAGGTGGCGGATGTAAGCGCGGCTGTAATTGCGGCAGACCGGGCAATCGCACTGCGGGTCAATGGGCTGTTCGTCACGCTCATATTTCAGGTTTTTAATGTTGATGATGCCGTTCCATGTGAACAGGTGGCCATGGCGGGCGTTGCGGCTGGGCATGACGCAGTCAAACAAATCCACACCGCGGTACACGCCCTCAATGATGTTGCCGGGGGTGCCCACGCCCATCAGGTAGCGGATCTTATCCGCCGGGGCGTAAGGTTCTACCGCGCTGATCACATCATACATCACTTCGGCA
>OGDS01001010.1_pt1 | contig 24727 bp, 17 predicted proteins | sample 1570351 | NCBI WGS metagenome assembly OGDS01 (sample SAMEA2581974, study PRJEB24529) | metagenome | biome: Human gut stool | place: China | collected 2011
ATTTGGTACTTATCTATACAACAAGCTACTCTCGATAACTAGGTTCATACTTGACCCATGTGATAAAAAAGAGGTAGGAACAAAAATCACATTACATATAAAAGAAGACAGTGAAGAAGAAAAATATAGTGAGTTCTTAGAGGAATATAAAATACAATGGATAATAAAAAGATATTCAGACTATATTTCATATCCAATTCAAATGGATGTAGAACATGAGAAAACAAAAGAAGGTTCAAAAGAAACAGAAAAAGTTATTGAAACAGAAACAATAAATTCAATGATTCCATTGTGGAAAAAAGATAAAAAAGAAATAAAAGAAGAAGAATATAATGAATTTTACACAGAAAAATTCAATGATTTCCAAGCACCATTAAAAGTAATACATTCATCAGTAGAAGGACAATATAAATATGATGCATTATTGTATATTCCATCACATTTACCATATGATTATTATACAAAAGAATATGAAAAAGGACTACAATTATATGCAAATGGTGTATTAATAATGGATAAATGTTCAGATTTATTACCAGATTATTTTGGATTTGTAAAAGGATTAGTAGATAGTGATGACTTATCACTTAATATATCAAGAGAAGTATTACAACATGATAGACAATTAAGAGTAATTGAAAAGAATATTGATGAAGAAAAAAATAAGAAGTTAATTGACGAGTTTATTTCAGAGGTAGGTAATTAAATATGTATGAATATTTAGACCGAAGATATGCCCTTGCACTATATGAAGTTGCTGAAAAAAATGGGAAAGTTGACGAATATCTGGGTGACTTAAGAGAAATATGCGAGCTTATTGACAAGGATGAAGAGTTTCAAGAAGTAATTAAGCATCCTCAAATAAGTACGAAACAAAAAAAGAGAGTTTTTATTAATATTTTTAAACAAATCAACAAGGGGATGATGTTTTGAAGGTGAACTCTGCAAAACGCAAACTAAAATACAAGAAAAAACGACTACTATTAAGTTCTATTTTTATGCTTTTATTACAACCGGCTTTAGTACAAAGTGCTCCATCATTGATTGGTTCCAATGATCAGGATTTGATCCAATATTCTTCCAAAGGTAATGAATACAAATATTTTCTAACAACAACAGGAGAAGAATTAAAAACAACTACTGTGGATGGAAAAACAGTTTTAGAAGCAACTATCGCCAATGATCCTATTGGTTACGTGGGAGACTTTGACTGGCTTGCCATTCATGGTGTTCCTTTAGACAAAATCATTTATAATTTTCAGGATAATGTCTCCCTTATTACTCCCGGTTATAACGAAGGCGGAGTTATTACTACCAGCTTTGAAGAAAATATAGTCTTTAATATGGAAGCCAACAAAAAACTGGAAGTGCTTTTTACCCCCGGAAACAATAACTACGGCGGCATTTATATAACCAACGACAGCAGTTTTACCGTCAACAACGGTGATGTTATTTTACGGGCTGCCAACAGCGACTATGCTTTTGGCAATGATCAAGGGGTAATACGGATCAATACCCAAGGCTGGGCCGGCTCTGCGCCTGTCGCCGGGGGCCTGTTCCTCAATAATATCAATAAATTACATATTATCAACGAAAATGAGCAGGAAAGCGATTGGCAGCGAGCTATTTATGTCCGCAAAGGCACACTAAACATAACTGCTAACGATATGCGTATCTATTCCACCAATGCTGCTTCACGTTTTGATACAGGCATACAGGCCAACGGGGGCAGTAACCTTGACATTAAAGCCAATACTTTATACATTGATGCTGAAACCGCACTGGCTGCCCAGGATGACAACTGCAATGTTGCTATAACTGCCAAAAATGCTGTCTTCACCGGCGGTATACAAACGTATGGCAACTCGTTAGTTAAATTCTTAAAAGACGACTCTCTTGGGAGACAGCAGCTGAATATTACTGTTGACGGACAGGATGCCGTAACTGCAAATCCTTCCGATTACCCGGATTTTTTGGGAGGTGATCCTCAGATAGATTTTAACATCAATACTGTCATCAACGCCCAAGGCGGCGATACCAGCTATGCCAATAAACCAGGCCGCCGTCTTTTTTCTGCAATCCGCGCCAATCGTAACTCTACTGTCAATCTCAAAGAAACAGACCAGCAGTATCAAATCTACGGTGATATTATTGCAGGTCGCGGTATTGAACATACTGACAAAGGCGGTCAGGTAGATATAGGCGGCTCTGGCAGTATCATCAAAGGTGATGTTTTGGCAGGCAACACAGGAGAAATCAACCTTTCTTTAAAAGATGGAGCATTGCTTGAAGGACGTGTAGATGACTATGCCGATGCTTCTATAAAGGACAATATTGTTTTCAGACCGGATGAATTTGAGATTCCGGTCACTGAAGGCGGTACTGTCAATATGAAAATAAATGATTCTACCTGGATAGCACGTCACCAAAGTTTTGTATCCTCTCTTGAGTTTGGAAGCGATGGTGGGCTGGTCGATATGACAAAGGAAGAAAACTCTTCAATCACGATTGATAATTTGAGCGGCAACGGTAAATTTAAGATGCTCCTTGACGCCGCAAATAAAGGCTCCAGTGATATGCTTTTTGTAACAAACGACATTAGCGGCCAACAAACTATAGAAGTACAATGGAAAAAAGGCACGAATGGCATCAACGATTTAGAAGAAGGGGAACGGCTGCGTTTTGCTACTACAAATGATGCTCAGCAAAACACTATTACTGCTCGATCACAGGACAAGGGATTCTTTAATATTGAATATCTTACCGACACCGATGACTACGATGCCGCTGGGGAAAAAACAGAAAATGAAATATATAATGGCAAAAACAATGGTGAAAACTCTAATAAGCCTGGTAATGATTTTGCCGATGCACAATTTGATAACGGCGGTATTAATCATTACATTGTCGGCATTAAAGCGCAGAAGCCTTCGGATGCAGGTAAAACTATCATTAATATGAGCCGTTCTAATTATGCTAATGCCATTTATATGGACAGACTTAACAAACGTATTGGTGAAGTTAAATATATCAATGAAGAAGAAACCGGCTTATGGGTCAGACTGCGCCACGACCGTATTGGCAAAGCAGATGCTTTCCGAAGCAGGAATACTATGTATGAACTAGGCTACAATGAAAAACAAGAATGTGCCAATGGAAATCGCCGCGTAGGTGCGGCCATTGACTATATGAATGGCAAAACAAGTTACAATGATATTTGGGGCGATGGTAAAAGTAAGCGTTATGGTATATGGTTCTATGATACATGGCAGGGAAATAAAGGTCATTACTCGGACTATGTTGCTAAATTCGGACATCTTAAACATGATTTCGGAATCACAACTACCACCAGCGGCGAAAAAATTACCGGTGCTTATTCAAATAACGTGTTTTCTGTAAGCGCTGAATACGGACGCACAAAAAACCTTGATAATGATTGGTATTTTGAACCGCAGGCACAATTACAACTGGCCAGAGTAACAGGGTCAAACTATGCAACAAGCCAAGATACTATGGTAAATCTTACTGGCATTAATACTTTGATCGGACGCGCTGGTTTCCGTATGGGCAAAAACTTAAATAAAACCAGCAGTATCTATTTTAAAGCCGACTTATTACATGAATTTTTAGGAAAACAAAAAATTGGCGTTCGAGACACTACCGCTTTTACAGAACAAACCTATAAAAACCAAGGCACATGGTATGATATCGGGTTCGGTTTTACCATTGCCCTAAATAACAACAGTTATGCTTTTCTTGATTTCGAACAATCTTTAGGCAACGATAACGATAATACTTATCAAATCAATGCCGGTTTACAATGGACATTTCAATAAAATCTTCACATAAATAAAATGGCCGAGCTCATAACAAGCTCGGCCATTTTATTTATTGAATCACTTCTTTCTGCCACACCTCAATACCACGCTGGCTTGGCAAGATCGCCGGATCGAACTCCGGCTCTACGATACCGGCACGTTTTTGATCCATATAATCATGCAAAGCAATATAAGCATACTTGCCTAAAATCGCGATCGCCACTAAATTCGTTATCGCCATCAGCGCCATAAACAGATCGGCCAGATCCCATACCAGGGCAACCTTAGCCACACTGCCAAACAGTACCATACCAACTACGAAAACACGGAACAACATCAATGTCATATAATTTTTACTGATAAACCCGATATTGATCTCACCATAATAATAATTGCCTACAATAGAACTGAACGCAAACAGGCAGATCATTCCTGCCAGAAAACTCGGCGCCCAGGGTCCTAAATGCTGTGACAAGGATTGCTGCACCAATTCGATACCGGTCAGCTTACCTTCAGTATAACCATCAGACAACAGCACGATAAAAGCTGAAGCCGAGCATACCAGTAAAGTATCAACAAAAACGCCAAAAGCCTGGATCAGGCCCTGTTTTACGGGATGCGAAGCACTGGCAGTAGCAGCAGCATTCGGCACACTGCCCATACCAGCCTCGTTTGAGAACAGGCCGCGCTTGATACCGGTCATCAGCGCCGCACCCATACCGCCGCCGGCAACAGCCTGCAGATCAAAGGCCGAACTGAAGATAGCGTTGAAAACCTGCGGCAGTTTCTCTATATTCATCAAGGTCACGCCTAAAGCTATTAAAAGATACAGACCGGCCATAATCGGCACCATCCATTCAGCGACCTTCGCAATACGCGCCACGCCGCCAAAAATGACAATACCGGTCAAAGCGGCAATTATACAGCCCATCACGAAACGATCCAGTCCAAAGGCAGCCTGCAGGGAAATTGTGATCGTATTCGCCTGTACCGAATTAAAAATCAAACCGAAGGTCACACTGATCAAAACGGCAAACAAGGCCGCCATTGGTTTGTTGCCCAGTACGTTCTTAATATAATAAGCAGGTCCGCCGCGGTAACCGCCGCCTTCACGCGGAACTTTGTAAATTTGAGCCAGCGTGCTTTCAATAAAGCCCGTAGCCGAACCTAAAATGGCGATGATCCACATCCAGAAAATCGCTCCGGGACCACCGCTGACGATAGCGATCGCAATGCCGGCAATATTACCAACACCAACACGGGAAGCAGTGCTGACACAAAATGCCTGGAAGGAAGAAATATGGTTATGTTCAGTCTTCTGTCCAACGCCTTCCTTTAAAAGACGTACCATTTCCTTCAGGCAGCGCACCTGTACAAGTCGTGTCCGCAATGAAAACCAGATCCCCAAACCCACCAGCATCACAATCAGAACATATGACCATAAAATATCATTGGTAAAAGCAACAAAACTCTCTAAAAACTCCATTTTTTCTCTCCTTCATAATCAGACCTGTTATTACTTTTCTCTCTCGGCAGGTACCTCTACATATTCGCTGCCGACCTGTTCCAGCTGCGTTGCCGTATTAAGCGCCTCAGTCAGCCACCGCTCCGCCTCATCCTGCTGCTCTTGTTTCATATACAGCAAAATCCTGGTCTGCTGACCATATTCTACCGACGCCACTGTAAAAAGCTGCTGCTGATAGATAATATTCAGAAGTTTTCCTGCGTCCGCCGCGTCCGCACTTAAAGCAAAAGTACCCATTAAAATCTTCCGTGCCAGGCCGCAGCTTTGAACAGCTTTGGACACGCTGCCAGTATACGCGCGCACTAACCCGCCTGCACCAAGCTTGATCCCGCCGAAATACCTTGTCACTACCGCCGCAACGCCGCTCAGCTGATTTTTCCGCAGCACTTCAAGCATCGGCAGTCCTGCCGTTCCTGACGGTTCGCCGTCATCACTCGATCTTTGCGCCAGCTCATCAATAATATAAGCAGAACAATTATGCGTAGCATCCCAAAACTCTTTTTTTACAGCCTTGATGAAATCCTGCGCTTCTGTTTCACTGCTTACTTTTTTCAACGTGCAGATGAACCGCGATTTCTCAATAACTGTTTCGTCACGGTAATCGGTCCTGATAGTATACAATGCTTTTACTCCTTTTCCAATACGCTGTTTTTATTATAGCATAAGGCAATATTTACCGAAACTTTATCTTTAGCCTTTTAACTTTAAAATTTTTTTGTTATAATATTTGGAAGTATTAATAAAAATATGCAAACCTCTGCTGTTTTCCGCAGACAAAAATCTACACCATAAGGTGTTGATCTGATATATTTTATTTTTATTCAAGGGAAAGAGGTTTTACACAATGAAAACGTTTTGTCATCTGATAGGCAAATACTTTGGTATCATCGCCGTTGTATTTCTTATCCTGGGCATGACCGTACCCGACAGCTTTAAATGGGTAGTCGGTAATATCGGCGGCATCCCTGTTTTGAGTACCTTATTGGGCGTTATTATGTTCGGTATGGGCACCACACTCAATCTCCGTGATTTTGCTTTAGTTTTAAAGCGGCCTGTCGATGTTTTTGTCGGTGTCTGCGCCCAGTATCTTATCATGCCTTCGCTGGCTTTTTTACTGGCTATGGCCTTTAATTTAGACCCGGCTCTAACTGCTGGCGTAGTTTTAGTTGGAACCTGCCCTGGCGGCACTTCCTCCAACGTCATTACCTTCATGTCCAAAGGCGACTTGGCCTTATCTGTAACTATGACCAGTGTTTCCACACTGCTTTCACCGATTCTTACTCCGCTCATCACCTATCAGCTTATCGGACAGAAAATCGCTTTTGACCCGCTGGGAATGTTCTGGAGCATCATTCAAATCGTTATTATACCGATCTGTCTTGGTCTGGCTGTTAAAGCGCTGCTGCCTAAACTTGCTGAACAGGCTACCGATTATCTGCCTGCTGTTTCGGCTATCGCTATCTCCCTGATCATTGCCGGCGTTATCGCCGTCAGCCGTGACAACATCGTCAAAACCTCCGGTATCATTCTGCTGGTCGTCATCTGCCACAACTGCCTGGGTTATCTGTTAGGCTTTATTTTAGCCCGGATCACCGGCATGAGCTGGAAAAAAGCCATTGCGCTTTCAGTTGAAGTAGGTATGCAGAATTCCGGTCTGGCTACAGGCCTGGCTAAAACTCATTTTACTTCCATGCCTATGGCTACCGTTCCTGGAGCTATTTTCTCAGCCTGGCACAATATATCAGGCGCACTGCTGGCCTGGATCTTTGTCAACTTCCTCAATCCCAAATATGCTCCTGCCGAAGAAGAAGAATCCGTATCATCTCAAGCTTAATATTACAGAGAGATAAAAATTAAGCAAGCGTCCGTTTCTTAAAAGAAGCGGACGCTTTTTTTATCCGAATAAACACTGCTTCTCAAACCACCGGCAACAGTGTATAATTCATTTTAGTAATATTTTTAAAATTTCCAGCAAAAATATCTGTTTAAACTGATATTTATAAAGGAGTTGCTACATTGTCCGAACTTGCTCCTCTTATCGAAGACCTTGCTTTTATCCTTGTACTTGCCGGTATAGTTACCATTTTCTGCAAAAAATTCAATCAGCCTTTGGTTTTAGGCTATATTTTGGCAGGCTTCTTTGCCAGCCCGCATTTTAACCTGCTACCAAATGTAGTCGATACAGCCAATATTACAGTCTGGTCGGACATCGGCGTTATTTTTATTTTGTTCAGCCTGGGACTTGATTTCAATTTTGCCAAAATCAAAAGTATCGGCGGCACAGCGCTGATCGCCGCTGTCACAGAACTGACAGGCATCACGCTGCTTGGCTATGCCTGTGCCAGACTGCTTGGCTGGCAGCCTATTGACAGTCTCTTTGCCGGAGCTATGCTTACCATGTCTTCTACAGCAGTCGTCAGTAAAACCTTTGAAGAGCTGGGACTCTTGAAAGAACGCTTCACGCAATTTACCTTCGGTATCCTGGTATTGGAAGATATTTCCGGTATCATTATGATGGTCATGCTCTCAACCATCGCCGCGGCAGGCGCTGCCATTTCCGGTACAGAAATGCTCGGCAGTATCGGCGAGCTGGCCTTTTTTCTCATTATCTGCTTTGTCTGCGGTATTTTCTTCCTGCCTACCTTCTTCCGCAAAGTCAGCCGCTATCTGACTTACGAAACACTGCTCATTTTTTCGCTGGGTCTTTGCCTGAGCATGGTAGTCCTGGCAACTAAAATGGGTTTTTCGTCGGCATTAGGCGCATTCCTTATGGGTTCACTGCTTTCCGGTACGGCTTTTACAGAAACCACAAAAAAACTTTTGACGCCGGTCAAAGATCTTTTTTCCGGGATCTTTTTCGTTTCTGTCGGAATGATGGTAGACCCCGCTCTGATCATTAAATATGCGCTGCCGATCGCTGTACTTACAGCAGCTTTGATCATCGGCAAAACTATTTTTTCATCACTGGGCGTCCTTCTGGCAGGCAAAGACCTACAGACAGCGCTGCGCTGCGGCTTCAGTTTGACGCAGCTGGGTGAAATAACCTTTATCGTAGCCTCTATCGGCGCTGCCCTCAAAGTCACCAGCGATTTTTTATATCCTGTTTTCGTAGCTGTTTCAGTTATCAGTATTTTTCTTACGCCTTCAATCCTGCGCCACGCCGATAAAGTATCCGGCTGGCTTCTGCGTAATCTTCCCGCAAGACTGCTGCGGCTTTTACCACAGCCTGATGAAGCTCCCGCCAGCGACGAGCAGCGCAGTGCCTGGAAAGAACTGCTGCAGAGTTACTTTACCCGCCTCACAGTTTTCTGTGTAATTCTCAGCTTCCTTGCCTATCTGGGACAAAGTAAGCTGCTTCCATATTGCCACAGGCTTTTTGACGGCTATACAGCTGATATTATTGCCGCAGTTATCCTGCTGTTGTGTATGGGGCCATTTTTAATGGCGGTCATGTTCCAGAGGGTTGCACATACAGACCTTATAGCAAGTCTGTGGTTCCAAAAACCCGCTAATCATCTGCCCATTTTTCTTCTGCTTTTTATTAAGATCGCTGTTGGTTTGTTTTTTATCCTGTCCGTATTTACAAGTATACTGGGTTTCAGCAAATTTATCGCGTTTGCTGCAGCCTGCATTCTGGCAAAATTCATCTATTCCTCAGAGTATTTCGTGGAACGCTATTTACAGATCGAGGCTCAGTTTATGATTAACCTGAATGCCAAAACTCTGGCAGCACAGAAAAAACACGCCGCCAACCATCCTGCCTGGCTCGATGAACAGCTGCATGTCAAACGCTACCGTGTAGCAGCGACTTCACTCTGCGGCGGTAAAAGCCTCAAAGAACTTAATCTGCATCGCCGTTATAATGTTTTCGTGCTTGAAATCCAAAACGGCAGCCAGATCCTGCCTATCCCCAGCGGCAGTGCCGCTATCTATGCCGGCTCTCAGCTGCTTTTAACAGGTACGCCCAGACAGCTGCAGAATTTTGAACTGGCAATCCAATCCTATGATATGCAGATTTTGCCGCTGGCTACTGATAACCAGCAGACACTGCACCAGTTTTTAGCTGATCCAAAGCATGGCGGCACAGCCTACTTCTGTTACGCGATGCCGATCGACAGGCATTCGCCGCTCTGCGGCTCCACGCTCAAAAAAAGTTCTTACCTCGGCAATGTCAATTGTCTGGCTTTAGGTTTGGAACGTGGTAATTATACGCATCTCAATCCTGATGCCTCCTTTGTCTTTCAAAAAGGCGACATCCTCTGGATCATTGGTACTCAGGAAATGATGAACCAGCTTTTTATCAGCGAAACCATTTAAAAAGACAGCAGAGAAAATTCTCTGCTGTCTTTTACTGTTTTTTCTGCGCTTTATCTTCGTACATCTTCATATCGACACGTTCCAAAAACTCTTCCAGGGTTTCTTGTCCGTCATAAGCCGCCACGCCGCAGCTGATTGCTATACTGTACTCACTGTGCCCCTTTTTAAAACGGTGACCTGTAATCGTTTCCGACATTTCCAGGCAAAGCCTTTCCACATAGTCTTTATCACTGAAAGGGCAGGCCAGTAAAAACTCATCGCCACCGATCCTGGCTGCCCAGCCGCTGCACTGCTCATTAAGCGCATTTATTTTGTCAACTACATAAAGAATGACCTCATCGCCGCATAAATGCCCAAACCTGTCATTGACACTTTTAAAATGGTCGATATCAATCAGCGCCAGCGTCAGCTTTAACTGTTCTTTCTGAACAGCAAACATTTCCTGCAGCAGATTATTGGCATGGCCTTTACTGTAAAGGCCCGTAAAACTGTCACGGGCCGCAAGTTCACTGTAACTGCTGATTAGTTCCCGCAGCTCACTGCTGTCTTCGCTGGTAGCATCATAAACGCTGAAAGAATTTGTCACATCGCGTCCCAGCTCCAGCACATATTCTTTACCATCTTGCTCCCAGGGCGTACTAAGGATCAAAATACTTTTATCTCCCAGATATTCCATTTTCATGATTTGCTTTTTCTGCTGGACAGCCCTTTCGGATGAACAATTCGGACAGGGCTTACTGCGATTCCACAGCTCATAACATTTGCGGCAGGGCTCACACATCTTACCGTCATTATAATCGTGGACTAAGTGTGTCCTCATATCCACGAAGCGGTAAACATCAAATAATTTATCTATAGTTAAATTCCCTGCAAGCTCCTGATCGATTGCATCTATCGGATATATATTTTCTTCCAGTTCTATACTATCCATACCCTTTAAAGCCATTCAATTCTCACTTTCATATTTTTTATTAATTACTTATTGTTTTACAATTATAACAAATATAAATTGCCTTGGCAACGATTACTCGCTGCATTTGTACATATGCTATAATAAACATATATCATTAATTAGAGGTCACATATTATGGATATAAAACAATTGATACACACACTGCAGCACACACACCAGCTGCAGCCGGAACAAATGCAGACCTTGCTCACAGCCGCTTTCAGCGACGCTGTCATCCGTGCAGAACTGGCTCAGGCTGCACAGCAAACTGCTCAGGCTGTTTTCGGCAATAAAATCTATATTCGCGGGCTGATCGAATTCACCAATTACTGCAGAAATGACTGTTATTACTGCGGAATACGACGCAGCAACACAGAAGCTGTTCGTTACCGCCTGACCGAAGAACAAATCCTTTCCTGCTGTGAGCAGGGTTACGCCTTGGGCTTTAGGACCTTTGTTCTGCAGGGTGGCGAAGATCTTATCTACAGCGACACAGATCTGGCAGCTATCATCAGCGCCATAAAACAGGCTTATCCTGACTGTGCCGTTACACTTTCCATCGGCGAACGCAGCCGTAAAGCCTATCAGCTTTGGAAAAAAGCAGGCGCAGACCGTTATCTGCTGCGCCACGAAACAGCAGGTAACGAACATTATGCACGACTGCACCCGGCAGAACTCAAACTGAGTAACCGCAAACGCTGCCTGCGCGATCTCAAAGAACTGGGTTATCAGGTCGGCACTGGCTTTATGGTAGGCTCGCCCTGGCAAACAATGGCTAATCTGCTCGAAGACCTGGCCTTTATCCGTGAACTGCAGCCGCAGATGATTGGTATCGGTCCCTTCATTCCCCACCATGCTACACCCTTTAAAAATTATCCCGCAGGAACACTGGAACAGACCTTAACACTGCTGTCCGTCCTGCGCCTGATATTTCCCAAGGTATTACTGCCTGCGACAACAGCTCTCGGCACCATCGTTCCCAACGGACGTGAGCTTGGTATTTTAGCAGGTGCCAATGTCGTAATGCCCAATCTTTCCCCGGCAGATGTCCGCCAAAATTATCTTCTTTATGATAATAAACTCTGTAGCGGAGCAGAAGCCGCCGAAGCCAAGAATGACCTCGCCGCACGGCTGCATTCTATCGGCTATGAAATAGCCGAAGGCCGCGGTGATTATAAGGAGTCCTGAAAATGCTAGCAAAAGATCAAGTCATAAATACCTACCGTGCGCTCAATAACTGGCGCAGCTTCCGTTTGAAGCTGTTTATTGAAGGTATCATAATCGGTATCCTTTCAGGGCTGATCATCAGCTTTTTCCGCTGGTCCCTGCATCTGGTAGAAACTAACCGTGAACATATTTACACCTTTCTTAAAAACACAGACTGGTATTGGACCGCTTTTTGGTTCATCGCTTTAGCTGTAATAGCCTTCACTTTAGACAGACTGACAAAATATGAACCTCTGGCTGCCGGCAGCGGTATCCCTCAGGTCAAAGGCGCTATTTTAGGCTTCATTAAAATGCGCTGGCTGCGAATCCTCTGGGTCAAACTGCTCGCAGGTATCATCGGCATCGGAGCCGGTCTTTCCCTGGGGCGGGAAGGTCCTTCGATCCAGCTCGGCGCCGTAACGGCACAGGGACTCAGCCGCCTGCTGAAACGTACCCGGCTCGAAGAACGTTACCTGCTTACAAGCGGCGCCAGTGCCGGCTTGGCGGCAGCCTTCAACGCTCCGTTAGCGGGCGTTATTTTTGCTTTAGAAGAACTGCACCGCAATTTTTCCGTCGTCGTCCTGCTGCCAGCCATGGCTGCCGCAATGACTGCAACGGTTATTTCACGTTTCTTCTTTGGCAACGACACTATTTTTGATTTTTTCGGTCTGCCTTTCCTGCCGCTGGAATATTACGGCTATGTGGCCCTTTTAAGCCTGGTCGTAGGTTTAGCGGGCGTAATTTTTAACGCCGGACTTTTAAATATTCCCCGTTTCTACAAACTTTTTCCTACTCCGTTCAGCAAAATAGTCTTCGCATTATTCTGCGCCGGTATTTTAGGCTTTGTTTATCCGCAGGTGCTGGGCGGCGGCAACGAATTGATCAACAATATTGCCAAAACACCTTACACTCTGCAGGCTTTACTGTTGCTGCTGGCAGGTAAATTCATCTTTACAATGCTCAGCTACGGCAGCGGTGTCCCCGGTGGCTTCTTTCTGCCTATGCTTGTCATTGGAGCACTCACAGGCAGTGTCATCAGCAATATCATGATTGCTTTAGGGCTTCTTGACCCTTTCTTTTACTCCAATATCATCGTCATCTCTATGGCGGCTTTCTTTTCCGCCTCGGTACGGGCTCCGATCACCGGTATCATCCTTATTATGGAAATGACCGGCTCCTTCCAGCATATGCTGGTTTTGTCCATTGCCTCAATCGTGGCCTTTATTGCCGCCGAGCTGTGCCGCAGCAAACCGATCTATGAAGAACTGCTGGCACGCAGTCTGCAGTCAGCCAATAAAAATGACGGCAGTCACTGTGAAAGACAGCGGAACGTCATTGAACTGGCAGTCTGCAGCGGCAGTCCTATCGACGGACGTCTGATCAAAGAAATAAACTGGCCTGAGCATACACTGCTCGTGGACGTCAAGCGCGGCGAAAGCGATCTGATACCCATAGGCGACACCAGATTGCGGGCCGGCGACTTCCTTTATGTCCTCACCGACGATACATTAGCCAAAGATCTTCGTAAAATGGCCGAGGGTGAGTAATCTTATTCTTTTATATTGCGAAATTTTACTGATAACTTATCAGTTTTCCCTTGTCAAATAGTTGTTTTTTAGATATAATGTAAAGCACATTCTGTTTCTTATCAGAATGGCAAACTTGCACTTATCTATAATTTGAGGAGGGGTTCCCACATGGACAAAGTTAAGGAAACCTTAAATAAGGTTCCGCTCTCCGGATACATTGTTTTGGTTATCGCCATTGCAATTTTCTCCGGTCTGTTTGCAAATGCCGGTCATGGTCTGAATATTTTCGACTTTGACACATTAAACGGTAAATTCGGTACAATGAAAAGCGCTAAAGCAACATTCTCAGGTCAAGGCGGCAGCGGTGCACGCGACGGCTTCCTGTTTGCTTTCGGTTTGGCTCCCGGCGTTATGCTGGCAATGGGCCTCATTGAAGTAGTTGAGCATTACGGCGGTCTTAAAGCAGCTCAAAAGCTGATGACTCCGATTCTGCGTCCGATCCTTGGTATTCCTGGTATCTGCGGTATCGCGCTCGTTTCTTCACTGCAAAGCACTGACGCCGGCGCAGGTATGACCAGACAATTACATTTGGAAAAACAGATCACTGATAATGAACTTTTGATTTTCAGTGCTTTCCAGTTTACAGCAGGCGGCCTGATCACTAATTATCTTTCTTCCGGTTCCGCACTGTTTGGATTCTTAACAGTACCTATTTCCATACCTCTGGCAGTACTGTTTGTTATGAAAATTTTCGGCGCTAATATGATGCGCGCCTATGTAAAAATATTCTGCAAGGAGGCCGCATAAGCATGAGTGAAGAAAAAATCAACCACGCTTCCGAAGACGCTGCAGCTGCGGCAGAGGCGGAACTTAACGCAAAATTAGCAAAACCTTCCTTAATGGATATCTTCGTTCGCGGTGCCCGCAAAGGCTGGAACATCGCTATTGATAATATTATCCCTAACGTTTTGATGGCTTATGTCTGCATCAAAATCTTAAACGTTACCGGACTCCTGACTCTGGCAGGTAAATTCTTCGCTCCTGTTATGGCCATCTGGGGTCTTCCCGGCGAAGCAATCATGGTACTGTTCAGTGCGCTCATGTCCATGGGCGGCGCTGTTGGTGTCTGCATGGCGCTTTATAACGACGGCGGCATCGATGAACGCTCGATTACCATCGTTATCCCCGCTATCTACCTCTTGGGTTCCAAGATCCAATATCTGGGCCGTTTGCTGGGTACTGCAGGCGTTCCTTCCAGACATTATCCGATCCTGCTCAGCATTTCTTTCCTGAATGCCGGTATCGCCATGTTCATCATGAAAATTTTGACCATGTAAAGCAGTCGTCAGTTTATACTGAAATTAAAACTCCATTCCAGTTATACTGGAATGGAGTTTTTTATTTAGAAACAACTATTTTCGCAATAAAGAAATCTCTTTTCCGTTGTAAATACAACTTACTTTAAACTGTAATTATAATATCATAAACATGAAAGAAGTATTTGTCTGCTCTGCCGTTATGGCAGCAACCACAATAAAGGAGAAGGAAATCTCCATAATTATAAGGAGTGATATTATGGAACCGAAAATGTTTTGTTTTCAATGTCAGGAAACAGCCGGCAATAAAGGCTGTATGTTTGGAGGTGTCTGCGGTAAAAAACCTGAAACCGCCAATCTGCAGGACCTGCTGATTTATGTGACCAAGGGACTTTCCGAAATAACAACCCGCCTGCGCTCTGAAGGCAAAGAAATCCCAGCAGCCATCAACCGGCTGATCACTACTAACCTGTTCATGACCATCACTAACGCTAATTTTGACGATGACCGTTTTATCGACAGAATCAATGCAACTCTATCCAGCCGTGACGAACTGTTTGAACAGCTCCATGACGATACAGGACTGAGCGATGCCGCTTCTTGGCAATATCGTACCGCAGAAGAAAGGACCTTAAAAGCTGACAAGGTGGGAGTACTGGACACCGGGAATGAATACTTACGCAGTCTGCGTGAGCTGACCCTCTACGGCTTAAAGGGTATGGCTGCTTACAACAAACACGCTAACGTTCTTGGTTACGCCGATACAGCTATCGATGCCTTTTTGCAGAAAGCTTTAGCAAAAACCTTAGATGACAGTCTGAGTACCGATGACCTGACATCCCTTGTCCTGGAAACAGGCAGCTTCGGCGTCAAAGTTATGGCACTGCTTGATACTGCCAACACTTCGACCTATGGCAACCCTGAGATCACAAAAGTTGAGCTTGGTGTCAGAAACAATCCCGCGATTCTTATTTCCGGACACGACCTGCGTGATTTAGAAATGCTGCTGGAACAGACTGCTAATACAGGCGTCGACGTTTATACCCATTCTGAAATGCTGCCGGCACATTATTATCCGGCTTTCAAGAAATATCCTCATTTTGCAGGCAACTACGGCAACGCCTGGTGGAAACAAAAAGAAGAATTCGAAGCTTTCAATGGTCCGATCCTTCTGACTACCAATTGTCTAGTGCCGCCCAAAGAGAGCTACAAAGATCGTATCTACACTACAGGCTCGGTAGGTTTTTCCGGCTGTAAACATATTGATGGAGAAATCGGGGAAATAAAAGATTTCTCTGCTATCATTGAACACGCTAAAAAGTGCCCTCCTCCCACACAGCTGGAAAGCGGCGAACTTGTAGGAGGGTTTGCACATCACCAGGTCCTCGCTCTGGCAGATAAAGTCGTTGACGCAGTCAAAAGCGGAGCCATCAAAAAATTTGTTGTTATGGCAGGCTGTGACGGACGCAGCCCGGCACGTAATTACTATACAGATTTCGCGAAAGCTCTGCCACAGGATACTGTTATCCTGACTGCCGGCTGTGCCAAATATAAATATAATAAGCTGCCGCTCGGCGATATCGGCGGCATCCCCCGTGTTTTAGACGCAGGTCAATGCAACGACTCCTATTCGCTGGCGCTGATCGCACTCAAGCTGAAAGAAGTTTTTGGCTTGGATGATATCAACCAGCTGCCTATTGTTTACAATATCGCCTGGTATGAACAAAAGGCCGTTATCGTTCTTCTGGCACTGCTTTCCCTGGGCGTTAAAAATATTCATCTCGGCCCTACTCTGCCAGCCTTCCTGTCGCCAAATGTTGTCAATGTCTTGATCGAAAACTTTGGTATTGCCGGAATCACTGATGTAGATACTGACCTGGAAATATTTTTTGGTAAAAATTAAACCTGCATAAAAAAGACGAGTCCGTTAGGACTCGTCTTTTTGCTTATAATTCATCCAGTTCCATAATACAGCTGGCCAAAAGCAGCGCTCTTTCAGTTAATGTAGCTACCTCTATATACTCACTGTCGCTGTGAGCCCCGGCGCCGCAGGGTCCTACACCGCACAGAGTGGGTGCACCTGTCATGGCCGGCCAGGCCGCGTCAGAAGCGCCGCCAACATATTGCTGGCCCGGTTTTGCCAACCCGAGCTTTTCAGCCTGACTGGCATAGTGTTCGTACAGCCTCTGCACTCCGGGTGTAGTTTCAAATGGCATAAATTTAATCACATTGCCAGTTACCGTAGTCTTAGTATGAGGAACATAATTCGTTTCTACAATCCGCTGCACATCGGCAATAGACTTTTCTGCTTCGACAATAGTTTTAAAGCGCACATCAACCTCGCCAACGGCCTTATCAGCAACAATATTAGCCATAGTACCGCCGCTGACAACACCAACATTATATGTAGTCCCAACAGCAAAATTATTGAGAGCATGGATAGCTACTGTTTTCTGTGCCAGTTCCAAAATCGCACTGGCGCCTTTTTCAGGTTCATTCCCCGCATGTGAAGCGATCCCCTCTACTACCAGCGTTGGCCTGGTCGTTCCCTTCCGGCCCGTAACGACGCTGCCGTCAACGCGTCCAAATTCCAGATTAAAAACAGCATCCTTCCCTGCGCCCGCTTTTTTGAACTGTGCCACCGCATCAGTAAAAGGATGTGACATTTCTTCATCACCGCACAGTAAAACGGTCATATCCGTCTCCTGCCAGCCATTCTCCAGCAAGGCCCTGATTACATATAAAGCCATAACCAGCCCGCCTTTCATATCCAGTACGCCTGGGCCGTAAGCCCGTCCGTTTTCAACCTTGAATGGGCGAACCGCCGCTGTACCTTGATTGAACACCGTATCCATATGCCCTGAAAACAGTACCTGCTTTTTACCGGGCTGCGCTTTCCTAGCAAGCAGCTGTACAGGAGCACCATCAGTTTCCAGATATTCTACAGTAAATCCCAGCACTTCTAAGAACGCTCCTATTCTCTGTGCCACCGCATTTATACCGGCCAAAGCATCTGCTCCTGAATCAATATTCACCAATTCTTCCAGTAATTGCAGCATCCCCTGCTCTGATCCTCTGATCTGATCTAAAATTTTCGTTTTCATCAAAACTCTCCTCTGCATAAATACAAGTATAATTCTTATATTATTCGCTTACTATGCTTTTTTTCCTGCTTTTTGCTCATAAAAAATCATATTTTCAGAAAATTTATAAATGAATTCCAAAATAAAAAACAGTATGAGATTTAATCCCATACTGTTTTTTTATGCTTAACCGCTTATTACTGCATTTCATCCAGATGCATGATACACATCGCCAGAAGCTGCGCTCTTTCAGTCATCGACGGCACGAATAAATACTCATTATTACTATGAGCACCTACAGCCTGCGGACCCATCCCGCATAAAGTCGGCGCACCGACCATGGCCGTCCAGGCAGAATCAGCACTGCCGCCGACATATAAAGCTCCCGGGACTGGCAGCCCCAGCTTTTCAGCCTGTTTAGACAAATGATCATACAGCTTTTGTACGCCGTCAGTAGTTTCCAGCGGCATAAACTCGATCCTGTTTTCTGTTACAGTAGTTGTTGTATTGGCCACATAAGTTTTTGCCGCTATTGCTTCCACACTTTTTATTGCTTTTTCAGCTTCTTCAGCTGTTTTAAATCTGATATCGACACGTGCCTCTGCGTAATCGGCGACAATATTTGCCAGGCTCCCGCCATTAAAAACGCCTACGTTATAGGTAGTTCCGACTTCTAAATCAGTTAACGCATGTAAAGCAATAGTTTTATGGCAAAGCTCTAAAACAGCGCTGGCGCCTTTGTCAGGTTCGTTTCCGGCATGGGCAGCGATACCTTTTACAGTCAGCACCGGGCGAATAACGCCTTTACGCCCGATAACTACACTGCCGTCTGCGCGTCCTGGTTCCATATTGAAAACAGCATCTTTGCCCAGACCTTCTTTTTTAAACCATTCTACAGCATCTGTCAATGGGTGCGCCGGTTCTTCATCTCCGCAGAAGAAAAGCGTCAGGTCAGTATCATCCCAGCCATTATCCAGCAATGCCTTAACTGTATAAAGTGAAATCGCTATCCCTGCCTTCATATCCATAACACCGGGACCATAAGCCTTGCCATCTTCGATCCTGAACGGTCTGGCAGCCGCCGTCCCCTTAGGAAAAACCGTATCCATATGTCCCATCAGCATAACTTTTTTCTTGCTCGGACGCGGACGTTTAGCAAGTACATGTGTAGGCGCATTCGGTGTTTCGATATACTGCACCTCAAACCCATACGGCGTTAAAAAGTCGCCTATGATATGAGCAACCTCATCAATCCCCTCCAAAGCATCATAGCCTGAATCGATATTAACGATCTGCGCCAAAGTATCCAGCATGGCAGTTTCTGATTTTTTGATCTGTTCTAAAATTTTATTTTCCATTTTTCTGCTCCTGTTTTCAATAATATCTTTATCTTATTCGCTCTTCTTCCGCTTTTTCCTGCCAATAGCAATACTTATAAAATACAGCGCAGCGGCTGAGGTTTCCCTGTCAGTGATTTCGCACCGCCTGCCGTTACCAGATACGTATTCTCTGTACCGACCATACCGATTCCCGGTAAAGCTATCTTAGGCTCGACAGCAAAAACCATACCCGCCTCCAGCTTCCCTTTGAAACCGTTTGCCAGCGCAGGAGATTCGTCCATCACCAACCCGATACTGTGTCCTAAAAATTTGCCGCCGTTCATAAACCCGTTTTCATACTGTGGATCAAACTGTTCCATTACCTGCCGGTAGATATTTTCGATCACCATGCCCGGCTGCAGCAGCGATGCTGTCAGTTCTTCCAGAAAAACACAGTGCTCATAAGCAGCCCTGATTTTATCACTGAAAGGATCCTGATCTAAATCTCCATAATAATACACCACTGTTTTATCAGTATGATAACCATCCACACCGCAGGGTATATCCAGATATACTAAACGCCCAGCCTGCAGCTTACGAAAAGCAGAGCCGATCGACTGTACAGCGACACAAGTGCCGCCTGTGCCGCCGGGGCCGTCAAAAGCTGTTTTCACCAGACCGCTTTTGCCAAAAGAAGCCAGACCCACAACATCCTCACCTAAAGGCAAATTAAAACGCGCTACTCCGTGCGAACCTCGACGCAGCATTTCTGCATACAGGTTGACTGCCAGTTCTGCCTCGCTTACACCTTGTACAATAAACCGCGGCGCCAGTTCATCTAAAACATTGCGATGAATAGAACCTGATTTTCTCATCAATGCCAGTTCATAAGAGCTTTTTATCAGTCGCAGCTCACTTATCACACTGTCCATCCCTGCCTCAGAGGCAAAAGGCAAATATTTATACAACAGCTGCTGCCATTCCAGCGTCGCTGTTTTATTTTCCAAGTATACCTTAGCAGGCAGCGGCTGATAAAACTCAGCCAAAGTACGAAAACTTTTCATCGGACGGATATCCTGCAGCAACGATTCATTGCAGGCACGTTCATAACTGCGCCTGACCCATAAAATCTCGTCCTGCGGCCTGATTACCAGTACACCATCCTGCATTGTACCGGCAAAATAATACATATTGACTTTATGGTTGACGATGGCTATTTCCCAGCCGGGAAATTCTCTGTCCATAACGGCTCTGAATTTATTCAGGCGTGCCTGCAGCTCATCAGCAGGTACGCGCCGCAGCTGCTCTGTCATCATGATCTCATGCTCTAAAATAGTCATTGTTTCACTCCTTTAAAAAAGTATTTTCTATTATCTTACCATAAATAATGAAACAGGGCCGATATTAAATATCAGCCCTGTTCCCCCTCATTCAGCCTATATATTTTTAAATAATCCTGTAAAATCAAAAGTAGCAAAGTAATCTGCCGGAGTCTCCGCACGGCGAATCAATTCCGTACTGCCGTCCTCCTTCAGCAGCACTTCCGCACTGCGCAGTTTACCATTATAATTGTAACCCATGGCAAAACCATGTGCTCCCGCATCATGAATAAAGAGCAGATCGCCGATATTGATTTCCGGCAGCATCCTGTCGATAGCAAATTTGTCGTTATTCTCGCACAAACCGCCGGTAATATCATATTTATGATCGCAGGGCGCATCCTCCTTACCCATTACGGTAATGTGATGATAGGACCCGTACATGGCTGGACGCATCAGATTAGCAGCGCAGGCATCCAGTCCGATATACTCTTTATAGGTATGTTTAACGTGGATGGCTTTAGCAACAAGCGCCCCATAGGGAGCCAGCATATAACGGCCCATCTCTGTAAAAATTTTTACGTCTCCCATTCCTGCAGGCACCAGGATATCCTCAAAAGCCTGACGTACGCCTTCGCCGATAACCATAATATCATTGCCCTCCTGATCGGGACGATAAGGGATACCGACACCGCCGGACAGATTGATGAACTCAATATGCGCTCCTGTCTCTTCCTTCAATTCCACAGCGACCTGGAACAATATCCGTGCCAGTTCCGGATAATAATCATTAGTCACAGTATTGCTGGCCAGAAAAGCGTGCATTCCAAAATGTTTAACACCCTTGCTTAAAAGAATTTTATAAGCTTCTGTCATCTGCTCTCTGGTCATACCATATTTGGCGTCACCGGGATTATCCATAATATTGTTGGCAATGGCAAAATGCCCGCCTGGATTGTAACGGCAACTGACCGTATCCGGGATATCAGCAACTTTTTCCAGAAAGTCGATATGAGTGATATCATCCAGATTGATAGTGACATTCAATTGCCTTGCCAGCTGAAAATCTTCTGCCGGCGTTGCATTGGACGAAAACATAATTTCATCGCCTTTAAAACCAACGGCATCGGCCATCTGCAGTTCCGTATACGAAGAACAATCCGCACCGCAGCCTTCCTCATGCAATATTTTCAATATTGCCGGGTTAGGGGTAGCTTTAACGGCAAAATATTCTTTAAAGCCCTGATTCCAGGCAAACGCCTTATTCACACGACGCGCAGTTTCACGAATAGCCGCTTCATCATATAAATAAAACGGCGTTGCATACTGTGCGGCGATCTCATCTAATTTTTCTTTACTTACAAAGGGTTTTTTACTCATTCTTTATCACCTTTCTCTGCTTCAGGAAGCAATTCTATCAATTTTATTTCATTTTTCAAAGCATCCTTAAATAAATCTACCAGATTCTGTTTGCTGGAATATAAACAGGTTGAATTACTGCCATCAGCCAGATCTCCTGTCAAAACCTCCTGTGAATCGGCGATCAGACGGATCTGGCTATTGGGTTTATGCGCATAATAAATAATCGCACCCTCCAAAACAAAAGGCCTGCCGGTGATAATGACCACCTTTAATCCCCGACCTACCGCCTCAGTCAATTCACCACGTAAAGCTTCGATAGCCGAATCTGTTGCCGAAACATAAATACGGGCTTTAGCCTTAACAATCGTATTTTTGAGCTTATTGATGATTTCGGTCGCTCCCTTGATCGTAATATAACCATCAACGCTTTGTGACGTACTGGGAAGCTCACGCAGTAATTCTTCTTTCAGTTCCTGCAGTCTTCTTACCCTGTTTTCGCAAAACTCATCCAAGGGTACCGGCGTATATCTTGTAGCCTTATCCTCAAGCACATAAGCAGCGCCTTTTTCTACCAGACCTGCCAGCGCCGTATAAGTATTAGATCTGGAAATACCTGTCAGCTTTGTCGCTTCATAGCCGGTCAACCGTCCTTCTGCCAGCAGGGTCAAATACAGCGTAGCTTCCTGTCTGGTCAGATTAAAATAAGTAAGTTTTTCAATAATATCCATATTTCACCTTCATTGTTCCTACATAAGAACACTATAAGTGATTTTTCTAAGTTTGTCAAGGCTAACTTATATTTTTCATATATTTATGAAAAACAACAAAATTCGTCAGCTATCAAAATCGTAGTTATCGCTTCAATATTTTACGATAAATTGATAAATTCAGCAGAAAATTATTTTTATAATTAAAATTTATTATCTTGTATTTTAAATTCAAATATTATAAGATTATATAAATAGTATTTATAATTCAAATTATTCTAATTTTTTAAATCTTTTTCGGAGTTGATTCCCCCATGAAAAATTTAGGCAAAATAAGCGTTATCGTTTTATTTTTGTTATCGATATTCGTAGGCAGCTTTACTGTTTATTCAATCAGCAAAGTACAATCCTACGGAACACTCATCAATTACCTGGGCATCGTCCGAGGCGCAACCCAGCGGCTCGTCAAGCTTGAGCTGCAGCAGCAGCCTCACGATGAGCTTATAGCTTATATCGACGATATCATTTATGACCTTAAAAACACCGACGGTAAATACGGTTTGGAAAAAATTCCCAATGTTGATTATCAGCAGCAGTTTTCCGCCCTCAATACACTATGGCATCGGGTAAAAAGCAATATTTACGCCGTGCGCCAAAACCCTGCCAATTCACCACTGCTGCTGCAGTCCAGCGAAGTACATTTTGAGATCGCCAATAATACTGTTTTCGCTGCTGATAACTATACTACTTCCAAAAGTCACCAGCTGACACTTCTTTCTGCTTTAATGCTGGCAGGCATCATTATCATGTGGATCGCCTTATTTATGGTGTACCTGCGTAAATTATATTCACTGGAAAGCAGCAACAAAACACTTTATGATATAACGACAAAAGACCCGCTTACCGGTGCTTATAATTTTGAAACATTTAAGAAAAAAGCTCAGAAACTACTCACACAAACGACTAAAAAATATTCGCTGAGCTATGTTGATTTTGCTGATTTTAAATATATCAACGATGTTTTCGGGTATAAATACGGCGATGAGATCCTTATCAATTATGCTGCTATCATTCGTAACGAACTGCGTACAGGAGAAGTGCTGGGTCGTGTTTCCGCCGATAATTTCGTTATTCTGCGTTACTATAATGAGAAAAATGACATTATGGTCCGGCAGCAGCAGGTCGATATCAAAATAACAGAATTCATGCATGATATGTACGGTGGTCAGGCAGTTTCTGTCCAATGCGGTATCTGCTATCTGGAGGACCTGGCAGAGGATCTGCAGATAGAAGGTATTTTAGACCGTGCAAATTATGCGCGTAAAACTGTAAAAACAGGACTTAACAGAAAATATGCTGTTTATGATGAAAGTATCCGTAAACAGCTGCGTTATGAAAAATCCATCGAAAACCGCATGCTGAAATCACTGGAAAATGAAGAATTCCTCGTTTACTTTCAGCCCAAGGTCGACTTGCAGACAGGTCTGGCAACACAGGCCGAAGCGCTGGTACGCTGGCAGACAGATGAAGGACTGATCATTCCGCCTGATAAATTCATTCCCATCTTTGAAAAGAAATATCTTATCTCATCACTTGACCAGTATGTATTTAAAAAGGTATGCGCTTTTATCAGACGGCGCCTCGATGCTGGCCTTCCTGTAAATACAATCTCCGTCAATGTTTCCCGACTGCAATTTTACAATTCAGATTTTGTAAAAACATATGAAGATATCAAAAACAAATTCCGTATCCCTGATCACCTTTTAGAAATAGAAATTACAGAATCAATCGCCTTTGATAATGTGACCTTTCTCGAAAAAACAGTCAGTGAACTGAAAAGTAAAGGTTTTTTGATTTCTATTGATGATTTCGGTACCGGGTTCTCTTCTTTAAGCCTTTTGAAAAATATTCCTATTGATGTGCTCAAAATCGATCAAAGCTTTTTCAGAGAAAGTATCCACAAAGAAAAAGACAACATCGTTATTAAAGGTATTATCGATCTCGTCAATAAATTAAGCATCCGAACTGTCGCCGAAGGTATTGAAACTGCCGAACAGGTAGCCTTCCTTAAATCTGTCAACTGCAATATGATCCAGGGGTATTTTTTCTACAGACCGCTGCCTGAGGATAAATTTGAGGCAATATTGAACAAAGAATACGCAGTCAAAGAAACAGCTCCTGCAGCTGACTCAAAAGTTTTAGCTGCGGAAAACTGGACTCTGCAAAATAATTAACTATCTGTTTTCTTATACAAAAATAGCCTGTGCATTTAAA
>OGDS01001031.1_pt1 | contig 24377 bp, 26 predicted proteins | sample 1570351 | NCBI WGS metagenome assembly OGDS01 (sample SAMEA2581974, study PRJEB24529) | metagenome | biome: Human gut stool | place: China | collected 2011
AATCCCATTTTGAGTTTTTTTGACAAAAAGCAAAATTTTATGAGTCCTGCACAAAACGCCTGTTTGTAAAAAGACACACCCACATCCACTCAAAACGCCTGTTTTTTATGTGGATAATGTGGATAACTTGGTGTATAAGTTCATTTTACTAGATTTTGAGCTTTTTACCATGTGGATATTTTGTGAACGTATAAAAAAATGACTGTTATGTCACATTTACAATTATTTACAAATTTGTGCATTCTGCTAATATCTGTAACCTGGTTTCTTTGGCTTTGTCTTGTACGTAAAAGGATGGGGTCTTTCGACCCCATCCTTTATTCTATCCTGCATTAGAAAATTCTTCTTACTGCAAGAATACTTCTGTAATTTGCGTTGGAAATGATAATTCCTGTCTTGCTTGTACTTGCATGTACGATCTGTCCATTGCCAATGTAGAGAGCTACATGACCTGAGTAACATACAATATCACCAGGCTGTGCATTTGCCAGACCACCTACGTCATATCCCCTGCTTCTCAATGCGGAAGAGGAATGTGGAAGGCTGACACCAAAGTTCGCATATACGCTCATAACAAATCCAGAGCAGTCTGTTCCGTTTGTTAAGCTTGTGCCGCCATATACATAAGGATTACCAACAAACTGTGTTGCATAATCAATAACTGACTTGCCCATCTCACTGCCGGCTGAGCTTGCCGCTGTAGCCTGTGCAGCTTCGATCACTGCTTCTGTCTGAGCCTGCTTCTGTACAGTCTGTTCTGCCGCCTGAGCCGCTCTTGTCGCTTCTGTTGCAGCAGCTGCTGCTCTTGCTTCCTCACGCTCCTTAGCTTCTTCTGCCAGTCGTGCTTCTTCTTCTGCCTTGGACTCTGCATGCACGAAATCAGTTCTCAGATTTACATATTCTCTGGATACGTAGCCATCGCCTTCTTCAATTGCTACTTTAACCCAGCCATCAAGTTCTTCTACAACAACCAGTTCTTCTTCAATAGGAACAAGTCCCAATACTGCTGATTCTGTACTTGCTTCCTGTCTAACCTTCAGAGTCGTTGTATTAACAACTGCATAAGTAGTTCCTACCTGCTTAGCCAAAGCCTGTGCTTCATCACCAGTTACACAGTACTCAGCCTTTACATATCCGGTACAGTTACCTGATGTAATCTTATACCAGCCATTTACTTCTTCTTCGAATTCACCAACAGACTTATCATATAATTTACCTACGATCTCGCCGTCTTCACTAGGAATACTTCTTACATTCACATAGTTATTAACCTGTGCAATAACCAGACCTCTGAAATCCTGTTCTTCCTCTGTGGCAACTTCTGTTGTTTCCTCTTCGGTTGCTTCTTCTGTCGTCTCTTCCTCTGTAGCAGCTTCTGTTGTTTCCTCTTCTACAGTCTCTGTCTGCCTTTCTTCAGAAGATTCTTCACTGGATTCCTCTGTTGTATCTTCTGTATCTTCGTAAGTATCTGTTGCAGAGAATCCTGCACTCAGACTGTCTGTAATGCTCTTCGTCTCGTCATTATCTGTATTATCACCAGAAACAGAATCAACCAGTGCCTGTACTACGTCAGAATCAACAGTTGTCTCCTCTTGCATAGGTGTCTCTGCCATGGCTACCTTCTCAGATGCAATGATAATATTAGGCTGAATACCGGAAGCGCTTTCCAGATACGCAATGTTCTGAATAACTTCCTGTGTAAGTTCCTGTATTGTTGTTCCTTCCTCAAGAACGACTGCAATACCTGCTGCCGGCAATGTGGAAGACTGATTAATCTTTGCCTGTAAAGAAGTATAATATCCGGAAAGAGCGAACGTACCTGCCAAAGCGCACGCCGCAATTCTTATACCGTGTTTATTCATTCATTTCTTCCTCCAAAGTATATTGAATACCCTCATAAAATTTGTACAATCTTTGTTACGATTTGTTACAAATTTGTTACGTCCAAGAAATAAAGTAACATATCCTGTAACAAATGTCAAGTTTTAAGATGTACCATTTTTTACCATGCAGGGAGAAATTATGTCAACTGTTTTGTATATTTTGACGAATATTATACTTTATTAAGATAATTTTGTGCCGAAGTGACGGCATTTGCCCCGTCTGCAACCGCAGTTATGATCTGTCTCAGGGCTTTTTTCCTAATATCGCCTGCTGCATATATACCATCAACAGTAGTCTTGCAGGATTCATCCGCCAGCACATATCCCTGTTCATCCATTTCCACCAGTCCCTGATATAATTCTGTGTTAGGATGGATTCCTACTGCTATAAATACACCGTTTACTTCAAGTTCAGACTGAGAATCATCCTGATTATGGTATACCAGAATTTTTTCTACCATATCCTCGCCCTGGATTTCTTTTACCTCACAATTCCACAGAATTTCAACGTTTTCCATAGACATGAGCTTCTTCTGGAGACTGTCTGCTGCACGAAGTGAATCCCTTCTATGAATCAGATACACCTTACTGCATAATCCTGCGAGGAAGATAGCATCTTCCACGGCTACATCACCGCCGCCTACAACTGCCACTGTCCTTTTCCTGAAAAAGGCACCATCGCATGTTGCACAATAAGATACTCCCATTCCCGCCAACTGCATCTCGCCCTTTACGCCAAGCATGGCATGAGTTGCACCGGTTGCCAAAAGAAGTGTCTTCGCCTCATAGTCACCTTCTTCTGTATGAACAATTTTGCAATCTTTCTTATCTTCAATAGATGTTACATTTGCAGTCACAAAATTCACGCCAAGACTGTCTGCGTGTTCTCTGAATTTCTGACTGATCTCACCACCGCTGATCTGAGGTAATCCCAGATAATTGTCTACTTCATAGGTTGTAAGTACCTGTCCGCCACTGATCGGGCTTCTGTCAAGAACTGCCAGTGATAATCCTGCTCTTACTCCATAGATTGCAGCACCCATTCCTGCCGGTCCTGAACCAATAATCAACATATCATACATATTAAATCCACCCTCCATCCAAAGTAATAATCTGTCCTGTCAAATATTCATTTCCTGTACACAGCTGCACTACAAGCTGCGCTACTTCCTGTGTCTTGCCCATTCTGTCTGCGGGAATCTCCGCAATCAGTTCCTGTCTTTCTTCTTCACTGAAGCACTTGTTCATATCTGTATCAATTACGCCGCAGGCGATTGCATTGACCTGTATATTGCTTGGTCCCAATTCTTTCGCAAGAGCCTTGGTAAAAGAGTTCACACCGCCCTTAGAAGCTGAATATGCCACTTCCATGGAAGCTCCTACATTCCCCCAGACTGAGGAAATATTGATTATTTTTCCCTTCTTACGATGAATCATACCAGGCAGTGCATTTCTGCTGGTAAGGAAACAACTATCCAGATTCGTGCGCAGCACCTGCTGCCATTCTTCATAGGTCATGTCTGTCAAAAGTCCTATATAGGATATTCCCGCATTGTTTACCAGAACGTCCAGATATGGAATCTCCCGAAACATATCCTGCATTGCCTTTTCCTCATAAACAGGAAAAGCGTAGCACTTGCAGGACACCTGACAGGTATTCTCCAAATGACACGCCAGTTCTTCCAAAAGTTCCATATTATGATGGCAAGTCAAATACAGGTCGTAGCCTTCCTGTGCCAACGCAGTCGCAATGGCGGCACCTATCCCTCTGGATGCACCAGTCACCAATGCCTTTTTTCTCTTCATAAAGCTGCATACTCCTTTCAATCAGTACATTTTGCTAAGGTACATACACTGATCATCATTCTAAATGCCAAGCATCCTTCTTGCATTCATACTCCATAGTATAACATGCTTCTGTTTGCCTTGTATATGTAATTTCAGAAGGTGAAGCGATTGCAATCAGGATCAACCAGTTCCTGTTCGGCAAAAAGGCGGTTGACCACACTCTCATACACTGCCAATTTCTCGGCTTTCTGAATCTTTTTCCTATATTTGTCAGGCTCTGTAAACAGCTGACTCATATAGAACCACAGCTCTTTCATGCGATACATTGCATTCTTCTCACCGGAGAGTACTCTGCTGTATTCTTCCAGTATCTCATCATGAAAAGCCCTAAGGGTGTCCTTGTTTATGTTCGCACCATTTCTTATCGTCAATACAAGTCCCGGATCTGCAATCAAGCCTCTTCCCAGCATGCATGCCTGCAATCCCGGTAACTGTTCCGATACTCTCTTCACATCCCCCACGCAGAAGAGATCTCCGTTATAACTGACCGGACATTGTAATTTATCCAATGCTGCCTTCACTGGCTCCAGTCTCGGTGTGTTTTTATAAAAGTCCTGTCTGACTCTTGGATGAATGATCAGTTCTGCTATTTGGTAGTGACTGTATACTTCCAGAATATCTTCCCATTCCCAATCCTGCTCCATACCTATTCTTGTCTTGATAGATACCTGGATTGGACATTTTTCAAAAATCTCTGCCAGCATTTCATCAAGCTGTTTCGGGTTCTCTAATATTCCTGCTCCCTTATGTTTGGTTGTTACCGTTGCAGATGGACAGCCACAGTTCAGATTCACCTCTGTATATCCCATCTGCGCCAGTTCCTTTGCCATTTTTACAAATTCCTGAGCAGAAGATGTCAGTATCTGGGGAATCACCTGCATTCCTTCATTATGTTCTGGCAGAATCTCCTGTAATTCCTTGTGACTCATCACCTTATCCTTATGGGTAGAAATAAAAGGCGTATAATAACGGTCAATTCCTCCAAAATAATGGAAGTGCGCTCTTCTATATATATAAGTAGTGATCCCCTCCATGGGAGCCATTTCGTAGTACATACTTCTCCTCCATTGGTGTCTTTATAAAACAAAATTCCCGGAAAATCTTGATTTTCCGGGAATTGATATGGATTAAACCATTTATTATCTCTTTGATAACTCCGAAGCCTTAAAATAGGCGTTTTCCAGTACGTTTGTTACTTGTATGTGCTTTTCCCAGGCTGTCGTATGCTTCCTGGTCTTGTTTCTGTACGTAGTTCCTAAACACTTCTTCCGCGCATTGCTGCGTTGCTACGTCCGCGTCTGCTCCGTACTTTATGCACTCTTCCCCATTGCAATTATAACAGGTTCGGCAATCAATTTCTATATATGGTTTCATACTTCGCCTTTCTTTTCTTTATACCCTTTTACTACCCCTATGGCTTCCGCGATCTTCCCAGGCTCCTGTATTTCATTACAGGCCTTTTGTTGTGCCTTCTTTCCTATGTGTTCGCTGTATGCCGGGCAGTTTTCGCAGCCTACTGGTATCTGCTCGCTGCATATTGCCAGGGCTGCCAGGCGTTCCGCTGCTTCTTTGTACTCCATGCGCTACCCCTGCTTAATAACCAGCTTCCAGCCTACCCGGATAAAATTATTGCTTATCTTTGGGTATCTGGTCTTATTATCGCTTACGATCTTTTCCACCTTTGTGCCGTACTGTGCTGCAATTTTCCCCAGTGTATCCCCGGACTTAACGACGTATTCTACGTCCGCTACCATTCTGTACAGTACTTCGCCTTTATCGTTAAATACTGCATATCCGGCCGGACAATTATTTACCGCATTATCATACACCGTGTAAGCACCTAACTGGCTGCCTACGTCTTCCCAGGACTTCCGCACGCGGTACCATTTATTTGCCGCTGGATCCGTTTTCTTGTTGGAATATACGACACTTCCGCCTTCTCCGTATACCGTGTAGCCTTCCGGGCAGTTCTTTACTGCATTGTCCTTCTCTCTGTAGGCACCTAACTGGCTGCTTGCGTCTTCCCAGGACTTCCGCACGCGGTACCAGGTTATTGCCTGCGCTGGCTTCTCTTCCTGGTTCTTCGTCTTTCCGTAGTACTTCGCCAGTGCCGCCGCTTCTGCTTCTGCCATTGCCTGTAAATTGTTATCTTTCAGTAACCAGGCCGCTGCCTTCGCGTTCGTGTGAAAAGAATGTTCTAGGATAATTCCCGGAACCTTAACCAGCTTCGCACCATGCAGTACACCGTAGTATTCGTCGTCTTTAATACCGTTTCCGTCCCGGTCGTTTGCGCTCTGCTTTGAATAGGTACGCGCCGCCTGCCTGGTTCCCATTGTTTCCGCTACCGCCTGCGCCATGATCTCGCCTACTGCTCTGCTTACTTCGTCAATGGTTGTCTTATCATCATTAACCATAGTAATGGCTACCGGATAGTCTACTGAATTGTTCGCGCCCGTTCCTGTTGCATTGCTGTGGATACTTATAAACAGGTCATAGCCTGCTGCTGCTTTTCCTCTTGCCTGTAGTGCCATATCTTTGGCCTGCTGCGTCCTGGTTCTTCCTACCGTAAACCCGTAGGCTTCCAGTTCCTTTTTAAGCATATTTACAAACTTAAAAGAAAAATCGCTTTCATAGTATGCAGGTACTACCGGGCTGCGGTTATACTTTCCATAATGTCCGGCGTCCAGCATAATTTTTACTTCTTTCATGGTTCTGCCCTCGCTTTCTACGCTGTCGTACTGCGTAAGATTGTATTTATTGATTCTTTCTATTAACTTCTCTTCGTACGTAAGCGACGTGGCGTACCCGCCGCTTGCTACTATGTGTGCTGCCTTTGCTGCGTCCTTCTCTCCCACTATTCCGGGATAACGTAAGCCGCCGTCTGCGTTCCTAGCTCCGGCCAGATATGCGCTATGATCTGCTACGGCTTCCTGTAAGCTGCTGTACTTTCTGAACGGTGCCACCACTGTATAATAGGTTCCGTCTTTTCTCTGCTCTGCTGTTTCTTTCTCGTATACGTCCCCGTTCCAGGTACTACCCGGCCAGTTGTTCCCGCTTAATTCCGCCTTCATTCCGTGCGGATTATTCGCCTTTAATGTAAGTTCAGAAGTAAGCCAGCCGCTTTCCGTGATCTCCTGCGCCAGTGTTAAGGACGCCAGTATACCGCTTTTTCTCATGTCTTCCTGTGCCAGCGGTACCATTGTGTCTAAAAACTTCTTTATTTTTTCGCTTGCCATGTTCTGCCTTCTTTCCACGTAAAAAAGCCCCACGGTTTCCCGTAGGGCTTTTTACTCTCTATTCTGTTCTTACTTCCGTTACGGCTGCCGCTATAGTTTCTGCCTGCTCTTTTGTAATGCTGCCTACTACCTTGCTTTCCTCGTTATATACCTTTACAGTTCCGTCCTGGTTGTCTTCTAAGGCTCCTTCCGGTACGTCGTCCGTTGCTGTGGCAATAATTTTCTGTTCTTCCGCCCTGTCCTGCTCTTCTGTGTCCGGTAATTCCTCTGTATATTTCCCCAGGAACTTGCGTACAGCTTCCCATAATTTTTTAACTGGAAGTCCGCATAACGCCATATTTTTAAGGATAGATACTATCTCATAGCACAAATACAGCAGTCCGAAGAACTCCGCCAGGCCAATGGTGGCGACTGCCGGGAAGTATGCCCGCGCTTCTTCCGGGATAAAGCCGATAAGGTTAATATGTACCAGGCTGTCGATAACTGCCAGAAATACCAAGGATACCAGCATAGATATTTTTCTAATCGCTCCGTCGATACCCACGCAGCTATTAAATTTATGCTGCTTAAGTGCGCGTCCGGCTCCGAAAATGGTATCCATAATAACGGCGATCACTACCAGTTGAATAATTGTATTGTGTGCCAGGTTGTTAAGTAATGTATTAAGTGCTTCCATGTGTTTTATCTCCCTTCTGTTATTCCGCGTCTTCCGCAACTAAAGGCTCGCCGTTTTCGTCGTAGCCCTGTTCTTTGAGTGCTTCTTTTACTTTTGTCTTGTACCCTGTCGGTACCTGGTCGTAAATAATGTCGTGGCTGATAATCAGCAACACGCAGGTAGGTACCATTTTACTTTTAGGTACCGTGTTAATGCTTCTTCCTTTTCTTACCAGTTCTGCGTATACATATTCCATATCTTATACCGTTCCTTCCTGGGCTTCGTACAGTGCCGCCAGCCCTTCCAATACTGCCAGGTTTGTGCTTTCCTGGCTTGCCATTTGTTCCGCTACGCTTTCGTAAACGTCTGCTAACGCCGCCTGCAATATGCTGTTCTGCTCCTGTAGTGCCTGTATTGCTGGCGTTTCGATCTGCGCTACCAGGTCTTCATACTCTGCATATTCCGCCAGCGTTAAGGCCGCTTCTTCGTACTGCCACGCGTATGCGCTGCTTCCGTCCGGCTGGGTTATCAATACCCTTTTAACATTCTTGCGAATGTATACCGTTGTCGGGCTGCTTGTCGTGTCCGTCGTTGCCGGCTTCCATTCCTGGTTTCCTATAACCTCTTTCCATGCAAGTTTTAACATTCTTCGTCGCTCCCTTCTTCGTATTCTTGCTTACTATCTGCTTCATTTGCTTTACGTTTACCTGTGGTTTTATCCTCTCTTCGTACATTCTGTACGTGCTGCTGTTCTTAATCCAGCCTATATACGATAGCATGGCCGTAGCGTCGTAATAGGTCGGCCGTGGCTTCTTGCCTATACGTTTTGCCTTCCTGCATATCCGCAGCATAAGGCTTTTACGTAGTGTGGTTCTGTCTCGCCAAAATCTAAAGCCCATAAAGTCCAATGCCTTGCCCTTGTGTGTTCCGTCCTTTGTGATGTAGTCCAGGCGGAATACCTGGTAATTCTCTTTCATTTGCAGCTTTAAATTATTTTCCAGGTATGCAGCTATCGCCGCACGTGCCCGGTGCAATTCCTTCTTATTCCGGCCGAATATTACCATATCGTCCAGGTATCGTACGTAATACTTAACGTGTAGCTGCTCTTTTATGTAATGGTCTAACCCTTCCAGAAAGAAATTTGCGAACCATTGCGACGTATAATACCCCAGCGGTATGCCCGTTTCGCAGCTATCTATTATTTCGTCCAGCAGCCATAACATACGCTTGTCTGTAATCTTTCGCCGTAGCAGCCGTTTTAATACCTCATGGTCTACGCTGTCGAAGTAATGGCGTATATCCATTTGACAGCAGTATTTTGTATTCTTGCGGTCTGTTGCTATCCAGCGTTCTATATAGCGCTTCCCGTAGTGTATTCCCCTATCCGGTACGCTTCCGCAGCAAAATTCATACATACCATGCGTAAACACTTCGTAGCAGGCCTTAACTACTATGTGGTGTATGATCTGGTCGAAAAATCTAATCTTTCGTATTTCCCTTTTCTTTGGCCTGGTTCCTTCTTGTATGATCGTCGCCCGTGGTATATGTGCTTTGTAGGTCATTGTAAGCAGCATATTATAGATAATATCTACGTAGTGGTCTATTTTCTCTAATACCCGGCGTACGTCCACGCGCTTTCTTTTGCCCTTCGCAGCTTCTAAAATCATTGCTTTTATAAAGCTGTGGTCTAAGCATTTATCATACAGGTTACTGTATGTTTTCATCTTTCTTATCACCTAAAAGACTTTCCCAGGTTGCTGGTACTAATCCCTTCCTTTATCGGTCTTATTTCTGCCATGTGGCACTGAAAATACGGGGCATTATCTGTAAAAGAATAAATAAGAATGGCAGGCGCCAATGTTCGTGTTCGTCTTCGACGCGGCATTGTTCAGATTCAGCGAGCACGCTCCGCAGATCGCCGCATTGTTCCAGTTGCCACCGACAAGCGCCAAGGCGCCCCGTAAGTCCGTATAATTTAAGCCAGGCGTTTTACCTACCTGGCTTTTCCATTTTCTCTATTGTTCTTGTGATCTATACGGGGCTGGCCGCCCCGTATCCCTGCTGGCGGCTACGCCGCAGGCTGGTCGCAAGAAAGGCAGGCGCCAAGGTGCGCGTACGTAAACGACGCGGCATAGTACAGAATCAGCGCGCACGCTCCGCAGAGCGCCGCATAGCCCCAGTGGCCACCGACAAGCGCATAATCTGCCTGGCTGTTATTAAACCATAAGCCGTCTGCCGCGTACGTGGTCGCGCTACCGGAAGCCGTGTACCCTATCCGCCCGGCGTCTGTCATTTTTGTAAGGTTGATATATCCGCCGGACGTCCCCGCAGGTGTAAGCCCCGTGTTCGTGTATCCGCTTCCTGTAGTGTTGTAAGGCGGTACCGCTTTTGTATAAATCTTACCGGACAGGTTCATAAGCCCGGCTATACGGTTCCATGTATTCCCCCACCAGTTTTCTATATGGAATACCTTTACCGCGTTTACTTTGCTTTGTGCTTCCGAATATCCGAAAAACTGCCCTTTTGCTACCAGGCTGCCCGTACTCATTGCCGAATCAGTACCGCCGCGTCCGTATCCAAATACCGCCTGTGAATTATCGTTACGGCTTATAAGTCTTAACAGATCGCCCACCATAGCCCAATCACTTAACGATTCTGTATACCATGCGTTACCGTTCGCCGTCGCGTAGGATATTTCCGTAGCTGCCGTCTGTGATACTCCTACCGTCTTGCCGGACAGCGAACGCATTTTACTGGAAATATAAGAACCTTCAAACATTGCCAGGTACTTAACGTCCATTATGCTGCCGTCTTTTCTTGTGTGTGCGTATGCGTGGTAGCTGTCGTCCAGTTGGATATTACAGATATTGCAATATTCGTACTGGCTGTCTTCCCAGCGCTTAAACCACATAAGTGGGAAGGAAGCCATAGCGTTACCGTTATAATTCTGGTTTGCTACGTCACTGGCTCCGCCGTCCTTTTTCTTCGTGTAATCGTTCGCGTCTAACTCATAATCTACGGTTCCGTCACTCTTTACCATGTACGGCTTGTTGCCTTCGATAAACCAGGCGTTAGCCCAGGAACCATAATTAAAGGCGCCTGTGCTAAAATTCATTGCCGCGGGCGTCATTCCTTCGGCCATTTCCGTATATGTAATACGTGTTGCCGGGTTGCTGTCCGCCTTATTGATCTTGTAGCCGTACAGTATGTACGCCTTCGGCGTAACTGCCTTCCTGTTCGCTTTGTTGTAATTGTATAATCCCTGGTCGCTGTACGGGAAGAACGCTACGTAGTATTCCTGGTCGTTCTTAAGCCCCGTAACCTCAATAGCCTGCTTGCTGTACTTTCCCGGTTCCGTGTTGTCTACTACTAAATCTCCGTCTTTTTCATCTACCGGGGCGCTTCCTGCTTTAATTCTTACCATGCAGCCCTTAACCGTACAAATTAACTGGCTGTCTATTACGGTGTCGTCCGGCTCTGTAAAAGTAATCTTTACTTTTTTGTCGCCAGGCGCTACCGCTATCGCCTTCATATTTGCAGGCGGAACGCCACCAGCGTGGAAATTCTTAACAGTTTCCTTTGTTTGTTCTACTGCTTCTTTGATTTCCTGGCTTGTCTGTTCTTTTGCGATCTCGTAATATTCGCCTACTTCCATGTTCTTATACCACCCTTCTTACGCATAATGCGCCGTTCTTAATCGCCAGGCTAAATCCTTGCGGGTTCTCTTCTCCTGCTGCTACCTGGTCTTCGTCAAGTAAAACCTTTTCCGCTTTCCCGTTTTTCAGTTTTGTGGCTGCTGCTTCCAGCTTAATAACTCTGTTTGTTAAGTTGGTCGCTACGTCGCCCTCCAACATTCCCTGGACTTCCTCGAACCATGTAGTAAATTCCTGCTGCCATGCTTCCGTATGTGTGTTATACCACGACGTAAAAGCCTGCTGCTGTTCTGTATACCACTGCGTAAAAGCCTGCTGCTGTTCTTCTGTCCATGCTTCTATATCTACCTGGGTTGTCTGCTTAAATTCCTGCAAATATGCGTAAAATTCGTCGAATATTTCTTGTGTGTCCGCCTGCTCTACCAGTCCGGTTACGATTCCGCACAAAGAAGTATTTAAGCGCTGGTCTGTGATCTTACCCGCTGTGATCGCCACCACTCCGGCCGATACGTATACGTCTGCTAAAGCAAGGTCGTAGGCGTCTGCGTCCCTGGTTAATTCCGGTGCCGCCGGGCTTGCGCTGTACTCTCCCTTTTTAACCGCTATATTGATCTGCCGGGCTGCATAATCACAACGCAGTACAATACGGTCTATGCGGTTTAATGCTCCGTCTGCCGTATCCAGCGTTATTGTTGTGTCTGCTTTCAACATATACATACGCCCGGCAATAAAGCCCGCGCCTTTTGTCACCTTAAGGCTCATTCCTTCGCTTGCTGTTACTTTCAGTTTATCGGCACTGCTATAAAATACGCCGTTGCCGATAAACAGGGCAAAATACGCCGCCCAGTCTTCTGCACTATACTTCCGGTCGTGGTTCACTGATCGGAACGGAAAATATTTTTCTGCTGCCACGTTTCTACCTCACTTTCCTTATCTGTTGTAGAAGTGTTGGTAGGCTTTCGCCTAAAGTCGCTTCTATCTCTTTTATGCCGTTCTGATATGTAAGGCTTACGGCTGTTATCCGAACGTCTATACATATCCCCCAGCTTTTTTCTATGCAGGTTACGCGATCGCCTAAACTAAAGTCCCTGCCGTATACCAGGTTGCTTGTTACGTTAATCTTTGCTTCAAATGCTACCGTTTCTCCGTAGTCCTCTAATCCGGTTTCCCCTGCTGCCTTAAGCATTTTTAAGTACTCTTCCGGTGCTATGGTTACTTCTACTTCGTTTTCCGTGTACGTCCTGCTTATGTTCGACATATCTACGTACACTTCGTTCCGTTCCAGCCCTTCGCCGCCCTGGTCTACTTCTACCAGCGGTATATTGCCGTTTTCGTCTGCCGCTCCGGTCACGTACATAACATTCTTTTTGTTTTCGTCGCTTTCCTTGTACTCCTGGCCGTTTACATTGTCAAAGTCACGCGAAAACGTGGAAGGCGTGTTACCTTCGGTATTGCCGCTGGTTAAGTCCTTCCCTTTGTACAGCAAAAAGCCGAAAAGCTGGCTTTCTTCATTTACTAAAATGTCATATCCCAGTTTTCCGGCCAGTGCCCTGTTGTATACCTCTTTCCCGGCGTCTACGTTGTCTTCGTTCGCATAATCTGTACTTCTGCCGCCTAAATCTTCCTGGCGCAATATAACAAATTGCTGGAATCTCCGGCGCTCCGCTGCTTCCTCTCCTGCGTTTTCTCTTACGATTCTGTTTATTTTCTCCTGCTCTGTGCCGCTCATTACGATTTTTTTAAGGACAATACGTTTACTAAGCCACTTCTTAAGGAAATGCCCTTGTACTTCCACCTGCTCCGCCCCGTTTACGTCCTTCGTAATGTGCCTGTACTTGATCTGTGCCGCCCGGCGCCAGGTTCCCATACTGTCTGTATAATCTGCTTCACCGTCGTGTAATATAACAATATTCCCCTTAATAAGCAGTTTCTTGTTATTCTCCGTCATGGGCGCCAGTAACTTAACGTCCCCGGTTGTTCCTTCGTTCCAGTACGTCGGCGTCCATATCAGGCTTGTGATTTCATCAATAACGCCCAGGGGCGTTAATTCTCTGTCGTATACTCTTACTTCTACGTTCATAGATTATCATACCCCCAGGTACTTGTTATTGTGGTATATGGTAGCTTCCAGCGCAGATACGCCGCTGTCTGCGTCGTATCTAAATACGTTGTCCCCTATTTCAAGCTGCATAAATGTGCTATTTACATCAATGTACCGGAAATAGTTTACTTCCTTGCCGTCCCTGGTAAGTGTTGCGCCTTTGCTGCCGTAGTCCGTGTTAATCGTGATCGTGTCGCCTGCTGCCATTGTGGTATTTATCAGCTTAATATATTCCTGGGTATTCACGTTTAAAAGAACCGGATTAACTACCGTTCCGATTGCTCTAAATTCTATGCGCATACCGCTTTTTACGTCGCCTTCATTGTACACGTTCACAATTACCGACGGTTCACGGTATCCCAGTTCTATGCCTTCGTCCGTTATCTCGCAATCAAATTCCCAGGACGACACCCACGCGGCAATATCTTTCTTTGCTTCTGCTTCTTCTTTCCAGAACGGATTACAGCACGTTATAGGAATGGTAAAGCCCATAAACACGTTGCCGCGCTTAAATGTTGGTCTCCCGTCTACCCTACAATCTATAACCCGGACATAATCTTTATAGGTGTATACCAGCTTCGCGGCCAGTTCCGCGTTTAATATTTTTTCTGCCTTCCGGCGTAACTCTAAAACGCGGTCTTTGTCCGTGCTGTTGATATTTCCCACTATGCTTATGTCCCTGGCTTCGTACCTTTGCCCTATATATGTGTCTCCATGCTGCCCCATGCTGTTTGTTGTGTATAGCGTATTTTCGATTCCAGCAAGCCCGGTTACGTCCTTTAAGACGTTGCAATGAAAAACGCTATCTACTCCAAATTCCAGGGTTTCGCCCCTGGAATTGATGTACGTTAATTTTTCGTATTCCATTATGCTACTACCTCTCTTGCTATTTCCTCGAAGCGCTTCGCTGCTTCTTTCTGCTGTGCCTTGTAGCTTGTGTCCTGGGCGTAGATGTTCTGTACTACCGTTACGCCGCCGCTGGAAGGCTTCGGCTTCTTCGGGTTGTAGTCTTCTGCGTCTGCGTCCGTGTCTACGTTTACCTTGCTTCTTACGTCAAATTCGCGCGGTATGCTGTTGTTAATGTCGTCGCTTACCTTCTTCATTTCCTGGGTAAAGCCTACGCCGATACCTTGCGCCAGGTATACGCCGACTTGATCGCGCATAACCGTAGACGGTGACTTGATACCAAAAAAGGACTTTAAGCCGTCTAATACTGCGTCCCCGAAGCCCTTAATTTTATCTAATATCCAGTCTTTCGCATTGTTAATACCGTTCCATATTCCCTGTACGATATTAGTACCTATGCTTACCATTTTCCCCGGCAAGTCCTTAAAGCCGTTTACTATGCTTGTACATACGGAAGCTATGGCGCTTGCTGCCTTCTGCTGCATTTTGGTTCCCCATTCTGCTATTTTTGACACGCAGCCAATAATAGCGTTCCATATCTTCGTAGGCAGTTCCTTAACTACGTTAATTATTTTCGTAATCATGGTTGCCATGGTTTCCCTTGCTTTATTCTGCATATTAGTTCCCCATTCTGCCATTTTCGTTACTGCTCCTACGATTGCGTCCCATATTTTAGCCGGAAGGTCTTTTAATACGTCCCATACTTTCTGTATCAGTTCCAACATAACGGCGGCTACCTGTGGTATTGCCGTGGCCAGTCCTTCTACGATTGCTATAACGATCTGCGGTAAGTTCTCAATCAGTACCGGTAGGGCTTCCACTAATCCGGTTGCCAGTGCTACTATGATTTCTCCCGCGCACTCGATAACCTGCGGCAGCGCTTCAATCAGTCCGTTAATGATCGCTATTATGATTTCCGGCAGGCGTTCGGCCAGTTTTGGCAGCGATTCACTTAAGCCCTGTGCCAGTCCTACTATGATCTGCGCCGCTGCTGTTAATAGCTGCGGTATATTCGCTACGATCGTGTCTACTATGTATAACATAAGGTCTACGATCTGCGGTACCAGTTCCGGCAATGCCGTGGCTATTCCATTCGCCAGCCCTAAAACGATTTCTACCGCTGCGTCTGCCAGTTGCGGCAAAAGCTGTAATATAATTTCGCAGATATTTGTAATAATATCTGTTACGGCTGGTATCAGATCGGGCAGCGCGCCTATAATTCCTTCTGCCAGGCTCTTAATGATCGAAGGCGCAGCCTGTAAGATCGCGTCCGCCATAGTCGTTACTATATCCAGTATTCCGGGTATTGCTTCGCTTATAGCGCTTACCATACTGTTAATACCTGCGTTCATTTCCTCGCCTGCGTTCTCGTTTCCTGCCAGTAAATCGGATAAGCCAACCATTAACTGCGTCATTCCAGGCAGTAGGTCGGCCGTAATGCGGTTCTTTACTCCGCCCATGGTTCCCTGCAATTTGCTTAAGCTGTCTTCCCATGCTGCGCTTGCCTTTACGGCGTCGTTTGACATTACCATACCGTAGTTTTCTGCTTCCTGCATCATGGCGGCTATACCTTCGCTGCCGGAATTAAGCAGTGGTTGTAATTCCTGGTAGCTCTTGCCGAATATGTCGTTAGCTGCCGCGTTTCGCTGCGTTTCGTCCTTCATATCAGCCAGGGCGCCCAGCGTTTCCGTTAATACCGTTTCACTGCTCTTAAAGCTGCCGTCTGCGTTCGTAAGTGATACGCCCAGCGCTTTGTATGCGTCTGCTGCGCCTTCTACACCGTTCTGCGCGTCTGCCAGGTCGTTTGTAATGTTCTTTACTCCCTTGCTTAAGTTATCTATGCTTGTACCGGACAGGCCGCAGGCATAATCTAACTTTTGGTACAGTTCCGCGCTTATTCCCAACTTTTGGCTGCTCTTGTCAATCGCGTCGCCTGCTGCCGCCGTGTTGGAAGCCATATTATACAGTGCTGCGCCTGCTCCTACTGCTGCCGTGGCTATGGCTGTAACTGCCGAGGCTAATCCCTTCGCTACATTGCCTACCACGCTTCCCAGGTTGGTAAACTTCCCTTTTGCGTCGTCCGCCTGCCGCCCGCTCTCTTTTATCTCTTTCCCGAAGTCGTCGGCTTCTTTTCCTGCTTCGTCTAATGCTTTGTCTGTATCGTCCAGGGCGTTTTTTGTATTCGCTAAAGCTGTCTTCTGCTGGTTTAATGCTGTTTCCAGCCTTTTGGCGCCTTCGCTATTCTCTCCCTGGGCTTCCTTCATGGCCTTTAATGCCTTTTCTGTTTCGTCTACTTTTTTCTTCTGTTCTTCGTACGTACGCTTTAATACGTCCTGCTTTGCCTTTAGCGCTTCTGTGCTTGTGGCGTTGCTCTTATATTCCGCGGTAACTAATTTCATTTCCGAACCCAGCAGCTTAAGATTGCTGTTTAGTTCCTTGCAGGCCGCTTTATATTCCGCTTCGCCGTCAAACGCTAATCTGGTTTTTATGGTGTCTGTCTTATCCGCCATTTACAATCCCCCTAACGCTGCGTCTATTGCGTCCGTTTCCGGCTCTGCCTGGGCGCGTCTGTTAAATTGTTCCTTGTTATACTCCTGGTGGTATCCGAAAAGCGTAATTATCTTATATGGCGTCAATTTCCACACTTCCGCTTCCGGGTACCGCAGCATAGTTACGCTTATATACAAAAGGCGGGCTACGTCTAATTCACCTGCCCGCCCGTCGCGTTTCCCGCTTCGCCGTCTTCCTGGTTTTCAGTTTCCGCGGTTTCGTTTTCTTCTGTTCTCTCCGCCTTTCCTGTCGTTCCGACGCTAAAAGCCTTCATCATTGCGGTTTGAATCTCAAAAATGTTACCTGTGTGTATCATTTTTCCTACCTGGCGTTCCGTTAATTCCGGTTCGTCGTCTGCGGCGCCTTCGTTGATAAGCAGCGCCAGTAGCCATTTTGTATTTTTAATCCAGTCTTTATTATCCTGGTTAAAAACTTCGTCCAGCTTGTCATATCCGCCAAATTTGTCCTGTATTTCGTCCAGGGCATTGAGTGAAAATAACAAGTGGTACGTTTTGTCCCCGATCTGTACCGGGTATCTTCCGTCTTTAATTGCGCTCATACATAAAAACCGGGGCGTCAACCTTTACGGCTGCGCCCCTCTCTCCCTTCTTATTCTGCTTTTTTAGGCTCTCTTACTGTGCTTAAAAATGCCTTCGCTACTGCGTCTGTTTCCAGTCCGGTATAATCTGCTTTCCAACGTCCGTCGTGGCGTTTGAAAAACTCGCCCTCGATCTCCGGCGTATTAAACTGGATTGCTTCGCCCTTCGTCTGGAATTTCTCGGAAGGAATCTTAAACTTTACTTTGTAAAGCCAGATATAGCGGTACTTTCCGCCCGTTTTCTTTGCCCGGAAGCCTACTGCTACGTATGGCGGTTCGTCTGCTTCTCCTCCATAGATAACCTTGTCGTCGTCTACTTCCTGTCCTAACAGTGTCGCTACGTCCTCTGTTTCCAGGTCTTTAATTCCCAGCTTAAGCGCACCTTTTACAAATTCTTTTACGCTCTCGCTTACCGCGTCGTCCGCGTATAATGTTCCTTCTGCTGTCGTTACCGACAAGTCCGCCGTCATAACCTCGGCCAGTTTCTTAGGCGTTCCGTATGTCGGTACGCCTTTTTCTCCGTCTGTGATCGTGGCGTATACAAGGTCTTTTAATCCGATTGTCATATCGTTGCTACTCCTTTACTTTTTTAACTGTTATAGGCACTATCCAGTACCCTGTTGCTTCTTCGTACTGCTCCTGGTCTACGCTACTTACTATATAACCTGCTTCGCGCAGGTTCTTTACTGTTGTATCTAACAAATTTTCAAAATCTGCCTTGGTAATAAGCCTTACGTACCAGGTTTCTACTTCCTCTTTTACTTCGTCGTCTGCTTCTACTGCTGCCTGCCTGCTCACGCGCTGGAAAGTGTAGTACGTGGCTGGCTTCTGCTGTGCCTGCTTTGACTTCCACACCAGCCGGACGGCCGGGTATCCGTTTTTTTCTAAATCTGCTTTTAATTTAGTCACCGTTTACCTCTTTCCATACGCTGTACATTGCTTCGTTTGCCTTTTCCTGTGCTTTTTCGTTTGCTGCGGTCATATACGGCCTGGCTGGTATCCTTGTGGTACCGTACTGTGCAATAAATCCGATTGTTGCATAACGTACGTTGCTTTTATCTCCCTTCCGGTCATTGCCGTGTTTGGCCTTCCCTTGTGGGTATACCTCTACGTACTGTTCTGTTTCGTCGCCCTTTACTGCTGTAGCTTTAATAGACTGTATAAAACCTGCGGTTTCTTTAATCCCCATGGCTTCCGCTTCTTCCTGCTGTGCCTGTACGATCACGTCCGCGCCCGCTGCCAGCATAAGTGGAACGGCTTTTACTGCTGCCGATTCCATTTTTAAAAACTTCTGTGCCACTTCTTCCAGGCCTACCGTGGTAAACTCTCCCATAGTTAGCCCCCTTCCTGCGCTCCTTCCGCTACTGGAAGGTCTGTTAAGGTAAGTTCTATAACGTCGCTGTCCGACGGCTCGTACGTCTTAAGCACGCTGTACCGTTTTCCCTCGAATACTACCAGGTCTTCCCCCTCGTAATCTACGGTATGTACTTCTACTTTTGCTTCTACCTGCTTGCCTGCCTGCTGCGCCTTATAAAATTCGCCTTGGCTTATGCTTCGCTTATTGCAAAATACCGTACGTTCCGTTTCTTCCGGTTCGTTCGGGAACCCGTTTTCATTGGTCGGCTCTTCCGGCTGCTTAATTGCTATTAAGGTCACTTCATCAATCCAGTTAGCCATTATCCGCCGCCCCTTCCTGGTTGCTGTCCTCTGTCGGCTGTTTCTGGTACTCTTCCATAAGTGACAACGCCAGCTTTAAGCTGTCGTAAGACTGCCTAAACTGCTGTGCCTTTTCGCTATATCCAAATTCAGCCTTGCAGTAAATCGTAATAGCCCGGATTATAAGCGCGTCCGTTTCGTCCAGGTTGTTAATACCTACCTGCTGCATATCGCGCTTACAGGCTTCTATACAGTCTTCTATTTCCTGTGTTATTGCTTTTGCCTGACTGCTTATTCTCAATGCCCCGCGTATGCGCTCTGTTAATTTCGTTGCCATACTTTCCCGCCTTCCATAAAAGACGGGCTACGCAACCCCGCAGCCCGTCCATATTCTTTACGATCTCTTATTAGCTTGCTTTCTTTTTGAGTGTTACAAGGCTGTTCTTATCCACTACCTTGCCGTCTACCAGCATAATGCCCTTTGTTACCAGGTCGTCCGTGTCGTTGTCCTCGTATTTCTTTACGCCCATTGCGTAATTTGTGTTCAATACGTAATCCTTGAAGTTGAATACGAAGGCTACTACGTCACCTGCTGCCGCTGCGTCGAAGCCGTTAAGGTAATCGCAGCATACTACAGGTCTTCCCAGTAACACACGTTCCGGCTTTCCTGCAATACCGTAGTTTGTGCGCGCGATCGGCTGGCCGTTTGCGTCTACCAGTCCGGCGAAGCCCATAAATGTGGACTTTGACATACACCATACTGCGCCTGCTTCGTATGCCATAGGTAACGCAGCTTCTACCTTCACAAGATTGTCATAGGACAATGCAGTAGTTTCTACTTCCTGTCCTTTTGCTGGTGTTTCTTTGATGATACCCTTAGGCTGTCCTGTACCGGAACCGGAAATAATAGCCTGCTCTAACGCCTTGGTCATAGCTTCCACAATGTTATTGATTAATAATGTTTCAAAAGCGGACATTGCCATGTTGTCTACTTCCAGGGATACAGCTACGGCACAGCGTAATTTATGATATGCAAACGTAATCATGCCGTCTTTTGTTGCTGTCTTCTTCTGCTTATCGCTTCCTGTGCCTTCTGCTACCCATGTTGCAGTAGGTTTTACGGAAGATACCGGGATACTTACGCCGCCCTTGTATGCGGTTCTGGTGACAAGTGCCAGAATCATGCCTGTACTTTCCAGCTTTTCTACAATCTGGTTAAGCACGGTAGTAGGAATTACGGCGCCTACGTCTGTGGTCTTTGTTACTGCGTCCTGTCTGTACTCTGTCGGAATCGCTGTACCTCTTACCACGTAGTCCATAAATGCCTTACGGTACTGCATGGTGCTAAATCTGTCTTCCGGCTCTGCTGCCTGTCCTGCTGCCGGGAAGGAACGTAACACGGTAGGCGCTGCCTGTCCTGCCGCTCCCTGTCCTGTGATCGGCTGGCCGTTCGCTACTGCTGCTAAAATTCTGCTACGCTGTTCTGCTGTCGCCTGTAACTGGCTTCTTTCCTCTGTAAGCTGTGTTACCTCTGCTTCCAGGGCGGTTAATTCCTCTGCGGTCATTTCCGCGCCCCTGGTGGTGATCTCTGTGTTGATTTCTGCTAATCTTGCTTCGATTTCCTGTAAAGTGTGCATTGTTTGTACTCCTTTTCTTTTTTGGTTTTTGTTTATAACAGTGTCTTAATCCTTAGTAACTTCGCCCGGCGTTCCAGGTACTCCGCCTGTAATTGCTCGTAACTCCGCGTAGCAATATTCCGCGCGCTTATTTCGGTATCCTCATTAGCCGGGCGGCTAACTGCCGATACGTCATAAACTTTTTTTATTTCCAAAACGTCCCTTGTAATGGTTCTTGCGCTCCGGTCTTCTGTAATGCTGTCTTTTGCCACCACGAACGCCCAGGACATTTTAGTAACTAATTCTGCTGCAATATCCTGGTACAGTCCGCGCGCTGCGTCCGTTCTTCCCAGGTCTGCGCAAACAAAAAGCCCCACATTATCCGGCTGGATAATAAGGGACTTCGTTTTACCCGTTCTTGCAAATACTCGCCCGGTATGGTCGTACTGCATAATTACGTCGTTCATGTCTGCGCCGTCCAGCGCGTGCCCGTCTATGCGCTCGTAGTACTTCCACCCGTCCGAAAATTCAAACAATAAATAAGGACTATTAAACGTTGTGGCGTAGCCTTCTACGTAATAGTCCGTCTGTATGCGCTTTGCTGCTGCCGCTGCTGATAACGGCGCCGCCAGCGCTCTATATTCTCTCTCTTTTACTACTGGCATTTTCTTACACCCCTTTTCTATTCCTGGTTGCCTTCCAGGTTGTCCCCGGTTCCCGCTTCCGGCTGCTTCGGTTCTGTCGGCTCTGCGTATGTTGGCGTGCCGTCTTTATCAAGCTGTGATACTTCCGTGTACTCCCTTCGTATGTAGTACTTTTCGCCGCCTTCTACGTGTGCCATGTTCCATATATCCATTACGCCGTTACGGTTCAGTAACGCCCTATCGAATAGCTGCGTAGATACGTTTAGCTTCGTCGCATTGCTCGCGTACTGTAGCCTGTTAGCCGTCCAGGCAATCATATTCCCGCGGTTTATTTCCGTCGGCGTATATGTCATATTCGACATAACGATAGATAGCATAATTGCGAACGGTTCTATTTTCCCTTCGTAATACGCGTTCCATGTTTCTTCGTTGTATTTGTTTGTCAATATATCCATATTTGTACCGAAGTGCATAAATACGTTTTCGTTGATCTGCTGCATTTGCAGGGCATTTACCGTATACGGCTTGCTGTCTACCTGCTTCAATTCGCTAAACTTACCGTCGTAAATAATCATGCCGCTTTTATTGTCTTCGCTTAAATTGTCCTGCGTGAAGCGCTCGCGCTCCTTCTTTATGTCTTCCGGCTTAAGCATATTCGCAATCTTCGCCAGAAAGCGTATATTAGCGCTGTTTTTCACGGCGTTAATAATGCCTTCGTTCTGGGTATGTAAAAGCTGCATGGTCGGATTAAGTACCCTGTTGTCCTCTCCGAAAAGGTCATCACTGTACTGGTATTGTGTCATAACGCCCACCCGGTCAAACTCTATAGCTGCATACTCTCCATTCGCGAACTGATACCGCAGATAAATTACCCCTGCTGCTTCTACAATTTCGCAACGCTGCGGTAATATCGGGTAATACCCGACAAGTCGGCCTAACTGATCTTCCACCGGAACTATAAAGGCGTTGTTATCCACTTCCCATATTGTCGCCAGCCTGTATACGAACTGCGGCGTACTCATAAAATAGTTTGGCTTAAATTGTAACGTCTTTTCCAGCGTCGGCTTGGCGCTGCCGCTTACTTCCGGCGTTAATTTGCTGCACATTGTCGCAAATCTATGTACTGCTGCCCTGGTTAAGTCCATTTCGTAAAGACCGCCCCGGTATGTGGTAAATACCGGGCTGTACCCGTTCAACATCTTAAAGTAGTTGTCTACTGCAATCTGCTTTTTGCTCTTAAAAAGATAATCTCTTAGGCTCGTTTCTCTCACTCCCTTCTATGCTGCATTTTTGAGTAGTTCGCCTATTTCGTCGTAAAACTTCTGTCTTACCGTCATGGCGTCGATCACCGATACGAAGCCGTCTATATGCGCCCTTCTCTCAATCTTTACAGGCCTAAATTTTCTTGTTTCCATGTTGTGTTTTAGTGCTACGTTAAGGAAGTGGCCTTTAAGTAGGTTATTTCCGCATATCTTAAAGTTGCCGTCCTTAATAATTCCTTCAAACTCACGTATTACAGGCGTTAAATTCTCGCCCTGGAATACGTCGTCTACCTGGAACCCGTACGTTGACAGGTCGTTAATAAGGTACTGCGCACTGTATCTGTCGTAGCCTATCTTAAGCGGTCGTATGCCGTATTGCTCTATCAGCATTACGAACCAGTTAAATACGTCTTTGTAGTCTACGTAGTTTTCGCCGGACAGAGTTAATACGCCCTTCTTTACGAATATGTCGTATGCTATGCCGTCCGTAGCTGTAAGTGCTTCTATGCGGCCGTGTGGCATAAAAAATTGACAGAACGAATAAAGTACGCCGCCTTTTTCTATAACCACGCTCGCCGCTGTTAAGTCTGTCGTTTGTGACAGATCTATGCCGCCTACGGCGTAGCAGTCCCGGAAGTCTTCTAATGTGTACGGCGTTTCCTTGCCGTCTACTGTCCTTATTCCGTTCGCCTTTTCTACTACCTGGCTTTCCAGCCATGCTATACTGCTGTTCTGCTTAATATTGCAGTACTTACATAAGAACTCTGCACGCTTGCTTAAGCTGCCTTCTGCTACCGCTATTTCTTCCTGGAAGAACTCCGGCGTTACAGATACGCCCATGTTCGGGTTAGCCTTCTTAAGTTCCTCTATATCGTTCCACTTCTCCACGTCGTCTATCATGTAAAGCAATGGTAACAAGCGTTTTTCTTTACTGCTGCCCTTAAGAAACTGGGTAGCACGTTTCATAAGTTCGTCGTATATGCTGTCGTTCACATATCCGGCGGTACTGATTGACAATATGATAGGCTGCCGTCTTGCGCCCAGCGCGGACTTCATAACCTCATACTGCTTTAGTCCACCGTCGCCGCTCCATGCTGCTATTTCGTCGCATACGACAAGCTGCGGGTTAAATCCGTCGGACTTTTTCGCATTAAATGCGATCGGCTTAATTACTGTATTTGTTTCTGCTATGTATATGTCGCTTCTTCTCTTCTTGGCTTCTGCCTTTAACTCTTCTTCGCTGTTTACCATTTGATAAAAGCCGTCATATACCAACGCTGCCTGATCTAATTTTGGCGCCAGGCAATATATTTCCTGTCCGTATTCCGGTTCCAGGTATGCCATGTATGCAATGATCGCCGAAGCAAACAAAGACTTGCCGTTTTTTCGCCCGATTACTATAAAAACTTCGCGAAAAATACGTATATTTTGTTCATCAACGCAGCCAAAAATAACAGATACAGCCGCCTTTTGCCATAATTCCAGCTTAAGTAAATCGTTTCTGCCCTTGCTGTGGTGGCAAAAATTTTCTATAAACTTTATGGCCTTGTTTGCCTTCTTTGCATTAAAAAAATAGTCGCCAGCTTCCAGGGCTGTTACGACTATTTCGTAAATAATCTTTATCCATTTTCCTGCCACAATTTCGCCGCTTTTAATCTTGGCATAGTACTCATAGATATAATTTTTATAAGGCGTGGCCTACTCCTCACGAAGCAGCGCCAGGCCGCTTTTTTCCTTCTTTGGGGCTGCTTGTGCGGTCTCCGTTAAAG
>OGDS01001033.1_pt1 | contig 24337 bp, 19 predicted proteins | sample 1570351 | NCBI WGS metagenome assembly OGDS01 (sample SAMEA2581974, study PRJEB24529) | metagenome | biome: Human gut stool | place: China | collected 2011
TATCAATTTTGTCTTGCTCGCAAGTATATTTCTGCCGCTGGCGAGGCGATAGTATTTGCTGCCGCCGTAAGTGTATTCGCTCGAAATATAATCAAACGTTCCCGCCGGGAGCGGAGAGCTGTAGGGCACGCAGTCGTCAACTACATTCGCGGGCATCGTCTCGCAGAGCGAGGTTATCTCGCACATCTTCGATCTGCCCGCAACGCCCGCATAGGCGTAAGGAGTGAGCATCTTCGACGGGTCGAAATCGACATTGCCGCCCGTGCCTCCGTCGGTAGTGTCGGACGGTTTATCGGTTGACGGATGCTCGGTGGTATCGGGCTGGGTCGGGGTCGGCTCGGGAGTCGGAATGACCGCGCTGACGCTGACGCTCGCGCCGCTCATTGTGGCGGAGAGTCCGTTGAAGCTTGCGTATACTTTTATTCTTCCGAGCGACTGCACTTTTGACGTGCTCGCGGGAATTGAAATCTTGCCGCTGTAGACGGCGAAATCCGAGTTTTCGTCGAGCTTTGTGCCGTTTTCGTCCTGAACAAAATTGGACTGCTGCTTGAGTTTCACTTTCGTGCCGCCGAGGCTCGCTGTAACATCCGAGCCCTTGAGCGCGGTCGCGGTGACGGTGATGCTGCTGCCGCCCGGCACCTCCATAGATTTTGTCGGGGTTATCGACTCGAGTATTTTTATTTCATATGTAACGGTATATTTATGCGTCTTGCCCTTATGTTCAAAGCTGAATTCGTTCTTTCCTACCTTGAGTTCGGACTCGAACGAGAAATCGCCGTTTGCTTCGCGTTTTACATCATTGCCGTTGAGCTTCAAGGGGCTCAGCGGGCTGCTTGAGCCTGTAAAGGTTATTTTCGATTCGTTTGTGGTCTTTGTGCTGCCCTCAAAATTTCTGAGTTCAAAGTCCTTTTCAAGCTCTTCGCGGCTGCGCTCCGCGATATATTTGAGAATTGCCGAAGCGAGTGAATTATCCGACGAAAAAAACTCATAGTCATACATGACCGTTCCCACGCAGGAGTCGAGCGAATCGCAGGCATCGAGCTGTTCGGTTATCATCATCGCCTCGTCCGTGCCGTCGGATGCAAAGAGATCTGCACGCACAGCCGCCGCGAAGCTCAGCCCGCTCCCGCGCGCGGAGTCGTTCACCTGTTCGAGCGAAGAGACATATTTTTCGCCAGCCGAGGACTTGTCCGCCGGGAAGCTTATAAGAAAATCCGCGAATCTTGAATCGAGCACAGCCGCGCAGTCCGCCGCGTTTGAAGCATCGGCAAAGAGCGCCGCGCTGACTTTTTTATTTTCGGAATGGAGAGTGCCGACAGCGTTCTTTCTCTGCTCGGCAGTCATATCGCCGGAGAACGCCACGCAGTCGAAGCTGCTTCCGAGCGAAGATAATTCGTCTTTTCCGAACTCGGTGCCGCCGTAAACAAGGCAGACATAAAGTCCCTGTTCTTTAGCCTTTTCAGAGAGTACTGAGAGGGCATCTATTTTCCCGTCCGAGCAGGCAAATCCGCTCTCTTCGGGGACTGCAATAAACACTGAATCAAAGCCCTTGCTTTTTATATTTTCCGCCGCTTTCGCTATTATATCGGAGTTTGTCTTTGTATCGGAAGAGGACGAAAGACCGAGCTTGTCCGTCCTGACAAAAATTGCGGAAAGCTTCGCGGGGCGCGAGGTGACGAATTGGACATTGCTACCATCGTCGCCGGTAACTTCTGTCGTGCCCGGCTTTTTGCCGCCGAGGAACGACAGAATTTTATCTGTTCCGACTATGCCCGCGCTCACCGCCATGCTGACGAGCAGCAGGACAGCGACGGACATTACTATTACGGCATTTCTCTTTCCCTTCGTCATTTCATTTGCCCTCCGTCAGAAAAGTTTTCACCAAAAAGGATGTGATATCCCCAATTTATAATAAGACAGTATACATTATAACATATTTTCGAGATTTTGCATTTCTTTTTTTGCGTTTTCGTTGATTTTTCCGAACATATATGAATATGAAAAAAGCGCGAATCCGCAATAGGCATTTAGCGGACGGACGAAAGACAGCTGGCGGGCGATAATATCACTGTTCTCCGCCCACTCGGAGCTCCCCGACCGGGCATTTTTATCCTGAGTCCCGCATTTATAGGCGGCAAGCCCCCAGATTATCCCGACGCGCCCGTCGGAGACAGAAGCCCAACGTTTTGCAGTCTTTTCAAACGGCAGAGACTGATTTTCAAAGCCGAAATAGACCTGCGGAATAATATAATCGGCGTAACCCGGAGTGGAGAGCCACAGCTCAACATCTGCGAACAGGGCGTTTTCGTTGCCATCGATATTGCCCGCCCGAATTATCGAAATTATCTTGTCGCTGCCGTAGCTTTTAACGAGCGAATAAAAACCCGCCGCGAACGCACTGACGCTGTCGCGCCGCCACTCGTTGAGTCCTTTATCCCCGCCGCCGGAGACATAAGCTTCATATTCCGCGCGGTCTATGCTCTCGTCGCGCGTGGGATAGAAATAGTCGTCGATATGTATGCCGTCGACCTCGTATCCATCCAAAATTTCGCGCACGCCGTCATATATCAGCGCGTGGACATCGGTTGACGCGGGGTCGAAATATATTCCGCTTTTGAGCTGGATAACTGCATCCGTGCCAATGAGCTTTTTCGCCGGGCTCCCCTGCGGCAGAGAGTCAATATTATCGGACGAGCTGACGCGAAACGGGTTTATCCACGCATGAATTTTGAGTCCGGCTCTGTGGGCGCATTCGACCATCACTTTCAGCGGATCGAAGCCCGGGTCGCTCCCCTTGCAGGAATATTTTGACCACGGGAAAAGCTTCGACGGATAGACGGCATCGGCAAAGGCGCGGACATGGACAAAAACCGTGTTGAGCTTCATATCCGCGACATTATTAAACATTTCCTCCGCCCGCTCGCGGAATTTTTCTTCGCCCTGAGCTGCATCCGGCAGCTCGTAGCAGCTTATCCACACGGCGCGAATCTCATCAGGCTCCGGAGTGTAAACGGCGGAAGTTTCCGTTGTGCTATTGCTCGTCTGTTCCGGAAGTTTTGCGGGAATCCGGGCGCATGAGCAGAGCAGGCAAAAAAGAACAATGCAGGCAGAAAGGCGTTTCATTTTTTATTTCTCCTTTGTTTTTTATCTGCTATATATCTATGCGTGTCCCGCATAAAAAAGTCAGAAGCCGCTGCAAAACACAGCGGCTTCAATAAATATATCTTATTTTATATTCCCGTCAATGACATCGCGCAGGCTCACGCCGTCGAGATATTCGTTGATGACGCGCTCGAGTCCCTGCCAAAGCGGAAGAGTCAGGCAATCCGCGCAGCGCGGGCACTCGTTGGACTTACTGTCAAGGCACGCCACGGGCGCAAGGCTGCCCTCGGTGAGGCGCAGTATATCGCCGACAGGGATATCCTCCGGCTCGCGCGCAAGGCGGTAGCCGCCCTGGAATCCGCGCGAAGTCTTCAAAATCCCGTCGCCCGTTAAGGCGGGTACAATCTGTTCGAGATATTTTTTCGATATATCCTGCCTTGCGGCAATATCCTTGAGAGCAACGAAGCCGTCGCCCTGATTTTCATACAAATCGATAAGCAGACGCATGGCATAGCGTCCCTTTGTGGAGATCTTCAATCAAATCACCTCTTTTTGGCGAGTATAGCACAAATTCCGCCGATTTTCAAGCAATCAGTCGATAACGACCTCTCTGTGCAGCTCGGACGAGTCATATATCGCCTGCATTATTTTGGAAGTTCCGATGGCGAGATCGATATCGGCGCGGTTATGCTCATGATTTATAACGCAGTCGACGAACGAATTTATCTCCGCTTCGTAGAAATTGTTCGTTCTGAACTTCGGCTCGCTGCGCATGAGCATGCCGTTCTTGACGGAATAAATAACAAAGCCCTCTCCGTATTCGAGCCTTATGCCCGCCTTGTCGCCGATGAAATCGATATATGTCTCATCCTCGCCGATGTTCTCCGCCCACGCGCCGTTGAAGGTTATGGTCGGGCCGTCGGTTCTGACGATGCCGGTGACGGAATCGTCAACATCGAAAACGCCGTCCTTGTCGGCGGTATTCTCCGCCCACATGTTCGTATAGACATAGTCTTTTATGTTCTTGCCGAGCTTGCAGAACGCCTCGCCCGATGCGGTCAGGGGCTTGGGCTCGCCGCAGCAATAGAGAATGAGGTCGAGATAATGGACGCCCCAGTCTATCAGCGCGCCACCGCCGGACGCCGCCTTGCGGGTGAAGTCGCCGCCGATGCCGGGGATGGAGCGGTTCGCGCGGAAGCTCGCATAGACATGGTAGACCTCGCCGAGCTCGCCTGCGTCTATAAGATCCTTTATGTGATTGACCGCGTTGCCGAAGCGGTTGCACACGCCGATGCTGAGAATTCTGTCCGTCTCATGGGAGACTCGCTGCATCTCGAGTGCCTCGGAGAGCACACGCGCGGCGGGCTTCTCGCTGAGAACATCCTTGCCCGCTCGCATGAAGTCTATCGCTATGACCGAGTGCAGGTCATTATGGGTGCAGACGGAAACCGAATCGAGCTCCGGATCGTCAAGTATCTCGTGATAGTCATAGACCGCTTTTCCGCAGCCGTATTTTTCGACCGCAGCGTCCGCTCTCTCGGGGATAATATCGCAGAAATACTTTATCTCCGCCTTTTCGTTTTTCATATATGCGGGGATATGCGCAGAGTTCGCTATCGCGCCGCAGCCGATTATCGCAACCTTGATTTTTTCTGACACTGAAACTCCTCCGTTTCAAGTTTATTTATCTATACATAATAATATCAAGACGGGCGCCAAAAGTAAACTCCGGCACAAAAAATATATACTTTTTTATTTTTTCGTTTAAATCGGACATTTTTTGCTTATTTGTTTCTTGTCTTTTCTCAGTGCAGGTTATATAATACAATTACATAATTGTTTCAATTTTTATCTGGAGATGATGAAGTGAGCAAAGTATCCGATTTTCTCAACTCAAAAATCGTCAAGAGCGATGTCGGAGAAGAGACCGTACTGACCTGGAAAGAGACGCTCTCTTATGCCCTCGGCCGCGGCGCGCAGGGTATGAACACGAGCATGACCAGTTCGAAGTACATAAACTTCTTCCTGACCGATGTTCTTTTCAAAAAACTCCCGAACCCAATGGGCGTTGCGTCAAAGATCAGATTTTTCTGCGGCATCTTCGACGCGATAAATGACCCGATGATGGGCGTTCTTGTTGACAAAACAAGGACAAAGGACGGTCAGATGCGACCCTATATCAAGTGGGCGCCGCTGTTCGTTTCGCTCGTCATGGTGCTGTTCTTCGTCGGCAGCGCAAACGCGAGCCCTGTGTTCAACATCATTTACACTACCTTCCTTTTCGTCATGCTCGACGTCACCTACACGGCGTTTGATATCCCGATGGGCGCTCTCGCCTTTTCGATAACCCCGAGCGGAATCGAGCGAACGAAGCTCTTCGGAGTCAGCTCAATAACCCGCTCCGTCGTCGGCGCTCTGCCGCAGGTTTTCGTCGCGGGCGCTGCTCTGCTCCCCTATTTCAAGGATCACACCCCGCAGGCATATCTGACCTCCGCGATAATCTCCGCTGTATTCATAGTCGTGCTCACGCGCCTTACATATCACAACACACGCGAGCGCGCCCAGCACCAGTCCGACACGCCGAGCGTCAAGGAGTGCTTCGCGCTCCTGTTCAAGAACCGTCCCCTGCTCATGCTCTTCTTTGCGAATATCTTCTTCCTTATCTGCAAGATACCCGAGCAGATTTCGTTCTACTTTGTCGCCGACCTTCTTTTCAACAGAAAATACAACGTCTTTATAGATGTTATCAAATTCCCGGGCTTCCTGCTCGCGGGTATTCTCGTGCCCAAGATAGTCGAAAAGCTCGGCAAGCGCGCGGACTCGCGCAGATTCTTCCAGATCTGCTGCGTCAGTGCAATAGTGCTCCACCTGCTCTTCGCGCTGACCACCTACGGCGGTCTCGTCAACAAGCCCGCAGGTCAGTCCGCTTCGATATTCACGGCTATTCTTGTTATTCTCTTCACCGGTCTTACCACCATCCCGCTTGAGTTCAAGAACCTCATGCAGAAAGAGATGGAGGCCGAGACGGTCGACTACATCGAATGGAAAACAGGACGCCGCGTTGAGGGCATCATGCTCTCGATAATGAGCTTCACGGGAAAGATTGAGAACACCTTCGCTTCGTCCATCGGCATCGCCATTCTCGGCGTTGTCGGCTATGTCAGCCACACAGAGGGCTCACTGATTCAGAACCACAGCACCAATCTCGCGCTGTTCGCAATGACAACGATAGTCCCAGCAATAGGCTATCTGCTCATGCTCATACCTATACACTTCTATAATATCACCGGCGAAGGACACAGAAAGATGATGTCTGAAATCGCCGAACGCCGCGCATCTATAGCAGCCGAGACTGCCGCCGAGATGCAGAGCGCAGGAGAGACAAAATGAACCCACGCTTCGTTTTCATAGCCGATACCCACCACTTCTCGCGCACCCTGTCAGACGGCGGCGAGGCATATGCCTACCGCAGCGAATCGGATCAGAAGTGCCTAGAAGAGACGGGCGAGATAATCGACGCGGCTTTTGATAAGATACTCGAAGACCCGCCCGCCGCGGTGATGATAGCCGGAGATTTATCCGACGACGGCGAGTACATATGCCACGAGGAGTTCCGCGAAAAGCTGCGCGAGCTTCAAAAGCACGTTCCCGTATATGTCATAACCGCGACGCACGACTGGTGCTGTGACGAGAATCCGCGCAGATTCACGGGCAGCGAAGTCACAAACGACGTTGAGACAGTCCCGCACGAGGAGCTGAGCGAATTCTACCGCGAATTCGGGCTCGACCGCGCGATAAGCTCATACAAGACGCATCTCGGCATATACTCATATGTCGCGCAGATTGCCGACGGAGTCCGCCTGCTCGCGCTCAACGACGACCAGAACGGCAAAGGTCGCGCGGGCTACACCCCCGACCACATGGCGTGGGTCGAGGAACAGATACGCAAGGCAAAAGAGGACGGTCAGCTGATGATCGGCATGGAACATCACCTGCTCATCGCGCACATCCACCCGTTCATCACGAGCGGCCACTGCGTCGGAGACCGCGAAGAGGTTGCCGCGAAATTAGCGGACGCAGGGCTTCGCTATATGTTCGTCGGTCACTCGCATATTCAGAGAATAGATACATTCGTATCACCCTCGGGAAATCCGATAACGGAAGTGAACATAGGCTCGCTGTGCGGCTATCCCGCGCCGATAGTCAATGTCACTGTAACGGACGACAACCGCCTGCACATAGTCACGGAGCATCTTGAGAGCTTCGAGGGCACAGATGACGCGCAGGAGTTTTTGAAAGCGCACGCGGTGCAGATGATAGACCTGCCGCTCAAGGGCATACTCGTTAGCCGCGAAGAGTTCGGCAAAAGGCTCGACGCGCTCGGTGCGAACGGCAAGAAAATATCAGCGCTGCGTCCGATAGCAAAGCCGATAGCAAAGCTGCTGCTCGAATCCGATGTGATGAGCTTCTACAAAAAAGTGAACCGCCTGACCTTCGGCAAAATTCTCCGCAAGGAGGACGCCGAGGAGCTCGCGGACATGAAAGTTATCGACATTGTTCACAATGTCCTGCTCTCGTTCCTCGACGGCGGCATGAACAGAGTCGAGAGGGACAGCGCATACTACCGCCTCGTCACCGGGACGATATCGATTCCCTCGCGGATAATGAAAAACAACTCGCTGTTCAGAAAGCTAAACGAGTGCGCCGACGCGATACTCACGGGCAGCGACCCCGACCCCGAGGACGCAATAATATAAAAAATACAGGGCTTCCGTTAAAAATCGGAAGCCCTGTTTGATTTTCTGCTGTCAATGGAAATCCCACGAATCGATATCGGCATAGACATCGTTGATATGATTCGCGTTGCCGTATTTCAGCGTGCGCGTGTATATCGCAAGCCCCGAACGGTAGCAAAGCGGGACGAACGGCATATCGGCATTGAACGCATCTATAAATGTGTTCACATCGGACGAGCCTGCGAGAAACGCCGAATACGCAGTGCTCGCGGCGCCCGAAGTGTTGATGCCGTAAGCCACGCTGCCGCCGCTCTTGAGAAGCGGCGAAAGGCTCATATTCTCGGTGAGCTTGACCTCGCCTATATACATATCATATTTGCCGGACGCGACCGCCGAGCGGTAATCTTTTTCGCTCAGCGCGCTGACGGTGACGGAGATTTTGAGCTTTTCGAGCATCTCTTTTATGCTCTGCGCCGCCGCAGATTTGAAGCCGTTATCTTTGTTGACAACTATTTTCAGCGAAAGCTGTTTTTTGTTTGCGTCCGCGCGCACGGCGTCATTTTTTGAAGTATATCCCGCCTCGTCAAGCAGCTTTCCCGCCGCTTCGAGGTCGGTTTTGACTGTATAATCTTTGCCGGAGATAACATTCCAGTCGGGGTTGAACGGAGTATACGCCGCTTTTGCGTGACCCTGGAACGACTCGTCGGCGAGCTTCGCCCTGTCAATGGCAAGCGCCACCGCCTGACGCACCTTCTCGGATGAGAGCGCGGAGCTGCTCTTGTTGAAAGCGAGATAGACTAAATTATTCATCAGGATATCTGCGACCGACGAGGAATAGCGGGTATAAGAGCCGCCGCGCAGATCGTCAAAAGCGAAGCTTATATTGCCGATGGCGAGGGTATATTTGAGCATGCTCAAATCTTTGACATCATAGAGAGTGATGCTCGTTTTCTTCGGCGAGAAGTTGCCGCGCGCGCTGCTCGCTTTGAGATAGCCGACGCCGTTTTCCGAAGAATATGTGTATCTGCCTCTGCCCGCAGCGCCGTCCTCGGTCGAGCCGCCCTTTGTGACAGCAAAGGTCAGACAGTTGACGGCATACGGATCGTCATCGGCGAGAGAAAACACGACGCTGTTCCCGCTGACTTTTGCGCTGCTGAAATTCGCAAGCTGAGTTTTATATGCGGGCGATTTCTTCGCGCTCTCAAACGAAGCGACAACATCGGAAGCCGAGACGCCCGAACCGTCCGAGAACTTTGCAGACGCAAGAGATACCGTCAGGGTTCGACCGCTCCGGCTGTAATTCGACGCGAGAAGCGGCTGAGGATTATAATTTTTGTCGAGGGCGAACAGACCGTCATAGATAAGTGGCATCAGCTGTTGATTGAGCATACTTGTTGCCGTAAAGGGATTGAGCTTATCGCCTTTTGAATAGGGCAGTTTGAGGGTCTGCACCGCTTCGACCGCTTCGGGCGGCATGGTGGTTGTCTCGTCCCCGCCGTCCTTTTTGTTTGAACAGCCGCTGAATGCGAAAGAAAGCGCGACCGTCAGCACAAGTATCGCCGCCGCGGCGCGGATAATTTTTTTCTTCATACTTATCTCCTCTCGGGGAAGCGTAAAGTTATATAGCTTTACGTTATTTTATCAGATCTTTGATTATCTCGCCCGCCATTATCATGCCTGCAACGGGCGGAACAAACGATATACTCCCGGGCAGTGCCCTGCGTGAAGTCACTTCGGCGGTCTCATTCGGCTTTATCGGCTGCTCGGGTGACCAGACGACTTTCAGGTGACTTATGCCTCTGACCTTCAGCTCGCGGCGCATCACGCGGCACAGCGGACAGACCGAAGTTTTTGTGATATCAGAGACCCGAAAAAGCGTCGGGTCGAGCTTATTTCCCGTGCCCATGCACGATATCAGCGGTATCCCCCTTCTCTGCGATTCGATGGCTAACGACAGTTTTGCCTGAACGGTATCGACCGCGTCAGCCATATAGTCATAGCGGTTCTCGAAGAAATCCGCAGAATTCTCTTCGAGATAGAACCCGTCGATAATATTCACCTTGCAGTCGGGATTTATATCTTTTATTCTCGCCGCCGCGACCTGAGTTTTTTTCATGCCGACCGTTGAAGAGAGGGCGTATAGCTGGCGGTTGATGTTGGTAATCGCAACCTCGTCATTGTCGATAACGGTCAGCTCGCCGACTCCTGCGCGGGCGAGCGCCTCCGCAGTATAAGAGCCGACGCCGCCGAGCCCGAACACCGCGACATGGCAGCGGCTCAGCTTTTCGACCGACTCCACGCCTATGAGCATTTCACTTCTTGAAAAGCGCGAAAGATCCAAAATATCTGCCTCCGGTAGTTTCTTATGAGATTATTGTACACCATGGGCGAAGATTTTGCAATTTTTTATTGATAAAAGCGCGGTTGCGGTTGTTTTTTTGTCCGCCAGAGGTTATAATTAAATGAATATCAATCAAAATAAAGGATGTCATTTGAAATGAAATTAGGAATAGTAGGTCTGCCGAACGTCGGCAAGAGCACACTTTTCAACGCCATCACAAACGCAGGCGCGCAGTCCGCGAACTATGCGTTCTGCACCATCGAGCCGAATGTCGGCGTGGTCGCAGTGCCGGACGAGCGGTTGGACAAGCTCGCCGAGATGTATCACCCGGACAAGATAACCCCCGCGACAATTGAATTCGTTGACATAGCGGGTCTTGTGCGCGGCGCATCGAGAGGCGAAGGTCTCGGCAACAAGTTCCTCTCGCACATAAGAGAGGTCGACGCGATAATACATGTTGTTCGCTGCTTCGAGGACGACGACATTGTCCATGTTGACGCGACTATCGACCCGAAGAGAGACATCGAGACGATAAACCTCGAGCTCATCCTCTCCGACCTCGAGATGGTCGAGCGCAGGATAGACAGGGTCGCAAAGCAGGCGAGAAACGATAAATCCGCAGCCGCCGAGCTCGAGTTCCTCAAGAGACTCAAAACCGAACTTGAGAGCGAAGTGCCCGCGAGAAATGTCGAGTGCGACGAGAACGAGCGTGAATTTTTGGCTCAGATCGCCCTGCTCACCGCGAAGCCGGTAATATATGCCTGCAACATGAGTGAAAACGATTTTGCAAACAATATTGATACAAACCGCCACTATCTTGCGGTCAAAGAAATAGCCGCCGCAGAGGGCTCGGAAGTTCTGCCGATCTGCGCGGAGCTTGAGGCTGAGATAGCCTCGCTCGAAAAAGAGGAGCGCGAGATGTTCCTGACCGATCTCGGAATCGAGAAAGGCGGACTTGATCTGCTCGTTCAGCGCAGCTATCACCTGCTCGGTCTTATCTCATATCTGACCGCCGGCAAGCCCGAGGTCAGAGCCTGGACAATAACCCGCGGCACAAAGGCACCCCAGGCGGCAGGAAAGATTCACTCCGACTTTGAGCGCGGATTCATACGCGCCGAGGTCATAAGCTTCGACGATCTCATCGCCTGCGGTTCTCTGACCGCCGCAAAGGAAAAGGGTCTTGTCCGCAGCGAGGGCAAGGAATATGTCATGAACGACGGCGATGTCGTGCTGTTCAGATTCAATGTGTAAAAGGAGTTAATTATGGCTGAGGACAACAACATTCTTGATTTTTATCCCGACGGCGAGGAGGATTCCTGCGCCGAGGACAGCTACGTTACTCTCGTTGACGACGAGGGCAACGAGGTTGAGATGTCGGTAGTCGACATAGTCGAGCACAAGGGCGAAAATTATGTCATTCTCCTGCCCGTTGAGAACATCGAATCGGGCGACATGCAGTTCGCCGTGATGAAAATCGAATACGACGAGGAGACCGACGAATACACCTATGTGACCGGCAACGAGCCGGAATACGACGAGGTTTTCATTGAGTTTCGCGAGAGACTCGAACAGGAGCTGAGCATCATTGACGATGACGGCGGCGAGTTAGACAGCGAAAACGAAATCGATCATTTCGACGAGGACAACTGATAAAATAACAAGCAAAAGCCGCCCGACTGTAATAAATACAGCCGGGCGGCTTAATTTTTTATATCAATCCGAGCTTTTTGAACGCATTATAGAGTCCGTTTGAATTTATATCGTCGGTCACCATATCGGCGGCCGCGCGCAGAGCCGGAGTTCCGTTGCCCATGGCGACTCCGAAAGAGGCGAAGTCCATCATCTCAAGATCGTTGTCGCCGTCGCCGAAGGCTATTGTCGCGCTCTGAGGCGCGTCAAAGCGGCGCAGTATCTCCGCCATGCCGGTAGCTTTGGTGTATCTGCTGTCTGTCACCTCGCCGCAGCGGTCACCCATGTTGCCGAAGCTGTATCGCACGACGCTGAACCTGTCCCCGAGGTCAGCGGCAACATCGGAAAGCCCTTTCGGCGCTCCGTAATATATGAGCTTTTCGGCAACCGTAAGTTCGGGCACGCTCTCGACTATTTTTGTCATGCCGAAGAGCGAATCTATCTTGCCGCGGTCGATGCCGTCGGCGAGATAATGCTCAACTATCGCGTCCCCGCACCACTTTTCGAGCATCAGCGTATGCTCTGTCTGCACGCAGTACGGAGTGTGCGCGGCGGTGAAATAATCCGAAAGAAAGGTTATATATTCTTTTGAAAAGCAGTGCTGAGCTATGCACTCGCCGTCTGCCATAACATATGCGCCAGACGAGCATACCTCGCCGTCGAAATCCACTTTTTCGAGAAGCCACGGATATATCTGCGAACGCTGTCTGCCAGTGCAGACGAATAGCTTATGTCCGTTTGATTTTGCGGTTTCCAGTGCCTTGAGCGCTGAGTCGGCGAGCTTGCCCTGAAAGTCGACAAGCGTTCCGTCTATATCAAGAAAAATATATTTGCAGTCCATGCATTTCCTCCGAAAGCGTTTTCATTATGATAGCACAACCCGCGCTTTTTGTCCATTGCCGATTGAAAAAGCCGGTGCGTTTATAGTATAATCTTTTACACAGGGAATTTACAAGGCGGTGGAAAGCATGACTGATATCGAACACGCAAAACAGCTTCTTACAGGCGAGGGATACACCTGCGTCATTTGCAGAGGCGATGACATACACACGAGCGAAAAGCGCGGAGTCGCGCCGCTCATTGAGCTTTTAGACAGCAATATTGATGTCCGCGGATATTCCGCCGCAGATAAGACGGTCGGCAAAGCGGCGGCGATGCTGTTCGTATTGCTCGGCGTCGGCGAAATATATGCCGTAGTTATGAGCCGGAGCGCCAAAAAGATTCTTGACGGGCACGGGATAAAATATTCCTGCGGCGAAGAGGTCGAATATATAATAAACCGCAAAAAAGACGGCATGTGCCCGATGGAAAAGGCGGTTATGGACATTGACGACCCCGCCGAGGCTTCGAAAAAAATAAAAGAAACGATTGAAAAGATGAGAAAGGGCGGCTGACATGAAGCTTCATTACATGGGCAAGTTCAACCTCGACCCGGACAGTCTGCCGCAGGCGGAGCACAAGCCCGGCGCGGTGGAATTCAAAGAGGCGGACAGCATGAAAAAACTGTCCGTTATCGCGAACACCGTCGCCTGCATAATACTCGTCATTCTCGGCGCGGCGGCGTTCTTCAGAATTGTTCCCGTTGCAGAACCAAAATCCGCGACAATCACCTGGTTTGCGGCGCTCCTCGGCTCTATAGTGATAATCTTCCCACACGAACTGCTCCACGCTGCCTGCTTCAAAAAAGATGTGTATCTTTACACAAATCTCAAGCAGGGCATGCTATTTGTTATCGGCACGGAGACGATGAGCAAGGGCAGGTTCATATTCATGTCGATGCTCCCGAACATAATTTTCGGCATCGTCCCCTATGCTATCGGCATGATTTTCCCGAAGTTTATATTCCTGACCATGTTCGGCATGATCTGCACAAGCATGGGCGCGGGCGACTACTACAATGTTTTCAACGCCATACGGCAGGTGCCGAAGAACGGAAGAGTATATATGTCCGGCATGCGGTCGTATTGGTATGTGGAAGAATAAGTGAAAACTCGATAAACAGTTAACCGAGCAGTAGATTTTCACTGCTCGGTTTTTTACTATGCATATGCGGACATTTAATCAAGGGATTCCAAAATTTTTTCAATGGCCTCCGCATTGATTTTCTTTCTGTCCCCTTTTACGGCAACAGTCATATTGCATCTTCTGAAAATATACTTTGCGGCGTCGATTATCTGCTCCTTAGTTACTCTGAACCTGCCGTAAAATTCATCCGAATAATCTATCGGCTGCGTTTTTAATATATGGTTGTAGTAAGCCATATTCCAATTCAAATTATCCGGATTATCCAAATCCAGTTCCCAATTAAACATCTCATAATTAAGATTAGCTTCAAAGTTAAACCGACCGTCTTTTGCCGCATTTAACAACTCGACAACCGTTTTGAAAACGTCCTCAATCTTATTTCTGTCAACTTCAAAGCTGAAGTTAATATTGCCTACATTGTCATATTGCTCAAAAGTGCTGTCGTATGAATAAATAATAGGATTGTCCTCGGACAGATAATTATACACCAGCGCTTTATCGCCATTGAACAGCAATGCATAAAGTAAATCATAGACTCCGCCCGGATATTTTGAACAATCAACATCAAATCCTATCTGAATATAGTGTCAATAATTATTTTTGATCCAAATTTTCTTTTCCCTATGAAAGAACTCGTTTTCGTTTCGCTACGCTCCACTCCAAAGGCGGTCAAAAACATCATTTATCTGACTTCTTAAAAAACTTACACACTTTTATTGACAAAGCCGCTTAATCGGTCTTTCAATCATTAAGCCAAGTGTATGTTTGATTTCAAATCAAACTGCTATATGCCTAGCAGAGCCTTCACTGTGTAGTGAAGAGAAAAATATTCCCTCCTCGATTTCAGAAATTACAAATCCACATATTGCACCATTTAAGTTGATGGTCTTACTTTAGTCTACAACAGCTACCGTAGTAGGATCGCTAAAATAATGGGCAGCTTGGGTGGTAAACATTTTTTTATAAATTCCTGATTCTTTTGCCATAAGGCTCTGATGTGTTCCGTCTTCAAAAACGGTGCCATTATTTATTACGATAATTCTATCACAAAAATGTGTTGAAGAGAGCCTATGAGATATAATAATTGCAGTTTTATTTTCAACCAATTTTTCGAATCCTGCGTAAATTTCATATTCCGCAACAGCATCCAGCGAGGCGGTTGGTTCATCTAAAATAATAATAGGGGCATCTTTATAGCAGGCGCGTGCAATAGCTAGTTTTTGGCTTTCGCCTCCCGATAATTCAACGCCATTTTTATCAAACTCTTTGCTATACAAAGTATCAAGGCCATTATCTAAAGTTTTTAGTCTTTGAGAGAATCCACTTTTTTTCAAGGCTATATTTATGTCTTCAGGATTTTCAGTTTTGCCAAGTAAAATATTATCTTTCAAAGAGAATGAAAATAATTTGTAATCTTGAAACACGGCCGAAATAAATGAATTATATTCTTCCTCATTATATTCATATATATTTCTGCCGTTGAGAAGAATTTGTCCCTCATCTGGAATATAAAAACGACAAAGTAATTTTACAAGAGTGGTTTTTCCGGATCCATTCAACCCAACAATAGCAATTTTTTCCCCCGCATGAATCTTTAAACTGAAGTCTTGCAAGATATATTGTTCCTTGCCAGGGTATCGAAACGAAACATGGTCAAATACAATTTCCATGCGTGATTTATTTTCTGACAAGAAAGGTTTGTTTTGATTTTCAGCTTCTTTTTTTAGAGAAAGATTCACGCAAGTTCTAAAATCGGTAACAAACGTTCCACTCTTCATTAAATCAGAAAAGGCGTTCGAAAATTGTTCGGATATACTTGATAACGATACGGCTGCGGTGATAACAAGCACGGCTTCGTCAATCTGAATAATGTCTTTATAAATTACATATACAACAAACGAAGTCAAAAAAGAAAATAGAAGAAAATTAATTAGAATTGAGAATATGCTGAATTTTCTGCAACTTAGATCATATTTCTTTTTTGTTTTTAGATACTCCGTACAATTTTCTTCTGCTCTGTCATAGAGCCATTCCTGAATTGCATTAATGCGGACTTCTTTTCCGTATATGGGGTTTTTAAGTAGCCCCAAAACATAATTTGTTCGTCTGAGTGGTGGGATAACAAGGTTCTTCCATTTAGTCCAGTTTAAAGCCTTTACTTTTTCGGATAAAAGGATCAATACGATTGCGACAAGCAGAGGAACAATCAATATCTTGTCTACAGCAAGAATGGTTGCAGCAAGACCAATAATTGTAACAAATGTAGAAATGGAAACAATTACATTTTCAAGCACACCAACGAACTTTCCCGGATCTTGTGCCAGTTGAAGCAAATCTTTTGCAAACGGTTTCTCCATTTCAAAATAATCCATTTTTATGGCGGTCATGCCTACTTGCGTGAGAATCTGTTTTTCAAGCAAATCCATATCTTTTCTTAGAATAGGTTCTATCACGGACGAAAGAATTTGCGTGATTCCAAGAGAGACCACAAGCGCTCCAACAAATATAGCTGTCAGAGTCCAGTTCTTGTCTATAATAATGTACTGTACGATATATCGCAAAAAAATTACAGTAGTTAGACTTTGTGCGATATCCAACACCACTTTAAAGATATTCAACGCATAAATCCTCTTATTTATTTTCCATATAAACTTTAGCAAAAAAAACAAATTGGATAAGATGGGAGTTTTTTTCTTGCTCATAAAACTATGATTCCTTTCTCCTGAAAATTAAAAGGCAGCGACAATCACGTTTTATAGTACAGGGATTGCTTCATGAACATATCTTCATAAATTCCTTGTTTTTGTAGTAGCTTATCATGTCCACCAACAGAGTCAATCTTTCCTCCATCAAACACATAAATAGAATCACAGAATTTTGTTGAAGACATTCGGTGCGAGATAAAGATGGTGGTTTTATTTTTTGTGAGTTGACTGATTTGTTCATACATACGCTGTTCTGCAATTGCATCTACTGCTGCAGTTGGTTCATCCAAAATAACAATAGGTGAATTTTTATAAAGAACTCTGGCTAGTGCTAGTTTCTGACCCTCGCCACCTGAAAGCTCAATTCCATCTTCACTAAAATCTTTATTAATATAAGTCTCATATCTGTCAGGGAGTAAAGATATCTTATCTTCAAGACCGCTGTCTCGTGTTGCCTCATCTAGCTTTGCTATATCATCTTCACCAGAAAGTATAATGTTGTCCTTAAACGTGAAGGAAAAAATTTTATAATCCTGAAAAACGACAGATATGATTTTTGCATATTCAGAGGAATAAATTTCATTTATGTCTGTTCCGTTTAGTAGTATTTTTCCAGTTGTCGGCTGATAAATTTTACATAAAAGCTTTACGAAGGTGGTTTTCCCCGATCCATTAAGGCCAATGAGCGCTACCTTTTCTCCAGTGCAAATTTTTAAGCTAATATTTTGCAATGCGAAGGTATTTGAATTTGGATACTTAAAACTTACATCTACAAACTCGATATCATAACTACCTTCTTTTTGGGATGAAGTTTGTGCAAGAAGCGATTTATTAGAAGAGGTTACGTTTTCTAGATATGTCTCGTAATCTTTTACATATACTGAAAACATGTTCAGACGATTTACACTTGCTAACAGTCCTCCAACAGCCTGAGCAAAAGCAAGCATTGTCCCAATATACATTGTCATTTGCCCAATTGAAATAGAGCCATTATATGCAAGATATACAACATATCCATACGAAACGGCATTAATTATCGCTAATAAAACTGTTTCAAAAAAGTTAAGCTGGCAGAGTTTTTTTGTATGTGCACTTAACTTTTGATTATATTCTTTTACCTCTTTATCAATTTTATCGCTTGCCCATTTAGATGCTTGATTGATACGCATTTCTTTTGCATATTGAAAATCAATGAGAATCTCAAAAAGATAGGTAAGCTTTCTCTGAGTCTTGGAGATATTTTGGTCATATTCGTATTTGTATCGTTCTCTTTTTTTCTCAAATTCATAATTGCATATTGCAATCACAAAGAAGACGAGATAGATTAGAACATGCAGCCTTACCATGATGAAAGAAAAGCCAATGACTAAAAACAGATTAATAAAAAATCCAGACAAATCATCTGCTACGAATCCATTTGCAGTTACATTGCGGCGCAGTTTTTCTTGTGTATTGCGAATTTCATCATTTTCCTGGTCTTTATACTCCATTTTCACATAATGAAATGCGTAATCCAAAGCTGTATTTGCATCACCTTGGTTATACGCCTTTAAAATATAAGGGGTAATAGCGGCTCTGAAAATCTGAATGCCAAAAATTGCAATTATTAATATGGCTAGATGAAACATAGTCTGTCTAATTGATGACCTGTTTGTAATATCATCAATAAAATATTGAGGGAGAAGGATTGAAGAAAAGGTTTTCGCGATTTCAAGAATAACAAGAAAAAATGTAGGCACAAATACTGCGGGATTTAATTTCTTGGTGTATTGTAGCATAAAACGAATTCCATGCCAAAAATTTTTAAATCGTTTTTTCATTATAAAATATATGTTGCATAGCAGCATAAGACTAATCGAGACGTTTGGTCTTGTGCAGACTATGCAATCACTCCTTTCTGTTGTTAAGAAGTGGTTTTGTGTAAATATTACGGTGTTTCTGTTATCTATGATTCTTGGGAAAAATATGAAATAATCTCATTTGTTAAGTCCATCATCTGGGCTTCTTCTCCCAAAAGAAATGTAGGTAAATTAAAATGATCATATAGATCTTTTTTACATTCTGGAATGATTCTTTTGAAATAATATTGCTTGGATCCACGGGTCCCGCCCAGTCAAAGGTCTGTACCACGGGAAAAAGGCAAAGTGCAATTACTTCACATTCAACGGTTGATTCAAGAAATGAGATCGTTTTTTCAATATATTCATAAGTATCATTCATGGAAATACTTAAAATAATAGCATCGGGGCGCGTGCCCATTAAAAAATTTGTTTGAAAAATATTATAATAGTAGAGATGGTTCGGATAGATATTCACACTAGCGGATTGGGATCCAACCAAGATAATATCACACCGGGTATCCTCCAGTTTATGTATAGTTTCGTTTAGATATCTTATAACATCGTAATCGTGTATGCGCAAAGAATAAACACTATTATATCCGATAGGAAAAACATACTCCATTCCAAAAAGTAGTGCACTTGGTTCTGTGCCGATTTGACCTACCTTAAAGCCTTTATTCCGCAGACAGTTTCTCAAAGTGACTTGTAAAGTGAATTTGCCTTGGCGTCCTCCTGTGCCGAAAACTCCAACTACGGGGACAATATTTTCGTGTAGCTTTTCATATCGAAAAGGAGGGAGATGTTCTGGCAGTATTGTTGGACTTTGCACTCTCTTATTGTTTTTCACGATTTGACCTAAGTCGTCAAAAGAATATATCTGCTTATTATGCCGTAGCGCTTCTGAAATCAGGTTATTTTTGAAGTCATACGATTTCATTTGCAATATAAGCATGTCGATATGACCAAGAATCAATGTGTCAAAGCTGTCCCAATCGATTTTTTCAATGTTCTTGATAATATGCCCTGAGGAGTCACTCTTGACTTCTTTGTTAGTGTTCTTTCCAACTCGCAACGAATATTTTGTATCATATACATCAGTGATTTCAAAGTCCAGTTTATCTTCGAATCGCAAGATACTATGCATTTCTTTGTTAAAAGGAAACAGGGCAGCTTTTTTTATTTTAAAAGGGTTTGATTATCTTGTCCATATCGAGGAAAAGCTCGCACAGAAATCAAAGGATGCCCGAGAACAATATAAGAGTACAAATTAACATCAATATCAAAAGTATTAAAGTTTCAGAAAATCAACTTTTATTCGACAAATTGATTATACCACAATCAATGGTAATGTCAATATATAAAAATAGTGCAAAATATTCACATTGAAACATTAAAAAGTGTTAGACAGATGTTAGACACACTGAAATTTCAAACTGTTTTAAAAAATGAAAAAGCCCTGAACCCGTTGAGGCTCAAGGCTTCTGAGATGGCTCCCCCTGTTGGACTCGAACCAACGACCCTTTCGGTCAGAAACATAGTCGCCTTGCTCGCTTGGAGCGCTTCGCAATGCTCCTTGTTTCTTCCTGCTCATAGCACCGCTTCATCTGCCGCAGGCAGCGCGGTGCTCCGAGCCAGTTAACAGTGGTTGTGACGCGAATATCAAACAGTGTCATTCGATTCAATGCAGTGTAGAACCGTGATTTTACCTATATAACGCAATTAATAAACAGTTCGCGTGGTGCGAAAAATCGCTAAATAATAATGGTGTTAGACAATTGTTAGACGGTTTGCTTGCTGTTGTTTTAATTATATTGCAGAGTGGAGTAAAGGAAACTCGCTGAGTAGCTGTACTCAGAAACACAGGTTCAATCCCTGTCTCTGCAAACTTAAATCTAAAATTTTATAGTGGGCATAGAAGAAGGCAAGCTTTTCTTTCATGTTGCACCGTACAATTCTTTTAGTTGTTTCCAGATTGTTTCTTTATTTAGATGCACAATAACTCATAGATTCGCAAAATGGTATGAAATTACACTACTCTCAAACGCCTTTTAAGCCGACATCAGAGCCGTTATAGTTTTACTACCTTATGAAATTACACTACTCTCAAACCACGGTGATGCGGTCAGCTCTTCGAGCCGGTTTTACTACCTTATGAAATTACACTACTCTCAAACAATGTCAAGTATTATGCTTACGAGATAGAGTTTTACTACCTTATGAAATTACACTACTCTCAAACAAGCGCGTTGTTTCTTAACCTGTCTTTGAGTTTTACTACCTTATGAAATTACACTACTCTCAAACGGGTTGTGATATTGCGTGTGAGGCGGTATCGTTTTACTACCTTATGAAATTACACTACTCTCAAACTCTATGACATTGTACACGACTTCCGCCATGTTTTACTACCTTATGAAATTACACTACTCTCAAACCTCAAATGAGAATAAGCTGCGACACTACAATTCACAGGGTAACATCATAAAGTGGTTATATTATAAGCTAAAAATCATCTTTCTTCAACAATTTCGCACATATCTTTATCCAAAATATAAAGATTTTCTTGCGGAAGTGAGTGAAAGCTGTTTTGACTTTCAATAATAAGAATTTCAATGCCTTGATATTTCAAAGCATCATAGATTTTTTCAATTTCTTCTTCATCAAAATAGCAATGAAAGTTTAAAAGGACATAGGCTTCAAAGGAACAATATTTATTAGTTAAAACTATAAAGTCAAGCAGTCCCGTCAACAAATCATCGCTATCAACATTTGGTTTAAAATTATGAGCTTTAAGAATATCAACTAAATCAGTATCGTCATCAAACGAAAAATCAAAATCGTATTCTGTTGAGAGCTTTTCGAGAAAATCTAATATATCTTTTTTTAGTGTCACAACATAGTCTTGAAGGAAATTATTAGAATAAGAAGATAAATCTTCATATAGTTTTTTAAGTGTCGGTATTGAAAAACTTAAGTCAAAGAAGTTAGAAATAAAGCAAACTTTATTTTTAAATTTTAAAGAACAATCGTGACAGCCATAATATGAGACAAGTTCGGAGGAAGGATTTTGCTTTTCATCACAAAATATTACTTTTATCTTTTGTTTAGTCAGTTCACAAAGAAGAGCAGTAATAATGGAGGACGCAGTGTTTTCGATAATTAAAACTGAAATTTCGCTTATATGCACTTGTACATTTGATTCAACATCACGGACAACCATATAGCCAAGCCTCAGATCAAGTTTAGATGGCTTTGAAACTACTACCGTCCTCCATCCCATAATAACTATCTCCTTATTTTAAAAGATCTATTTCCTGCTCAAAAAGCCCGGAGATTGACTGGTTAATAAGTTTTACGGTCTTGTAACTTGGCTGCATTTTATTGCTGATTGTAGTTACCCCACTCTTTTTAGCCTCACCTATTGCCGATAAATCACCACTCATAACATTTGCGTGGAGAATGTTGATTATTTGCATAAGTATATAACATTGTTCATAGAGTGATAAGCCCTCAAATTCACATTGCTTGTCAATCAATATATTTGCCAATTTTGAAAATTTAACGTTGTAGATCGTATGATTAGTCTTGTGCTTAAGGGCTTCATATAAATCCGCGTTATCTTTTTCTGTTATTCCATCAAAGGACGTTATTTCTTTTTCTTTTCTCAGCTCTGCACATTTAGCAAGATAGCTTGAAATTTTCTTAATATATTTTTCTTGTTCTTGACTAACAACAAGTTGAACAGCAGGTTTACAGATCAAATTTGCTCCTCCGCTACTCTTACTACTTATGTGCATTCTGAAACCATTAATACTGATAAGAGCATTGTATTTAACGCAAGGAATGATAATTTTAACATAATCAACTCCGAGCTTGCGTTTTATGAACTCCTGTGGATTCCTTATATATTCCTTTTCAGCATATAAATCAACAGGTTCAAAAGAACGAACAATTTCTCCTTTACTGTTTTTGTATTCAACAAAAGCAAAATATGCTGATGAAGGTTTATTGTATCCACCATATTTATCAATGTCCATATCCTTTTTACGAGGCACCTGTCCCAAACCTTTTTTTAGCGGATTTTGGTCAAACAAACCACCGGTTTGCTTAAATGCATACCTCGTAAAGCGAATATTGTTCTTTGCCATATTTGACTTAACAATGTTTATAGATTTATTATTTTCTACAATCCACGCACCGTTTGTTGTGTAATCAAACATTTTGTTAACGCTCCATTTACCGCTTTGAACATTGTCAATGAAGTGCGCAAGATGAGATCTGACAGTATAAACATTACCAACTACAATATTTAGATAAGCATCTTTAGCATGATGAAAATCATTAACATCACGAGATTTGACAAAGTCATTTTCCTGTCTGAAGTCAGATACAAGGCTTGCCTTGATATATTCAACGGCTGTATCATGATAACGCTTTTTAAGAAGCTGCGCTACTGCCTTAGTAGACTGGCGGGTTTCAACAAGTTGTCTTGATACAAATGATGAAAGTTCTTCATCTGTAAGCGGTTGATTTCTAACAAGTCTTTCAAACTTCTCTTTTGAAATTAAGCCTTTGTCAAAAAGTGTTTTCCAGAAAGGAAGCATATTGTTTCTAATAGAGCTATTTATAGGATAAATATTGCCCTTTTTTGCATTTTCTGCTTTTAAAACAAGTACTCTGTTATTAAGACTATCATCTTTGATTTTTGACCGTGGAAAAATATGGTCAATATCATAAATATTATTGTTGTAAATTTCGCTTAATTCAATAGGTTTTCCTGTGTACATACACTTACCTAACTGTGTGTAATAAAGGTAAAGGGCATCTCTTCTGAAATCATTTTCATCTGTATTACAAAGCTGTTCGTAAAGTTTCTGCTCGTCCTTTTTGCAATATTTATAAAGTTCTATTAATTTTTGCTTTCTTGAGACAGTTCTCTTTTTTTCGCTTTCATCCCTTGCGACTTCAATAAATATCTTCTTCGGATCATGACCTTGAATTTTAACTATTTCTTCAACAATTTGCATTGCCTGATAAATAGGGCGCTTAATCTTTGGAGAAACATAAAGATTGTCAATTTCTTCCCTCAAAGAAGTAAAAGTGCTATCACCATTCTCTTCATCAATCTTTTTCCTGAAGTCATAATTGGAACTGAGAAGTTGCATTAAGTTGTCATTTGTTTCCCATAAAGCATGAATGATATTTGTATATTCACCTGTTGATGGCAAAACTGCTTCAATGCCTGTTAAAAGCTTTTCAGATAAACGGCTCCAGCCTGTGTACTTAAGTTTTGATATTTTTTTAATATCATCCGCTGTTAATCTATCTCCATATAATCTTTTAAGCCTGTTTTTAAGAAGTTTTTTGTCATCACCAAAAATCGTGACAGATTTGATTATTTCTTCTTTATCACTATACGAAAGGTCAATATTCTGAAGATCTATAAATGGTTTAAGACTGCCTTTAATAGTTGTGTCAATTCCTGTTATTTCAATGTTCATATAACCATTTGATGCAAGATATTTTTTTAAATCAAACACTTTTACTTTATTGCTTTTTTCAAACAGGTCTTTATAGATCCCTTGCTTTAACTCAACAGAAATCTCTTCACCGTCAATTTTTATATTGTTGATTTCGTTAAGAACGGTAAATGCACTATAAAGAAGCGAGTTCTTTGGAATAACATCTTCTTTAGGTAAATAAGTACATTTGCTTGTTAAATTATTAATAAACTTCTCAGCACTATTATCTGCATCAACAACATTTTCAAAATTCCATGGATAGATTTTCTCACCTGTTCTCACAAGCCAGCTTTTTTCACTATGCTTGTTAAGCGGACCAACATAATAAGGAATTCTGTATTTAAATATGTCTATTATTTTTTCGCTGCCAGTTTTT
>OGDS01001050.1_pt1 | contig 23959 bp, 19 predicted proteins | sample 1570351 | NCBI WGS metagenome assembly OGDS01 (sample SAMEA2581974, study PRJEB24529) | metagenome | biome: Human gut stool | place: China | collected 2011
TGCAGGAACTCTATCGCCGTGTGGCTTTCAATATCTGCATTGGTAATAGCGATGATCATTTCCGTAATCATGGTTTTCTTTTGACTGCAAAAGGTTGGACGCTTTCTCCTGCATATGACATGAACCCTACTTTGAATGAGTATCAGAGTCTGCTTGTCTCATCAACCTCCAATAAGGCAGAACTGGGTATTTTGCTGGATGCTTGCGAAGACTATATGCTAAACCGTACAACAGCAGAAAAGATTGTTGTTGAGGTAACTGAAGCTATAAAAGGATGGCGAGAATTGGCAACACGATTGGGGATTTCCAAGAGAGAGATGGATATGTTTGCCGGAGTGTTGGATGAGCGATGTAAGATGGAGTAGTTTCAGTTAGATGAGTTTATAATTGTAATAATGATTTTGTATAACAATAATTTAACATTGTAAAAAGATTAAAAAAATGAAACATATATCTGTTCGAGTACCTTGGCACGACAATGGTTGGAATTCGCATGTATGTGCAAATCCTCGTTGTAATACATTCTGTAAACAACTACCTAATATTGTCAACTCAAAAGTAGATTGTGAGCAGTTGTCGTGTGGAATCGACTGGTCTAAATTAACTACAAAAGAACGTCCTGCTTGTGCTGGAGAGAATGGGGGATTCATGAATTACAAGGCTTATGAGCGTGAATTTATTCACATATATGCTTGGAATTCAGACAATCCACATTCTAAGTTATTACCTACAAAAGTAATGATACCAGCTTATTCAGCTCTTGGAATACCATTCCGTTACTTGAATATGGATGCACAGAAAGACCTTAGCAAGGAGCATCCTGAATTTCGCCCTGCCGAAAGTGCACCTTTCGGTTCGGCTTGGGTTTATAATCCTGAGCGATTGTATGATGTGCTTAAATGGTTCAGCTCAGAGATAACCGAGGAATCGATATGCGTCTTTTATTGTAAGAAAGGCAATCCGATTGACGATGAAGGTTTACGAATGATTGTGGGAATGGGGGATATAGTAAAAAATTGTGGTGTTCAAGACTACGAAACAACTGCCGATTATACATATCCCTTATGGGAGATAATGTTCTCTCATTCCATTCGCCCAGACCTGAAAGAATCTCGCGGCTTCATTCTCCCCTATAAAGAATATCTGGAGTTGGATGAGAATATATTCCAAGGGAAGGGTCTGTCAAAGATACAGGCTCTTGATGAGATCAAATTATCGCTGGATAAATTTGACAGTAGCGGAAAGATATTTGATGAACTATCATATGGTTGTGATTTTATAAGCAATCATTCAATGCTATTGATTCTTGAAGCTGCTCGGCGTTCGTTGGAGGCAGTAATTCGACATGGCTTGGCTGGCTCAATCGAGGGATGGCAATGTCAACTCAGGTGGATTGATGCCCGTATTGAGCATGTCAAGAAACAAATCACTCCCTTCCCTTCATTCGCTTCAGCACTTAAAGCGCTGGGAATAGATTATGGCAATCTGATTGAAAGCGACCTGCGAAAAAAAGGATGTGGACCGAAAGACAATCCCTGGGGGCATTTTGAAAAGTTGCTAAATAAGGAAATCAAAGTTGATAGTGCTGTTTACAACTCGTCTCTTCCTACGTATCGAATAAGTTGGGAGGGCCAAACAAGTAATGTACGTGAGCGTCTTATCACTTTATCCAGATTTGAACTTGAATCCGATGTTATTGAGCATTTTATAGATGATGTAGAGTCTGATATACTAAGCAATCCATACCTCATCAGCGAATGGTGCGCTCGGAATTTTATAGAGAAAGTTTCAACGCGTACAATTGATCTTGGAGCCTTCCCCGACCCAACAATTCAGGGTGATAATGTTCCAGTGCCTCCGTTCGCAGCGGAGTCCATTTTGGATACTCGACGCCTTAGATCATTAGTCGTTGAAAGGCTTTATTCCGTTCTAACAGATGGTGATACCCTTGTGTCAATAAAAGAGATGGAGGACTATCTGCGCGACATAATGACGGAAGAAGACAAAGCTCGCCTCCCGAAAAACATACTTCTCACACATCGCCAGTTTTTTGAAGTATCCTTCGATTATGTTCCTGATGAGAACCCTACTGCTATCCAACTCAAGGAATATTATCAAATGGAGGAGTTTCTTCGGAAAGTGCTACGAGAAAGAGCAAAGAGAGATGTTAAGAAGCCTACCGGTGAGGACTGGCTATCCCTCGCTATGTCAGACAAGAATTATGATCCTACAAACGAGCGCAGTCAACAGGCTACTGAACAGCAGGCCAAAGCTCTTGAAATGATGGACAAAAAGCGCCTTTCAGTTCTCACGGGAGGCGCAGGTACCGGTAAGACTACCGTAGTGAGATCCTTTCTCTGTTCTGACAAGATAAAAGCAGAAGGCGTTCTGCTGCTGGCTCCCACTGGAAAGGCGAGAGTAAGGCTCAGTAATATGGCCGAAAATGTGAGTTCAAAAACCGTAGCTCAGTTTCTTGCCAGTCTCGGCGCCTTCGATTTTGAAAACATGAAACCGCGTCTAACTGAAGACTCGCGCAAATACTCACGTGCTAAGAATATAATCATTGATGAATGTTCGATGCTAACTACCGACACGTTTCATGCGCTTATTATGTCGCTTGACCTGAAGTTCATAAACCGAATAATACTTATCGGAGACCCCTATCAGCTACCTCCGATAGGTCCGGGCAGGGCTTTCTCGGATTTATGCCATTATCTTAATTGTGATGACGCGGACGCCAATCTGAAATCTGCCATTACCTATCTCCGCACCGTTGTGCGCACAATAGCCAGTGGAGATTCAGATGTCTTGACTTTGGCCTCTTGGTTCAGTGGAAACAAACCGGAGAAATTTGCCGATGAAATATTTTGGAAAATCGAAAGCAAGAATCTCAAAGGCGATCTTTCAGTTTATTACTGGAACGATGAAAAGGATCTGCCTCAAATCCTTAGGGATGCAATTTGCAAGGAACTCGCTTGTTCCGATGTCGAACTGCCAGAATCCTTGAAGCAAAAAATAGGTATTGACGACTTAAAATCGCTTGAGTCAGATCCGGCAGCGCTCGAAAATCTTCAGATTCTTGCTCCAGTAATAAATCTCGCATGGGGTACATATCAACTGAATTCCTATCTTCAGTCATGGGTTGGAAATAATATCAATCGCAAAGGGGATTATCAGGAAATCGGAACCCAGAAGATATATAAGAATGATAAAGTCATTCAACTTCAAAATATATTACGAGAATCCTATCCATCAAAAGAAAAATATCCTCTCTCCAATGGCCAGATAGGCTTTGTTAAGTCTATAAATAAAGGACATATCAATGTTATGTATGTTGGCATACCTCATGAAACCTTCGGCTTCAGGGGAGATAAAGGGGAAGACCAGGATGCTGCTATTGAGCTTGCATACGCTATTACAATCCATAAAAGCCAGGGCAGCGATTTTGATACGGTTTTTGTGGTATTGCCCAAAACCGGCCGCATTTTAAGTCGTGAGTTGATATATACAGCTCTTACCAGAGCAAAGAAGCGTGTAGTCCTGCTTGTTCAAGATTCTATTGGTTGGTTGAGAGAATTTACTAAACCACAAGCCTCAGTGCTCGCACGACGAAATACCAATCTATTTGACTATTCCGTTCGAGCCGAACGTCTTAATATTCCTTATGTTGAGGGCCTGATTCATGGAACAGCCAAGAAAGGTCTGTTTGTGCGTAGCAAGTCAGAAGTTGTAATTGTAAACCAATTGGTAAATGCTGGGGTGGAATTTGAGTACGAGCAACTACTGGAAGAAAATGGCCACCGATGCATTCCCGACTTTTCCTTTGAAACCCCATGGGGTGATAGAATCATCTGGGAACATCTGGGAATGCTTGTCGTTCCGGAATACAAGGCTTCATGGGAGCGTAAACTAAAATTCTACGAGGAAATAGGTTATACCCTCGGAGAAAATCTTTTCACGACTTGCGATCATGAAAATGGTGCAATAATGACCGAAGAGGTGGAAGACGTCATCAGAAAAATCAAGGAGCAGTTATGAATCAGGAGGAGGAATTATATTTCAAGGTACTCAGTAAACAAGGTCGGGAGGCTTGGACAATCTTCAAGAATCCTATGTATCGTGGAGCATTGGAAATCGCCCAGAATCTTTATAAAGACAAAGCACATTTTGTGTATGAGTTACTTCATAATGCCGATAACCAAGGCGCTACCCATGTCTCAATGAGGACAAGAAGCCGGAACAAGTTGAATTTGATGTGATGGCAGAATCGCTCGATAAAAAGTATCTGCTGGTTGACGAATGCAAATGGACAACCCAAGAGAATGGCAAACAACTGACAGGCGAACTTCTCCGTAAAGCTAATTTGTTACTATTTATCAAGAACTACACCATCGTTCCGGTGCTGTTTCTTAAGAGTGCTCTGAAAGATGATGCTGGGAATGCAATGTTGCCAGAAGATGTTATTGAGTTAATGAAATAAAAGGATATAACAATTCACGACTTAAAGATGCTAGATTTTAGAAAACAATTTCAGGAAATTATAGAGCAATCCTATATTCCGTTCAATATAGATAAAGCTGCAACTTCAGATGTATGGAGTAATATTTACAAATTGATACTTCCTAATATTCCAGAAAAACTTTTTAGATATCGTAAAATAGACGATAAAGGTTATACTATTGAATCATTAAAATCCGGAACTATTTCATTATGCCATGCAGGAATGTTTCCGGATAAGTATGATTCATATTTATATATAGATCAAGACAAAATTCGCGAAGATTTAAAAAAGGCATTAAAGGATGCATTGCGCATAACATTGTCGCATATAACCCAGAAATCCTCTGATATAAGGGCAGAAAAGGCAACGCAAATATGTTACTACAGAGAGTGTGGATATACGGATGAACAAATTATAGATAAAATATTGACAGATGAATATATGGATTTTTGTAACAACATTGGGTCTGCGATAAAAAAGCAAGAGTCGCGTTTTAGAAATCCGAGAAATAGTGCAAAAATAGCATGTTTTACAGAAAGTGTACAGTCAAAATATATGTGGGATAGATATGCTGATGGGTATAAGGGATTTGCATTAGAATACGATCTTAGAAAATGTATTTTTAAATATAACTCATTGGGAATGGATGTAAATCTCTTTCCTGTGATTTATACTGAATTAAGACCTGACGTTACATTGGATGAGGGAAATATTCATACTTACGAGTATTTTAAGCAAGTTGGAGATAAAAATTGGTTGAACTTTTTGTCTTCCATGATATCAGTCAATCAATTATATTGGTATCGATCTTATCTTTATAAGGACCAAAAAGAATACGAACATGAACATGAATGGAGAATGCTGTATTATAACTTAGAGGATGAGAATAATTATGCATCAATTCCAGATGTCGGATGTTTGAATGCAATTTATTATGGTCCAGATATAATCCCAAAGGATAAGGATGAATTACATCTGATTGCAGTTGAAAAAGGACTGAAAGAGTATGATGTTGCTCTTGATGCTGGTAGCCGTAGATATGATTTAAGGATAACAGCAATTAAATAGGAATATTCTTTGCTCAAAAAAAAAATCAATCAACAACCTGAAAGTTGTGTCATCTCGATTATTTATACTACCTTTGCCTACAGAGTAAGGCAAAGGTATTTTTTGATGTATACAATGGCTAAAAAACAGATAGACACGGTTTTAGGATTGGTTGAAGGAACGGAGGAGAATAAAGACGAAAAGTGGATGTGTCATTCGCAAGCTATCGCTGCAACTATGTCAAACCGAATGGAGGAACTTGGTATGACACAACGAGCGTTGGCCGAGAAGATGAATTGCACTCAGCAATATGTCTCCAAGGTGCTGAAAGGTCGCGAGAATCTGTCATTAGAAACCTTGTGCAAGATAGAAAATGCATTAGGCATCAGAATACTGCAAGCCGGAATAGATAAGTAATAACACCATAACAGGGCGCAAGAATATGTCAATACAGAGCGAAGCGGCGTTGGAAGCCGGACTGATAGCCACACTTCGGCAAATGGACTACGAGTATGTTCAGATTACCGAAGAAGATAATCTTTATGCCAATTTCAAGCGGCAGTTGGAAATTCACAACAAGAAACAACTGGCGGAAGTTGGCCGTAACTCATTTACGGATGAAGAGTTCGAGAAGATATTAATCTATCTGGAAGGTGGTACTCGCTTTGAAAAAGCAAAGAAGCTTCGCGACCTATATCCTCTTGATACGGCTAACGGACAGCGCATTTGGGTAGAGTTTCTTAATCGTACCCAATGGTGTCAGAACGAATTTCAGGTTTCGAGCCAAATTACGGTGGAGGGACGAAAGAAGTGTCGCTATGATGTGACGATTCTTATCAATGGTCTCCCTTTAGTTCAGATTGAATTGAAACGTCGGGGAGTAGAACTCAAACAGGCATACAATCAGATTCAACGCTATCATAAGACATCCTTTCATGGGTTGTTCGATTATATTCAGTTGTTTGTCATCTCCAATGGTGTGAACACTCGTTATTTCGCCAATAATCCCAATGGCGGATATAAATTTACATTCAACTGGACGGATGCGGCAAACCTGCCATTCAATGAACTGGATAAGTTTGCTGTGTTTTTCTTGGAAAAGTGTACGCTCGGTAAGATTATCGGAAAGTACATCGTATTACATGAAGGTGATAAATGCTTGATGGTGTTGCGCCCATACCAGTTCTATGCAGTAGAAAAGATATTGGATCGAGTGCAGAACTCCAATGATAACGGTTATATTTGGCATACAACAGGGGCAGGAAAGACTTTGACTTCATTCAAAACTGCGCAACTCGTTTCGGAGTTAGATGATGTAGATAAGGTAATGTTCGTTGTCGACCGCCATGACCTTGATACACAAACACAGTCGGAATATGAAGCCTTTGAACCGGGAGCCGTTGACGGTACGGACAATACGGACGAGTTGGTAAAACGTCTGCATAGCAACTCCAAGATTATCATTACCACTATTCAGAAACTCAATGCAGCCGTAAGCAAGACATGGTATAGCAGCAAAATAGATTCGATACGCCATTCTCGTATCGTGATGATATTCGATGAGTGCCATCGTAGCCATTTCGGGGAGAGTCATAAGAAGATTATGCAATTCTTCGATAATGCCCAGATATTCGGATTTACCGGAACTCCAATATTTACAGAGAATGCAGTTGATGGTCATACGACCAAAGAGGTGTTCGGCAACTGCCTGCATCGCTATCTGATTAAGGATGCCATTGCTGATGAGAATGTTCTCGGTTTTCTTGTGGAATACTATCATGGCAGTGAGGAGGTGCAGAACGGCAGTACCAATCGCATGACGGAAATAGCCCAATTCATCCTTAATAATTTCAATAAGTCAACATTTGACGGAGAGTTCGATGCGCTGTTTGCCGTGCAGTCAGTGCCGATGCTTATCCGTTATTACAAGATATTCAAGGAACTGAATCCTAAGATTCGTATAGGTGCAGTATTTACCTATGCAGCCAATGGAAGTCAGGATGATGAACTGACAGGAATGGGTACAGGTTCTTATCTGAATGACAGTGCAGGCGAAGTCGATGAGCTGCAAGCCATCATGGATGACTATAACGAAATGTTCGGCACATCGTTTACGACTGAGAACTTCCGTGCATATTACGATGACATCAACCTGCGCATGAAAAAGAAGCGAGCCGATATGAAGCCGCTTGATCTTTGCCTTGTTGTCGGAATGTTCCTTACCGGTTTTGACAGCAAGAAACTTAATACGCTCTATGTAGATAAGAACATGGAATACCACGGCTTGTTGCAGGCATTTAGCCGGACGAACCGTGTGCTGAACGAAAAGAAACGCTTCGGAAAGATTGTATGTTTCCGTGATTTGAAGAGCAATGTGGATGCTGCTATCAAATTATTCAGTAACAGCAACAATCCGGAAGAAATAGTGCGACCTCCGTTTGAAGAAATCAAACAGGAATACAAGGAACTTGCATCCGATTTTCTGAAGAAATACCCGGACACAAACTGCATAGACCTTTTGCAGAGCGAAACGGCTAAGAAAGAGTTTGTTTTGGCATTTCGTGATATTATCCGTAAACACGCAGAGATTCAAATATATGAGGATTATAGCGAAGAAGCTGATGATCTCGGCATGACGGAACAGCAGTTTATGGATTTCAGGAGTAAGTATCTTGATATCCATGATACTTTTGCACTCGTTGATCCAGCTCCGTCTTCCAAACCGGATGATAATACAGATACTTCGGATGATGGAGACCTCGGCGATGTGGATTTCTGCCTTGAGCTTTTGCATAGCGACGTTATCAATGTGGCATATATCCTTGAACTCATTGCAGAACTTGACCCATATAGTGCCGATTATGCGGAACGCCGTCAGAATATCATTGACACGATGATTAAGGACGCTGAAATGCGCAGCAAAGCCAAACTTATCGATGGCTTCATTCAAAAGAATGTGGATGACGATAAGGAAAACTTCATGATGCAGCGAGGCAAGGTTGACGGTACAAGCGATTTGGAAGAACGGTTGAACCGCTATATTGCCGTTGAGCGAGAAAATGCCGTCAACTCATTGGCTGAGGAAGAGGATATATCGTCATCGGTATTGAATCACTTCCTTAAAGAATATGATTACCTGCAAAAAGAGCAGCCAGAAATCATACAAAAAGCATTGAAAGAGAAGCATCTCGGCCTGATAAAAACGAGAAAGGCGTTGACAAGGATTTTAGACAGATTGCGTAATATCATACGCACTTTCAGTTGGGATTAAAAGGAATACAGATATGGTAAAGACAAATGAACCAGGATATGTGTATATCTTGACTAATCCAAGTTTTCGTGAGGATTGGGTCAAGATCGGTAAAAGTGCGCGACCTGTTGATATACGTTCCAAGGAACTTGATAATACGGCAGTTCCGTTGCCTTTTGAGATTTATGCAACCATTCAGACTGTCAAATATAACGATGTTGAAAAACATGTACACAAGACCATCGACCGGTTGACGGATTTGCGTATTCGCCAGAATCGGGAGTTTTTCAATGTGCCGCCGCAAATAGCTTTGGATATATTCAATGACATAGCCAAGATGATTGATGATGCGGTTGTCACGGTCTATGTAGATAATAAACCGGTTTGTCATAATGAAAAAGAATCGTTGTCTGTAATGCAGAAACGAACCGTAAAACGAGGACGTTTCAAATTCAGCATGGTCGGTATTAAAATAGGCGAATGCGTTACCTTTATTCCTACGAATACAGAAGTCAAGGTGGCAAGCGATGATTCCGTTGAATATGAAGGGCGTATTTATAAATTGTCCCCTTTTGTCGGTACGTTTATGCCAGAAGAGAAACGGAATACATCAGGTGCATATCAAGGGGCAAAATATTTCTCATATAAAGGGAAAGTGCTGGATGACCTGAGAAGTATAATAGAGAGCAATATACCATTGCCGGAAAGTGATGTAATACAGAATAATATAGAGTAATAAAGATATGAGCGAAGAACTGCAACAGAAACTCCGTGACCAGCTTTGGGAGGTCGCAAACCGTTTGCGCGGCAATATGTCGGCAAGCGATTTCATGTATTTTACCTTGGGCTTCATTTTCTACAAATATCTGTCGGAGAAGATAGAAACGTATGCTAACAGTGCTTTGGAGGATGATGAAGTTACATTCAAGAAATTATGGGAAATGCCCGATTCGGATGCTGCGGAATTGCAGGAAGAGGTCAAGAACCAGTGCTTGGAAAATATAGGCTACTTCATTGAACCGAAATTCTTGTTTTCTTCCGTAATCGAAGCTATCAAGCGGAAAGAAAATATACTTCCGATGCTGGAGCGTTCATTGAAACGCATTGAGGATAGTACGCTCGGACGTGACAGTGAAGAGGATTTCGGTGGTCTGTTTTCGGATATTGACCTTGCTTCCCCTAAGCTCGGAAAGACAGCAGATGACAAGAATACGCTTGTTAGCAATGTTCTGCTTGCACTCGATGACATAAAGTTTGGTGTGGAGGCATCGCAGGAGATTGACATTTTGGGCGATGCTTATGAGTATATGATTAGCCAGTTTGCTGCCGGTGCAGGCAAGAAAGCAGGTGAGTTCTATACTCCGCAAGAGGTCAGCCGTATATTGGCGGAGATTGTTACTCTTGGACATAACCGTTTGCGTAATGTTTACGACCCTACCTGCGGTAGTGGTTCACTGTTGCTCCGTGCTGCAAGTATTGGCAAGGCAGCATATATCTACGGACAGGAGAAGAATCCGACAACCTACAACCTTGCCCGAATGAATATGTTGCTGCATGGCATCCGCTTCAGCAGCTTCAAAATAGAGAATGGCGATACACTTGAATGGGATGCATTCGATGATATGCAGTTTGATGCGGTGGTTGCAAATCCTCCTTTCTCTGCCGAATGGAGTGCCGCCGACAAATTTAACAACGACGACCGTTTCAGTAAAGCAGGACGGCTTGCCCCTAAGAAAACAGCCGACTATGCTTTTATCCTGCACATGGTTCATCATCTCAATGAAGGTGGTACGATGGCTTGCGTTGCTCCGCACGGAGTTCTGTTCCGAGGGAATGCAGAGGGTGTTATACGCCGCTTCCTGATAGAGAAGAAAAACTATATCGATGCTATTATCGGTTTGCCAGCCAATATATTCTATGGTACAAGTATTCCGACCTGTATTCTCGTATTGAAGAAATGCCGTAAGGAAGACGATAATATCTTGTTCATTGATGCCAGCAAAGAGTTTGAAAAGGTCAAGACCCAGAACAAACTCCGGCCTCAGCATATACAGAAGATTGTAGAAACCTACCGTGACCGCAAGGAAATTGAAAAGTACAGTCATCTTGCTACGTTGCAGGAGGTTGCCGAAAATGACTATAATCTGAATATTCCTCGCTATGTCGATACTTTTGAGGAAGAAGAGCCTATCGACATCAAAGCTGTGATGGCTGAAATAAAGGAATTGGAAGCCAAGCGAGCCGAACTGGATAAGGAGATAGAGATCTATTTGAAAGAATTGGGGCTGGTTGAATAATTACACTATGGCAGAGATAGACAACATCCCCGAAATGCGTCCATCATTCGGCAATATACGCCGTCAGGATGAGGGCGGAAACGAATACTGGAGTTCTCGCGACCTGTGCGCTGCTATGGGCTATTCGGCTTATTGGAAATTCCAAAGAGTCATAGACAAGGCTATCAAGGTGGCAGGTGAAAAAGGAATGAATGTAGACGACCATTTCAACCAAGCGGTTGATATGGTAAGGATTGGAAGCGGTTCATTCCGTAAGGTCAATATCTTCCGTCTGTCTCGTATGGCATGTATGATTGTTGCCGAAAATGCCGATGTCAAAAAAGTGTTGGTACAACAAGCTCGCGATTATTTTACTCGAACAATTTCGACAAACGAATTGATGCAAAATTCGTTGAGTTCTAACATTTTGCTGTATAAAACGGCGCAAGGCGAGGCACGAATAGAAGTGATATTCAACAGTGAAACATTTTGGATGTCACAAAAGCGTATGGCCGATTTGTTCGGGGTGGATGTACGGACTGTCAACTATCATCTTGGTCAGATTTACGAAACAGGCGAGCTTACAAAAGAGGCAACTATCCGAAAAATTGGGATAGTTCAATCAGAGGGAAAAAGGGATGTGGAACGTACACCTCTGTTCTATAATTTGGATGCTATTATTGCGGTAGGTTATCGTGTCAATAGCTATCAAGCCACCCAGTTTCGTATCTGGGCTACATCTGTATTGAAGGAGTTTATTATTAAAGGATATGCGCTTGATGATGAACGTTTGAAGCAGGGAAAACACTTTGGCAAAGATTATTTTGACGATTTACTGGAGCGTATTCGTGAGATACGTACCTCAGAGCGCAGATACTACCAAAAGATAACAGACATCTATGCCGAATGCAGTGCGGATTACGACCCGAAGTCGGATTGTACCAAATTGTTCTTCAAGATGGTGCAAAACATGATGCACTTGGCTGTAACTCATCGTACTGCTGCCGAAATAGTATATGAACGTGCCGACTCGGAAATGCCGCACATGGGACTGACCACTTGGAAAAAAGCTCCCAATGGCAGAGTACAGAAATCTGATACGATTGTAGCAAAGAACTACTTGTCTGACAAAGAGGTTTCAGAACTCAACGGCGTAACTAACGCATTTCTTGAATTTGCAGAACAGCGTGCTCAACGCCATATCATTACAACGATGGCAGACTGGAAGCAGCGTCTTGAACAGTTTCTTGCTACAATGGACTATCAAGCACAAGATTCAGCCGGTAAAGTTTCTCAAGAAGAGGCACGAGAGAAGGCGTATTGTGAGTATGAAAAATATAAAGTGATTCAAGACCGTTCGTTTATCTCCGATTTCGACCGGTTTAATGATGGTGACAAATTGTTGCCGTTTGATATCAATCCCGATAAAGAATAATGATTATGGCAGATAATAACGAAAATAAAGTCCTCAATGTTCCCCATTTGAGATTTCCAGAGTTTAGTGGAGAGTGGGAAATGGCATCACTTCAAGATATAGCCGCTATAAATCCAAAATCAGACCAGCTTCAGAACACTTTTATTTATATAGATTTGGAAGCCGTCGAAAAAGGTGAGTTGAGAAAAATACAAGAAATAATGCGAGAAGAAGCACCAAGTAGAGCACAGCGCGTTATAAATAACAATGATATTCTGTTTCAATGTGTGCGTCCCTATCAGAAAAACAACTATATTCATAAAATTTTAAATACGAGTAATCAACAATGGGTTGCTTCTACTGGATATGCTCAAATTAGGACAACAGAATCACCAAACTATATTTATCATCTATTGAATACAGACGGATTCAATAGAAAAGTAATGGTTCGTTGCACAGGCTCAAGTTATCCTGCTATTAATAGTGAGGATTTAGCAACAATTCGTTTTTATTATACGCCTGACAAAAAAGAGCAATTTAAAATATCTCGATTATTAGACTTGATAGACGAGCGCATCGCTACCCAAAACAAAATCATTGAGAAACTTCAATCCTTAATCAAAGGACTTGTTGACGAATTGATGACAGTTCTTTTGAAAGGAAAACTTTATCCGTTTTCTTCTTTCTATATTAAAGCTGGTGAAGGTGGCACTCCGACGACATCGGTAGTTGAATATTATACAGAAGGCACAATTCCATTTATTAAGATTGAAGACTTGTCTTGTAAATATCTGACAAATAATAAAGACTTTATAACAGAACTGGGTATGCAAAAATCATCAGCATGGCTTATTCCATCAAAGTCTGTTATATACTCCAATGGTGCTACCATAGGTGCAATATCTATAAATGAATATCCAGTTTGTACCAAGCAAGGTATATTGGGCATTGTTCCGAACACAAATATCAATGTAGAGTATTTGTATTTGCTGATGTCTTCTTCTTACTTCTCAAAAGAAATAAGCAGAATTATTACAGAGGGAACAATGAAAACTGCATATCTTAAGGACATCAATCATATCAAATGTCCTTTACCATCTATGGCACAACAAAAGAATATAACAAACTTAACATCCTCAATAGAGGAAAAACTGTCTATAGAACAGGAACTTTTAAGGTTCTTGAATTTACAGAAACAATATCTATTGCACATGATGTTTATATAAACAACATACGCAGCAGGTAAGATTTTTGTGTGCTTAGTGATATAACAAGGTTTTGTTCCACAACTAACTTTTGCTCGATGTTATGTAGCAATGATGCAATCCTTATTCGCTTTTCAATGGATGGGTAGAATAATTTTGCCTTCCCATAATCTTTGAAGTAGATGTGAGGGATAGCCATTCCTGTTATATATGGAGTGAAATTGAACGCCATAAGTGCATAATACAGGTAAAGAATTGAGTAGTTTTCTTTGGCTGTTAGATAGTTGAGTGTTCCAATTACAGAAAAATGGTCATTAACATACGACAAAGAACCAACACCGGAACCATCTTTGACTATTAAAATTGATTCGCCATTATAAGCATAGTTGTTGGTATAGCCAATAAGTCCAGTTGCACCATATACAGGATATGAACCAGTCACAGATACGCAATTTTCTAGCAATGTGGATGAATGGCATTCAAGGCAATCACACAAGCGTATATTGGGAGTTCCTGATTGTGTAAGTTGTGCTGCAAGTCCTTTGATTAAGGAATTTAATACAGCAATGTCTGCAATTAGTTTGAATGTACTTCATTCCGATACATGGGAACAATTCAAAATCAAAGATATAGCCCAAATAGGGCGTGGTAGAGTTATTAGCTCTATAGAAATTAGCCAGCAAAAGAACCCTACATATCCAGTATATTCCTCTCAAACATCAAATGATGGTATTATGGGCTACCTTGATGATTATATGTTTGAAGGTGAATACATCAGTTGGACCACTGACGGTGCAAATGCAGGAACTGTATTTTATCGTAATGGAAAATTTAATTGCACAAATGTTTGTGGTTTGTTAAAACTTATAAAAGGGTTTGATACTCATTTTGTTTCATTGGTTTTGGCGGAAGCGACAAAGAAATATGTCTCAATAAACTTAGCTAACCCAAAACTTATGAACAATACAATGGGTAACATTCAAATATGTTTGCCCAAATTAGAAGAGCAAAAAAGAATATCCATCGTTTTCAGAGTATTACAAAGACTATGGACTGTACATAATAGTTTGCTCACCGAGTATATAAAGCAGAAACAATATTTGCTCTCACAGATGTTCATATAAACATTTGTGAGAGCTGGTACTGCTTTTCATCCTCATATTTTACCTTTGTATTTTCTTCAAGAGCCAACTTGTTATCTAATGAAGTCATTAGAGAGGCTATTTTATTTTGCATTTCTTTTGAAGGTAATTCAACCACAAGTGACGCTATTTCTGAAATATAATGCCTTTTGTGTTCTTCGGATTTTAGTTCTAAATATGATAGATATTCAAACATAAACCGAAGATTTACATTAGGTTTTGCTGTAAGTATCTTTATTGCTGACGATTTTACTTTAAAAGGGAATGATACATATTTTGCATCCATTGTAAAATCATCAAAAATTATGCACTCACCCTTTTGATATATACTAAAATCCTCGTCTGTATAACCCAAAACGAAACCTTTATTCGCAGTTAAAACCGGAATTAAGGTCGTATCTGTGGAGTATTCATCATTGGTAACAATATATGCCGTAGGTTGTTCATAAGTAAGAAGTTGATTGATTTCACAACTTTCTGTATGTTCTTCTTTTAATGATACAAACACCTTTTTCCTAATTGCAGACTTTAGTAATTTCAAATCCTCAATGATTTTGTTTTGGGTTATGATGCGCTCGTCAAGTAACTTTAAAAAAGTGGCAATTTTATCTTCTTCCTGCAAAGATGTAGTATAAACAGGGAAAGAAGCATATTCCTGTGAATTTATACCGGGCTGTCCAGAACGAGCAGACATTACAGAAATCCATTTCTTATATCGAAGTGTATGCAGTTGGGAAAACACAAAATATGAATTGTGCTTATAAATATTTGCACGTATAAGAAATCCGGCAAAATATAGCTTACCATCACTATTGCGGTAAAGATAGCTTTTTCCTGTACTTGCTCCTGTACGAGCAAGAAGAATATCATTCTCTTTTACGAGATAACGATCCTCCAGTTCTCCATCTGGAGAAACAACATCATCATACAGATATTGAGAAGAAACTTCATCAATATCTGTAATCCGGATATATTTATTATTCCCATCGAAAGATTTGGCTGCAGCATTCATACCATAGTCAAATCCTTTTGCAATATCTCCAAATGTTGCCATTTTCCACTCTCCGCTAAATTCCGGGAATCTCAAATGGGGAACATTACCTATTATATTTCTCTAATTATTAGAACCAATTAAATTCAAGATTATGAATCAGAAGACAATTAGAGAAATTTCGGACGCATGGCGAGAGAACAAGCGACCGTATGTGAAACAATCGACATTGGCAGCCTACATGTTGATTCTTGAAAATCACATTTTGCCAAAGTTTGGTGAGAGTAACGAACTTCATGAAAATGATGTACAAGGCTTTGTGCTTGAAAAGTTGGAAGGCGGATTGAGCATGAAATCTGTTAAGGACATTCTTGTTGTCCTAAAGATGGTTATGAAATTCGGGGTGAAAAACGAATGGATGAACTATTACGAATGGGATATTAAGTACCCAACAGACGTTGCTGGTAAAAAGTTGGAGGTCTTGTCCGTGGCAAATCATAAAAAGATTCTGAACTATATTCAGAGCCACTTTTCCTTTCCGGGACTTGGTATCTATATCAGCCTTAGTACCGGTCTGCGTATAGGGGAGATCTGTGCTTTGAAATGGAGCGACATCAATGTATATGACGGGATTCTAACCGTTAACCGGACGATAGAACGCATCTATATCATAGAAGGAGAGAGAAAACATACAGAGCTGGTCATCAACACGCCAAAGACAAAAAACTCTTGCCGTGAAATCCCGATAAACAAAGAATTGCTTACTATGTTAAAGCCTTTGAAAAAAGTAATTAATGACGATTATTACATTCTTACTAATGATGAGCGTCCGACAGAGCCACGCACATATCGCAACTACTATAAAAGGCTTATGGAGAAACTTGATATTCCCAAGCTGAAGTATCATGGACTGCGTCATAGCTTCGCGACTCGCTGTATAGAAGTCGGTTGTGACTATAAGACCGTTAGTGTATTACTGGGACATTCCAACATTTCGACTACACTGGACTTATATGTTCACCCCAATATGGAACAGAAAAAGCGATGCATAGCTAAGGTGTTCAAGTCACTTGGTAAATAGAGTTATATACAGAGCGAGGAAATTTAGTATCGCAATTTCTTCGCTCTATTTAATTATCACATTTTACTTAATCTGTTTCATCTACAGTGTCAAGTTTAGTTGATATTTTACTCAAGGTTTTCGATATTTCTTCAAGAGAAACTTGAACTGTTTTGTGTGGAGAGACAGAATGGGGTTTGACAAGACCTGCGACCAAATCTTGAGCTGCATCTTCCAATGGACTTTGTACGAGTATGTTAATGCGGTTGACAAAAGTTTTGATGGGAATGATGGAGTTTAAACGATATTTGTCATTATAGCTAACTTCCGTAATTATATTGAAATCCTTATCTTTCCATTTTTGATTAATATCTTCACACCATCCAATAAGGCAGTTCCAAGATTTGCCAGAAGAGATATATACAGGGTTCTGTGAAGTATTGGTGTACATGTTGCGGAATTTATCATCAAGATTGTTGATTAGGTCATCTCCAAAGCTTATTATCACGTTAGATGCGTCAAATTGGCTCGGATTGGATATTTGCAGAATAAAGGCTTTTTTATTTACAATGATTCGGCAGACGAGATGAGGTCGATGTTCCTCCTCCCACTGGCGTTTGATTTCATTTAGTTGGGCTTGATTTTGTTTTAGAGTTAAAAATGTTACAGCAATCATAGCGAATGATGCAATGGCTCCGATGTAAGAAGCCCAAAAGGAAAGCCATGTCTGCGAATCGCCAATAATCGGGAAGTGAGAAGGTATTTGAAGAACAAAATAATAGGGATTATTAGTAGTAATCCTATAAATAATAAGAAGGATAGATATTTCTTGTTGTATAATTTCATTTCATGTCATGTTAGATGTACTCGACAAAGATAAAGAATTATCTTCAATTGTATTCTTACTCATGTAAATTCCTATCTATCAATTAATCTTTTCAGGATTTTCGATAGCAGAATCGTTATTACCATTCCAATCACAGCTGATACTGTACACCATAAAACAGCCTTCCAAATCAATGCCGAGTGCAAAATCTCCGTATTGACCACTATGATGCTAGCGAAAAAAGAAAATAGGACAACCAGTATGATAATCAAGATATAGAATATCGTGTATGGTATGAAAATATGGCTGTCAACCTTACGGATTTTTCGCTCAGTTTCATTACATTTGTCTTGAATTTGGTGAAGGAACTTATCAAGGACAGTTTGCCCGAATTTTTCCGCCTGTTCCTGCGTCCCTTGTGCAATAGCCACTTTGTACTCTCGTAGAAATTCGAGCAGATTGTCCAGATTTGTAATTATATAATGCACGTTGTCATTCAGGCTGGCAAGTTCCTTGATGTTCTCTTTGAGTAGCCGTTTCTCTTCCTCCAGATATTCATTCTTTGGAGTGGCTTTTATGGATTCCGCTTCATTCATTTCAGCGGAAAAATCGAATTTCTTTTTCATGTTCGGCTTCATAGGCTTATCGTTTTAATCCTGTTTTCGTTTTCTTTCCTAACGAACGGTTGGCAACACGAGCGCATCTGCGAGCCCATTGCAAATCGTCTTCGTCCTTGTCTCTCCACGGAAGGTCGCTTTGCGAACCTCCGCCACCACCTCCAGTTACAACATTCTGCGTATCAAGTAGCCCAACAAAAATAGCTACCGCTATATCAGTAAGCTCTTGACAGTTGGCAACAAACCTGTAATCGAACTCGTCATTGAAACAGTCAAGCACTTTTCCCGGAATATAGAATCGGTATTCCTTGCCTTCATGGTTAAGGGTATAGGGAATCATGTCTGAACGGTCTGCGCGATATTGGGTGTAGTCAATAGGGACAGCCTTATGTTCTGCTGGTTGTTGGACGACTTGGGGAGTATTGTTCTTAATGGTTGTGGTCGGCTGGTGGTGCAGTTTCTTCCATGTTGTAGGAAGTTTCGAGATCATAAGATTTCTGCCGACTCCCAATTCTGAAGCCTTGTATTTGGTATTCCCATGCACGAGTGCATAACCACGGAGAATACCTTGCTTGTCCTCTCGTTCATGCACGGTATAGCCTTTCTGTGCAAGGGCATTCTTATACTCATCCCATGACCATGACGGCATCGCTCTCAACACCTCCATACAGTCCTTGTTCACCTGTGGGATGTTGCGATTTCGGATTTGTGCCGCAGTCGTCCAGCCACGTTTCTTTGCCACTCGCTCTGCTGCACGTTGCGCCCGGAGATGAATATTGTGGTCATTGTTGATATTTCCATCTTCATCCAAACGGCAAACCGCAGCATGGAGGTGGGGGACTTCACCTTTGGATTCCGTATGCAACCAAACCGAGTATTTGCTATTAGCCAAATTGGTTTGGCAAGAACGGACTTTTCCGTCCTTGCCGATAATCACTTGTTTGTCGAACTCCTCAGCAAAGTCGTGCCAGAGCTTTTGCCAGTCCTCCATGTCATAGAACTGGGTATGTTCGGGAGAAGGACTCAGCTCGATTCTGATAACGGAGTTCTTTATCGGTCGATGCTGGGATAGGGTCAACTGCATGGAGTTCCATATCCCCATAGCGTCCGGTTCTGAGGGCAACAGGTTGTCCAATACCCGATAAATCTTCTCCGGATGTTTTTTGTGCTGTGATTCGCCGGTAATGTAACGGATGTCGTTTATACCGTGCGATATGGCTTTGGCTTTCGCAATCATTCTTCTTCGGATTTTGGGTTAGACGGAATTTTATTCTTCTCTTTTACTGCATTCAGGAACTGGCAGACATTTTCGGCCACATTGCCAAGTTCCTTGAGCCAGCCGACCATGAACGGAATCTGATTGAACATTGCCATGCACTGCTTTGTGGACATTCCGTGTAGGGCGGATGTGTATTTTATGAGGTCTGACCGACAATCGTCCAGATTCTGCAACAGAGCAGCTTCTTCTTTCGTAAGCCTTGCTTTGGGCTTGAAGTTATACGCACGTGATAATATGTAGTCACTTACGGTCATGCCGCATTGCCCGGCCAGTGATTTTATATGCTCCTTCTGAGTAGGAGTGACTTTAGCTCCGATAAAGACACTTCTGGTTTCTTTTGAGGAGTCCGATGTATTGTCAATATCTTCTTTCATTTGAATCGTTTTATAATGGTTGAATAGGTGCGAGCTTGCGAGTACCGCACCGGCGAGGGAACTGAACAGGCGAGAGCGCCAATGTACAACCGTAACGCAGTGAGGTTATACCTTGGCATATCTCGCAACAGTTACCTGTTGATGCTTCACGGCAAGCCATATCGGTTGCGTATAGTGAACTGGCACTCGGATAGGAAACATAGGATGATACTAGCCTCTAAAAGAGGGAAGAATATGAATATCTCACATGATGTCTTCCTCCGACTTTGCTTTATTCTTATATATACGCCCCAACAATAAAGTAAAGTTGAACTCAATAATGGTATTCTGGATTGAAGGCATAATCTTTCCCTTCTTTTATAACCATTTGTTTGTCGCTTAGCAATGTTGCGACCTTTACCGCCTTGTTATAACCGAGTTTTATACCCTGCAATCCGTAACCCTCTTTCAAGCGTTCTATATAATCATCGTAATTGCTGATGTTGCCATTGGCAAAAACGGTATCCAATGCTGGACGATGTACATTCTTTGGAATCTCCTTGTCTGGATCGAACGGTCCTTTGGTTGGTCGTCCGGTCTTCTTCTCTTTGGGCAGATAGGACTCTACCGGTTCGGGCATGGCTTCCTCGTTTATGCGTAAGGCGAAAGGCTCAAACTCACGGTCACGGATATGGACGGCTTCGACCACGCTTACAGCTTTGTCCTCTTTGTCCACTTCGACCTGCATGATGGTTTCCGCTTTATTGTTTAGTTCCGTGCCGATGTGACCACGGGCATGTTCATCATTCTTGTTCTGATGCAAGACGGTATGGATATGGATTTGCCTGTCATCCGTCCACTGCATGAATTTGGAGATGATGTCGGTGGATTCGCTGGAGGAGTTGATGTCGTAAAGGAAATCACGAATGCCATCTATGATGACCAATCCCAAATCCGGTATTGTGCCAATGGCCTGTTCGACTATCGCCAGACGTAGTTTAGGGGAAAACTTGCGCAGAGCCAGCATAATCAGATTATCCGGATTCTTGTATTCCGGCAAGTCGGCCAAACGTAAGATGCGTTTCAATACTTGTTGGCAATGATACCGCCCCTGCTCTGTGTCTATGTATAGAATCTTCCGCTTGTTCTCAGGGAACATAGACCGGTAATGAAGTACGGTGCTGCCACTCAATGCCGATGCGACAATGGCTGAAACGTTGAAAGTTTTCTTGCTTTTGGCTTTTCCGATGGAAGCACTGAAGTTTCCCAATGTTCCGATAATGGTATCGTCCACCATCAGAACCATCGGGGAGTGTTCGTATGTACTTGTTACGCTTATTGTTGACTCCGCCATATAAGTGGCCAATTCTTCCGGAGAAAGAATAATAGTGTCTGTCTTTTCCATCGCTACCAGTTTTTAGGGTTCGGTTTACGGCGATGGGAGGCGAGCAAGGACTCATTCTCGTCCTCGAAACTTTGCGGAGCCGGATTCTTCCGGGAAGATTCCAGCCATCTATCCAGTTCGTCACGATAGATGTAGAGATGCTTTCCCTGTTTTATAACCGGAATATCGTCCTTCTTGACCTTGTAATAAAAGGTCGACAACGGCATTTTAAGATAGTTGCAAGCCTCCTGTACGGTCATGGGGACGTGCGTGTTCTCTTTGGTTTCGTACTGCTTGGAAAGTTTCTCCGTAAGCAGGTTTTCCATACTTGCGATTCTGTCGCATAGTTCGCCTACCACAGTCGGCAGGTCGTTGAATGTCAGTTGGTCTTTTTCCATATTATGATTCTTTTAATCGTTTAACATGCTGCGAACCAACTCAATGAAACCTTGCAGAACAATACAGACCGGATTAATTATTTCGTCTGCATACTTTTTTATTGCGAGTCATCATTATCTACATCTAAATGGAAGCGATAGTCGCCTTTATCTGGTACATCAATGGGAATCTGGCTTGAGACATTATCCCGTAAATTAAGTTTAAGATATTCAAGGGTCGCGTTTACGAGTTCGTATGGAAATGATTTCTTGATAAAAACGGCTCTTTTCGCTAAGGGTACTCCCAAGCGTTCACCGACATTCCATGCCAAATGGCGAAGTCCCGGCGACCTCAGCGGATTGTCTATATTGGAACGAATCGGTTTATATAAATCGGTTTGACCGCAAGCCATGCACTCGATATTTCCAATGAGAGTGGCAAGAGCTTCTTTAGAGAGATAAGGTGCTGTTTTGATGGTTACATATTCCCGAATCGCATCCATAATTTCCGCTTGCCTTTCAATCTCTTTCTTTTTGAGTTCCACCAATATGGAATCATATTTATTCAAATGAGAATCTTGCGGACAATCAGAGTTTACAGTATCTTGATTCGACTGTTGGGACGGAGGACATTTCTGTTCAAGCAAATCCATCGGTTGCTCGATGGGCAGTGTTTCAGTAGCATCCGTAGGTTCTATGGCGTTCTCTGATTTTACAATAGGGGTATATGGTTCGCCCAAAGAGAAGTTGATAGGATTTTTTGTCAGCCATTTATAGAAAAATTTGTGCAGGAGTCCGCACAATATGATAGCTATTACCAGTCCAAGGATGACAGGAGTCGTTATGCGCATGATATTGATGTCATGGCAAAGGAAAAGATAAGTGTCTATGGCCGCATAAATGATAACGGACAGTGCGAGGATAAAACTTATCTTTTTAGTCTGAATTTGTTTTTTATTCGTCATGGTCTGCAAGTATTTGGAATCGTTTTGCGCTAAAGATATAATCGATATTCCAGATAGTTGCAATAAAAAGATTGATAGTTACCACGTATCATGCTAAATATCACGGTCAGAGTATGATTTTAGGTGAAAAATCATACTCTGACCGCAGAAATCGGGGACAAAGCAGCTGTCAGTCTTGCCGTGTCAGGGTAATTTTCTTACTGGCTTCACGTTTGTTGGCATCCACGACTTTGATATACCTTTGCGTGGTGGTGATACTCTTGTGCGCCATGATGCTCTGTATGGTACGGATGTCCGTCCCGGCAGCTGCTTGTAGCGTTGCAAATGTTCTCCGGTACGAGTGAAATGTTATGTTCTTGGTAATTCCGGCAGAACGAATCCATTCTTTCATCGGTATTTGCGTCCAACTACGCATAAGTCCCTTGAATACCAAACCTTTCTTTTCAGAACTATAGCCTATCAATCCCAATGCTTCTTCGCTGATGGGAATGATGTCTTCCGCTTTGTTCTTCTGCGTAATGATGTGTACGCATTTCCCACCGGCAGAATAGTCCACGATATCTTCCCAACATAGCGAGAGAATGTCACTGATACGCAAGCTGGTCATACAGGAAAACAGCGATGCCGTTTTCAGAATAGGCTTCTTACAAGGTGTCTCGGCCAATTTGTACAGTTCCTCAACAGACAGGGCCTCTTTCATTACATCTTCTGTCTCTATCTTTTCCAAGAAGTCATTGACATTGGTTTTTATCATCCCATTACGGTAGAGTATTTTCAGGAAACCTCTGAAAGTAGACCAATATCCTGATGCGGAGTTCCGTGTGATACGTCCGTTACGCCTTAGCTTCTTGGCACTCAGCAGATATTCCCGAAACTTGTTACAGAGGTCGATGTCAATCTCTTCAAAGGTGCATTTGCCATGTACGAAGTTATTGAAATGCAGATAGACAAACTCCCATTTCTGGTCATGCTTACGGAGCTGCTTGCGATAATACTCCAGAAAGTCTGCCTTGAGTTTGTACTTGTCAAAGAAGTCATACCGTTCATTGACTACCGACTCGAACCTGCGGCAACGGATGGCTTCGGCTTTCTCGGTCATTACCTCGTTGAAATTCTGTTCACGTTTGTTTCTCGGATTGGCATAGATATAAATACCAAGCGATTCATGACGGATAACTTTCATTGTCTCTTTGTCTCGATACCCCGGATAATAATCCAGATAGAAAGACATCATCCTGCCTTTTAGCGGACGTGTCCTTAATGTCACGGTCT
>OGDS01001070.1_pt1 | contig 23554 bp, 12 predicted proteins | sample 1570351 | NCBI WGS metagenome assembly OGDS01 (sample SAMEA2581974, study PRJEB24529) | metagenome | biome: Human gut stool | place: China | collected 2011
CAGTGCGGCGGCTTTCTAAGGGTGTCGCCGTTGCGTCTCTGTGCTGTCCCAGTCCGTTTCCCCAACCGTCTCATAATCATTAGTTGGGGCTCCACCCTTTGATGTTCAGTCACTTACGGAATGCTGCTAGTCAAATCTGACTGGCAGCATTTTGCTGTTTCCTGTCTTTCACACGTTTACTGATCACGCCAGAATTAACTTTGTATCCACGTTTACATACACGTTCCCTTACGTGCAGCCTCTCTGTCTTACTATCAACTCTATAGGCTATGTACGCTTGCCGATGTATATAAATTGCATGCAAATTATTCACTCTTAAATAATTGTATCTATGTTGAAAATCTCTAAGGACGGAGTCTCCGTCATAGCTGTGCTTGACAGGCGCAGAGCAAAGAAATCAGGTGTGTTCCCAGTCAAGATTGAGGTTGTTTACAACCGTATCCAAAAGTACTACCCAACAGGAGTCGATCTCCCTGCCTCAGAGTGGAAACGGATATCCTACTCTAAGCGCATGCCCGATTGCCACGCTGACATCATCACGAAATTCAATCAGATAAGCGCCGAAGTTGAAGCTTTACTTGAGAAAGGTACGTTTTCATTTGAGACTTTGGAGGCCAGATTAGGTAAACCCGTTGACAAGACGTTAAACGCAGCGCTCGAGTCAATGATGGACAAATTTCAAGCTGAGGGGAGGATAAACTCCTACTATCGCTGCCGTACGACTCTGAAAAATGTAGAACGGTTCGCCGGTAAGGAAATCTTGTTCAGTAAGTTGTCTGTTTCATGGTTTAACGCTTTCGAGAGTTTCCTCAAGAAAGAGAACAAGGCGATGACCACAATCTGCATCTACATGAAAACCCTCCGTTGTGTTATGAACGATGCCGCGGCCGCTGGCTTGGTCAAGGAATCAATGTTTCCGTTCGGCCGTGGCAAGTACATAATTCCCAAAGGCAGTTCCAGAAGCCTCGCCCTCTCGTACGATCATATTCGTAAAATAGTCGCCTACAAAGGCACCGCGTCCAGGGAGCGCTACCGCGACCTATGGCTCTTCTCCTACCTTTGCAACGGCATCAATTTCCGCGACATGCTATTCCTTAAATATAAGAATATAATAGACGGTGAGATTTGTTTCCTTCGCTCCAAGACTGCTCGTGCCTATGGCGGATCAAAGATTATCCGTGCCGTGATCACTCCTGAGATGATGGACATTCTCCGCCGCTGGGGCAATCCATACGACGGCAATCCTGAAACCCTCCTGTTTGACTATGCCGAAGGTGCCACTGACATGCTTTCCATCTCCAACACCGTCCGTAAAGTCATCAGCATGTGCAACAACGCCTTGAAGAAAATAGCCGAGGAGTTGGGAATACCACCGTTCACAACCTATTCGGCCAGACACAGTTTCGCCACAGTTCTCCTTCGTCAGGGCGTGGATCTCACATTTATCTCGGAATCTCTCGGCCACTCCAGTCTCTTGGTCACCGAGCACTATCTTGGCGGTTCAGACCGTCTGGACAGAATGCGCAACGCCCGTCTCCTGACCAATTTCTGATGAATATGCTCCACCCGGCCACCGAGCCTGTCGAAGCGCCTGGCCCCGTCGAAGCGTCCGGCAGAGGGCGGCAACAACAAGGACACCTCCGGCATGCAAACCGTATGTCAGTCCATAATCCTACGGATTGAATATGTCCGTTCCAGTGGTCTGAGTCAGTGTTTCCCGAGAGAAAACGGGCGTCACTGAGTAATTATTAGAATAACACTAGTTCATCTGGGATGCCGCTTTGCGGCATCCCTTTTTGCGTCATGATGCCAAGTTAAAAACAAAAACCCTCCGCACTCCATACCTCTTGTACGAAGAGTAGTCAATAGGCAGATTACCTTTTCTGACTAAAGGAACACCCCTTCTTGCCGCTGAGCCTGCCCTGTCCTGGCCGCTGAGCCTGTCGAAGCGACTCCTTAAGCATAATTGCCGTAACGTCATTGAAGAATTATGATGCTTGTCTCGTAAGCTTCAAAATGATGCGTCCCGATTTGACCGAAATTGAATTTTACTGGTTCGGGGAGAATATTGTATATTTTTGTAAAGCCCTCGATTTGTTCTGGTTCCTCCATTCTCCTGTCATCCTTTGCCGACAGATAACACACCTTTGTTTGGAAACCATCAATGAAGTTGGCGATGGAGTTGGATTTATACAATTGGTTCAATGTGTCGGAAAGCTGTTTTTTCCCGGCTCTTCTTTTATTGGAGATATTTTCGCGGGATAGCTCCTGCACTATGAAGTACACCTTTTCGTCAGACATGTCATATACGAGAAAATCTGCTACTTTTACTCCATCTTTCAGTCTGCTTTTATGTGCGTTCCCATGACCGTCATCAAATGTGAATCGGTGAAGATATTCATCATAGCAGATGAAACGTAGGCAATACGTGACAGTATTGTCCTTCCCGTTTATATAATGAACGGCACCTTCATTGAATGTCTTGATGAAATGTGTGTCGTCATCTCTGGCATCAACAACACTGAACAGATGTTCGTTTGTGTCATTGTACTGTGGTGTTCCCTCGTCTTCTGTGCATAGAGGAGCCTCGTATCTCTGTATCTGATTGATAACACCGGATATCTCTTGCCTTAATAATTGCTCCATCTCTATTCTGTCCCGATTTCTGAATACATGTCTCTGATTGGATCGGACATTGAACGTGTGTCGAAGATTATTCGCCCGTATTTGTCTTTTGTTTTTAATGAGCCAATGTTGCCATCATATACCTCATAAACATCGATCTCCTCAGGGCGTAGGCACGGACCATTTTCTGGCTTTCGGTTGATCAAAACATTCATGTAGTTGACAATGTATGGGCTGTGAGTGGCCATCATCAGCGATATATTATAAGGATGAGTTTGGGCATAGCACCGACTGACAATGAAGTCAATCAATGAGCACTGACTTTCCGGATAGAGACTTAATTCTGGCTCTTCAATAAACAGGTGGACGTTCTTGGCGCTGATCTCACCGATGTTTTTTGCGGTGCTGAAATCCTTGAGCCTGTCATTATCCTGCAAGTATCCGAACAACGACGAGTTCATTGACTTTTGGGCATCGAACTTCCTTGCGTAATATTCAACGATAAGGCTTAGAGGGGAAACTGTCTGCATTCCAGAGGATGCGTTGCGCAGAAGAATAGGATTGGCTGCTCCGTTTGTGTTTTTGATCAAGTATTTGTCGCCTTTGTTGCCTTTTTCGATTTTTAACTCGACATTCAGATATTCAAGTGGCAGTTGCCTTATCTCGTCAGCTGCCAGCAGAAAGTTTTCCAATGTGTCTTGCAGGTAATAGTTGGCGTTCTTTTTTTCGACCTTGTTCTCCAGAAAGTCAGGGATGATTGACCGTTTGTCGGAGATATAACATATCTTTTCCAAACTTAGATTCGTTTCTGGAATGTCAGCCTGGGCGTTTAACCTTCCATTATTATATTCTATCTCATAGTCTCCCCTGCGATATAGGATTTCTGTCCGGGGGGTTAGATATTCGTTTATCTGAGATGTCTTTAATAAGGTGCGCATCTGGATTCCAATACCGGTCTTTTTGATGTTCGCTTGTTTAACGTACGATCTTAGTACGACACGCTTGTATATCCAACGGCACAGGGATAGCACTTTCATGATGGTGCTCTTGCCGCTTCCTGATTCTCCGATCAGTATTGTGAGAGAGGGTATATTGTTGATCTCAATCTCTTCTATAGGGCCGAAATTACGGATTCTAAGATACTCGCTCATGTCTTTTTACTTTTGTCCGCACTGTTTGATGTCGCTTATCGCGGTTTTCGCAAAAATAGTGATTATTATTAGAATATAAAAACTTCCCGTGAATCAGCATGTAAAACGTATGTCGGTGCCTTTCCGGCTGTCATTGAATATCCCTCTGTAAGTGTTTGGAAAGTGGTTCAACCTCCGAAATGAGGTGTTACTCCCAGTAATAAATATGTTTACAAGCCCCCAACGAGGGGTACTCCATAACACAACGACAAATATATGGGTTTAATTTTTCATAAACAAGATTTTTCATAAAGAAATTGCCGAAAAACTGGGAAAAAAGCATTTGTCACTGGGAGTGATAATGACGATGGATTAGATGTCCAATGAGACTAAGGAAGAGCGAGGGGTGCTCTTGTATTTTAATTGATGATAGCTATAAACATTTAAGTTCAATCTATACATTTTTATTTTTTTTTGTTATGAACAAAAAGTTGATCAATTCTTTCCTGCTTGGAGCCACATTGGTTCTCTCAGCGGGTGCTTTCGTGTCCTGTCAGGACTATGGAAGCGACATCAACGACCTTACCGATCGCGTGAGTGCAGTCGAGAAGGTGTCTAAGGAATTGCAGGCCCTCATTCAGAAGGGGTCTGTGATCACTAATGTGGAGTCTAGCGCGAAAGGTGTCAAAGTGACATTGAGCAGCGGCGAGACATTCGAGATTACCAACGGTACCAATGGCGCCGATGGTAAGGATGGTAAAGACGGCTCCGCCGGTAAGGATGGCAAGCCGGGAAGCGTGGTGACAATCGGTTCGGATGGTTACTGGTACATTGATGGTGTCAAGACCGAGTACAAGGCCCAGGGTGAGAAGGGCGAAAAAGGTGACCAAGGTGAGACCGGCCCCCAGGGACCTCAAGGCCCGAAAGGCGAGGATGGCAAGGATGCCACTGGCATCTACTACTATCCTGGCACAGAAGGCGCTGAGAAGGGTTTCTGGGTAAAGGTTACCGTTGTCGGAGACAATGAGACAAAGGAAGTGACCACCTTGAGGTGGGCTCCAAAGGAGGAAGACCGCATTGGAGTTGTTTGGACTGACGGCCAGCTTAAGCTGACTAACGTCAAGGGTTATGATGGTACTCTTACGATTGACCTTAATACCTATCTTAAGGCTCTTGTCTTTAAGCCGGAGATGGTGCTTGACGGTCAGAACGCGATGGAGTACATCTACATCCCTTACGAGCCGATGACCTTGGGTCCTAAGGAGGAAGGTTTGAAGCATGCCCACATGCGTCACACCGCTGCTGGCTGGACCACGGTTGAGAATACCTATTCCGTAGGTGCCACGACAAGTCATGAGGGTCTTGCTTATCTTAACCCTACCTATGACAAGCTTTACAGCCTTGATCCTTCAAACGCGATTGTGCCTGATTACACACAGAGGAATCTCGGGACAGTGTCGCAGGATCCTGATTTCGTGAAGACAAGAGTTGCTTCCGTGCCTAACTATGCGACCAATCCTGCCGCTTCCAAGCCTACAGCAACTTTCCTTGATGTGAAGGACGGCATCATGCATGTCGGCATCACTATGCAAGGTGAAAAGGTAATGACTCAGGAAGAGGCCAGCCCTTATCATGCCTTCGATTTCTATCCTCACGAGAAAGACAACGGCAAGATTACTGACCTCGCCGTCACCGCTCCGTTGGGAGAGGGCAAGGAGACAATCACCTCGACCTGGGCTTCTGTCTATGCCTCTCAGATGGTGTTCGAGAGCCTTGCCTACACCACTTTTGCCAAGCAGTACACCTACATTGACCCTGAGCATGAGTACTCTTCCTGGAAGTGGGACGCCACCAAGAAGAAATTCGTACAGAACACAAGTGAGCCGGGCAAGCTTCTTGGCTATGGTGATGATCCTCACAAGGCTCCGGTGGAAGGCGGTATGCATCTTTATCATAGTGTTCACGAGGCCGCTCAGATGGTGGCCACTCTTGAACTTCAGTACGACAGCGAGGTGGGTATCAACCTTAACAAACTCGTTGAAGCTGATGTCATCTTCAACTCCTGCCGCTCTTGGAATGACCGCAAGATCAAGACTCGCACCGAGGCTCAGCTTAAGGATCTTGGAATGAAGTTCAATTTCGTTCAGGTTCCTTACTCTGTTGGTGAGAATGGAACGGAACAGACCCAGAACCACAGCCTTCTTAAGAATAGGGCTGACGGCACTTACATCGTTGCCTGTGGTGTCAAGTCAAACAGCGACACCGATCCTCTTGCCTGCGAGCCGGATGAGACCAAGGTAGGCAAGAACGCTCCGAAGTCGATCGTCGGCAGAACTCCGCTTATCCGCGTAGAACTTAAGGACACTGTCAACAACAAGATTGTCGAGGAAGGTTACATCAAGTTCATCATAGTTGAGCCTGAGAGACCTATCATCACCAAGGTATTCGACCTGGGCTACTTCTACTACAAGTGTACAGAGCAGTTCCAGCCAACCACTTGGCACGCCATAGAGCAGAAAGTCCTTGACGAAGCTGTTGACATGGGTAAGGAGACTTTCAATGTTCTCTATGAGGCTGTGAAGTACCCGCACGTGATTGATCTGTCTGACATCGATTTGCCGATTGACCCTAATAATCCTATCTTTGAGTTCGCTCAGTGGGTTCCAACAGGTAAAGTCGACATTTATGGTCAGCCAATATTCAAGCTTGCTGACAAGAAGATTGGTCATATCTTTGAGTACAAGGAGCCTGATTCCGAGACAACCAACATGTTTGGTATTTACCTCGGTCGCGAAGACTTCGTGAACTGTGTGAACGACAAGACATATCCTGTTGTTGAGGAGGTAAGGTACATTAAGTTCATCCCAAGGAAGGGTCTGGGCAACACCAACTTCAACCGTGAGCCAGTCTATCTCCCGGTAAAGATTACATTCGCTTATCCTAAGGGTGTGATGGCCAACAAGATACCTAAGTACTGGTATGCTGACAACAGTTTCAACCCTGCCAATGATGTCCTTGACAAGGATAAGCTTAAAAACATCCACGGTAACGTCGAGGCTCCTGGCAACGAGGCTGACCTTAAGGTAGGTGCTGCTGACTTCGAGGTTTATCTTGACGAGCGTTTCGCTAAGACCACAACTGGTCATACTCATAGCGCTCAGTGGACTGCTGATGCTTGGAAGCCTGGATACTTCTGCTTCTATGACGAGACTAACACTTGCAACGACAAGTCTGAGAATGCTCCTTCATTCAGCATTGTTCCTGAAGCGTTCAGCCCGGCTCAGACTTGGAACATTGAGGAGAACTTCCCTTCATTCGTTCAGGAAGATCTTGTTTACCTCTACTACTTCACTCTTGGTAATGTCAAGACTGTAAAGGGTGTGAGCGGCACAGAGTATAAGCTTTCTGTTGACAATGCTGTTGCCCACTCTCCAGTGATGCTTTACACTGATCCTGCGAAGTATGAGTACAAGAACACGGTTCTGTATGCTAATGGAACGGCGATCGCTGAGATTAAGTACCAGTACAACGCCACTCAGCATGGTGCTTCCGCTACTCGTGAGCATGAGGCTAAACTCGTGGTTCTGAACAACGAGGTCACCAAGGATCTCATCAACATCCCTGAAGGAAAGGCAAGTCTTGCCACCGCTGATTCTGAGGCTGTTGTCAAGTTCTTCGAGGACACCTTCGATGTTGAACTTGGTGTAGCTGTCTTCAATGAGGAGTGTGGTGCTTACCTGCCGCTTGCTGACAACACATTCAAGGCTGAGCTCCTGAAGCCTGTTTATGTTGAGCCACTTGGACCTATCAAGTTCACAGACGCTCCTGACAATGGAACCAAGGTCGCTCTTTATGACTTCGTTAAGTTCTATGACTGGAGAGCCGCGGCCGGTGACAATAATGCTTATGTATTCTCATCTCATAAACCTGTCGATCTCTACAATTACTATGGAGTTGACCTCATCACTGTTAACCCTGAAGAGATTGAGACTGACCTTTCCGGTGAGTTCAAGACTCTGAAGGAGTACAGCAACGGCGTTGAGTTCCAGGTATACGACAGCAAAAACAATCGTCTTGACAATGGTAGGGTTGTTGACCCTGCTCATAAGTGCACAGCTAAGAAGGGTGCAACGAACTATGATTACCTCTGGTACTCTAACAACACCGCAACTGTTGTTAACTTCAACATCAGGGTTCCTGTAAGAATCCACCACAAGTGGAGCCAGAACGACCTGATCGTTTGGGTTGAGGGTACTGTTAACAGAACTGTAGGCAACTAATCGCTGATTTCTGATTAATCTATAATAAATTTCCCCGGTTTGCGAAAACGAGCCGGGGATTTTTTTCTTAGAAGACCGTGACTTACATACTAATAAACACTCCTTAAGAGCAGATGACGAGAAAATTTATGTTGATCTGGCTATTCACGCTTGTCTTTGCGACTGTCGCATCCGGAACCGACCGTAAGGATGACCGGCATCTTGTTCGTTCCATCAATTCTGTTTCCGCTGGCTTCACTCCCGAATGGAATGTGCGGATTTTGGGAGGAGGTGCCTATTCGTTGGGCGAGGCCGATTTCGCCGATCTACTCACTCCTGCGGCTCAGTTGTCTGTAGGATGCAGGTTCGACCAGATGTTAGGAGCGAGAATCTCTTTCAGCGGCTGGCAGGCCAAAGGCAGGTACAACTATCCTTACCTTGATTATCAATGGAATTATGTGCTTTCGAGTGCTGAGATCGTCTTTGATCTGATGTCGTTGTTTGGAGGCTGGCATCGAGATCGCCTACTGAGTGTCAATCTGTTCGCTGGCGGTGGCGCCGCGGCTGGCTTCAGGAACATCGAGGCCGCCCGTATGCTCAGGAATAACGAGACTTTCTATGGCTTCGAGAAGCTGTGGACGGGTACTAAGATTTTCTGGGGTGCCCGTGGTGGCCTTGAACTTGATCTGCGTCTTTCGCACTGTCTCTCACTCTGTCTTGAGACAAATGTGATAATGTTCCCTGATGAATTCAATTCTAAGGTAGGTAAGGATGACCCTTTCGACTGGCAATTCAACTGTCTTGTGGGATTTAAATTCAGTTTTGGCCGATAAGGCAGCGCATGCCGAACCATTCTATTAATATTATTTCAATTATTCATTAATTATATGAGAAATTATTTCAAGTCGGGCTTCCGCTTCGTCACCGCCGCATTCATTACTTTGTCGGCGTTGGTGTCGTGTACCGACTATCAGGACGAGATCAACAATCTCGGCAAACTCTATGAAGACCACGAGCAGCGCCTTAAGAACTTCGAGACGTTGACTGATGATTTTAGTTCGCAACTTAAGAGTCTGGCTGCCCTTGTCAATGCTATGGAGAGAGGAGACTACATCAAGTCTGTTGTCCCTGTTGAGAATGGCTACACAATCTATTTCAACAAACAGTCTCCGGTCACCATCACCAATGGTAAGAATGGCAGTGATGGCGCTGACGGGAAAACGCCTGATGTCTCGATCAGGAAGGACGCTGATGGATTTTACTATTGGACTTTGAACGGAGAGTGGATCTTGTCCGGTGGTCAGAAAGTCAGAGCCAATGCTGTTGACGGAGAGAAGGGCGACAAGGGCGACAAGGGCGATAAGGGTGACCAGGGGGATAAAGGTGATAAGGGCGACAAAGGTGATTCCGGGACTGTCGGTGCCGTCCCTTTGCTGCGTATTAATGCGTCCACCAATGAGTGGGAGGTCTCTGCTGACGGAGGAAAGACTTGGACCACCACCGGAACCAAAGCGACTGGCCCGAAAGGTGACCCTGGGGAGAAGGGTGACAAGGGCGATAAAGGCGATGGAGCCAGCGGTCTGTTCGCTGACGTAAAACTCTCCGAAGACGGGAAAACCTTGATTCTGACAATGACGGATGGCACCGTCTATAATATTCCTATCGCTCAGAAGGAAGATGAGCCGGAGGAGAAATACATCTGGGTAGGAGGCAACACGATTGACTCCAACAACGCTTCCAGCGTCGGAGGAACCTGGCTCAAGAAGGGAAAGGTTTCGTACGATTTTGAGACCAAGATTCTCACACTCGAAAATGTGGAGATAGAGACCACTCTCAACAATGTCGGCATCAAGTCGGAGGTGTCCGGGTTAACAATCAATGTGATAGGTAATTGCTCGATCAAGTCTTACGCTACTGCTGTCAGTGCCTTCGCTCCAATGACGATAACCGGTGCGGGTGTCCTTAAGCTCGAGGGTTCTTCGGCTGGTATAATGATGCAGACCGGATCTTCAGTCACCATTTCCGACGTGGATGTCAGGGTGAAGGGTGCCTGGGGAATCACCAGCCGTCAGGGTCTTGACGGCTATCTTAAGGTCGAGGGAACGAAGACTTATCTTTCGGCGGAAGGAACTTCCGGTTCGATCGCCGATATTGGTGGCCTTGGACTTGACGGGTGCAAGATCACCGTGCCTGAGAGCGCTGTCTTTGACTCTTTCTCCGGTTCAGTAGTTGTTGGCGAGGATGTAGTGAAGACTCTTGTGGAGATCAAGAGTGTGTACGACCTCTCCATCGGAGGAGAGAAAGTCTCCGCTGACAACGCCGCAAGCATCACCGGTCCGTGGCTGAAGGGTGGCAGCGTCTCCTATGAGGTCGCTTCCAACAGCCTTGTCCTGACCAACACGGAGATTGTCTCTTCGTCGGCCGGAATCGTGTCCTCCATCGAGAATCTCAAGATCCGTGTGAACGGGAAATGCTCCATCAACTCGTCCGGATCAGCCATTCAGTCTGCCGGTTCTTTGAATATTCTCGGAGCGGGAGATCTGAATCTGACCAGCGCTTCCGGCAGCGGTGTCGCGCTTACTGAGAATACATCCAGACTCACGGTTCGCGGCGGCAAGGTGAACGCGTCCGGCGTTTATGGCGTCTCCGGTGTGGCTGATGGCTTGACCTATCTGACTGTCACGGGTTCCGAGACCGAGGTGACGGCGAGAGGAAGCTCCGGCTCAGTGGTGAATATAGATGCCCTTGACCTCGACGGCCTTGTCATCTCTACCCCGGAAGGAGCCAAGTTCGATGCCGCTAACAGAGGCATAGTCAAGGATGGCGAGATTGTCACATCGAAGGTTGTGATCGGGAAGAAAACCACTTATGACCTTTGGATCGGTGGTGTCAGGGTGACTGCCGAGAACGCCTCCAGCATAACCGGATCTTGGTTAGGAGGTGGCTCGATCACCTACAGCGCCGCCAGCAATCTACTGACTTTGAACAGTGTGACAATCAGCCTGACGGATGATTCCACGATTGGTATTGACTCCCGTATCGATGGACTGAAGATCTATCTTAGCGGCACGTCTTCCGTGACCTCGAAGGCGCAGACGATGTCCGTGTCCGGCTCTGTCTCCCTGATCGGAGGAGGAACTCTGAATCTGGAAAGCGAGGGTTGCGGCGTCTCCTTGGCCGCCAATGGCGCGATGTTCAGCGTCGCCAAGGCCTTTGTCAATGTCAAAGGCCGCTGGGGCATTGTCGGCGGAAAGGCCTACAATGCCTACTTGGAACTCTCCGATGCCGCGGGAGAACTGTCGGCTGAGGGGGCCGAAGGCTCGATTGTGGATATTGGAGGACTTGCATTGGCTGATGGATGCGCCATCACTATCCCTGACGGGGCTGTTTTCGACACCGCCAGGAAAGCTGTCGTGACAAGTGAGGGTGAGGTCGTCAAGGCCAAAGTGAGAATCGGCAAGAAGTAGAAGCCGGACTCTGTGACTGGTCAAGCCATTTCGCCAAGGCTCTTTATGGGGCCGGTGAAGTGGCTTCTCCTTTTTCCTCTGCCTCCAAGACCTCCCCTCTGACCCTGAGGATGATCTGGTTTGGACTCGAGGAAACGTACACGGCGATGGACTTGTCGAAGTGGCCAGATCCTATCTGATTGGAGAACAGTACCTTTATCTCGCCGTTCTCTCCCGGTTTTGTCGGTTTTCCCGACCATTCCACCTGCGTGCAGCCGCACGATACGATCACCTTTTGTATGACAATCGCCACGTTGGTGTTGTTTCTGTACTTGAATATGCAGGTCTGTGATCCACCGCTCTCGGCGAACTTTCCGAAGTCGTGCACCTTGTTCTCGAAAGTCAGCGTTTTGTCCACCACCACACTTTGGCCTTGTGCCGCTGCGGAAGAGATGACTCCTATCGGCAGTGTCTGAACAGTCAACAGCAGAACACTGGACAGAAGATATTCAATAACAGCAATTTTTCTCATTTGCCTATGTTTTTGGATTCGGCTCTTTACGGACATTGCAGCAGGGCTGCCGAATCGGTTGTGTCATTATGCGCAAGTCCATTCAAATATAACGAATTGTCGCCAAATATGAAAACTATGCTTGGCAGAGAATATACCAACGAAAACACCGATTGAAATGCCACGAAAACACCGATTGAAATGCCACGAAAACACCGATTGCTTTGTGCTTTTACGTTAATTTTCATAACTTTGGCAAATAAATGAAAATTTAGTATGGAATATCTCAAGAGAATCGCTGATCGTATATTGCAAGACAACCTTGAAGCCTCGGGCGCGGTGCTTGTTGAGGGGCCGAAATGGTGCGGAAAAACCACGACATGCAGCCAAATTGCTAACAGCTCCATTAGTTTGCAGGATGTTGACATGAGGGATGAATATCTGGCGACGGCGGCTTCCAAGCCATCGCTTCTTCTGATGGGCGACACTCCACGTTTGATTGACGAATGGCAGGATGCGCCTGTAATCTGGGATGCGGTACGAACAGTATGCGATAAAAGAGGTGGTGTCCCGGGACAGTTCATCCTTACTGGCTCCAATAGGGTGAAAAAAGAAGAGACCAGACATTCGGGAACAGGCAGGATCGCAAAGATGAAAATGCTCCCTATGAGTTTATGGGAGTCAAAGGAGTCGACAGGGCAGGTCTCTGTCGGTGAACTGTTTAATGACCCGGAATATGATATTGACGGTAGAACTTCAAAACTGTCTGTCGAGGAATTGATTCTTGCGGCGTGCCGTGGTGGATGGCCAGCATCGCTTCTTCCTGCAAAAAACAAGGCCCGGTTGCTTGTTGCCAAGAATTATATGAAAAGTGTCTGCTCGGAGGATATTTCCAGAATAGATGGAGTTCAGCGTGACGAGAAGACTGCCGCGATGATAATGCGTTCATACGCCCGTAACATCTCAACGATTGTCAAAAAGACATCAATGCTTTCGGATGTCACTTCTTCCGGTGAGGTAAGCTGCTCTTCGGACACGTTTGATGATTATGTCAAGGCTTTGGAAAAATTGTTTGTCATTCAGGATATAGGTGCATGGTGTCCGGCGATAAGGAGTAAATCAAACATCAGAAGTACCCCTAAAAGATCGTTCTGTGATCCGTCTGTCGCGGTCGCCGCTTTGGGGTTGTCTCCGGATATCTTGATGACACAATTGAAGACATTTGGGTTCCTGTTCGAGCAGATGTGCATACGTGATCTTCGTATTTACACGATGGATCAAGATAGCCACCTTTCGTATTACCGGGACAGGTACGGACTTGAAGCGGATGTCGTGTTGCATCTTTCGGACGGACGCTATGCCTTGATTGAGTGCAAACTCGGCAGCCGCGAGATTGAGGACGGTGCGGCACATCTGCTTGAACTTAAGCGGCTGATAAAAACACACAACGAATCTGAGATGCAGAACCCGCTGAGAGAGCCGGATCTGCTTATGATCATCACAGGTGGCCAAATGGCGTACACAAGGCCTGATGGGGTCAAGATTGTTCCTATTGGGTGCTTGAAGGACTGAGCGTCCGCTGTAATTATATTAATAGGTATATATCTTTAAGCCCTTACGGCCGCTGAGGGCGGCAGAAGCATCCGGCATCCCGACCATAACGACTGCTTTCCCCTGCTTTCGCATGCAAAGTGCATGTCGGAGGCGGGTTTTGCTTATGAATATGTCCGTTCCGGAAGCTTGTGACGTGGATTCCCGTGAGAAATGGGATGTCACTCTTAGGAACAAATGTTTTTTAGCCATCTTTTTCTCATTTTCTGACCAAAAAATCTTGCTTATGAAAAATTAAACTCATATATTTGTCGTTGTGTTATGGGTTGTCCCCTCGGTGGGGGCTCAAAACATATTTATTACTAAGAGGAACAATTATACGTTTTATTTATTTATCAATTTGTTTTTTAGCTATGAACAAAAAGTTTAAGAACTTGTTTCTTGCGGGGGCTATCGTATTAGGCCTCGCGGGAGTAGCCGTATCTTGTACGGACTACGATGGCGACATTAACGACTTGACGGAACGGGTGAAGAAGCTGGAGAGCACTGTCAGTGATCTCCAGACTGCGATCAACAACGGTGCCGTCATCACGGATGTGACGCCTATCACTAACGGAGTCAAGGTGACTCTGAGCAATGGTAAGTCTTTCGACGTTACCAATGGTAAAGATGGCAACGACGGCAAGGACGGCGCTCCTGGCAAGGACGGTTCTGTTGTTACCATCGGTGCCAATGGCAACTGGTTCATTGACGGTAAGGACACCGGATTCGCCTCAAAGGGTGACAAGGGTGACAAGGGTGACAAGGGTGATCCTGGTAAGGACGGCAACGACGGCGCACCTGGCGCTCCTGGCAAGGACGGCGTTGACGGCAAGGATGCCCTTCAGATCTGGTATCAGCCTTGCACCGACAAGAGTGACGCCAACTACGGCAAGTGGGTTAAGTACACCTATGATCCTGCCTCCAAGGAGACAACTTCTGAGGTCACGAACATCGATGTGTTCCCTGAGGGAACCATAACGGCTGTTTATGACGAGGAGAGCGGCAAGATTACCTTCCACAATGTCGAGGGAGCGAAGGATGGCGTGGTTGAGATCAGTCTTCTTACAACCGTCAAGAGCCTTGCTCTTATTCCAGAGGCTCTGATGGAGGGTCTTGGCTACATCGAGTTCCCTTATGGTATCATCATTCCGGACGAAGAGAATGATGTCTATCACTTCTACTCTTCAGGCGCAGCCGATGTGACTTACAGGCTCAATCCTGAGAACGCTGATGTTAACGCAAATGAATGGGCTTTCATCAACAGAAAGGTAAAGACCATCCGCATGAACACAAGAAGCGCTTCTGACAAGAAGGATCTTGTCTCTATCGTAAGCGAGAATCAGAAGCCTGCCGTTAAGGGTGGAGAGGCTACTTTCTCTATCAAGCTCAATGATTTTAACGGCTTCCCTGTTCAGACATGGCTTGGAGGTGGTGGTGATAATGAGCCGGAGGATCTCAAGAACGACATCATCGCTCTTCAGACCTACGCTAATGGTGAGACCATCACTTCCGACTATGCCTATGTAGGCATCGCTGGCATCTATGCTCATTATGGTCTTATCCATAAGGATTTCACAAAAAATGATGTTAGCCCGATTGACAAGACAATTAGGCCGTATCGCTCTCAGCCTATCGCAATCAACAATCCTGCTGACGATGAACTCTACGCTCCAGAACTTCCTACTCCGGAGCTTCTCTACACTGAGACTCTTGATCTTAAAGACTACGTAACGCTTCTTGCTGAAGGTTATAATGTTAGAGACACACTTGCTGAAGAGATCGGTGTTGATGTTGACTACAAGTTTGAGCTCGTTAACGAGAAGGGTGAGGTCAACGAGCCTTTCCTCGGAGAAGATAAACGTACTGATCAGAATCAGTTCGTTGTTATCGAAGGCAGCAAGATCAGGGTTAACGATAAGTTCCTTAATGAGTCAACCCGTCCTGCTGTCAACAGAACCCCTCAGGTAAAGGTTACCGCCACCACCAAGCTCGGTGACAAGGTGTACACTCTTGCTACTTGCTACATCATGATCAGAATCGTCGAGGAGAAGGTTGAACCTGAAGTTCCTGTTGTTTACTACAAGACCTTCACAGATCACTTCGTTAAGTTCTGTGGCGATAATGTCATCGAGTTCACTAGTCCTATGACTGCATGCCCTGACTACACTGATGACAAGCTTGAAGTTACTTGGAAAGAGGTTAACCAGACTGTCCTTGGTGGATTGGGTCTCTCTTACGAGGCATTCCTTCAGGATTACGACACGGACAACCTTTATGTTCTCGACATCAAGAAGAGTGCTGATGGTCAGCTTGACACCACTTACGTTCCTGTAAAGCAGTACGCATTCCCTGATGGCATCACATTCTTTGTTGAGGCTCCGGAAGAGTGGAATACTTCTACTAACGTAATCTCTCTCTTGGTTGATAAGAACGCTAAGATCCCTTCAGATAAGACAACGATCGAGTTCGCTTATAAGGCTAAGAAGAACAGCAAGAAGACCCCTAATGTTGGCTTCAAGTTCGCTTACGAGATCTCTGCGAAGACTCCTACGACGCACGAGCATGAGTTCGTAACTCCTCTCAAGCTTATCCTCAACCCTGATTACCTCCTTGGTAAGATGAATGTGCCTGTAGAAGCTAAGCCTGTTTCCAAGTACATCCCGTCAACTGAGAACTACGATGTTTACGCTGGCGTTCGTGTCAAGGGTAAGGCTGATGCCAACAAGAACTTCACTTACTCTTCATCTCTCATCGAGCACTTCGAGGAGTACGGTAAGAACATCAACATCGCTGACGATGCCACAATCTCCTTCGAGATTATGAACAGCACGGCTGATTGGAAGGTTAACTATCCAAAGGATGCTTACAAGTTCATCACCAAAGATGGAAACGTTGATAAGGTAGTCTTCACAGCTGCTGAGTTCAAGGCTATCATCGAAGCTCCTGCGACATCACCTGACATCAAGTTCATGAACAACATTCTTACCGAGGACACCGCTGTTCTCGTGAAGGTTACTGAGACATGTACTACCGAAGCTGATGTGATCACTCCTGCCACGGAGAAGGTTGGTTACTACTATGTAGTCTTCCAGACTCCTTTCAAGGTCATCACAACTAATAAGGACATTGAACTCGGTACATTCAAGAATGAGAAGGACGTGACCTATATCCCAACCGATGTCAAGGTTGTCGAGAAGGAGAACGAGGATAATGTTATCTTCACCTTCGATCCGGCTACAGGTATGATGACCGCTTCTAATTATGCAAAGACTCAGTATGGCCTCAATGACCTCCAGGGCTCTGTCGAATTCAAGGCTGGTAATGCTCTTACCTATCCTTACAAGGACAACTCTAAGGAGTCATTCGGTGGATGTCTCACGTATGGCGTGAATGTAACAACCAAGGGTCTCTACGTTGCTTGGGAGAATCTCGGTACCGACCTTCTTGTTGACAAGTACGCTGACTATAACCTCGTTGTCAAGATTGGTGATCTCTACACTCTTGACCTTAAGGGTAAGGTAACCGTTCTTTCTACAGCTAACACCAAGGCTAAATGGCCAAACGGTATCGCTGACAAGAACAAGAACAAGTAGTTTACTACTCTTGACGAGTATTAATCTATAATATTTCTTAAGAGGGAAGATAGTTTTCTGTCTTCCCTCTTTTGAATATCTCTCGACTTTGTTACAATGTTATTTCGTCTTATGAGATTATATGGATTAATGATGTTGTCGCTTGCTTTTGCGGCAATCTCCTGCCAGAAGGAGTCTTCTGCTCCGGCACCTGATGTTCCAGGGCAAGAAAAGACTTCCAGATTGCTAAAGGCTTATCTTTCGGTTGAGACCAAGGCGGCCATTACCGACAATTTCGGCTCTGTAAGTTGGAATCCCTCCGACAGCATCAGCATTTTCGATTCTGATTCCGGTTCGGGTGGTAATAAGTTTGTCACTGAGAAGGGGGGAACTACTGCTGTGTTTGCCGGACAGGCTTCTGAGCCGGCCGGTGGCTATTACTATGGAGTTTATCCTTACAGTAGCTCGACATCTTTCGCATCTAATGTTGTCAGTGCATCCCTGCCCGCTGTGCAGCAGGCTGTGTCCGGCTCTTTTGACCCGGCTGCGTTCCTTATGGTAGGGCGATCCGCGTCCACTGATCAGATGGGCTTCTATGATGCCTTGGGCGGCATCCGTTTTACGGTTTCGGAATCGGGGTATGACAAGGTCATATTCAGAGGCAATGCCAATGAAGCGGTAGCAGGATCGGTCTCAATTTCTTTCGGAGAAGATGGTATTCCGCTCTGTCATGCAGCCTCTTCGGAAACATCCACACAGATTTCTCTTGAAGGGGAGTTCAATGCGGGAGAGTTCTATTATCTCTCCATTATCCCTCAGTCTTTCAAGAAAGGATTCACTCTGACTTTCTATAAAGGTGGTACGGAGGTAAGCCGCTCTGTCTGCGAATCTTTCGTAAGGGTGCAGAGGTATTATTTCGCCACGGTCCGCAATGCCGACATTCCTTCGTCGATTTCGAATATTCTTGATGGTGAGCCGCTGGACGCTAAAGGAACAGCTAACTGTTACATTGTACGCGAGGCCGGTTCGTACAAACTTCCTCTAGTGCGTGGAAATTCCCGTACATCAGTCGGCGCCGTGGATCATGCCGGTGTGGTTTGGGAGACCGACAACTCGGCTAACGCTGTCGCTAAGGGAACTCTGATTAATTCCTCTGTCCGTGTCAAGAACGGTTGCCTGTACTTCAAGACCGCCGAACAGTTCAAGCCTGGTAACGCCCTTGTGGCCGCATACGACTCCAATGACAGGATACTCTGGTCCTGGCATATCTGGATGTGTGATTTCGACGCGGATCAGACAGCACAGCGCTATCAAGGAGCATCTGTGGATATGATGGACAGAAATGTTGGCGCGCTGTCCTCATCTTATGAGGGAGTGGCCTCTTACGGCCTTTTCTATCAATGGGGACGCAAGGATCCTTTCATGGGGGTGGCGTCCATAGATGGCACACCTATGGCTTCCACGTGTCAGTTCGAACAGTTGGCTTCCAACGCTGACTGTACGGTTGACTTTGCTGTCGCCAATCCGACTACTTTCATCACTTGCGATGTCAGCACCGGAAACGATTGGCTGTATGCAGGGCGTCAGAATGAACTTTGGACAGATGTGAAGACCATCTATGACCCTTGTCCGGCCGGATGGCGTGTGCCTAAAGGTGGCCCGGATGGGGTTTGGAACCAGGTGAGCGAGGGCTCGTACTCTACGGACACATCTAATCACGGTGTGCGTTTCACCCTGTCTTCCGGAGGTGTAGCCTGGTACCCTTGCACGGGCTATCTTAAAAGAGGTAATGCGACTATCGCGCTTGCAGGCTCGTTTGCCGATTATTGGACGACAACTACCGCCTCGCAGACTACGACAACTTTTGAGATTCATGTCAAAAATACTGCGGCGGAGTCCGAGATTAACCTGTATTGCAACAACAAATCACGTGGCGATGGCCATGCAGTAAGGTGCCAGAGGCAGTAGAAGTTAGAGAAAAATTGAATCATGATGAAAAAGTATATTCTTTTACTCATTTCGGCCCTGTGCCTTTTTTACGCCTGTCAGGAGGAGTTGATCGGGGTAAGCTCGGTCGCCGTTGACAAGGAGCGTCAAGATCTCTCCATCGGGGCTTCGTTTGTGTTGAAAGCGATCATCTCACCATCGAATGCGGACAATCAGAAGATTATCTGGACGGTTGAGAATAGCTCGGTTGTTGACTATGTTGACAATCAGGACGGTAGCGCCACCATCAAGGGACTTAAGGTCGGGACTTCCAAGGTCACGGCAAGGACTGATGACGGAGGATTCATGTCTTCGTGCAATGTGACTGTCGGAGTCGGGGTCGAGAAGATCGAGCTCGACAAGTCTGAACTGTCTCTGAAAAAAGGAGAGTCCGCTTCCCTTAAGGCCACCATATTCCCTGAAAACGCTTCGGACAAGTCCCTCAAATGGGGCTCCTCTGACGTTTCTGTCGCCACTGTTGACGCGTATGGCAATGTCAAGGCGGAGGGCAATGGAGAGGCGACGGTTTTTGTCTCCTTGTCAGACGGAGGTTTCACGGCCTACTGCAATGTCAAGGTAGGTACTTCTGTCACAGGCATCAGCCTTGACCCACGTGAATTCACTCTTGAGACAATCGGAAGCAGTTTCACGATCAAGCCGGTGATTTCTCCTGAGGATGCATCGGATTTAGGGGTTGTTTGGGAAAGCGCGGACACGAAGGTCGTGTCGGTTGCCTCGGATGGTACCGTGACCGCGATCGGTCCCGGTACGACGACTGTGACCGCCACAACCAACGACGGCTCATTCACTTCAAACTGTGTTGTGAGTGTCAAGAGTCCTGCGCAGCATGTCTCGCTCGACAAGACGAGTCTGAAACTTCTCGAAGGAGAGAGCGGCAAACTCACGGCGACGGTGTACCCGTTGAACTCGACGCAGAAGACCCTTACGTGGGTGTCCGATCATCCTGATGTCGCTTCGGTTGACAACGAAGGTAATGTGACCGCCCGCAAGGCAGGCGCGGCGACAATCACGGTCAAGGTGGCCGAGAAGGTGACAGCTGTCTGCAAGGTTACTGTCATCAGCCGTGTCACCGGGATTTCCATGAGTGAGACGACTGTCGAATTAAAACCTGGTGAAAAACACCAACTGGAAGCGACGGTTCTTCCTCAGAACGCCTCGAATGCCGAGGTCACGTGGTACTCGGACAAAGAATCGGTCGCTAAAGTCTCGCAATCGGGACTTGTGTCTGCCGTGAGTACGGGAGAGGCTACAATCCACGTCGTTACCTCTGACGGAGGTAAGATGGCGACCTGTCTTGTAAAGGTCGGGACACCGGTCAAGGGAATCACCCTGTCGATCTCCTCCAAAACCCTTTATGTCGGAGACCCTTCATTGGACATCAGCGCGACCTTGACTCCTGCCAATGCCACAGACAAGTCTCTCGAATGGTCAAGTTCGGATCCTGAGGTGGCGTCAATTGCCCCTGGCGCGGCGTTGCATGCGGTCATCAAGCCACTGAAGCCAGGGAAAACCACTATTACAGCCACTACTAAAGACGGCGGGTTCAAAGCCGATTGTGAAGTGACTGTCAAGCGTCACGTCTCCGGAGTCTCTCTCAGCAAGTCTTCTCTGAATCTGTACGTTGGTGAGACGGAATCTCTTGCCGCGACAGTTGCCCCAGAGGACGCCTCTGACAAGACTGTCTCTTGGTCATCGGGCAATTCCGCTGTGGCGTCCGTGTCAAAAGACGGAAAGGTGACCGCTAACAAGGCTGGCAAGGCGACCATCACCGTCACAACCAAGGACGGTGGATTTACGGCCACCTGCGAGGTAGTGGTCAAATGTCACGTTTCCGGGGTCGCTGTCAGCAAGCCGGAATTGACTATGCACGTTGGCGGTACAGAGTTGCTTACGGCTGTGATTAGTCCGGCTGACGCCACTGACAAGTCGGTGACTTGGTCGTCAGACCATCCGGAAATCGCTTCTGTGGGTGAGAAAGACGGAAAGGTGACCGCAAAGAAAACCGGAAAGGCGGTTATCACTGTCAAGACCGCTGACGGTGGACATCAGGCTTCCTGCAATGTGACTGTCCTTGAACCGGTCGTTTATGCCACTTCCCTTACTTTGACATCTCAGACATCGTCTCTGAACATAGGAGAGTCCGCCGCGTTGACTCTTAAGATGCTTCCTGCCAATGCGGATGAAACGCTTGTGTGGGAGTCTGACAACGAGTCCGTGGCGAAGGTTGTGAACGGTGATGTCACCGCTGTGGGAGTCGGAGTGGCTAAGATCAAGGTCAAGGGCAAGAATGTCACGTCGAACGAGGTGACAATCACCGTCATCGATAAGTATGCGGTCACCGGCGTGAAACTGAACGAGAAGTCGCTGACTCTTGAAGTTGGTAAGAGTGGAAAGCTCATAGCCACCGTTCTGCCTGAGGATGCGAGGGACAAGACCGTAACCTGGAGTTCGGACAAGGAATCTGTCGCGACTGTCAATGAGGGGGTTGTCACCGCGGTTTCTCCAGGCACTGCCACAATCAAGGTGGCGGCGGGAGCCGGAGCGTTCACGGCAACTTGTTCGGTCACGGTAACCGAGCGTCTGATACCTATCGAAAAGATCTCCTATTCAGAGGAAAATAAGGACATTAACTTGAAAATGGGAGAATCCTACACCATCAGGGTTAAGGTCTCTCCGGATAATGCGACAGAACCGCTGAAGATCTCTCCTGCGATCAACTGTCCTGTGAGTTGCGATGCTGTCAAGGATAAGGGAACGCCATATTGGAATGTTAAGGTCAAGGCGATCTACAAGGAAGGAAGAGGATCCTTGGCCATTGATTCGAAGAGTTATTCCACCCAATGCTTTGTCAAGGTGACAAAGGTTCCTGTCAGTGGCATAACCCTCGACATGTCGGAAACATCGATGAGAGTTGGACAGACCCTCACGTTGACTCCTAAGGTGTCACCTTCGGATGCCTCCATCAAGGATGTTATCTGGGATTCGTCCGACAAGTCGGTGGCTTACGTCTCGCAGTCCGGCATCGTGACCGCAAAGAGCGGCGGCAAGGTGTTCATAACCGCGAAATCCAAAGACAACAGCAGCGTCGTTGCGACGTGTGTGATCCTTATCAGGTCTGATACTGTCGGTGCCGGCGGCTCAGAGGGCGTTGGCTTTATTGATTGGTAGCGATGATTGACATAGGATGGTGATCACAATGTTGTACTGAGTAATTATTATGGCTTATTTCAGTATCAATTTTGCAGATTAGAAAAAAAATCGTATTTTAGCATCACTATTTGTGCAAATTTATATTCAATAATATTATGAAACGTTTTTTCGCTATTCTCGCAAGCATGGTGCTTGTGGCTTCTCTGTCCGTTGCGAACGCACAGAAGAAGGACTTTAACCCTTATTGGTTTATGCAGCTTCAGGGTGGTGCGGCTCACACTATCGGTGAGACCTCATTCTCTGACCTTATCTCGCCTTCGGCAGCTGTCTCATTCGGCTATCAGTTCTCTCCGGTTTTCGGAGCAAGGCTCAATGTCAACGGCTGGCAGGCTAAGGGTGCCGTGAATGGTCCTACCACAGTCTACAAGTTCAACTATGTCGAGGGTGCGGCTGACCTCATGATCGATGTCGCGTCCATCTTCGCAGGCTATAAGTTCGACAGAACCCTGAATCCTTACATCTTCGGTGGTGTAGGTGTCAACTACGCATTCAACAACGACGATGCCGTAAAGGTTAAGGATCAGTTCCGCAGTGGTTACCTCTGGGAGGACAACAAGATCTCACCTGCTTTCAGAACAGGTGCCGGTCTCAACATCAGACTCACTGACGTGATCGCCCTCAACCTCGAAGGCAATTGCAGCTTCCTTGACGACCACTTCAACTCTAAGAAGGGTTCAAAGGCTGACTTCCAGATCAAGGCTGTCGCAGGTCTTACCTTCAGCTTCGGAAAGGCAAAGCCAGCTCCGGCACCTGTTCCAGTTCCTGCTCCTGCACCTGTTGTTAAACCAGAACCAGAACCAGAACCAGTAGTTGAGGAGAAGGTTGAGGTTGTTCCTGCATTCGAGTCACTTTCACGCAACATCCTCTTCGTCATCAACAAGTGGGACATCCGTGAGAGCGAGCAGCTCAAGATCGATGAGGTTGTCGAGGCTCTCAAGGCCAACCCTGACACCAAGGTTCGCGTTTCCGGTTACGCTGACAAGGCCACAGGTACCGCCAAGAGAAACAAGTTCCTCTCCGAGAAGAGAGCTGAGGTTGTCGCTGAGGCCATCGTTAACGCCGGCATCAACAAGGACAGGATCATCACTGAGTATTTCGGTGACACCGTCAATCCATTCGAGACTCCTGAGGAGAACCGTGTCGCTGTCTGCCTCGTTAAATAATCTGGCGTGATAATTGAAAGAATATAAAGGCTGGGTTT
>OGDS01001077.1_pt1 | contig 23425 bp, 17 predicted proteins | sample 1570351 | NCBI WGS metagenome assembly OGDS01 (sample SAMEA2581974, study PRJEB24529) | metagenome | biome: Human gut stool | place: China | collected 2011
AACCCTGGACACCCTGATTAAGAGTCAGGTGCTCTACCAACTGAGCTAGCGGCGCATATTAGATTTCTTCTGGCTTCCAGAAGTTTTTCGTTTTGTTCTCTCGAACACAATGGTTATTATATATGAATGATTTAATAAATGCAAGCATTTTTTTGTTTTTATTTAAGAACAATTCATTTTTTTTACTTTTTCTTAATTCTTTTTTCTATTATTTACTATTGCTAAACTTTTAAAATTAATATATAATATTAATATATAACCTATATGATACACTGACTGTGTAATTTATTTATTGGAATTGGAGGATTATATGCTGCATAAAAAGTCTCAGGATAAAACTTCTGAACATGATAAATTAACTAATGATGCTAACAGTGATGATGCTGTTGACGAAGCCGTACATTATAATAAAAGTAATGATGATAACGACAGTGCAGACAACGACAATAATAATCATCGTTTTTTCATACCGAACAGTAAATATTCAACGATTGTAATATATGCACTATTATTTGTTGTAGGTACTATCCTTATATATAAGTTTATAGGAACCTTTAACCAGACTATGCATTTTATAGGTTCAATTCTTAATCTTATTTCGCCTTTTATTGTGGGTGCATTTATTGCTTTTATACTCTTCCCTCTTGTTAAGCTTTTATTCCGGAAGCTTTTTAAGGGTGTACTTAACATGAAGTCCGATAAAGCTGCGAAGTACCTTTCAATAACAACTGCATATATAATTGCAATTGGAGCTATTACAATACTTCTTGTTTTTGTTATACCACAGATTTACGAAAGCATAACTGAAATTACAGAACAGCTTCCTGTATGGTATAATTCTGCACTTGAATTTGTTGGCAATTTTGAAAACAATCACCAGAATCTCGGTGAATATGTTGATTTCAATATGATAAATGAAAGAATAGAAACCGCACTCCCTAATATTTTTAATTATCTTACCGGAATCATGTCAAATCTTATTCCTGTGATTTTTTCAACCGGTATGGCTATTGTTAAAGGCATTATAAGTTTTATCATATCAATTATGGTATCTGTTTATATGATATCTGACCACAAGAATCTCTTTTATCAGGGAAAAAGACTTATATATGCAATTCTGCCTTATAAACCTGCCAACACATTAAGAAATGTACTACGCGAAAGTGGACGTATTTTTACAAGCTTTATATTTGGAAAGGCACTTGATTCACTTATCATAGGTATTATATGCTTTATTGCAATGGTTATATTCCGATTCCCATATGCAGTTCTTATCAGTGTAGTTGTAGGTATTACTAATATGATTCCATACTTTGGACCATATATCGGAGGTGCTGTCGGATTTCTTTTTATACTTATTGTAAGTCCGTTCAAAGCATTGCTTTTTGCACTGCTTATACTTGTAATACAGCAATTTGATGGTCTTTACCTTGGACCTAAGATTCTTGGAGATAAAACGGGGCTCAAGCCGCTATGGGTTATATTTTCAATTACAGTTGGTGGCAGCCTTTTCGGTGTTCTTGGAATGTTCCTCGGAGTTCCTTGTGTTGCTGTACTCGGATATATACTCAATCAGGTTGTTACACATTTCCTTGGGAAAAAGAATATTACAGTTACCCCTTATGATTCCCATGACCGCATATAGCTTTTGATATTTCATCCCAGTTTCTTCTGATTTTTACAAGACGTCGATTAATTTTTTTGCGGCAGAATAATGAATATGACAGATTTTGAAGTGATTTTGATATGCATCCCATATCACATATGCTCCTTATGTGTTTATATCATTATATGCCGCAATTTTCATTCGGGTTCGTATTTATTATTTATTTCAGACGTGCTATAAGCTTACAGATTGGATTACCCTGTGAAGAAAATTTTTCTTCATATTCCGTCATTACATTTCCTTCAACTAAATCTGCATCATTATGCAAGTCATATGTAACAGTTGTAAGCTCCCACTTAGGAGATTCTTTTACTTCTTCAACCGAAAAATCAAATAATCCTCTGTTATCCGTTTTGAATTCTACATATCCATCATCTTTTAAAATATCAGTATATCTTTCAAGAAACTGTCTTGAAGTAAGTCTTCTCTTGGCATGTCTGTCTTTTGGCCATGGGTCAGAAAAATTAAGATATATCCTGTCAACTTCACCCTTTGCGAATACATCACCTATATTTTCTGCGTCCATTCTTATAAACCTGAGATTAGAAAGACGCAGTTCATCCTGTTTTTCAACTGCTCTTAAAAGCACACTGGAATACTTTTCAATTCCAATATAGTTAATATCAGGATTCATCTGGGCAAGTGTCGTTATAAATCTGCCTTTTCCCATTCCTATCTCGATACGCACAGGATTATTATTGCCAAACACTTCTTTCCATGTTCCTGCCATATTTTCCGGCTCTGTAAACACAAATTCATTTTCAATCATGACTTCCCTTGCACCGGGAACATTTCTCAATCTCATATATTTTTAAAATCTCCATTTCTGTAAAACTTATTAAAGTATAATAAAAATATTTCCATTCGACAAGCGTTATTAATTGATTTGCATTTCAATCATGTGTATAATGTAGCATGATATTAGAATTATTGTAAAAGTCAGTTACACGCCGGCTTTATATTTGATGGAGATAATATATGAATAAATTTTTTAAAAGAATGACGGCTGTTTTTCTTGCTGTCAGCACAACTGCGGCTTCTATATTAATGCCTGCAACAGGCATATATGCTGCCGAAACAGCTGCCACAACACAAAACACGCAGGCTGCACAGACAACGCAGAATTCACAAAACACCCAGACAACAAAAAACACACAGGAATACAACTGGCCGCAGGCACCGGATATTGTAGCCCAGAGTGCAATTCTTATTGATGCGGATACCGGTGCAATTCTTTATGAAAAGGAGGCACATGCCAAAGGATATCCAGCCAGCACAACTAAAATTCTTACCGGACTTCTCACAATTGAAAACTGTGGCCTTGACGAGACAGTTACATTCTCAAGTGCGGCAGCCAATTCTGTAACATATGAGGATGCCAGCCTTGGTACAAAGGCAGGAGAACAATATAGCGTTGAACAGGCTCTATATGGACTTTTGCTCTATTCAGCCAACGAAATAGCATATGGTCTTGCTGAACACGTAAGCGGCTCACTTGCAGCTTTTACAGAGCTGATGAATAAACGAGCCAAAGAACTTGGTGCTATTAACACTCATTTTGCCAATGCAAGTGGTCTTCACGATGTCAATCATTACACCACAGCTTACGACATGGCAATGATTGCCAAAGGATGTTACAACAACTCCACTTTTGTAAATATTGATTCAACATCAACGACTTACACTATACCGCCGACAAACAAAACAGATACGGCTCGTAATTTTAAACACCGCCATCTCATGTTAAAAGGCAGACAATATTATTACGAATACTGCAAAGGCGGAAAAACAGGATTTACAGACCAGGCCGGTTACACACTTGTAACATTTGCGGAAAAAGATGATATGCGTCTTATATGCGTATGCTTCAAATCAGGAGACAAAGAACGTTTTACAGATACGCGTTCATTATTTGACTGGGGATTTGCCAACTTTAAGAAAATCACAGCTTCAGGCGGAACAATAAGTTCATTATTTACAAGCGACAGTTATTACCAATCTCCTGTATTTAATAAATATAACTTAAAATTCAATCTGAAAGCCTCAACACTTACACTTCCTAACAACGCTTCTGTTGGAAATGTTGCAATGGGCATTGATAACAATTACAAAACAACAAGTGAAAACGGAATATATACCGCCCATCTTAATTTTAATTATGGAAATAATATTGTCGGAACTGCAAAACTGACACTTTCATCTGACGAAAATATCGCTGCTGCCAGCAATCTTCCTTTCGCAAAAGATGATAATAATTCTAATTTAAAGCAAAAAAAATGTATAGTTATAAATATATGGGGCATAGTTGCAGTAATTGCAGCAATACTTATTGTACTTTACATCCACTCAGAAGTAAAACGCAAAAAAACACAGCGTAGACGCTACAGCGGCCGCAAATATTTGTAAAATTCATAAACTATGAGAAACACGCTTCGCGAGTTTCTCAAGTTATCGCGGCAGTCGCCAAGGTCTCGTGCAAGCACGGACTTTGGCTCGTTGCTCGCGTAAAATAAAAAACAGAGGCTGCATCACAAATTTTGCATCCTCTGTTTTCTTTATGTGCAGGGCAATCCAAATCAACGCCTGCATTTAAGCTTTATAATCTCAAACTTTATATCCTCTGTTTTCGTATCCTTTTGAATACTCATTTGAACCACCATCATTTGAATATGTAAAACCAGCATATACCTGCTGTGTATTTTTCATAAGTGGTTCTGAATCATCCTGTTTACTTAATTCATAGAATGATTTTCTCATTGTCTCAAGCATTTTCTTTACTGATTCAAGCAGCATAATTGTATTTTTATCCTTTTTTGCAACCGCCTTTACAAGATACCTTTGCATTACAAGATAAATGTTATAAAGCTGCACTGACACTTCATACTGCATATCAAGCGAAGTCACAAGGCTGTCTACAACTCTTTTGACCTGAACTACATCAGACTCATATTCATCTTTTTCTGACTGCGTTTCATAATTATTTTCGATAGCATCGCTGACATACTGTATAGCCATATCATACATAATTACAATAAGCTGCGTCTTATTTGCCTGTGAAATGCGATATGAAAATGTCTGTATCTCATCTTTTTTCAACGCTGATTATTCCTCCACACTACTGTAAAATCTGAAGTACAGTTGACGGACGTTCATTTGCCTGTGCAAGAATTGATGTTGCCGCCTGAGTCATTACATTTACGGATGTATATTCTGTCATCTCTTCTGCCATATCTGTATCAGTCATTGCAGAGAGTGCTGATGTAAGATTCTCATTTGAAACAGCAATATTATTCTGTGTATGTTCAAATCTGTTCTGATATGAACCAATCTTAGAACGTACCGAACTTGCCCTATTAATCGCTTTATCAACCTTTTCTATTGACTGTGACGCAGTAAGTCCTGTCATAACATTTACAGTATCTATGCCAAGTGTATATGTTGTAACCTCAGGTATATCAATTCTTATAACCTGATCCTGGTTAGCACCAACATGAATACTCATAGTACCAACATCTGTAACTTCCTGAACAATATCTTTTGATGATGTACCTGTTGATACCGGTATTTTTCCTGTATCATCAAACTTAGTTCCCGCAACATTTCCCGGAACATCCATCTCAAAGCTCTTGTTATTAACATCCTTTACTGTAATTCTTGTACCACTTGTTGAAAGTACGGCACTGTCATCAAATCCGACTCTCTTGCCATTGGCATCTGTTGTAAACTCTGCTTTAACATCGCTTCCCTGAACAATAAATCCGTCATCATCTGCCGCACTGTCAATTCCCAATGCCTGTGCAAGCTCCTTATTGCTGCATTTTACTTCAATAGATTGAGAACTGCCATACTCTTTTGTCATAATAACAAGACGGCTTCCCGGATATGTTGTCACTGGAGAATAGCCTGCGTAATCCATTCCGTTTGCAGTTGTATCATTAGTTGTATCTGTGACTGCAAATGCACTTCCCCCAATTATGCTTGCTGCATCAACGAGTTTTCCCATTATGGTATTAAGGTCATCACCCTCACTGACAGAAACTTTATATCCGTTTAATTCTATTACACCTTCCTGTTCCTTTGTAATTTTATCATTTGCACCAAGAGCGATTGTTCCCTCACCCACAACAATTGCCTGTCTTGCATCTTCTGTAACTGTAACTCCATAATCACCAGTTACAAAATTCTCAGAACATGTAATCTGATTAACGCCCTGGCAGTCAGAATAAACTCTTCTTGAAAGATTACCATCAATAAGTGACTGTGTATTAAATTCTGTCTGTGACGATATTCTGTCTATTTCCTTATTAATATTATCTATTTCACCCTGAATGGCACTTCTTTCATCATCTGAATTGACATCATTGGCAGCCTGTACAGAAAGCTCCTTCATACGTGTAAGCATTGACTGTATTTCAATAAGGCCGCCTTCTGCTGTATTAAGTACAGAAATACCATCTGTAACATTATTGTCAGACTGGCTGAGTCCACGAAGCTGAACTCTCATCTTTTCAGAAATAGCACAACCGGCAGGATCATCAGCCGAGCTGTTAATCTTATAACCTGAGGATAATTTCTGTATAGAATTAGACAGACGGTCCTGTGCCTTCTGAAGTGCGTTATTTGCTATAATCGCAGAAATATTTGTATTAAGTCTCATATATATTCTCCATTCCGTAAATACATTGCCTATAATAAATATCGGCGTATTTACACTTTTTTTTACATTAAATCAGAAATAAATGATTTTGCAATTCTGTACAGCTTTGATGATGGCTGTGATTCAGATTTTTCATATGTAATATCTGTAACCTTATCATTTGAATTAGCATACACATTAGTCTTTTCAAAATTGAATTCTTCTTTTATCTTTTCAGCTGCATTTTGTAACAAACCGGCAAAATCATTATTTTCACCTGTGCATACGCCAAATACATCGAATGTATCATCTGTAACTTTAAGCTCAATGCTTACTTCTCCACAGCTTTCATTATCATATCTTATAGAAATTCTTCCACTTTCACTTCCGTCTGAAATCATTGTAAGCTTCATAACGCCAATTTTGTCATCTGATAAAACCGGAATTCTATAGTCTCTTTGTCTGTTGAGATTTTTTACAAGGTCGATAATATTATTTTTTAAAGCTGCCTGACGTACAGAATCATAACTGTTTATATCAGCTTCATCTGATTGTGGTATGCTTTCTGATTTTTCGTCATCCAGACTCTCAATTGCCTCTCTGAGCGATTTTTCGTCTGACATACTGTCTATAATCTTTTCTGCCTTAGTTCTGTCAGCACCAAATATCCTTCCATATGCACTGCCGCTTACAAGTTCCTGCATAGCCTCTATATTATTTATTGTAACAGGCTGCTCTGCCTGTTCAAGCTGATGAAGCACCTCGTCATCTGCTGCCGATACAGCACGTACAACTTCCATATATGCATCCATATACTCAGCTTCAGCTGCCGCGTCATATGCATCCTGCACACTTTCGCAGAAATTTTCTACTGTTCTTGTATTTATAGACTTTTCAGAATTAACCTCTTTTAATGTAAGCGGAGTGACAGATGATGCCGTATTATCAAAAAGATTAAGATAATATCTTACCTGTCCTGCCATTGCAATATCTGTATCATCCCCTACTGAATTATCCATTCCATACTGTTTTCTGCTGTCGTATGCCCGGCACAGATTTTCCATAGTAATATCTGCGCCTTGCTTTACAAGTGCACCAATTGAATTTCCTGCATCTTTTGTATAGATATTAATCATTTTATAAATTCCGATAAACTGACGTCTTTCCTCTTCACTTATGCCACCTGTTTTGTCAAGCTTGTATAAAAATCTGCTGAACTTATCTGTATTATCTGAATCTTTGTTCTTATTGATAAGGTAATCATTTACACTTTCAATATCAGAAGTAAGCGGATTGATATTATCCTTTATCATATTAAGAACAGTCTCAGGATTCATCTGCTCTATGAGAGTATTTAATGACTCCTTAATCTGCTTAATCTGCTCAATATTATTTTTTGTTATATCAATATTGTTATATGAAAGAATTCTTACAGCATCCGAATTTGCTTTGGTATTTTCCATGCCAAGCTGTGAAAGAATACTTTCAGAACTTGCCTCAACCGCATTTTTTAACGAATCTCCAAGGTCTTTTCTCACCTTTGTACCAACTGCTTCATAAGAGTTTCCTGCCTGTCTGAAACGTTCTTTTAGACTGCTTCCCATCTCAGAAAATCCGGCAATATTTATAACTGCCTGCGACTGCATATTTTCTTTATAGACAGCTCCAATAACTTCATCAGGTGCATATGAAATATCCCTGATTGCACGTCTTGTTGCAAGTGAAAGCTGATACATGCTGATAAAATCAGCCGTTTTATTATCTGTTCCATTAACATCCGTCAATACATTGGATAATGCCGCAGCCCCTGTATCCGTAGGTACCTGACTATCTATGTCATCAGCAAGCTGTATTGCAATCTGTTCCATAGCTTTTTCCCGGTCATATGCAAGAAGATTTTCATGCAGTGTATCTATTGAAACTGACAAAATATCAATTCCGTTATTGTAAATATGCATGCCTGCCTGTGGTGTGAGCAGAATCTGAATTTCAAGCAGTTTTTTGTAATTATCCTCATATTCCGGCTTATTCTGCACAACGTCCTGTTCCTGGGCAACAGATTTATTTCCTATATTATACTGTGCCATCGCCTCCTCAATAGATTTAATTGACACATTATCACCATACATGTCTGTCGCTCTCGCAACTGCATCATAATCAGCATTTTTTACGATATCTATTGCATCTGCGATTACAACCGCACTGTCATAATCTTTTATAAGGCTTACTTCTTCTGCCTTGCTGCCATCAGCCATACCCTGTGCAATTTTTAGAGATGTCTCATCATAATCAAGATTAATCATATCAAGCTGATTTTTGTATACAAGATTTTGTTCAGTCACCGGTATATCCTGCGAAATAAATGTTATTGCATTATTTATGTTGTTATCATTAACTTCAAGCTTAGCTTTACCTATAATTTCTTTTATCTGCGGCATAAGCTGCTCAAGTTCCTGCCTGCTTAAAGTCTGCATTTTATCGCCAAAGCCTTTTGATGCTGCCTGTGCAATCTGAATATTTTTTATTGTAGGCTGCATATTATTCTTAACAAGATAATTCTTTGTATCTTCTGACAAACTGCCATTTTCCATACCTGAAAGACTTTCTGCCATATCACTTATATTGTCATCCGTAAGCGGAAGTCCTGTATCCTGCATATTAGCAGCGACCTGTTGTGCCATACCGGCACTTCCGACTACCTTTTCTATCTTTGACACATCAATTCCAGACATGTCACCTGTATAAGTATCACAGTGTGCCGCAAGTTCTATTTTAATTCTCTCGATAATATTTACGCAATCATCCGGTGTTGCATCATTCAGATTAAATCCGTCTTCATCTATCTTTACTGCATCAGCACCCGATAGTCTGTTAAATAATGCTTTAAGATTTGCTTTTGCGTCAGATGCACTCTGCATTATCTGTGATTTTACATCATCTGCCTGCTTTATAAGTGAAGTATATGTATTCTTATCAAGCTTTTTTGTATCAACTTCCATGCCGGATACTATAACTCCGTCAAATCCAGTCTTCTGGGTTTTCTCATTATTATTTTTTATATTAATAGACGCTCTGTTAGCGGCGTCTACATTATTTCCGGTTTTATAAATCGTTAAATCCACGCTCATATGACCTCCATTATTGCCATAACAAAAAACCTGTACAGGTTTCGATACTCTGTACAGGTTTTATCGTCTTTTTTATTCAATTTCTTTAGTCATCAATACCTAAATCACCGGAAAATTCATAAACTGCAATGCCATAGGCCGGCAAATCAATAAGAAGAGACTGCTTATATCCGTCGCAATCACCTTTTACAGCAGTCAGCGTCTTCTTCTGAATATCTTCATTACTTCCAAGTACAAGCTTATACTTGCCTTTCAAAGGTGCCCCTATACGGAACTTATTTCTCTCAACAGGCGTAAAGCTTAATACAAATAGCAAATGCTTATTATTATCAGGACTTATCCTTATAAATGAATATACACTGTTATCTTTGTCATTAGCATTAATCCATCTGAAGCCTTCAGGTCTGTAATCAGTCTCATAAAGACATCTGTAATTCTTATAAAGCAGCATACATTTTTTAGTAAAATCTTTCATCTGCTTATGGCTTTCATCATCTAAAAGATACCAGTCTAATTCTCTCTCTTCACTCCATTCATTCCACTGTCCAAATTCCTGTCCCATAAACAGAAGTTTCTTGCCGGGATGTCCACACATATATGCATATGCAAGCTTGAGATTAGAAAACTTGTCATCTTTGTCTCCCGGCATCTTGCCAAGCATAGAGCACTTAAGATGAACAACTTCATCATGTGAAAGAACAAGAATAAAATTCTCGCTGTATGCATACATAAGGCTGAATGTAAGTTTGCCATGATTAAATTTTCTAAAATATGGGTCGAGTTTCATGTATTCTGTAAAATCATGCATCCAGCCCATATTCCACTTAAATGTAAATCCAAGGCAGTCGCCATTATCCGGGTCACCACTTACATTAGGCCACGCAGTTGACTCCTCTGCAATAGTTACAGCCTGTGGAAAACGTTTTTTCATCATGCTGTTAAAATGCTTTAAAAAGCTCATGGCTTCAAGGTTGCCATTACCGCCGTATTTATTAGGCACCCAGTTGCCTTCCGTTCTTCCATAATCAAGATAAAGCATTGACGCAACCGCATCAACTCTCAATCCATCAATATGAAACTTATCTACCCAGTACATGCCATTGGCAATAAGGAAATTGGACACCTCATTCTTACTGTAATCAAACACCTTAGTTCCCCAGTCAGGATGTTCGCCTTTTCTTGGGTCTGCATATTCATATACACAGCTTCCATCAAAATTAGCAAGTCCGTGTGCATCTTTAGGAAAATGTGCCGGCACCCAGTCAAGAATAACTCCGATTCCTTTCTTATGCATATAATCAACAAAATACATAAAATCCTTAGGCGTTCCATATCTGGCTGTAGGTGCGTAATATCCTGTAACCTGATAACCCCATGAACCATCAAAAGGATACTCGGCAATTCCCATAAGTTCCACATGGGTATATCCCATATCAGACACATATTCTGCAAGTTCATGTGCTATATCACGGTAATTCATATATCCGTCTTTTGTTCCATCTTTCTGCTTTCTCCATGAACCAATATGACATTCATATATCGACATTGCACTAGAAAGATGATCTTCTTTTTTCTTATTCTCAACCCACTTATCATCTGTCCACTTAAATCCCGTAAGATCCGTTATAACAGAAGCTGTCTCCGGACGCAGCTGTGCCGCATTAGCATATGGGTCAGCTTTATAAAGAGCCTCTCCGTCCTGTGATATTATAAGAAACTTATAGCATTGTCCGGCTTTTGCTCCCTCAACAAACAATTCATATACACCGCCGTCAGATACAGGCTTCATATCATATCCATAAGCACGCCAGTCATTAAAATCACCTACAACATAGACTTCTTTTGCCTTTGGTGCCCATACAACAAAATATACCCCCTCCTTGCCGTTCTTTACAGCAAGATGTGCTCCCATTTTATTATAAATCTCATAATGTGTTCCCTGTCCGAAAAGGTATGTATCCAGCTCTGTCATAAAAATCTGTGTAGTGTCTTTGTTCATAAAATCCACCCTTCCATCATATATATTTATATGCAGCATATATACAAGCTATGCCTTATTTGTTATTTTACCCCATCTTCTACACACGTATTTCAATAAGAATAGTATATCATAATCAAAAATAAATTACTATATAAATTTTTATATCTATTTATATTTCATTGTGTTATACTGACACATGCAGACTGTAAACACAAAATAAAACAAACGTGGAGGAGTACATTTTATGATTTACTATTTAATCGGGTACGATTACATCAAAATCATTACATTTATAAGTGTAATTTTTGCATTTGCCCTGACATGCCTCTTAATCGTTCTTGGAAAAAATATTCTGCCAAGAGATGCCGGTCGTGCATATGCAATTAATGGTTCCAAATCAGTCGGAAAACCACGAGGAGCCGGAATTATATTTATACTTACATTTACATTATCAAGCGTTCTTTTTATCCCAATGGACGCCGAACTTGTTATCTATCTTATTCTTGTTCTTGCAGCGATGTTAAGCGGCTATCTTGATGACAGTTCACAGACTCCATGGGGCGGATTGAAAAAAGGACTTATAGATTTTGCTATTGCAATAATGGCAGCATTTACTTACCTTCATTACAATCCAAACACTTTTGATATTGCATTATTTTCAAAAACAGTAACACTTAATCCTGTTATATACGGACTTCTTATTGTTATCCTTGTATGGGTCAGCATCAATGTAACAAACTGTTCAGACGGAGTTGACGGACTGTGCGGAACTCTTTCTGCTGTAACTCTTACATCTGCTTACGTATTATTTAAAGTTTTTGAAATTGAACCTTATTTCAGACATACAATCCTTTTAATGACAGTATGTATCCTTGGTTATCTCTGGTTTAACGCCTCTCCAAGCAAACTGCTGATGGGCGATGCCGGTTCAAGAGCAATCGGTTTATTTATAGCATTTACATTTTTAAAACTTCACCATCCGTTACTCTATATTCCAATGGCAATTATGCTTATACTTGATGGTGGTCTTGGTCTTATCAAAGTATCATTTATGAGATTTTTACACATCAATTTATTTAAAAATCTCCGCACACCAATACATGACCACATGAGAAAGAAACTGGAATGGTCAGACGCACAGGTTGTATTCCGTTTCACAATTATACAGCTCGTCATCTGTATCGGATGTATATATGCAATAATGTAATATATATTGATTTTTCATTCATGTCAGTTGTATAATAAATACACAAAAGCTGGAAGTCTTATATGGCTTTCAGCTTAATTTGCCTTATCAAAGAAAGAGAGGTGCTTCATGAATTATATTGTACTTGATTTGGAATGGAATCAGAGTGCAGATGGAAAAGCATATACGAACAGTCGTATTCCATTTGAAATTATACAGATTGGTGCAGTCAAACTTGATGAGAATTTTTCAGAAATCTCACAATTTGACAGATATATCCGCCCCGCAGTCTATACAAAACTGCATGATAAGGTTCAAGAAATACTTAATGTAACAATTGAAGAACTTACTTGTATAGGTCATGATTTCACAGATGTTGCAAATGATTTCATCAGATGGTGTGGTGATGATTACATCTTCTGCACATGGGGACAGACTGACCTGACAGAATTGCAGCGTAATTTTGACTATTATAATATTGAATACAATTTTCCAATGCCATTTCTTTTCTATGACGTACAGAAGCTCTACAGCATATGCTTTCAGGATAGCAAGGAACGAACCACCCTGAAAAATGCAATAGAACATCTGGAAATGCAGGAACTTGAAGGTTATCACAGTGCCGGCAGCGATGCCAGATACACATCACAGATTATGCCTGAACTTGATTTTGAAAAGGTACGGAAGTTTTACAGTGTTGATACCTACAGAATTCCACAGAATATAAAAGAAGAAATTTATCTTGATTTTGGTAATTACGGAAAATATATTTCAAGAGGATTTGCAGATCGTGAAGAAGCTGCCAACGACAAAGAAGTTACTGCATGCCGCTGTTTCAAATGCAACAAAACAATGAAACGGATTATAAAATGGTTTTCTACCAACAGCAAGTCTTATTATGGTCTTTTTTCATGTCAGGAACATGGTCTAATAAAAGGCCGATTCAGAATTAAAAGCACTGATGACAAACAATATTATGCAATAAGAATTTTAAAATGCACCGATGAAGAGGGCGGCAAAAAAATCAAGATGCGTCAGCAACGTGAAAAAGAACATCGTCGTGCCAAAAGACTTGGCACGCTCTGAACTATGAGAAACACGCTCCGCGAGTTTCTCAAGTTATCGCGGCAGTCGCCAAGGTCTCGTGCAAGCACGGACTTTGGCTCGTTACACGCGTAAATAAAAAAGTGTCCTGGAAAGTTCAGCTTTCAGGGACACTTTTTAACTTTACATATCAAAGTCTTACGTTATTCATTTAATTTACCTGATACATATATATACCATATAAACCACATATACAAGTAACATTATTATTCCTTCTTTGCGGTTTATCTTCTTTGATGTCCATGCAAATATCCATACAACCGTACTCATAATAATGAGAATAATTATATCTATAATATTTTCCATAATAAATGTAACAGGACTAATTGCTGCTGCAACACCAAGAATTAATAAAATATTAAAAATATTAGAACCAATTACATTTCCGAGTGCCATATCAACTTCATTTTTTCTTGCTGCAACTATAGAAGTTACAAGTTCAGGAAGACTTGTTCCCAATGCAACAATCGTAAGACCTATAAGAGTCTGGCTCAATCCGAATCCTGCAGCTATAGATGAGGCACCATTAACAACGAAATCTCCGCCAAACTTAATCGCAATCATTCCACCAACTATATATAACAAGCATTTCCACATCGGAAGAATCTTTATTTCTTCTGCCATTTCTTCTTCTTCAGTTTCAAATTTGTCACCTTCGCTTCTTGCCTTTTTTGCAGAATAAATCATCCAGAGAAGATATGCCACAAAAATCACAAGGAAAATAATTCCATCAACTCTTCCAAGTTTCATCCCGATAAATCCAAAAACTACAAGCAATCCTGCACAAACAATTGAAAATGGGAACTCTTTCATAAGAGTATTTTTTTCTATTGTAAGCGGTGCAAACAATGCACAGGCTCCACAGACAACCATAAGATTAAAAATATTAGAACCTGACACATTACTTACAGCCAACGTATTATTTCCTGTTATAGAAGCTGTAACACTGACTGCCAGTTCGGGAAGGCTCGTCCCCATTGCCACAATAGTCATACCGATTATAAGTGAAGGAACATTGAATTTCTTTGCTACTGAAGAACTTCCTTCAACAAAAAAATCTGCTCCTTTAATAAGCAGAACAAATCCGATTACAAGAATCGCTGCTGATTTTAAAATTTCCATATTTTTGTCTCCTTTTTTAATATGATTACAATGCCTGATGCAGGACATTATTCCTGCCGTCATATAATCTGTGAAGAACGCATTCTGCCGCATAAAAAAAGAGGCTCATGTATATCTGATGACATAAAATGCCATATCAGACATACATGAGTCTCATTCATTAAGATTTGCCAGATTAAAAATCGGGTCTGTTGACAAATCACGTATACACGCGAACTACTCCCTCACGAGAAAGTATTTACTTTATATTCAGTTTAAATTACAAATAAATATTTGTCAACTTGTTTTTATATTACTACACACCCATCACTATGCACCAAAAAATATCGAAGTAAAATGTAATATATCAGCAATACAGCTATAAAATCATTGAATTTTTAACAGTTTGTAGTATTATAAAAATAATAATAAGTTTATTAAATTACAATAAACATATGAAAGGAGATTTTTAATTTATCATGAAAAAACAAACGCAAAAGAAAAAAGGCACTATAGCAGTCAAGATTTGTATACTTGTAACTGCAGCACTTATTCTCTCTAATCTTATAAGTATAATTCTGGTTGTAAATAATTCAAGAATACTTATACGCTCCTCTATCCAAAACAATATGATGAGCATGGCCAAAACATCTGCCGAACTCGTCTCTAATGAAATGCGTATCCATAACAACAAATCTCTTTCATATGACGAATATGCACGTATACTTAAAGACACAAAACTCACAGGTGTAGACAGCTCTTATGTCTATGTCGTATCCTCTGACGGAACCATGTTATATCATAATACAAAGGATAAAGTTGGCAAGCCGGTTGAAAACAGTCTTATCAATAGTCTTGTAACACAGATTAAATCAGGAAAACAACCTGAACCTGCAATAGTTGATTATGATTATAACGGTGTTGTAAAATACGCCGGTTATGTTATCCTTGATAACCATGATATTGTTGTAGTCAGTGCCGATGAAAATGATGCATTAAGCGGAATTACACGAATTACCCGCATTTCAGGATATATTCTTATTGGTATTATCGTCGTTGCCCTTATTGTTGCATATTTTTTCAGCAGATCAATTGCCCGTCCGCTTTCATCATTAAGCAGACTCATCAAAGAAATTGCTGATGGTAATCTGAATGCTGATTTTTCAAAAATCAAAAAGTCAAATGACGAGATTGGTCTTATAACCGAAGAAATGCAGTATATGAGCAGTTCATTAAGTACAATAGTAGAAAAGATCAGAACTGCCGGAAATACGATGTCAAAAAACAGCACTGATTTGAACGAAACAAGCAACCAGACACTTTCTGCCAATAATGAAATATCACGTGCAGTTCAGGATGTTGCAGAAGGCTCAACAAATATGGCCAATGCAATAGCCGATATTAATAATTCACTTGAAACAATGTCTCTTGAGTCAGAACACATAGACAACTCTGTTACAGATATCAAAAAACAGACAGCTTCCGTTCAGGAAAACAGCCAGTCAATGAATGAAAAGATGCACCAGATGCAGGAAAGCAGCGAAATTATGGATGCCGGCATCAATGAAATATCAGCACGAATCGGCAAGGTAAATGAGATTGTTGACAAAGTAGGCCAGATTATTTCCGTAATTGAAGAAATATCAGAACAGACTAATCTTTTATCTTTAAATGCCTCAATCGAAGCTGCCCGTGCGGGCGAGGCCGGAAAAGGATTCGCTGTAGTTGCAGAAGAAATCCGTACACTTTCCGATAATACCGGCAATGAACTTAACAATATCCGTGAAATCATCTCAGAACTTGTTAATGAATGTGATACATGTGTAAATGATTCTAAAAAAATTGTAGAACATAATCTGGAACAGAAAGAATCTATTAATACAGTGCTGAAAGAATTTAATGAACTTGACGCACAGATTACATTAACAGCAGATAAGGCAGATGAAATTAAAGCACAGGTTGACCAGATGGTAGAGCTTAATAATAAAATAACAACAACTAGCAACAATCTTGCAGATGTCAGCTCAACCAATGCTGCAGCATCAGAAGAAATGAATGCTAATATTGAAGAGTTAAATGCCATGATGCACAATGTTACAAATATGGCTGAGGAAATGCAGAATCAGTCAAATGAACTTAATACTGCACTTGAATATTTTAAGTAAAATTTGGTAGTTATAACTAACTATTAATAAGCACGTAAATCATATTACGATTTACGTGCTTATTTTTCCACTCCATATAAAGTTGCTCTCCTGTTCACACATCCAAATTATTTAACTGCCAATCTGTTATCTTCGCCACACTCAAATCCAATAATACCTTTAATCGAATTTTCTACCATATCAGACACAGCCTGCTCAGTATAAAATGCCATGTGAGGTGACAATATTACATTAGGAAAACTCTTCAAGATTGCCATATTATCGTTATCAAGTCTCTGTGTTTCCTTATTAAGATAATAAAGTCCAACTTCACCCTCAAAAGTATCGAGTGCTGCAAACCCAACCTTTCCATTTTTAAGTGATGCAATAAGAGCCTGTGTATCAATTATTAATCCTCTTGCTGTATTGACAATTATAACGCCATCTTTCATTTTCTTAAATGCTGTTTCATCAATAAGATGTGTATTCTCATCATTTCCTGGAACATGCAGTGTTATAATGTCTGATTTTTGTATAAGTTCTTCAAAACTTACATATTCTGCATATTTTTTCACTTCTTCATCCTCATAATATGAGTATGCTAATATACGGCAGCCAAAACCTGATAAATGCTTAACAACTGTTTTTCCTATATTACCTGTACCTATAACACCAACTGTCGATGTAGATAATTCCTTTCCTACTTTTCCGCATAACGAATAATCCTGACAATCTGCTTTTTTCATTATCCATGGCATATTACGGCACGCCATAAGAATAAGCATAATCGCATAATTCGCCACACTGTTTGGTGAATATACAACATGAGATACTTTCATTCCAAGAGAATAAGCATAATCAACATCAATATGCTCATAACCTATGCTTCTTGTTGATATATACTTAACACCTATATCATGAAATGCATCAAGTATTTCCGGATACATAGGATTGGTTATAATTGATATGGCATCATATCCCTTAGCAAGTCCAACATTTTCCATTGATGGATAATCTGAAGTAAATCCATACTCAAACGGATACTTTTTTGCAAACTCTTCTACATATTTCTGCTCATCATATTCTCTTAAGGCATAAAAAAATATTTTCATAAAACCTGCCTCCTTATCTTTAATACCTGTTTATCAAAATAATAAATCATTGTTTATCCGGCATATTCCTCAAATACATTATCTATCTGATTCCAGTTTTTACATCTTACAAAATTGTCATTAGGAACTTCTGCCTGCCTGTTCCACGGACGGTCAAATACAGCAACCTTACAATTATGAAAATGCAAAACATGTTCAAAAGCAGATGGCGAATCCTCTATTGCAAAATCAAATGTCATGCTGTAAAGCTGTTCTAACGTCATATTATATTCGTATTCATGCTCAAATATTTCACGACCATATTTATCAACACAAAACAAAGGAACTCTCTCCAGATGATGTTCGTCCAGCCATTTTCTGGATGGCTCATACGAATTAAAAGGTCTTCCTGTAATAATAAAAACCTCATGCCCTTCATCAACCCATTTGTTAATTGTCTCTGATGCTCCCGGCGTTTCCTCATAACTTAGCAGATTTTCAGGAAGATGTCCCGCTTCCATTAATTTATCATACTGCTCATCGCTTAAATCAAATGATTTCTGAAGATTAAAAAACTGGACCTGCCTGTAAGGCACATCAATTCCGAACAGTTCTTTAGCAATTTTCGTAAAATATTTTGCAGTCTCACATATTACATCATCAAAATCTATATATATTTTCATTGTTTCTCCTGATATATTTAACTTAAATATTTTATGTTAATATATTAGCACATAACATGATTAAAATATAGCTTATTTTAAATACCGGACAGATTTCCACAATCAGTAATTACTTTTCGATAATTGTTACTCAATTGATAATTTTATAGTTTCCAATCTCAAATTTCTTTTCTATAATTTTCTTTGTCTATGTTCTACTTTCAATTTATTTTCATTAACGACCACTAGCTACTGCTTATCATTTTCATTTACAAGATAGTATTCATTATCCCAGTTATTCATTTGTTTCGACAATTTCATGACATCCACCAATGGCGTTAACAACCATACAGCTACATCAACTATTTTTTAGATTTTGTCAATTTTTCATCTACCATAAGTGTGTAAATCTCTGATTTTGGATATACTAAACGTACCATCTTATCTTTTATTTTTTCTTATTACGTACGTTAATAGTTTTATCCAAAAAACCAGCAAAATTGTCCAACTAATTTGTGTCATCAGTGGTGTCACACATATAAATATTAAATTTAAAAATAAACACCCATTCATTGCCATTTATAGTTAATAAATATTTCAAATAATATGCAGATATATCTATACTAACCTATTATATATAATAAACTGAAATTAAACTAGTAAAATTAGGATGAAAATTTACGGTTAATGCTGGCAATACATTTACAATTGAACCAAACACAACTATAATAATATTCACTCCGTTATGGAGAAATTTTCCTAAAAATATATAAACAAGTAGCCATTAATCTATAATTATTTAATGATATTCATGCTTATAAAAATCCTATTTTAGTAGAAAGTATTTGTCATGACACCTCATATGACAGATTATTTACTAATACACTTTATTTAGAATAGTTCCCACAAGCACCATAAATTATGCCACTTCCCGCAATATTGATTTATATTTCGCACGCTTTGCGGGCTCAACAGGGTCACGCCCCATAAATAAAAAAGCTGGACTTTTTAAATTTGTCCAGCCAAAGTTTAAATTCATTTATTATTGATTAATCGGTATTCTATATACATCGTTTTTTTCACCATTTTCCCTAACTATATAAAGAGCATCTTTAGCACCAAATACTTTGTCATAATATATACATTTTCCCAAATATTCTGGATCACTACTTTCTGAAGTTCTCCATTCAAAGTCCTTTAAATCTTTTACTATTTTTCCTTCTGAATTTACCATAGTTACACCCTGATTCTCATTTAATAAAAGAATGATATCTTCATGTCTAGAAATTTCAATATATTTATCATATGCCAAATTATTACCATTTTTATTAATTAACTTATAAAATTTATCACCTGTTCGTTTTAAATATATATTATCATTTGGTCCTAATATATAATCAACCAACCCTTCTGGTTTCTTTCCATAATGAATTCCAAAATCATCTTTATAATAATTATCAACCAGATTCATATTTCCTTCAATATCCATCGTATATATTTCTGCTTTTCCAATAAAATCTTGACAATATATAATTACATTATCACCTTTTTTCTGCACAGTACAAGTTGTACATGATTTTTCCCATATAGCATCACCTAGCTTATTCATTAGATATACCTTCTCAGACCTCATTCCTGTTTCAGCAACAAGCAATTCATATCCATCAGTAATCTGATAAAAATCAACTAACTCCCCCTCATCTATTGAATATGTATACAATATATTTTTCTTTGTAGAATCAGCTACATATACTGTTGATGTGCTTTTTGCATAATACTGTCTTTCATCATTTATAGCTCCTATTATTGATTTTATCTTACAAGATCCCCCTAATTCTCCATTCGCATTTAAATGAATTTTCACACCATTATCTTCAGCAATAAAATTTAATTCATCATTTCTTCCATCCGCCACTTCTTTTTTATTTTCAAATACGACTGATGTGTATTTTAATGGTATAATCTCATTACCGCTATCGTCAATAACTCCACATAATTTCCCTTGTAACTTTGATACAATAAAATATCCATTAAAATAATCTTGTACTTCATATTCCGTTGAAAACAGTAATCCTTGTTTCTCCTCCTTTACGCTATTATTTTCCTCTGTAGCTCCCCCTAAATATTTTGAGCATCCAGAAATACTAATAACAACAAATAACATTGAAATAAAAAAAGCAACTCGTCTCTTCATAATAATTCTCCTTTAATTATTTTAACCACATAAGCATAAAATAGCCCATATAATTTATGTAATATTACCATTTTAGACCATACAATTCAAGTATAATTATATTCTATAGGCAGGTGTATTATGGATTATTATATTATTGGGCAAAAAATCAGAAAATTTAGAAAAGGATGTGGATTATCGCAAGAACAGCTGGCTGAAAAGGTAGGTATTTCCACAACTCATTTAAGTCATATTGAAACTGGCAATACTAAACTCAGTTTACCAGTATTTGTTAATATTGCAGAGGCTCTTTCTGTACAAACCGATGAGTTACTTTACGATAATCCAAATATTAATTTATCTACAAAAACTGAAATTTTAAATATCTTGGATTCCTGTTCGACACAAGATTTCTGTATACTGAGAGATATTATTAATGCTGCAAAATGCTCACTTGATAAATATAAAAACTAACATACTTCTATCTGTCTGATGAATTGTGGCAGAACTCAATTTTACCTTACAAAATACGTAAAAATGCATCTTTAGTATTTTTCTTCAGGCTATAATTTTTTGAGTGCCTTTTCGCCCTGTTCCATCATTCGGTACAAATATTCTTGATTCAGCTATTCGTTTCATTAAAATCGTCAATGTACTGTCTATCTTTTTTCCATTGTTGCTGTTTCAAGAAAGATTAAGCACTGTTTTTTCCTTTATTTGCAAATGATGCAGATGTTTTTATTAACATGTTTTGTTCACACTCAAAATTGTTTTAAAAAAAGCCCGATGCATAGAGCTCTTCAAGGTGTTGTCCGAAGACGTACAACGCAATTTATATTTCTGTTTGTAACGAATCAACTAATCCTTGATTTGTTTTACCTGTTCTGAATCTTACATCAAAAATAAATAAAAACAAATCTAGTCTTTTTTAATCCCGCTTCAAAAGTTTTATTCCGGCCACGATTTTCTGAGTGCCACATATGAAATCAAAAAATTTGCAAGCCAGCCGGCCGGTACAGCAAGCCAGACAAATGCAATACCAAAACGCGGTGCAAAAATCAAAGCAACTGTCAATCTAATAGCAAGATTTACCATATTAGCAACAAGAAATGGACGCATGATTCCAAGTCCACGAAGCACTCCATCTGTTGCCATTTTAATCCCCATAAAAATAAAGAAATATCCAAGCCATTTCATGTAATCACCTGATACCTGATATGCCAGGGCAGTTCCATCTTTACCTAGAAACAATGAGGAAATCTGAGTGTGCAGTGTTTCAATGATTATAAATGCAAGGATTGCAAAACATATATCTAACACAAGTGCCGCATGATATCCTTTTTTGATACGTTCAATTTTCTTTGCACCCAGATTCTGTGAAACATATGGCGAAACTGCATTACCGATTGATACAAATATCAACGAAAAAACATTTTCTACTCTCATTGTCGCAGCATAACCTGCAAGTGCCTGTGTACCGAAAGGATTGACAACTGCCTGTACTATCATCATGCCAATTGACACTGTGGACTGCTGAAGAACAGATGGAACCGCAATTTTAAGCATTGAGCACAATTCTTTCCTGTCAAACCATTTAAAACAACTTTTATAACGACGCATCCTGTAAAAAAGAATCAAAAGTGAAAACACTGCAGAAATACCTTGTGCAATAAGTGTCGCAATAGCTGCACCTAACACGCCAAGGCCAAGCCACGCAACCATCCATAAATCCATAATAATATTCAAAACAGATGAAAATATCAGGAGAATCAGCGGAATTTTTGATTCACCGATTGAAGTGAACATAGTTGAAAGAATATTATACATAAATAAAAACGGAAATCCCAAAAAATAAATACGCAGATACAATACTGCTTCATCTAGTATATCAGCAGGAGTTTGTAATAAATTCATCATTGAATGAGAAAAACAAAATCCAAATACTCCCAGAAGTATGCTTAAAACTAAGAAACTAATCAGTGACGTTGACACAATTGTTTTCATTTTACCATAATCCCTGGCACCAAAATAACGGCTCACAAGCACACCGGCACCTACGCCGGCACCGAGTGCCACACAGATAAAAACATTAGTAAGTGCTGCACAGGCACCAACAGCCGCAAGTGCGGAAGAACCAACAAACTGACCGACTATTATTGAATCAGCCATATTATATACTTGTTGAAAAAAACTCCCCAGAATCATAGGCATCGCAAAAACTGTCAACGCTTTAAGCGGTGCGTCTGTGATTAAATATTCATCTTTTGACATTATTGTATTCCTCCTGCAGACATAAAATCCTGCTCTCTTTCACCTTAGTCTTTTCCTCTACTTAAAGGCATCATAAAATAAAAAAACAACAATGAAGCTTCAATCTTCACTGTTGCAAAATCAAATGTTCCCGGCGGGAATCGAACCCACAACTAGTGCTTAGGAGCTCGAAATACCACTGTAAATACATACAATGATTAATCAACCTAAGTCAAGGAAATCCTTGATTTTCCTAACTATTCTGTTACTCCCTGTCAAAATAAGAAAACCTGTTTTCATCTC
>OGDS01001114.1_pt1 | contig 22734 bp, 17 predicted proteins | sample 1570351 | NCBI WGS metagenome assembly OGDS01 (sample SAMEA2581974, study PRJEB24529) | metagenome | biome: Human gut stool | place: China | collected 2011
CCTGCCAATCCAGACCGGCCAGTTCCAAGGCTTCACGGCTTGCAGGGGCATCCATAATGATACGGCCAAGGCCGTGCCAAGGGGTCTCACGGACAGAGAACATCGTTTCAACATTTGCGGGCATAGTAAAATCTCCTTTTCAGTGTACTGTGATCAATTGTTGTTTCCCATTTCTTCAGCGATGCGGACGAGGACTTCCACCAGGACGGTGCCAACCTCTTTGACGATTTCGGACCAAAAGTTCATAAGGCTTTCTCCTTTCTGCGCAGCTGCGCTTTAAAATACGATGGTAATAATGATAGTGATGGTGCGGAATAACAAAATGCTCACCTCCAGACATAAAAATAGCCCCTGAGTCTTTCGACTCAGAGGCTTTGGATCATGATTATTATATCTGGGTGAAAAATGGAAATTTGAGAAAGCTAAAGAGAGGAATTTATCATAAAAAATTATAATGCAGGACGAATTTGCGCTAAAAGAAGTTGGTCCGCCGGAAGCCACGGAACAGAATCAAGCTCCTCTTTAGTCAGCCAGCGTGCAGCCTCGGCTTCTTTCAGCACCAGTTTGCCGGAGACCACCTCACACCAGAAACAGTCCATGGAAAGATGAAAGGTCGGATAATCGTATTCAATGGTACCAATCAAATCGCCTACCGCGATCTCGGCATCCAGCTCTTCCCTGATTTCTCGTTTCAGCGCCTGCTGCGGGGTTTCACCCGGCTCGATTTTGCTGCCCGGAAATTCCCATCCGCCCTTATACTCACCGTAGCCGCGGGCGGTGGCATAAATTTTATGTTTCGTCTGAATATCGTCGCAGATCACGGCTGCAACAACGCGAATCATTTTCATGAAAATCTCCTGAATTATTTTTCATAATAGAGTGGATAACCCAGTTTTCTCAATTTGGATTCGATTGCTCCTGTAGAACGTTTTAGAATCAAAGAAATTCGTTTGATGCTGTTCCCCTGCTGGTGGAGCCGCAGTAATTCACGTTCTTCTTTTTGCGACCATGCTGTTCCAGCGCGAGAATAACGCTCTGCCTTTTTGTTTCGAGGAAGAGACTTCAGATATTCAGCGGTAGATTCAATGGAGCAATGTTCCAATACGATTTTTAATGCTTCTTGAATTTCTTCCTGAGCACAACTATCATTTTCAGACAGAATCCAACCGGTTAAAGGATTAATACCTTTTGCAAGAGTTTCAATTATGGTGCGAGCCAGCATATCGTCCATAGTATGTTACCCCACGATCAATTTGTTGGTCTTTTTGAGGAACTTTGCAGGGATCGGGCGGTCCAGCTTCCATGTGATGTTCATGGGGCGGGAGCCCTCGTGCTTCACATAGTTCACCGTGCCCAAATAGGTATACGCCCCTGCACCGCCAAAACGGGCATCTGCCTTGAACTCGCGCACGAACAGCAGAACCCGGCTTCCTTTTGCCCGGTGATGGATGTACCGCTGCCCGGTGGCAGAGTTTTCGGTGGTGGTGCTCTGGCTCTGCCAGTGGAACAGGCTTTCGTTAATGGAATAATCCTTGTACATGGTGCTGGGAGAGTAATCCTTGTCCGCTTTGTTCAGGGTCACAAAGAATACGTCCAGCTGCTTTTCCGGCAGCCACTTCACACCCTCGCGGACGGTAGCAGGCTTCAAAAAGTCCAGTGCTACCAGCAGCTGGTCGCGGGTATAGGTGCAGTGCAGGTCCAGCGGACAATCAAAGCCTACATCCACAGGTTCGTCGATAAAATCAATGCGATCATATTGATACTGCAAAAGTGCCTGCAGTTCCCCCAGCAAAACGGGACTATCCGAGAGAGCATACAGGTTATCGAGAACTTCTTCATCCTCCCAGCTTTCTGCAGTTTTGCCCCAGAGGGTCACATAAAACATTTGCAGCATCCGCTGCTCTACCGGCGGCAGGGCTGCAAAGTCGGTGTTATCCAATTTCGGCAGAAGCCCCAGCAAAAACCGGATCCACCTGCGGGAATCCACGACCGCAAAGCGGGCAAGGGCTTTGGTCATAGTTTCTTCCAAAGGCTCTGCAAAATCGGATGCCGCCCCTGCGCGGACGCACAGTCTGCTGAAGCAGACTTTTTTGCTGTAAATTGCACGCGGGTCAAGATGATAGTAGTCGAGGAAGTTCCCCAGTGTCAGGGGCAGACCGGTATCCTCGGTAAAGGTAGCCGCCCGCGCCACAAGCCCGGAGGTGCGGTCATAGGAGGCGCTGATATTATCCAGCACATACTTTGCGGCAATTTTCTCCAGCTGAATGTAGCAGCCCTTAGGCGCAGAGACAAAGCCCTCTTTGAGCTCCCGGCTGACGCTGCGGGTGGTGTTGGAAAGCAGTGCTGCGAATTTCTCCTCAAAATTATACTTTTTGTTGGCCTGTCCGATGAAATCCAGAACGGTCAAGCAATCCTTGTTTTCTGCCAGACGTAAGCCGCGCCCCAACTGCTGCAAAAACACGGTCAGCGACTCGGTAGGACGCAGGAACAGCACCGTGTTTACCTCGGGGATATCCACGCCCTCGTTGTAAATGTCCACCACAAAGAGAAAACGGAGTTCCCCGGAAACCAGCCGCTGCTTGGCGGCGTTGCGCTCCTCGTCAGGAGAGTCGCCGGTCAGTGCCATAGACGGGATGCCGTGGGTATTAAAGTAGCGCGCCATGAATTGGGCATGAGCGATGGAAACGCAGAAGCCCAGACCCTTCACCTCGTCGATATCGGTGACATATTTCAGGATGGAGTTCACCACAAGGTCAGCGCGGCGCTCCGCCACCATGCCGCTGAGGGTGTACAGGTTGGATAGCTCGTTTTTGTCGTAGCCGCCGGTACGCCATTTCAGACTGCTCAGATCTGCGGTGTCAGTGACGCCGAAATATTGGAAGGGACAAAGTAGTTTCCGGTCAATGGCCTCCGGCAGACGGATCTCGGCGGCAATGCGCCCGCCGAAATAGTCCAGAACGCTTTTGCCGTCCATACGTTCCGGGGTAGCAGTCAGCCCCAGCAGGATCTTCGGCTGGTAATACTCCAGCAGCTTCTGGTAGGTGGGCGCAGCTGCATGGTGGAATTCGTCTACAACGATGTAATCGTAGAAATCCGCTGCCGTTTTAGCGGCAAGCTCCTGAGAATTGAAGGTCTGGATGGAAACAAACAGATGATCAATGCTGTCGGCTTTGTGGCTGCCCACATACAGTTCTCCGAAATTGGCATCCTTCAGCACCGCCCGGAAGGTGTACAGGCTCTGCTTCAGAATCTCCTCTCGGTGTGCCACAAACAGCAGACGGCAGGGCTGCCCCGGATGCTGTTTGCAGAAGCGCTTGTAATCCAGTGCGGAGATCACAGTTTTGCCGGTGCCGGTGGCGGCGACTACCAAGTTGCGGTTGTAACCCCGAACGGTGCGCTCGGCATCCAGTCGGTCCAGAATTTCCTGCTGGTAGGAATAGGGCAAAATATCCAGGGTATAGATCCCGCTGTGGTCGGCCTCGCTGTATTTTTCGGCTTTCAGGGCGCGGGTCAGCCTTTCCCGCTGCCCTTCATCGTAATATTCAAACTCGCTGGAGTTCCAGTAGCTTTCAAAGGTGGCTGCGATCTTTTCGATGGTCTCCGGCAGGTCCTTTCGGGTCACCTTGACGTTCCATTCCAGACCGCTGGAAATTGCCGCATTAGACAGGTTGGAGGAGCCAACATACGCTGTGGTAAAGCCGGTGTCCCGGTAAAACACATAGGTTTTTGCGTGCAGGCGGGTACGCTTGGTGTCATAACTGACCTTGATCTTTGTATTGGGCAGCGCGCGCAGCTCCTCGATGGCTTTTACGTCCGTAGCGCCCATATAAGAGGTGGTGATGATGCGCAACTCACCGCCGCTTTGCACAAACTGCCGTAGCTCGCCCATGATGAGGCGCAAGCCGCTCCACTTGATAAAGGAGACCAGCATATCAATGCGGTCGGCGGAAACGATCTCCTTTTTCAGCTCCGTGTACATCTGCGGCTCATGGATAGCGCCGGTAAACAAGGAACTTTGCGCAATGGAGGTCTCCGGGCGGTCAAGGTCCTTTGCGCTTTTTCCTGTAGCAAGGCGCGGGTCATTCTGCTGCAAAAGCGCAAGAAGCTGCTCTGCCCGCTGGTCAACACCGAGCGCGGCAAAGTCAGCTTCCTGTGTGGTGTTCTGGATGGTGGTCACGATCTGGTTTGCCAGCTGGATCTGCGCCTCGATGCCGCCGCCGTTGTCCTGCACGTTCTCAAGACCCTTCTGCACCACGTCGGTCAGATACTGCGCCAGCACCTTGGCAGCCTCCGCCGTGTCGATGGGCGCAGTGGACTTGCGGGCTTCCGGGATCTCTGCAAGCTCGCGGTTCAGTGCGTTGTTGATGACCTGTTCGTACAGACCGGGGTAGAGCATAGGTGCACTTCCTTACCGTTTTCTTTTATTATAGCGCCCGTTAGAAGAATATTCAATGATCGAGGATAAACCGCATCTGATTGAAAAAGAAGTTCTTAATCTCAGAAAATATACGGTATCTGCATTGCTTTTATTAAAAATAATAGAGCTCGTGATAATTTGTATGATGCTACAATAAAAAGAGACTGATGCAGTGCAACAGTCTCTCGATAGCAATGAGGCTTATATAACGGGTGTTTTTTTATAAAAATCCACAGCAGTGCCTCCCATTCCAAGAGTGGTTTTGATGCCAACTCCGCCATGGGATGCAAAAGAGAGCAACGCGTTCCAAAGTTCCAGAAGCGGCGGTGCAAGGCGTGCCTCGATGGTCACATTGCCTTGAAAGGCTGGAATGCGCGTTTCTTTCAACAGATAACGTGTGGTATGGAGATTATAATCCACAATATGAAGCCCCTGCTGTAAAGCTTGCAGTGCATCAGGATCGATAAGGGCATATTCTGGAAAGGCAGTGTTCCAATGCGCAATCAGACTTTGCAAAAGCAGAGTTTCCTGCGGGAAAATAGTATAGCGGCCGGACTGCTTGAAGGCGCAAGGCGACAGAAAAGCAATTTTGGCACGGGTTTCGCTGTGGGAACGTCCAGAACGGATCAGTTCTTCAGCGGAGACTGCCGGAAAGATGCGAACCTCTGAAACGGGGAGTGTTAATTCATGCAGAGGGATTTCCTTTGCAGATTCCAAAACGGGGAAAACTACCTGTCGAGCAGCGTCATTCAGCAGATTGACCGTCCAGATCAAAGACTGCTTTTCCGGTGAAAAACATAGAAAATGCGCAATGGGATGTTCCCCTTGCAGATGCATCTGCTCTCCAAATTCAGAAGAAATCTGTGACATCAGCCAGCCATACAGACGATAGGACCACGACTGGGGAATCCGCACATCATTGGGCGGAGATAAAACCAGTTGAATCTGCTGGATCATAAGATACTCACCCCGCAATATCCATAGGGATAAAGCCGACCACGAAAGCGAGCATATTTCATGGTGTGCGGGGAAATGCCATTTTCGGCATCACGCTCATGCTTGTGGTTGCGGAACATTTGTTTCATTTGTTCTGCCGTCCAGCGCAGCCCCTCTTCTTCACCCAGATAGGGGTACGCCAGCGACTTGGCAAAAAAGCCGGAGCCGCCGCCAAGGATCAGGTGTGGCTGCCGCGGCAGGTTGACTGCACCGCTTGGCGGAGTGAAGTGCCTGCTATACGTCTGCGCATAATAAGTATCAAACTGCTGAATGGCCTCCAGAAGGGACTCCTTGGTAATGCGCCCCTTCAGCACCGACTGATCCAGCGTCAGCTTGAAGCGTACCTTAGTACCAGACGCTGCACATTCCCGACACATGGGGATGCCGCGATTACTGCCCTTCGCAAAGGAACCGTTCACAAGTGCATCAAATTTTCCGACAAGGACCATCTGCGTATCCGGGATGGGGAGGCTGTCGGAAACTTGAATGCCACGGAAAATGCTGTTAACGGCGTCCGAAGCGATGTTTCCATCTTTCAGAGTGTGCAGATGCAGCTGGTTGACATATTTCTCTTCCGGAAAGGTGACCCGGCGGTTTGGCGCAAGGCTGTGTCCGGTACTGCGGTCAGCCAATACCGCACTCAGCAGCCATGCGGTACGCAGCGCACCCTTGATGCTGCTGCCGGGAATGTAGGCGTGGCCCTGTGCATCACGCTGGAAGGCATGGATCTCTTTCAGCGAGTGCTCAGCATCCAGAGCATCTCCCACCTCGATCTGATAGCGCGTCAGTGTTTTCAGTTCTGCATCGGAAATGCCGCAGTCTTTGCTCAGAAATGCCCAGAGATTGGACTGCTCGCTAAGCATAAACTGCCCGTACTTGTCCACCAGATCGTGCTCGACCAGAAAGCTGAAAAATTTTTGCTCGTCCAGAAAGGAGACTTTGCCATTGCGGGTGTTGTACATGTACTCTTTTTTGGTATAACTGCTGCCATTGCCAACAAACAGAGGTGCCCATACATTCAGAGTAAGGTCAAAGATCTGCAGATGATCCTGCTGAATCATAATGTCACCCCCATAAAGATCGGTTTGGAATAGCGGTATACCGGATGCACATCCGACAAACCAACATCATACAAAGCACCCTGATAACGATTTTGCAGGACAGATCCTGCCGAAAGGGCATACTGCGTTTTTTTCTTCAGTGGAGTTTCCACACGATCGGAGGCCATAAAGCCGCTGCGGCGCACCAGCTGGAAGGAGGCACCCTCTAATGCATTATCCAGTTCATCTGTCTGCGGCAGGCTGGTGCTCAGCAGCAGATAAGGAGCATGCTCGGCAGAAAGAGCGTGATACATCCACTCCGTCTGATCGTCAAAAGGTTCGTTCAGATAAATCTTGTCTACAATATGGAACTTTCCATAACCAGAGCTGACTTTGCCGCCGATGCCGGTAGCGCCCAGCCAATCCAGCAAATACTCCAGATCTTCATCCTGACCATCTTCGGTAAATCCGCAGATGAAATACAGTCCGCAGTCCGGCGCAAAACGGAACAGTCCAACCTGATACGGCATGGTATCCCCCTGCATGGGAACGGCTGCCTTGGTCTGCTCATAGTGGGTGCCAAAGCTTTCCGGCTGCTCGTCAGGGGTGAAATGACCTTCATGCAGGCTTCTGGCGTAGCGGTCAAATTCCAACACAGGGATCCAGGCTAGCTTTTTTACCTTTTTGCGCAGGGTGGTTTCCACTTCCTCAGTGGATTCTGACGCGGCAATGGGTTTTGGCAGGTAGAATGTTTCGCCATACCAGGGCATTGTATCGCTGAGCAGAAATTTTCCCTGCCGGACCTGCGCACAAAGCTGTTCTAGGGCTTCTTCTCCATGCTGGACGAGGGTCTCATGGCAGAAGGCAGAAAACAGGGTATCTGCCCGCAGGGTTTCTTCGGAGGTATAAAGCGACAATGCAGAGTCGGCTCCTCCGAAATGAACAGCTGTGTCAAACTGCAGCTTAAACAGAAAATAGTTCATAACTATCCACCTCATCAAAGAGGGATTTCAGGCGGCTGAGATCCACCTGCGCGCCATAGCCTTCCAGCGCAAAGTTTTTCAGGCTGACACGGCCGCTGCCGCGGGAACCATGGCCGCCCAGATAATCCATCTGCAGCAGCTTCATGCCCTTGGCCAGAAGAGAAAGATCTTCCTCGACCTGTGCCGGGTCGGTCACATCGTAAACGATGCTGACACCGAACTTTGCACCGGCGATTACACGTTCGATCTGGCGAGGATTGGCCACAGAGTTGGCACGGGAAATTGCGTTCTCGGTCTTGACCTCGGTCACACCCACATTGGAAAGCTCTTTGGCATTGGACAAAAAGGCATCCGCAAACTGCAGGCGGGAACGACGCACCGGTTCCGAGGAACCGAACAGGCGGAGGATTTGCTCGGGGTCTTTGTCGCAACTTCCGGCTTTTGCCATTGCTTCGATATCCTGATATGTGCTGCGAGCCAGCAGGGTACGCAGCTTGCCTTTCAGACTGCTGCCGGGTACGATGGGATAACCGGTATAGGGGTCACGCACCACCGGGCTGTCCACAGCACCAATGGCAGAAAAGGCAGAGGAACCGCCGATGTGCATACCAGTGCGCACTTCCAGATCGCACCGGATCAGAATTTTTCCATACATATAATTACCCCTCCTTGCCGCCGAAGTAGCGGTGGAAAGCGACCAGCGCTTCCATGTAGTGTGCAAAGCGGATCAGGTCCGCACGGTCGGTGGAAATGCCCTTGAGGTATTCCAGCAGGTTCGTCTGTGCCACAAAGCTTTTTACGGTGTCATCGCGCCCGCACTCATAAGCCACCCGCACACGCATCAGGTTGAGCTTCACGATGCTTTCGGGCAGAAGCTTTTCATCGGTGCGGATGTTTTCCGTATTAAAGATATCCGTCACGAGGCTCAACAGGTTGCGGATTTTGCTGGTGGTCACGGTCTTGCCGCCACTCATGAGGCTGCGCATAATACGCTCGGCTTCGTCTACATAATCTTCCGGCACCTTTTTCGGCGTGATCTCCGGCGGCAGCTCTTTCTGCTGCCCATAGCTGCTACGGCTGTTATAGCTGCCGGAACTGCTGCGGTTTCCGTTGTAGCTGTTGCTATATCCGCTCCGGTTGTTGTTATAGCCACCGCCGCCATAGCTGCCCCGGCCATTATCATTCCATCCTGCCATCTGTGTCGCCACCCTTTCTGTCCTGATAGACATAAATATAAATTGCGGTGATGAGCTGGTGACGCTGTACGGCATCCAATGCCCAATCCATCATGCTGTGAGAGAATTGCTCGTAAAGTTTATAATCTGGTGCATTCTTTTTGGGGGAAAGCCGCGCCAGCAGGTAAGCATACCGTGCAAGGTTGATGCGGTCGTTTTCTGCTTCCCGCAGCAGTGCCAGAAGATTGTAGAGCATGGCGTTTCCATGCTCGGCGTTATCCTTGCCGAAGAAGCTTTGCAGGCAGCCGACCTTTTCGGTCAGGACCTTTGTACGGAATACATCCCACGTATAGATATGTCCCTGCTCCGGCTGTACCAGTAGATTGCCCTTTGCATCCCGGACCGCTTTGCGCTCCGGCGTGAACAGTGCCACTGCATTTTTGCCGGGCAGATGCTTGGCGGCTTCCTCCAGCGCGGCAGTTTCCTCGGCGGAAAGCCGGATGGGGTAATGGTCATCAAAGATGCCGATGCCCGCGCTGAGAGCCAGTGCACCGCAGGAAAATGCGGTGAAATTGCTCTGGATGCGCTGCGCTGCTTCCAGCACATTGTTCCATGCGCCCACAAGGAACACATCATCGCCGCCGGCATAAACGATGCTTACTTGCAGTCCTTCGAGAATGCCGTTGATGTAGCACTTGAAAAACAGCGACATCTGCCGGGAGAACGCCGAGGTGCGGGACAGGGTAACATAGTGCATCCGTTTGACCGGGTCTTTCTCGTTTTCCTGCTCGAAACCGGAGATAAATGCGTGCCCGAGGTTGTCCACATCCATACGGCAGACTGCAATGCGGCGCACGCCCTCGGACTGCCCTGCCAGTTCTTCCATGCTGTTGCTGGCGGCGTAATCGCCAACATACAGGTTGGTGCTGTAAGTAAGGCCGGTGAACGGTGCATTTTTGGTATATACACGCACGACCGGCTCGCCGGAAGCCAGTCGTTTGCGGGCAGAGAACTGATCCGTCAGGGACAGATACTCGCTGCCGCCGTCCAGTGCAGGCAGCGTACAGTCATCGGCAGCCGAGGGCTGATGGCTTACCACCAGAACGCGCTTGTTCTGAATCTTGTTAGAAAGATCTACAAACATTTTGCACCAAGGGCAGAGATCATCCTTCAAGTTGGCACTGGTGCCGCACACCTTACATTCCCGGCCATCCGGGTAAGCGGCGGTGCTGTTCAGCAGCCGCAGATCCTCTGCGGTATAGCGGTGGAATTTGTGCTGCTCCAGCAGCCGGTTTACCCGGCGGAACAGCTCTTTGTAGGGGCTTTTTTCAGCCGGAGTATTGGTCAGGTCGTTGCCGGAGCAGGGCGTCCATGCGTTGGCCAGAAACAGCTGGGTGCCGAACTGCTGCTGCAGCCAGCGGTTGAACTGCCGGTTCCACCGGGTCAGGGTATCGGCCACAGCGGCAGTGTTGGGCAGCAGCACATAGCAGTGCCCGCCGCCGCTGTAAATCAGGTTGGCGCGGGACACGCCGCACCCGGCCAGAAGCTCGTCCAGATAGTGCTCCATGAGCAGCTCCAGAAAGAACGACCGGCTGCGCAGGGAGCGCAGGGCGTTTTCGGTATGGACGGTATAAAGGAACTTCTGGATGCGAGAGAAATCAGCGGTATAGAGCAGAAACGCGCCCTTCTGGCAAAAATCCTTCTCCTGCTCAAAAAGCGCTTTGCACAGGTCGGTGATGCTGTTTGCCTGCACATATTCGCTGATGCACGCCGCAATGGCTGCGGTGGTCTTGGCGTGGTCAAACAGGGAAACATCCGGGCTTTCGCCGGTAAAGGTGCTGGACGGAAAACAGCTGAACTGCGTTTCCAGCAGACCTAGCAGCGAGTTGATCCACTCCGGCTGCGGCTGCAGATCCGGCAGGCACTCGCTCAGCTTGCGCACGGCATCTGCATAAACGGAAGCGGAAAGCGGCTGCTGCTGCCGTGGCAGCTTCAGGCTGCCGTCCTGCGGCTGCGCAGGCATCATCCAGCCGGGGTGCATACCGTTCAGGTGGGTGAACACCGAGTCCAGCGGAAGATCCCGCCGGAAGTAACTGCTTTCGCCTTCGACCTCCCGGCGGTCTGCGGCGGCAGAAAGATCATCTGCCAGATAAACGATATAGGCCGGGGAATCGACTGGCAGAGCTTTTGCTGCACCGCGCAGCGCGGCGGCGTGGTGGTAGCGCACACAGTCCAGCGCCGGTGCCCAGCCTGCACCGGGTAAAACGCCGTGCAAAAACTGGTAGCCCTGTTCACTGTGGCTGCTGCGCTGCCCACCGGCACGGTACACCGCTTTGCCGGTGTCGTGCAGCAGTCCGCCATAGGTGGACTGCAGGGTGAGAACGTTCAAAATACCATCTCCTTTACGGGTTGTGGAAGAATTGCACAATAAACGGAAAACGTATTTGCTGATTTTGTAAGAGATGCTTGGAATTGGCTTTATTATAACACATTTTGTAGCTATGCAAAAGCCGCAGCAGAGAAAATATCACAGCAGCTGCAATCGTTCCGTTCATAGAGGGACAGCCCACGGAAAGCAAAGAGTTAAGGTTTGCAAAAGAAAAACTCCGCATCTTTTTTGACGCGGAGTTTTTTGCCCCCTTGCGGGGATAAGCTGCAATTTATCGGTGATGATGCCAACTCATGAGGGTGCGTAAATTATCGTCCCCTAACGGGGATAGGCTGCAATCTATGGCAAGACTGATCTGGGACGCCGTTGGTGAGTTATCGCCCCCTTACGGGGATGGTACCTATTCTTGCAATCGGATTTGTTATCCTGTATAGTCTTCGCCCCCTTACGGGGATGGTACTTGCAGAGCTGAAGAATCTGGCTGAGAAAATCGGTCTTCGCCCCCTTACGGGGATGGTACCTGTTGCAGCGAGGTATGAAGCAAGCGGAGCTAGTCTTCGCCCCCTTACGGGGATGGTACACTAAATATATCACAGAATATCGTAAAATGGAAGAGCTAAATGCCTGAAAAATATTCACTTTATTGAAATGAAGTAAATCCGCGCGAAAAGGACAACGATAAATCCTGAATCATAATTGTACCGCGGAAGATAGAAAGAAAATCTTCTTTCAGGGTGAGCCATAGCGGCGGAAGCCTGCAAAGGCGAAGATGCTGCGCTTCAGGGTGCTGCCGTCCGGGTAGGTGGTCTCCTGGCTCTTGCGGCGGGAGCAGGCGGCCAGCGTGGGGATGCCCGCGGCCTCCAGACGCTGAACCACCCGGTACACAAAGGTGCACTCGCCCTGACAGAGCACGGCGTCCGGGTTAAGGTGCAGGATGTGGTCGGCATATACCGCGGCAAGGGAGTCCAGCACGGCCTCGTTGGTGGCGGGGTCAATGGCAGGGAAGGCAAGGTTGATCACCTTGCCGTAGACCTGCGCCGCAGCTTTTTGCTCGGCACTCCACTGGGCAGACGGATGATTGGTAAAGTTGATGAGCATAGGGCATTCCTCCTTGACATTGCAAAGAGAAAAAGCCCATGGAATGCGGATAGTTAAGCAAGAAACTTGAAATTACTTTTTCTTAAAAATAATGCTCATTACACCCAACGCAACGAGACACATAAAAGCGTGTACATAGAATAACATCATCTCCCCTGTCTTGTTTTGATTTGCCCCCTTACGGGGATGGTATCTGTATGAGAATGACAAGGAGGAAATGGAAATAGTTTTCGCCCCCTTACGGGGATGGCATGTTCGAGAATGCGGATGTTATCGAGGAAACCGAGTTTTCGCCCCCTTGCGGGGATTGCATCCGAATGACAACGCCTAAATATCCAGTTATGGAGCTTTCGTCCCCTTACGGGGATAGTATCTTTGATGAACCAGATGTTGCGTTCTATCCCGAGTTTTCGTCCCTTTACGGGGATTGTACGGGCATTGACGAGCAGCTTGTGCGTGACATGGGGTTATCGCCCCCTTACGGGGATGGTATCGAGAGCTATGCCTGCGCCGAGGCGGAGTTTACGTTTTCGCCCCCTTACGAGGATGGCATGTTGAGAGAGGGAAAAAGTCGGAGCGCCTTGTTGTTTTGCCCCCTTACGGGGATGATATGAATTTCAGAATTTTGCCGCATTTGCTTGATTTGTTTTCGCCCCCTTACGGGGATGGTATGCAGGGCGAAAAGACCGATTACAAGACCCGTTAGTTTTCGCCCCCTTACGGGGATGGTATACTAAATATATCACAAAACATCGCAAAACTGAAGAGCCGGATGGCTAGAAAATATTCACTTTATTAGAATGATGTGCTTTTGCGTTGAAAAGAACGGCCATAAATTCATTCAGCCTGCCTTGTGCGCGGGGCGGTTTCATGGTATGATGCAGATAATGGATCTTATAAAAAGGAGTGTTGCCCTGTGCTAAAGACTTATATCACCACCGTACCTTTGCAGGGAAAGCTGGACCCCATGCTGTACCAGCGGGATCATGCAGCTCCGCCTACGGCCACCTGTTTCCCCATCGTGCAGGTGATGCGGGATACCCTTGAACCCGGGGACACGGTGCAGCTGCTGGCCATCCGGCAGGAAAATGCCGACACCGCCCGCAACTATCAGCGCCTGCTGGAAGAGCTGGCGCAGCTGGGCATTGCAGAAGATCAGGTGCGGCAGATCGACCTGCCGGAGGATCAGCGCCCGGAAACACTGATCGGCTTGTGCCGGGATCTGGTGGATGCCCTGCCGCAGGTCACGCGGGTGTATGCCTGCATCACCTACGGCTCCAAGAGCATCCCGGTGGTCACGCTGACGGCATTGACTTGTGCCGAAGCTACCCATACGGAGCTGGAAGTAGGCGGTGTGTATTATGGTGAGGTCAAGCGAGAAAACGGACAGGTGCTCAGCGCGCGTCTTTACGATATGGCAACACTATATCAGCTTGCCGGGCTGGTAGGTACCATGCGTGACAGCAAGACCGCCGAACAGGTGTTCCATCAGCTGATCTGGATGAACGAGCGCCGGGAGGACTGAGCAGCGATGAATGATGTGAAAACATGGGCGGACATTGATGCTTCGCCGCTGCTGCAGCTGCCGCCGGAACAGCGCAAAAAGCTGCACGATGCCAATGATGAACGGTTCCGCACGTTCTGGGCGGAATGCTTTCTGACCACACAGGCCCCCGGAAGGGGAGAGGAAGCATGGAACAGCGCGGATTTCTGCAAGGCGTTTCTGGATGCGTTTGATTTTTGGGAAGCAAAGCCGGGGCAGACCTTCAGTATGTATCTGCGCACCGCTGTCCGTCATGCACAGGCACACGACCAGCAGCAGGAAGAAATGGCTGTGACGGGTTTCGGACGCGAAACGAACCGCAAGATCAAAAAAGCGCTGGAGTACATGGAAAAGAACGGAATTATAGAGAGTATGCTCTGTCGTGACCCGGAAAAAGAACAGGTGATCGCCGATATTGTCGGGGTGGGTGTAAAGACCCTGCGGGAAGCACTGCGCAATAAGCAGTCGGTACTCAGTCTGGACGACACTGGTGGAGAGGATTCGGCGCTGGGCGACCGGGTGGTTTCCCAAGAAAAAAGCGTGGAAGAAAAGGTGGAGCAGAGCAGTGAAATGCTGGCATGGCTGCACCGCGGCATAGGGCTGATGAACCTGCAGCAGAAGGAAAAATACGGCAAGACAGCTGGCCCGTTGTGGAGCAGCGTGCTGATGGGCTTTCTGCGCAACAATGACGCACTGGATCCGGCAGAGGATGCACCCGCGCGGCTGGCAAACTGCGATGATCTGCGTCCGCTGGAACAGGACAACTGCCTGTGGGATATCCTGCTGCTGCACCGGTATGTGGAATTTACGGTTCGGCCGCCCTATGCGCCCAAGGCACTGGAATGCGCTGCCGTCCATGCGCTGCTGGAGCCGGGGCGCAACCCGGCGCAGGATAAGACCGTGGCAGAGTTTCTCGGGGTGAGCAAAGCGGCTGTATCGCAGCGGCGCAAAACATGGCAGCAAAAACTGATGCAGATGAAAGCGGAACAGGAGGAGGTATAAGATGGAACGCAGTGTATTGCTTTTATATATGAGCCCCTTCGGCAAAAATCCGAACATTCATACCCAGACCAACGAAGCGGCGGTTTTGGAGCTGAAAAAGCACAAGGAAGGTCCGGATTGTATTCTGGCACTGTGCAGTGAGCTGGTGCGCACCAGCCCTACCGTGCATCTGCCGGACGGGAAAACCTGCACCACCGTGGAATATTTCCGGGATGTATTCCTGCCTTCGGCGGGCATTCCGGCAGAGCGGCTTGTGGTGATCCCGGTACCGGACAGCATGGACGACAAGGCACAGTTCCGGGCTGTCTCTCTGCTGCTGGGAAAAATTGAAGCGGAAAATACCCTTTCCATCGACCTTTCCGGCGGCATGCGGGACACGGCGATGCTTCTGGTAACAGCAGCTCGCTGTATGCGTGACCTGCGCGGTGTGGAGACCCGCAGGGTGATCTACTCCGAACTGCTTCCGGATGGCACTTCCCGCATCCATGACAGCAGTCAGCTGTACAGCCTGTTCGACCTCATCACGGCCATGGACGAGTTCTTTTCCACCGGCACTGCACAGAAGCTGAAAGGCTATCTGTGGAGCGAGGGCGAAAGCGACCCGGCTCTGCACACACTGCTGGCCCGGATCAACCAGTTCTCGGATGATCTGGCGCTGTGCCGGGTGCAGGCGCTGAATGAAGACCTGAGCCAGATCGCACAGGCACTGCAGGCGCCGCCCAAGGAGAGCAAAAATCTGACCAGCTTGTTCTTCCACCTGCTGAATGACCGCTTCCGCACAGAATTTGAAGGTCTGCTGGCTTCCCCCAAAAACAATCTTCCTGTGCTGGTAAGCTGGTGCGCAGAACACGGCATGTACCAGCAGGCGCTGACATTGCTGTGCGAGCAGATGCCGGCCTATGTCTGCCGTCATCTTTTTGTGCAGCCTACAGAAACCGGCTGGGCATATCTGGCAGAACAGAATCAGAATAAGGGCAAGGCGTGGGTATATCCGCTGTTCCACTTCCATTTCTGCCGCCTGACTTTGATGCAAAAGGAGTATCCCTATACAACGGATCTGCGCCTGACCCACAGCAAGGACGATGCAGATGGCAATATGTTGTTTGGTGTGGCAAATTCCAAAGAAATGCATGCCTATATGGATACGATCCTCGCTTCCGGTCAGCTGGTGATCGACCCGGAGGTCCGGTGGCAGATCGAGGACGCGGCACTGTTCTACCAGCGTGTGATGCAGTACCGCAACCAGATCAACCATGCCAGTGATACGGCTTTTGGTCTGCAGAGCGACCGTATTCTTCCGTTGGACACAGCCCACATCGAACAGACCCTGCAGGATGTGGCCGATTATCTGCAGGAGATCCGCCCCATGAAGCCGGATGTTCCGGAAGGCGTCAAGGCGCTGCCTGTCACAAAGACGATTCCGGCAGGCGCAGTTCCCAACTTGTAAAATAGAATATAAGAAAAAGCAAAGCACCTCCGCTGCTGGCAAACGCCAGTGGCAGAGGTGCTTTTTTGTCCCCTTGCGGGGATAAGTTACAACATCCGGCTTCTAATGCTTATATTCGTGGAAAGCTGTTTCCGTCCCCTTGCGGGGATAAGTTACAATGGGAACAAGCTGGATGTGGCAGTGGATACGCACGAGTTTCCGTCCCCTTGCGGGGATAAATTGTAATGTCATGGAGCAGGCTTCTGGGCGGATTGACCGGCTGTTTCCGTCCCCTTGCGGGGAACTCATTGGATATCAAGAAGCATGGGCAGACTACCGATGGTTTCCGTCCCCTTACGGAGTATAAATTTACTATATCACACATTGAGTCAAAAGAAAAGAACCATACACCGGAGAAGCGCGAATGGAGTAGAAAAGATAAGCCATAAAGATCACCTCGATTCGGCAGAAGGGGCGTCAAAGCCCTGAATGGGCAAGCCGAGGAAGTATTCCTCGATGCGGTCCCAGAGCTGCTCGCTGGAAAAGCCGCTGGTGAACAGCCAGCTCATCAGCCGCACAGCATCGGTGTGGCGCTGGGCAATGCGCTCCAGCAGGTGGTTGCGGTAAAAGCCGCGGTCAGCCAGCTCCAGGGTCTGGGTCTGGTTGATATAGAGGTACAGGCGGCTGTTGGAGCCGCCCAGCAGGGCAAAGTGGAGCAGGTCCAGCTCCTCCAGCACGCCCAGAGCCGGGGTCAGACGCTCGCTGCTCTGTACGGAATCGTTCACCGGCAGATAGCGGCAGGTCTCGCCGCTGTGCAGAACAGCAAAGCTCTGCTCCAGCCAGTGGAAAAACTCGCTGATGAACGGGTCCACGACGCTGTACTCTGCGCCTTCCTGCGTGGTGCCGCGGCGCAGCACACGGGTGCGCTGCAGGCGGGGCGAATGCTGCTGCCAGGACTGCACAGCCGCCAGCACCACGCGCACTGCACTGGTGGCACGGGTGCTGCTCAGACCCGCGGCCTGCGCCAGCCGGGCGGCGGCATCCCGGTCGTAGAGATACTGACCGCTGCGGGCAGCCTCGAAGAAGATCTCCTTCAGGGCGCGCAGCAGTACGGAAAACCGAGCATCCGCATTGGCGTGCCACTCCAGCGTTAGCTGCATGGCGGGGGTCAGGTGCAGCTGGGCATTCAGCGGCAGCTTATCGCTGTGGGTGTACAGCAGATACTTGAACTGCGGGAAGGAAAAATCGTTCTGCCAGCGGCTGCTCCACAGGCGGGCAAGGTCTACGTCGTAGACTCCGGCGGCCTCATCCTGCAGGGTGGCAGCACCGGTACAGATGCGGTTGACTGCAGCGGCATCGGCGCTGCCGAGCAGGAAATACCCGTGGGTGAACAGAGGAGAGGGCCGCATGATGAAGGGCGCATAGCCGCGTGCTTCGCTGTCCTTCTGGATCAGCAGCATGGCGGTCTTGACCTTGGCCAGCGGGTCCTGCTGGTGTTCGCCGTTAGGGCTGGCAAAGATGTAGGCGAAGCTCTCGGCGTCCACCAGAAGCTCGTTGCGGTGCTTGGTGGCAGTGGCCGGCTGGCTGGCGCGGTGCTGGCGGTACAGCTGCAGCACCTTGCGCATCACCTGCACCAGCTGCCAGGGCTGAATGCTGGAAAGGCCGTGCAGGCGGTTGATGTGCTTGAAGTCGTTGGCCATGTGCTCGTATACGGCACGACCGTGGATCTCCGGGTCACGGGCGGCGCGGCCGATCTCCTGTGTGTAATCACACAGGTTGCCGGTGGGGGCAAAGTGCAGCACAAGGGCAATGTCCGGGATGTCGATGCCCATGCCAAAGGCCTTGGTGGCCAGCATGATCCGGCGCTTGCCGCTGCGGAAATCCTCCAGATTCTCCGCTTTGGCTTCGCCGGAAAGCTGCGCGTGGTAGCGGGTCACAGCATTGCCCAGACGCTGTGCAAGGCAATGGGTGTAGAAGCGCTCCAGCAGACTGACGGTGGGAAAGTAGATCAGGGTCTTCTGCCCCTGCTCCAGCGCGGTGGTGATCTGCCCGGTCAGAGCCTGGAACTTGTCCAGCTCGTACTCCCGGCGGCCGGTCACGCGGGGCACCTCCCGGATGCACAGCTCGATGTTGCGGCGGCGCACGCAGCCCAGATAAACGATGGGGTCCGGCGACATGTGCAGGCTGCGCAGGGTCTCGCGGTACATGTCCTCCTCGCCGCCATAGGTGGCCGTGGCCGTAAAGGTGGCGGTGACAAAGGCATGCTGGCGCGGACCGTTCAGCTGCTGTTTGCGCAGCTTGTTCACGTAGTCACCCAGAAACCAGTAGTCCGGGCGGAACTGCTTGCCCCAAGTGGTCACAATATGGGCCTCGTCCACGATCAGCAGGCCGATGGCACGGTCACCGATCAGGTCGGAGATATCGCTGCGGCTCAGCAAGGACTCCGGCGAAAGATACAGGATGTCGCAGCGGCCCTCCTGCACCTCCTGCGCAATGGTCTTTTTGACCATGGGCGGGATGTCGGAGTTGATGGTGCGGGCCTTGGCGTAGCGGTGCTTCTCCATGCCCTGCACCTGATCGTTCATCAGGCCGATCAGCGGCGAGATCACCAGCGTGACCATCCCGTATTTCTCGGCCAGATCAATGGCCGGGATCTGGAACATCACGCTCTTGCCCGCACCGGTGGAGGCAGTCACGAACAGGTCGCGGTAAGTCTGCCCCGCGCGGCAAAGCTCTGCCTGCTGGATGAGGTCATCGATGATGTCCTCTTGGGTGATGGTGCGCAGCTTCTTCTCGCCGCGATGCAGAGCGTCCAGGTCGTAGACATCCAGCGGGAGAAAGTCCGGGTAACCCCAGTGCTGCTGCAGAAGGGTGCGCGCCTCCGGGCAGACGGGGCGCTCCGGCTGCATTGTCTGCGCATGCGCTCTGGAAAGCTGACCGGGAAAAGCGCCAGCCAGCGCCGCAAGGCTGTCGGCAAGACCAGCCTCATCGCCGATGAAGCTGTCGGCTGAAACGCAGAGCGTTTTGCCACGGCGCAGCTGCTGCACAAGGCAGAAATAATTGGCTTCTCCGGTAAGCGCAAAGGTAGAACTGCTGGCGGCGGTTTCGGGAACCGTATGTGGTGCTGCACCAAACGATACGCGCTCGACCTGCGGGTACTGACGCAGCAGAGCGTCCAAAGGAATGCAGCAGGCAATGCCTTCCTCCGTATGCAGCAGGTTGGAGTAGACACGCAGGCAGGGTTCAATGCCGGGCAGCGGAGTATCCTGCGGCGTTTCCGGGTCAAAGTGGCTCAGAAGGCCGGACTGCATCTCCGGCGTAAGCGTCACAGACACAGGGAGCAGCGTGCGGTAGCAGGTGTTCTGCACCAGAATGATGTGCGGGAACTCCTGCGCAAGGGTATCGGCATGCAGGGCAAACTCCTCTGCGGTGATCACACAGGGGTTCTGCTGCAGCAGACTGCTCAGGTAGCGGGACAGGCGCTGCTGCAGCAAAGCATCCAGAGAAGGACGCGGAAGACCGGCGTCCTCCGAAGAAAAACCCCACAAGACAAACAGAGTATCCTCAGCAGCATGGGCGGAAAGATAAGAACAAAGCAATGTATTCATGGCAAAATCCTCCATCAGGTCAAAAAATCAGGCAGCAAAAAGAGTGAATGAGGAGCGGCGCTTCAGCATCTCCCGCAGGTGGCGCTCGGCACGCACCTGAATCTGGCGGATACGTTCCCGCGTGACGCCCAGCTGCGCACCGATCTCGTCCAGTGTACGGCAGCGGTCATCCGGGATACCGTAGCGCAGCCGGAGAACAGTGGACTCGCGTTCGGGAAGCTGAGAAAGAAGCAACCGGACTTCCTGAACGGTCTCGTTCTCGCTCACAGTGTCCACAGGATCGGGGCTGACGTCATCCGCCAGAAGCTCCGCAAGCTCGGTGTCGTGGCTCTCGCCGACCATAAGGTTCAGGCTGGTAACGTTGAGGTAAACGAGCATGTCGCTCAGGTAGTGGCGCGCCTGCTCCACTGTGCAGGAGTGACCGCTGCTGGCTTCATCTTCGGCAATGGCATGCCAGAGATCCGGACCATCTAGCTGCATACAGGTAGTGCAGACGACACGCACCCGGCAGAGCGTGTCAAAATAGTGTACCGGGATGCGTACCGTAAGGCTGGTGTTGATGGCTTCGCGCAGGATGGACTGGCGGATCCAGTAAGCGGCGTAGGTCAGGAAGCTGTAGCCCTGCAGCGCATCGAACCGCTGGATCGCAGTAAACAGTCCCAGAATGCCGTTCTGGAAGTTATCCTCCTCGGTCAGGCAGCTATGGGCGAGCAGCTGCGGAACTCTGCGGGCCATCAGGTGGACAAAACCGGCGGTCTTGCGCACGAGGATCTCCTTGGCGCTCTCATCACCCTGTTGTGCCAATACGCAGAGCTGCTCGTTGGTCATGGACCAAAGCTGCTTGGAGGTAAAGTCGCTGCGGCAGAAAGAAGCGGCCTTTCTGCTGCTGGGTATAGCGGCGCTGGTATCCACTAGGATGCCAATCCCCGCCAGCTCGGCCAGCAGATGTTCTTGCTCCTGCTGAGAACAGGAGCCAAACAGCGCCTCAAAGCCTTGCGCAGACAGGTGATTGCCGTTCGTCAGCATCGGGCGTACACGATTCAAAACTGCATTATATTCCATGGTAAAACCCCGCTTTCACTTCCAACTGTAAGTGTCTTCGCTTAGTAGAAGCCCATGGATGCAATAGAGTTAAGTCTTTTGAGAAAAAAATTTATGGTTATCTTTTTGGAAATGTCAGTCAAATAAAAAATCAATGAGTTCTCTTATAAAGGTATAGAATTAAGCAGCAAGGACAGAAAACCTTGCCAAAGAAACAAACTATACAGAGCTTTTTGCGTATGATATAATAAAATTATAAATCTTAATTGGGAATATCGTTTTAGGAGGCCACCATGGAGCCAATGAAAGCAACCAGTGTCAACAGCCGTGCAGAGGAGCTGTTTGTACAGCTTTTCTGTGAGGCTTTTGGACCTGAGAAAACCGAAAATTTGCAGGTCCAGTACCCCTGCGTGGACATCTATGGACGGCATCGCTATATCGACTTTGCGCTGGAATCTCCTGAATCCAAAATTGCGATTGAGATAGACGGCGAAACCTACCATAACCCAAGCAAGGTGTCTGAGAACAAGTATGCGGATGACCTCCTGAAGCAGAATAGCTTGATTTACGACAACTGGAAAGTATACCGATGGATTTATAGCCAGCTTGAAAAGCAACCGGAAAAGATTAAGGATGAGCTGATTACCTTTTTGGGCAGCAGTCCCATGTTCAAGGCATTTGAAGCAGACCTGCCGGTGCAGATGGGACTGACCATCGAGCTTCGGGATTACCAGCAGGAAGCCATCGACAACCTCAAGAAGATGCGTGAGGACGGCAAAACCATTGCGCTGCTGTACCATGCAACCGGCGTAGGTAAAACTATCACAGCAGCAACGGATGCCAAGGCAGTGGGTGGGCGCACGCTGTTTCTGGTCAACGCCCTGAAGCTGGCATCTCAGGCAAAAGAGACCTTTGCTAAGGTCTGGCCGGAAGCGACTTTGGGAGAGTACACCGGAAGTCAGAAGGATATGACCCAGACGGTCATTTTTGCAACGGTGCAGAGTATCTCCAAGGATCTGGAAAAATTCTCCCCGACAGATTTTGATTATTTGATCGTGGATGAATGCCACCATGCAGCGGCTAATACTTATCAAAAAATCTTTACCTACTTCCATCCGAAGTTTATTCTGGGCTTGACTGCAACACCGGAGCGCAGTGATGGCGAGGATATGCTGGAGTTGTTTCAGAATGTTGCCCACAAAATGGACCTGAAGACTGCAGTGGAGCGCGGTGTACTGGTGCCGATTCGCTGCATCCGGGTCAAAACCAACATTGATCTAACCGATGTGCGAATCAATGGTATCAAATACAACTCGCAGGATCTGGAAAGTAAGCTGTTCATTCCGGAGCGCAATCAGTTGATTGTTGATACCTATCTGAAGTACGTGAATGGCAAGAAGACTGTGATTTTTTGCGCAAGTGTAGATCATGCGGCGGAGATTGCGAAGCTGCTGCGGGACAATGGGGTGAAAGCAGAGGCTGTTTCCGGGCGTGACCGGGTAGAAATCCGGGATAAGATCCTGAAAGATTACGAAACCGGTTCGACGAATGTTCTTTGTGCCTGTGACTTGCTGAATGAGGGCTGGGATAGTCCTCATACCACAGTGCTGTTCATGGCACGACCCACAATGTCTAAAACAATCTATATGCAGCAGCTTGGGCGAGGCACCCGCCGCTGTCCGGGAAAAGATGACCTGCTGGTGATTGATTTTGTAGACAACGCCAATATGTTCAATATGCCATACAGTCTGCATCGGGTGCTGGATATTTCAAAATATCAGCCCATGGCCTATGTACTGGCCCCGGAGAACAAGCGGAAGCTGGATCAGGACATGCTGTTCAAGGGAGAAAAGCCGGAAGCGTGGCTGGATGTGCCAATCGACGTGTCCGACTATGAGATCATTGACCTTTTCAACTGGCAGAACAGCGTCAAGGATATGATCTCGCAGATTGAGTTCGTCCGGATGGTGGATGTGCAGTCCGAGACGGTGGAGCGTTACATCAAGGACGGAAAAG
>OGDS01001128.1_pt1 | contig 22532 bp, 33 predicted proteins | sample 1570351 | NCBI WGS metagenome assembly OGDS01 (sample SAMEA2581974, study PRJEB24529) | metagenome | biome: Human gut stool | place: China | collected 2011
CTTCGTCCTTGCACTCATAGCCTGCGGCACGAGCGGCCTCAAGATCGAGCGGATCAACAAAGCAATGGACGAACTCACTGTTAGAGTGCGCCGCCACCTTGCCATTGCGATCCATCACCACATAGCCGCCCACTGGCGAGGACAGAGCCTCGTTCAGGTATTCGGCCTTCACATCAGATAACGTTTTCACGCTTCCTCCTTATGCGGGAACCTGCCCGCCAAATTCAACAATGAGCTCCTTCAAGGCGGTCTCGAGTTCCGTTCGACCAACAAACAGAACGTCGCCGCTTGCCTTGAGATTTGCGATGCTCGCGGATTCTTGATCCTGAACCGCCTTAACAGCACTGGCCTTGGCCTTATCGACCTCTCCAGTCGCGCTTGATTGAGCGGTTTGTACTGCGCTCACGGACGTTTTTTGCTGAGTCGCCACGGCATTTACAGCATTCGTTTGAGCATCGCCTACCGCAGCCACACCCGAAGTCTTCGCTGAGTTCACAGCACTGACCGCAGTTGTCTTGGCTGAATTGACATCATCGACACCCGCACTCTTTGCAGAGTTGATGGCATTCACGCCTTCGGTCTTCAAGTTGCCAAGATCTGTATTTGCCTGGCTGATCTTTTGAGTGATTTCGGCATTCTGACTTTGTGCCGACGTTTCAGAAGCCTTTGCGTTTCTCGCAGAGGTCTCCGCAGCTGTTTTGATGTTGATGAACGACTGAGCAACCAGAAGAGACGTGCCGCCCGTCGTGCTATAGCCAACGATCCTGTCAGTGCCGTCCAGCGTTTCCTTCTTCGGCAGATCGCTTACCCTGATAATTGCCATTTCTACTCCTTAAGAAACGCGCTTCCACATGTAAACCGCCACATACGGATTCCTGACAGAGAACGGATTGCCGCCGCCGGTATTGCCGATGTAGACCTCATGCGCGTGATCCCCACTCCATGAAGTTTGACCCGTCCATGACCTATCGGCACTGAAATTAAATTTGTACCAAGGCGCCCCATCGCCACCGTCAGCACTTGTGTTGGAGCGGCTATGCGAAGTTGTCCAAAACGCCCCCGTTGCCAATGATCCCGCACGGTCGTCACATCCAATTTCACCAGTGATGTTCATGCTCCCTCTTGTGTGAGCATGATTCCCCGTCCAGTTCGTAGAACCATAATGGGAGTGCGCGGGCAATTCGTTTGCCGTCAACTGACACGTATCAGCACCGCCCCACGACCCAGGCGCAAAGCCATCACCTGCATCAATGAGACAGCGACCCGCGCCAACACGCTCCCAAACGCCTACGCCAAACAGTTGGTTCGGGTTGACCGAAGAGGTCGAACAGTAGATGCTGCCAACCGGGTAGATCACGTCAACAACAGATAACCTCGCGACCTTCTCCAACGCCTTTTTGAAGCCGTCATAAAGCGCCTGCGCATCAATGCCCGCATCCTGACTGGCATAGTCAGCCACAAGCTGACCGATGGAGAAACCCGCGCTCGCACCCTGTGCAATTGCTCGGTTCACACGATCCGATCGCGCAATGCCAGACTGAAAACCCTTGGAAACAGTCGAGGCCATCTCGGCGGATTCCCACTCGGCCTCGCTCGCAATGTTCGCGTCCTTGCCGTTGGCGAACGGGATCAAATAATTCTTTGCCATTACTTCAAGTCCATAAGTAAAAAGTCATCGTTATCGGTCGTCAGGAGTACGCCGTCTGTCGTAGCCAAGTTCCCCGCGATCGACGGCCACACGCTTTCCTGCACGCCAGCATGATTGAGCGTGAAAACCTTCTTGCTGAAAATCTCCCAGACAATCGGAGGAACAGACCTCTTGAAGACATAGATGTCAATGCTCATGTCCTGGTTGTCGACGTATGACCATTGCGCAGAGTTAACCCCAAAGGCCGACATCACCAATCGCAAGAGGTCATCAAGAGTCTCGTTCTTACCCCCGTACTGGTTGAGCGCAATCTTTGCTTTGAGAAGAACGCGATAGACCTCATCACTCAACTCGGTGATGCCGTAGGTGTCATCTCTCGGGGTCTTCCAAATGCCAAGGTCAAAGCCGATGCCGTCCACGTCGTCAAACGCAAAAAAGACATCTGTAATGCGTAGTTTCAGTTGACGAGTCACGCCCACGCGCACGCCAATCGCATCAAGCTGAGTACCCTCTGCCAAATCCAAGTCGTATTGCTTGATCATGTACGCGAGGTCTTGACGCGCATTCAAAACGGGTTCTGTCAGCTGATAAACCCACTCCGTAAAGCGCGGCTTATCTCTGTGCGCCCCCGTGATCAGCTCTGTGTATTCGTTTTCATTCGGCATGGCATTACCCCACCGTGATGTTGATGTCCTGCACAGAACAAACAGCCTTCTGATTCCAAGCAATCTTCACAGAAGCCGCCGAAGAATTGAGCAATAGCTTTTCAAGCGTGAAGGCAACATCAAACGTACAGTCGTTTTTGAGAACCGCTACAGTCGCCACCTTCGCAGGGTCGACCGACTCGCCGATGCTGAGGCCGTTGATGTACGACACAACGCGCTCTTTAATCTCACCCTCGACAGTACTCAACCAGACATCTGTCGGCTTAATCGACATATTGACGGACACCCGAACATCTGATGGGCGACTGAATTTGATCTGGTTCATGTTCCCGAATGCATCGAGGTACTGGACGCTCGTACTGCCATGCGTTGCCACGCCCTGACTCTTCTTCTTAAAGATCGTGTCCGCAATCTGGTTCACATCGCCACCGGCAACGACTACAGCAATTGAATGAGCGGGAATGCCGTCTGTCGAGGTCTCGCCCGTATCATTGTGTCGACCGGCAACGGAATGAACGTCGTCAAGCTGAGCAATTGAACCAATCAACCCTTCCCAGAGTCCAACGGTTGGCTGCATGGTCGACAGGGACTGGCGCTCTCTGAGTGCCACGTCAGACTCAATGTCAACGCCTTCAATCGCTGAAGAAGGATTTGTGACGCTATGCCACCCGAGCGTAGGAGTACCGATCTTTGTGATCGAACCTGCGCCTGCGGAAACCGCACCGACCTCCTGAGACTCAGCCGTCACAACAACTTCGCCTGAAAGCGGAATAGAAACCGTCGACGGAAGAAGCCAGCGATTATCCGAAGAGTCAATTGCCACGCCGTTGTTGATCACCGTTCCGGCCACGCCGACAAGCTTCAAGTCAACCTGAGAACGGGAGGCGTCATGGCGCGTGAGACCATTCGTTTTGACCGCACAGTCAAGCGCAACGCCAGAAGCCGTATTCGGGTTGTATGCATTGAAAACGGAAATGGCTTGAGCGTTCAGATCATTGATGGCCGCGGAAAAGATTGCCAGCAACTGTCCATCCTGCGTATCAGCATCAAGGTTGATGTCTGATCCAAAGATTGACTTCGCCTTGTCCTTGAAATACTCAAGGATTTCGTCGTATGTCGGTGCCGTAATGCCGCTTGCGGACACTACAAAAATCGGACTGTCAATCGTCATCCGATAACCTCCTCAATGTTTGCCGTACCGTATCGCGTTACGATTTCCGCACTGATGCGGATCGTTCGCGTGTCGGGATTCAGGATCGACTCAAACTTTGAAATCTCCGTCACGCCCGGGGTGTCAAGAATCCTGGCTCTCAGCATGAACTCAACAGCCTCATGCTTGCCCAGAACCTCTTGAAGCCAAGGTGTACCTTCCGTCGTATCCAGAAACCACGAGCCGCGCCATAAAGCCAGCCGCGTCATAACGTTCTGGGCGACCGCATCGGGCGTATCTTCGAGAAAGCAGGAGCTTCCCCTGCCCATCGTCATGTCGCCCGCTTCATCAAGCTTTCTAACCTTCATGAGAGCCTCTCTAGAAAAACCAATTCATGAAGCAATGGGTCACATAACCTACCGCGTAAATCAACGCCAACCATCTAGCCAGTCTTATTACCCACGGCAGTTCTTTGTCTTTTTTCATAGTCGTCAGACCTAGTAAACCCACTAAGATTTGAGTTAAACTCTCCATGTGAACACATCGCAAAGGTGTTAAAAAAGCCCGTCGGGACTGCACTCCCTTCGGGCTTTGTTTTTTGGGTCTCGCATTAATGCGGAGGCGAAGTCTCTGCGCGATCGCCTTGTTCCGTATGCGTATGGCTCTTGAGGCTGATGCCGCTGGCAGACGCATCGCCGGAAACGGTCAAGTTCTTTTCGATCCTGACGTCACCTGTGATCGTCGTTGACGGGCACTCAATCTTCAGCGTCGGACACTTGAGCGTCGTTGCCCCTCCAATCGTCCCTGTTAAATTCCCTGTCGTTTCTACGGTCACGTCATGGGACTGCGGATGAATGGAGATCAACGCCTGATGGTCATCGCTCCTGATCTCCATCCTCGATGTCGACACGCCAGAGATGCGCTGAGCCTGACTCCACGGGCCAGGGATGACAAAGCCGTCCGACAAGTCATGCATGCGAGTCTCAGCAGGCGGCTGAACGCCTCCAGACTGCCACCACACGTCAATGGCTCGACAGGCGAAAACTACAAGGCATTCATCCCCACTCTTGATCGGAAAAGTCATCGAGCATCCGCCCGCATGCGGAAAGACAACGGGACAGTCAAGCAGCAGAGGTAGATTCACCACCTCAACGCCGCCATCCTCAAGAACCCGCTTGCCTTGGATAGCCGGTTGAACCTCACACGTCAGTTCAACAGGATCGAACTTCTGAATGATCCCCGGCAGAGCCGTCCAGATCATCGCTTGACGCCCCGTAAAGTGCGCGTCTCTTTCTGATGTAGGATCGCCGATCCTTTCGTTCGTTGAGATCATAGATTCGGGATGTTATTCAAAGCCGTTGGGTTCATAGGAGTCTGCGCGGCATTGACGCCTGCACAAACCATCTTCGTGTACCACTCGTTTCCGCGAGTGTCGCCGACGTGCTCGCGGCTCAGTACGCGATAGAGACCATCACCAGAGATGAAGCCGCCCGTAGCCGCCTGCTGACTCATCAGATCGGCGTCTACAGCCGTGTCGTAATCGCCGCCTTGAATGGTGTTGTTGTCGATCAGCACAAGCGAGCCAACATCAATTCGAGGCTGTAGAAGGCATTGAGCCTCAACACCGTCAACGGTGACTGTCGGGCGACCAACAAGCCCCGTATTGGCATTGAGAACCACAACGTCCTCGGTTTTCTTGTACGTCATGTCCTTGCGGATCGTGGTAACACCTTCCGTACCGTAGCCCCACTCAAAAGCATTCGTATCAGCTACGCCCTGCATGGCATCCGCAGCCATCTTGAAGATCACCTTGCCGCGCAACAGACGCCCCTCCATGAAATCAGGCTTCTTTGGCGAGGAAACGCCGTAAGGCTTCATGCTTGTCACAACAGCGTCGTACACGTCCGCCTGCGTCGAGCCTTTCGGTAGCGAGACATTGCAAACAGCGTACTGATGCGCACGGTCTCCAGTAGCGGCAATCAGGCGCATGTAAGTGTCTGTCTCGGACTCCCTGCCCGTTGACTTCCACCACAAGTCACCCTGAAAGATCAGAGAGTGGGATTCCTGATACCCAGCCTCAATGATCACCTTCATATGCTTATGCTTCACAACAGCATTCACAGGAGCCTGAATGCGGTCAATCGTTTCCGTTGACACGTTGTACACGGTGATTTCAGCCGTGCAGGGCTTTCCAACAATCGCCTGGGTAATGTGAAACTTGCACCGGAAGTTGCTGAGGTCTAGCGCCTCCTGTCCGTTACCAGTCTGCACAATCAAGCGAAAGTAGCGAAGCCACTGCTTGTACTTTGTCTCACTCATCGTCAGGGCTCCACGTCAGGATCAAGCTTGAACCCATATCCTCATAGGTCGGAACTCGAAGCGAGCCGCCGTCAAGGGACGCATACAGATGCCCAATGCCCTTGTAAGAGTGCTGAGCGAAGAGATCGACACCAACGATGATCGGGACCCCCAAACAGCGAACCTCGCCATCAGATCGAACCACGTCCAGATACCAGCCGCCATAAAGGCAATCGCGATACACAAGCGTGAGTTCGTACTGGTTGTCGCCAAGCATGATCGAGAAGCTTTGCGCCCCTGCTTCAAGAGGGATGCGATACATCACCATCATTTGCCTCCATAGCGATAGCCCTCAGAAGGGATAAGTTGCTTGTAGCCCGACTTCTTTGATGCCGTCCTCTTGGGGTTTTTCTGCCTGGCCGCGTTCAGAGAAACCGTCTTCGCCTCAGCTAGCAGAACCTCTTGGAAGGTGATTTCGATGATGGCTGAGCTTTCCGTATCAGCCGTCGTCGTGACCTTCAGCTTCGTAATCAGCACGCAGTCATACTTGCGCTTGCCTGTCGACAAGTGAAGCGGCATGCGTGCATTCTTGAGTTCAAGCAGCTTGTCGTAAACGTCCTTCGTGGTCTGCATGCCCTTGAGGATCGAGCCGTCTAGCGCAGAGTTGATCAGCCTTGACGAATCAGACCAGCCAAACACACAAGTCACGATTGCAGGCTGAACGAATGCGTGATCTGAAATCGGCGCACCCGTATCAACCGGATGTTGCGTGACTGTCACGTCGTCATCGTGAGTCTCAGAGATCACCACATCAGGGATGATCGCGTCGCCCTCTTCGGGCGTAATGCCTCTTGAGCGCCCAAGCAGGAGCGCCTCGAGGCTGTACGGTAGCGATGGCATTAGATCAGCCCCCTATTGCCGTGCGAAGCGGCTTTCTTGGTCTCCTGCGCAACCGCCATGCCTGCGGCACGAGCGTCAGGAGCCGTGATGTTGATCGTCTGAGTGATGCTTGTTGCCTGGCTGTTGGACACTGACGCAGGAACGCCCGCCGCCTTCTGAGCCGCTGCTTCCTTCGCATAAGGACTTCCGTCGAAGTACTGCCGCTTTTGGAGTTCGACCCCGAGCGCGTATATATCCTTGTCGTCCTCAGCATCGAGCAAGTCCTGCGACTCGATCCGTCTTGACGCAAGAGCCTTCATTGCCTTTTCGTCATTTGGATCGACACCGAAAAACCTCGCCTTCAGCTTTTCCGTATCATCCCAATCGTCCGCGAGTCCTTGTTCCTTCATGACTCTGCGGTCAATATGAGCCGCATCAGCCTTGGCGTTGATGCTCATCGACTTCTTCAAGTCGGTCAGTTCAGCCTTTTCATCAGCAGAAGCCTTGCCACTCTTTACACGATCCTCGAGCACCTTCTGGCGGCTCTTGTCGTAGTAGTCGCCAGACTTGAACAGCACCTTGCCAACCCAGTCAAAGAAGCCGGATGCTTCCTTGATGATTTGAACCTGTGAATCAATGGTCGACTTCAGGTAATCGGCAAAACTGTCGTTGAAAGTCGCAAGCTTTTTGTCGAGCTGAAGCGCGTCGGTGATCTGAGCCGTTGCGCTCATGGCACCCTTGGCAACCGTATCCCACACCTGAGAGATTTCATTCATCATTCGATGGGATGCGTTTGCGCCCTTGTCGATCTCCTTGCCAAAAAGCCCCGCAAAGTGCGAGGCTCTCTCAAGCTCGGCTGGGAAGTCTCCTTTGACAATGTCGTCAAAGATTCCTCCTAGCCCCAAGGCTTCCGCCTTCATGCGCGCCAGTCCTGGATCGGTACGCGAAAGCTGGGCAAGCTTTTTGCTGATGTCGACAAACACGTCAGACATATCTCGAGCATTGCCAGTCGCGTCACGAAGTGAAACCCCAACCTGATTGCGAACCATCTGCTCAAAGCTCGACCCATATGTCTTTGCTTTGGTTGCAAACTCCCCAAACGCCGCATTCACCGCCTCGGCGGACCCGCCAACACGTTCGACCGCCCCCTGCATCCTCATCAATCCAGAGATCGATGTCCCCGTATTGTTCGACACTTTGTAGAGGTCATTGACTTCCGCCGCAGACTTCGCAAAAGCCGCGCCTATCGCGACACCGGCCCCTACCGCCGCCTTGCCAATGCTCATGAAGCGCCGCCCGGCTTCGGCGACGGTGGTATTGAACTTCGCCAACTCATCCTTATCGATGTCAAAGCCAAGCGAAACAAGAAATCCTTCAAGTACGGTTGCCATAACGCTCCCTTTCAAGCAGCCCGCGGTTGTACGCGAGATTGTCCAAACTGACGTTCATGATCAAAACATCTTCAAGCGTGAGGGAACCGTCTTTGAGGCTTTCATATCTACACATGCCGGCGTGCACCGGACGTAGCAGATAGTCCATCCCATCAGGAAGCTTCCGAAACTCTAGGCCTTCTGGCTCGCCGCCGCCCCTCCAAATAGACCGAGCGCGGCGATAGTAGGGCGGAGCTCACGGCTCAGCACGTGAATAACAAGCGTCATGCAGTCCTGTTGCGTCATGTCCTGGAACATGAGATTCCCATCAGCCATGACCCTTGACCAAAGCTTGTCGCACTTGCGCTCCACGCAAGAAAGACAGGTGCGGACAATCTTGCGGAAGTTGGCTTCCGGCATGTCCGCAAGGACTTTGAGAATCGGAGCAGACAGATAGATCAGCTTCCCGATCGCCTCGATGCGTTCCTCGGGCGTTGCCTTATCCGCATCAGGTGAGTTCATGACCTCAAGCGCCACCTTGCTGAGCACCTCATGAAAAAGGATCGGCAAGATGGGGGCCGCAAGACGGCTCACGTTGAGAGAATCAAAAAGGTCAAGACGGCCAACCTTGTAGAGATGGCCGCCGACCGTTACGTCAAGCGGCTCAAGCATCAGTAGCTCCCGGTGATCACGTCAATCTTGCCGCAGTCAAAAACCCACTCGACCATTTGACCTTCTTCTGCGAAGGTACGATCGGGGAGCTTCTGGAAGGCAGCGCTTCGACACATGATGATTTCGTTGTTGCCCTTGTTGCGAATCGTGATGACGTTGTTGCCCCACGCAGAACTGGAAAGGCTCTGCGCATTGAACATCGTCTGAAGAGTCGCGTTGACGGGAGACGTGTACAGAAGCCGTACCGTCACAGTACCGCTCTTGTCGGCCTTGAGGCTGTGCATGACCTCGCCGTCAGCACCTGGCGTCATCACGTTGCGCGGACTTGCGGTAGTGACCGTAATGCCCTCCTTGGTCACAGCAGAGCCAAAACCAAGGTCGACTACACCGGTTACGCCTGCGAGCGTCGCCGTCACGTCCATAAAGGAATACGTCGCCATTTAAATCTCCTTATCGGTTGACCGTGATCGTGCAGTCAACGAAGTGAATTGCACCCTTGAGCTTCACGGCAATCTGAATCGGCGGAGCCTTGCGAGCCTCGCGATCAGACTGAGACTGTTCGTCAAACGGCTGAATATACACGTAGTAGCCGGTGGCAAGCGTGTCGCCTGTCTTGAGCGCACCGAAGGAATCGCCATTCCAGACACCAGGCGCAATCAGCCAGTTCTTCACGCCCTGCTCGAGCGACTTGCTGACCGTTGCCACGAGATTGTCCGCGCCGATTTCGTCCTGACCAACCTTCTTGCTCGTGTAGAGAAGATTCCAAAGATCGGTCTCAACACGATTCTGGAGCCAGTCCAGACCGTGCGTTTCATCGATGAACCAGCCGCCTGCGGTAATGCCCTCACGAAGAATGCTCGTGTCGTTCTGATAAGCCGCGAACACATTGACATTGTGAGCCTTCAGCGTGTTCGCCTGAGAGATGCGGAGGTTTTCAGCCGCAACCCCCGGACACTTCTTGAACTTCAAGGTGATGCACGTATTGGAACCCTCAAAGTTGACCGTGCTCATGCGGCCAAAGATGCTTGCCACGGCAACTTCAGAAGAGCTCGAGTACATGACCACAGTGCGGTTGTATCCGAGTGCTTTAAGCTTCGCACCAAGCGTGTCAGAGCGCGTAGAGTCAAGCTCGAGCGTGTTCTGAGTCGTGAAGCCGATCATGCGAGCGGGAGAAGCAGCCTCAATGAAGCCTGCGGCGGCAATCATCTCTTCCTCGCCTGCGTCACCAACCATGCAAGCCATGTACCAACCCTGGAAGTCCGTAAGAACAGCCAGAGCCTCAACAAGCGATTCAGCCGTGCTGCCCTTGACGGAAGTAGCCGAAGAGTTCAAGCCGAGAGCCTGTGCGAGCGTACCTTCATCGTTGCAAGTCACGCTCGAGCTGGTTCCCGTCGTCGCAGAGGTCACGACAAACTGAGTGCCAGACCAGACACATGTGCCAGAGCCGGAAAGGCCTGCCGTAACCTGAGAGGCGACGCCATTGAGGTTCGTCTCTGCAGAAAGGTCAACAGCGGAAACAGCCTTGGACTTGCCGTCAATCGTGAACGTGATCGAACCGTTTTCGATGCTCGTAAAGGTGTTGATAGCCTGCTCATTCGTAGTAAGCATGCGGCCACGAAGTCGGCCTGCGGTAGCAGACTTTGCCCAACGACCAATCTGAACAACAGACGGCTTGGGAGACTGCGAGAAGAAAGCCTGTGCGGCGAGATATTCCTTCGAATTAACGCCGAATTCCTGCGCAATGCTAGTGATGTCCGAGTATGCGCGGATTCGCTCCTGAGTGTCGATGACATCAGAAGTACCGATGATCAGGCAGGCTCCGAAATTTCGGAGAGCTGCCGCCGTCGGCGACATCTCAATCTTGACGTTGACAACGTCAGAGACCGGAAGAGTAGGTGCTGTCATAGCGTCCCCTTTTCAGTGTGAATCTCTATATCCCCGACGCTCGCAAGATCGCGGACGCCGTATGTGCGGACGACCTCACGACCAACCTTGAAGGTCACGTCGTAGCGGTCAACCCATTGTTCAAAGAGGAAGTCAGGAAGATGCTGAATGTCCTCATTGACGCCTTGAAGCACAAGTCCCGCTTTCTTGAGCGCGTTCGCGTTCTGAAAGATTTGAGCGCCTTCGCGGAAGGAGTCTGCGAGTTCCTGTGCATTTGAGCCGTAGAAAGAAGCCACGCAGGTCAGAGTCTGGTGACTGATGCGCTTGATGTCTCCCGAGACAGGATCGTCCAAGCGTCCCTTGTGCCCCTGCTGATAGGGCGTTCCCGAGGTAGAAACGGAAATGATGCCGACCGCCGCCCAATCCTCATCAAGAGCGAAGCGTGTACCCGGTCGAGCGAGCCATCTACGCCTGACGTGCGCATTGTCGAGTCCTGTCAGTGCGGCAAGCCAGACTCGCAGCTTGTCTTCTGGTGACTTCGTGTTCTCAGAGCCAATCGGCGTCAGCACTTTCGCTGATCGGCTGTCGATAACTGCCATCCGATGCCTCCTCAGGCCAACAAGTTAAGCGGATGAAGCCTTGTCCGAATTGCGAGTAGTCCGCGCAATCCTTCACAACAAACTTGCGTCTGCGCCACTCCACAGCGTCGTAGCCGCGTCCAAACCCCTCAGGAGCGTCGTCCTTCATGAAGCGCACAAGAATCGTTCCCGCGCGTTGCAGAGCGTCAGGAAGGCGCTCAATGCTCTTCATGTCTGAAGTGACGACCGCTTGAATCCTCACGCGCTCACCATCAGCCCACGCGGGATTTCCGAGATCGTCGACAGTCTCCGTTCTGGGAATCAAGGTGACGGGAGATGTGAACAACGGATCACGAATGACCTCAGATACGTCAAGCCCAGCCATCACCATCCTCCACATAGAAGTCGAGCGCCTTTTGCAACGCGCCCGAATTGATCAGGGGTTTAATGTTCTCCCCTTGCTGTTCGTTTTCTCGCTTGCCCTTGGTCAGTCGACTGCGGTTGCGGTTCTTGATCGTGCTCGGCTTGAGCGGCTCAAAGGTACCGTTACGCATGTAGAGCTGGACCGCCAACACAGCGTCGGACCCCGCTTGTTCAAGCAGAGCCTTCACAGCCTTGTCGTCGTCATTGAGCGCGGCACGCATGGCGGCTTCAAGATGCTTCGTTACCTTTTCCTTGCCAGACATTACGCCCGGCACAAGAAAAGGACGCGGAGGAATGTTGGCTGCGGGGGATCCATGCTCGTGGACAAAACCCAAAAGATGATTTGGCGGACCGCCATCTTCTCGAGCATCTTTTTTTGAACCCGATGCAATGCCAACAAAAACCACACTCCTCTTGAGTCGTTCAAGGCTTTTGTTGAGTTCTTGAACGTGAGAAGTGTGGTTAAGCGATGCCAAGGTTTTGGGCTTCATATCTGGATGCCTCCGGCTCCGAAGATTTGCATGAGCTGATAAAGCTCACGTCCGTAAGCCGTCATGTTCCAGAACCCTGCACCCTCTTCCGTGCCAGTGCTCGTGTCATAGGACACGGACGCACCGTCCACGGACTTGGATGCGACAACACCCAGCGTTACGCCGTTACCGTTGCCGCCCGATGCCGTTGAGCCGTATGCCGTCAGATAGTGAGCGGCATACAGACCCATGACGTGTGCGCGGACTTCGGCGTCTTCAAAGCGGTCGACGGCAAAGAACTTGTCTGCAAGCGAAAGACGGATTCTTACCGCCGCATCCGGGTACTTGTCTTCGGTAATTTCGGGAAAGGTTTCTCGAAAAACCTTAAGCGCCTGCGGCGTCGGACTTGCCATCTTCGGCCTCCTTCTTCGCCTTGGGAGCCGTCTTGCGAGCGGGCTTGACAGCCTGCTCAACGTCCTCACATCGAACGATGTACTGCTTCAAGTAGGGATGTGCCGCCACTGCGTCCTCGACCTCGTAGACGCGCCCCTTGGTAAAGGCGAGGGACTTGTCCTCGAGGTTGAGAGTGACGGGCCCATCGACGGTAATCTTTTTCATCGTGAGCCCTCCTCTCATTAAGCGAGGTCGCCGTAGTAGACCATTTCCGGACGGACGAATTCAACGCCACCAAGAGCACCGTAGTACGGCACGGACTGCATGAAGTCACGGAACTGCGGAGCCATGGACTGGAGCTGAACGAGCGGGAAGCGAACAACGTCGCGAGCCTTCGTGTAGGCAACCAGACGACCATTGCCGCTGTTGATCGAGCTGTCATTCAGCCACTTAACCGGACGGATCGTGAGCTTGCCGCCGTTGGAGACGGCAATGTTGTTCTGGAGGACATATTCCAGAACGTTCTTGTCAACGTTCGGGAGCTGCTTGGAGGCGAGAGCCGCAAAGAGAGCCGGCGGGATCAGGATCGTATCGGGGATACGAATGTACTGAGTAGCCTTCCAAGAGGATTCGAGAACCGTGTTGAAGAGGTTGACGGCGTCTTCAGCACTCATCGTCTTAACGTTAACGGAACCAAGGTTGGACTTGGCAACGACGGCATCGTTGTTGAGAAGGCCCTTGACGCCAATGCCTTCGTCGCCCATGTAGACCTGCTGATCAATGTCGAGCTGGTGCTTGAACTTCATGGCGTCATACTTCTGAACGTCGATCGGGCGACCGACCTGCATGGCCTTCTGAAGTTCAAAGATGGAGTAGGACACTTCCATGCCCCACGGGGTAAGCGGCGTCGTGACCTTCGACGTTTCGACGGAGACGCGGGCCGGGGTGGTGTCCATGCCCTTGATCCAAGACTTACCGGAGCCGCCGATCGAGCCAAAGCCGCCCGCGTAATTGGCGAGCATGAAGGACGTAACCTCGTCAGCAATGGTCACGTCTTCACGAAGGTCAATGTCACGAGACCACGTGAAATCAGCGAGCGGAGCGTACAGCTCCTGATCGAGGCGTTCGAGTTCGCCGACGAGAAAAGCGCCGGTCGAAGAGATTTCTGCATCAGTGAAGCGCATGTTTCACTCCTTAAATGTTGAAAGCGATTTCGACAAGGCCGGAGGCGTCAGCAGCGCCCATGAAGGTGCAACCCGGAATAGCCGTGTTGGTGCCCTTGTCAGCCGTGATCGTGCCGTCGGTCTTGAGGTAGACGGTGCCGCCGAGAGCGGGCGTACCGCCGGCCGTCTTGACGACCATGTAGCCGCGACGGAGAACCGTCAGAATGTCGGCCTTCTGGACGCCTGCTGCATCCACCTGACCGTATTCGCGGACGGCAAAGCCGTAGACCGCATCCGTGTTGGCCGTCGTAGCGGCAACGGTCTGGCCGTCGAGCTTGACGGGAACGCCGAAAGCCTTGACCGTACCGTTGTTCTTGTGGACTTCGGTCGTGAAGTCAAAGAAGCCGCGAGTGATTTCACCTGCGAAGCCGCGCGGCATCGAGGTACCGATGAACTGAGACATTACTTGCCCTCCCAGAAGGTTTTGTACTTGGTATTGAGTTCGGAATTGGACGGACGAGCGGGCGTTTGCTGACCGCCGTCACCAAAGCCGCGAGCCGTCGGGTTATTCTTGGAACGAGCCAGAAGAACAGCCGCCTTGAAGGCCACATCGAGAGCCTGACCGTCAAGCGTGGCGGAGTCGCCAAACGGCTTATTGCCTGAAAGCTTCAGGGCATTGCGCTTGATGCGACCGACCAGACCGCGAGTGAACTTGCCGCCTTCGCCATCACCCTGCGGCTTCGCGATACCCGGTGCGAGTTCGTCAGCGTCAGCCATCACCTGCTCGACTTCTTCGTCAGCGACGATTTCAGCGTCAGGATCGACTTCGCCGCCTTCATTGCCTTCCGCGCCCTCTTGGGGTTCGGGAGGCTCTTCGTCAGCGGTCGGCTTTTCCATCGCAGTGACCTTTTCGGTCAAGGCCGCCACGGACTTCTCGATCGCGTCAAGGCGTTCCTCAGCGGTCGGAGCCGGAGCAGGTTCGCCCTGACCGTCATCTCCTACAGGATTCGCATCGACCGAATCGAGGCATTCGTTAAAACCCTCTTCGTCGCCATCTTTGAAAAAGCGACGCAGAGCGTTCTTCCAGGACTTTGGTTTCATAAAACCATCTCCTATTTTGCAAATCTCGCCACAGCGAGCTTTTTCTACCAAGGCGAGGTGGTTGCCCACGATGCCCTCCTGATGCCCCCGACCATCGCCGTCGTCGATGGCCTTGGCGTCATAGCCGCAGCTCACCTCCGTCAGCAGGCCTTCCTCGACAAGCCGAATGCCTTCGGCGTCTTGGAGGAGCAAGTCGGCGAGAAGAAGGGAGCTTTGATCCCCCTCTCCTCGCCTGACGTTCTGTACATGTCCGATGCTGATCTTTCTCCAGTTGTCTGGATCAGCAAACTGACCGTGCCCGATGACGACCGGCTTGCCCTCAAAGCTCGCCATCGTCTCGGGCTTGAATAGTTCCGCCTCAGAACGGCTCATAACTACCTTTCCGCCCTTGCCTGCAATACCAGTCTCAAGCGGCGTGTAGTCGAACTCGCCGACACGACTGATCGGCACGTCCTTGCACAGCAAAAAGCCCTCAGGCGTTTTCTCTCGCCGAGGGCTTAACTGTTCGACGGTGTAGAACTCAGCACCATCTTTGAATCTCATTTTTCATACCCCGTTTTGGAGAACAGTGGTTCGGGAAAACACCTGCAATTCCATACGCACCCTGGATGACTTCTAACAGGCGTTCCGCCTTTTCCGACCTCGCAGATCGGCGGCGAGTCCCACCGTTGAACCGTCCCATCAAGGCGAGCGTGCATGTCTCGCACAGCCCCGTCTCCGACAGTTCGCCAGATGTAGCCGGTTGACCCGACGGCCTTGGCTCTGGCCTGTGTGAAGTTGGATCGAGCTCGAGCCGTCTCCGTTCGCGCAATGCAGATTGCACGGGCCTCCGTGCTTGCACCCAGTTCGTTCTTGATGCGAGCCGCGATTTCAGGGAAACGCTGCCCGTTTGCCAAACCGGACCTGACCCACTCATGAACCTTCATGGCGGCCTCATGCGGGATTGTCTTGATCAGATCAACCTGCTCTGCCTGCATGCGCTGGTACTCGTTTGCGATGGCAGGAGAACGAAGGCGCTTGCGTGTCGCCCTCGTGATTCCCTCGCCAACTCGTAGCCAAGTGTCGTAGTCAGCCTGATCGGCTCGCTTGAGCATGACGCTTGCGATGTCCAGTGCATAGGCATTCAGCGAGTCCTCATACGAGAAGAGCCGCCTTTGAATCTGGGAGACCGCAACGAAAAGATCGGTCTCTTCTTCGAACTCACGAGCGATCAGGTCAACCTGCTTCGCGATTTGCAAGAGGCGCTTTCGGTACCAGCGGTTTAGGTTCGCCGTTTTCGTCGGCTCCCGAAACGCCGTTTTCGATTTGACCTTCATTCAGTCCTCCAAAAGTCGGCGGCATCAAACCGTTGTCCGCCTCTTCCGCCTCATCAATGTCCTCATCGGTAATTGACGAGAAGAGTCCGATCACATCGGAAAGCTTGCGAAGCTCCTTCATGGCAACAGACGGAGTGATAGCGTCCGCCTGAAGGGCTTGAATGATCGCCCCGGCCATGCCCGTAGCGGCCTGCGCCTTCTGCTCGTTCGTCATCTGCCAAAGAGACTTGAACTCAAAGCTGAAGTCGTCAGCCGGCGGCGTCCCCATCTCGCTCTCGTACATGACATTGAGCAAGCGTTTCATGCCCGGACGCAGATCGCTGTCCTGATCATGCTTGACGTTGTCGTAGTACGTGCGCAGATCGCTTTCACCAGTGGAGTTGAAACCCGTAGGAGATTGACCGAAGAGGCGCACAAGAGGTACGCCGATTGCACCAGAGATCTGCTGACCAATCTGGAGCATGACTTCAGGGATGCCCGTAAACGTGTACTGCATCGTTTGGAAGTCGTCGGACGAATCGCCGATGGTCATGCCCTCGATGCCCTGGAACATGCGGATGTAGTCCATCTGTTTCAGGAAGCCCTTGGCGGCAAGATCGTTCGTGAGGATGTCCCTCAAGCCTTCAACCTTGTAGTAGCGCAGATACGCCTTCGACAAGAGCTGTGCTGCGCCTTCCGTTGCCAGATCGAACATGGAGATTCGATCAAAGACGGTCTCGAGAATGGAAGCACCCCAGCCGCCGTAAGCGCGTCGCAGGTTGTAGGGCAGGCGTCGACCTTCAAAGCGGATCACACGTGAGTAGTGAACGCGCTGAGACGGGATCGAGATTTCGCTAGACCCCGCGATGATCGTGTAATACTCAGGCTTTCCGAAGTCCGCACCGAGCGTTTGAACGGTGCTGCCAAGCGTCGGATCAATCTGCCATCGATCAAGGACACACAAGCCCTTAAAGGAGCCTTGGCGAATCTTGCCGAGAGGCGTGCTCATGTCGTCGCCGTCAATGAGCATGACTGCGATAGAACCGCCATAGAGGCGAGACCACTTGATCGCGTCGCAGAGAGAGTTCCAAACGCCAAGATCGTCCATCTGGGTATTGATCTTGTCGACCACAGACGGATCGCTTGCCTTGATATCCACGCCTTCACGCGTCATGTCTTCGGCGATGATGTCAACAGCCAGACCGCAGATCCACGAGCCCTGATACGCCCACTCGAGCTGATTGCGCTCCATGGACTTGAACTCGGGAATGTACCGCGTCTTCTGGAAGGTGTTCTGCGTGTTCGGCCCGATGCGCAGAAGCGCATTGCTCACGCCGTCGGCAAAACGCTGAGTGCGCCGTCCGACTCGTTTGTTGTTTCGCATAATGCTCCTCATTGCGCAAGGCGAGCCCACTTGGACAAGCCCGGCTTGGTGATGTATCCATCGAGTGCGTAGCGAATGCCGTCGATGGCGTGATTGTTCTTGTCAACAAAGACCGAAAGGACCTCTCCAGTCGTCTTGTCGACCTTGTAGCTGTAAAGCCTGAATTCGTCCGCAGTGTGCTTGCATCGCGGATGAACGATGATTTTCTCGAAGCTCTTCAAGTAGGCCACGCCATCCTCAATGCTTCCCTGCCACTTACTGGCGGCACTTATGCGGAAAGGCGGGTTTGCACGATTCGCAAGGTAGCTGATGGTCTCTGGTCGAGCCGCATCAGCGTGAATCGGCCAGTTGTCGACCTCTGGAACGGTTCTATAGAACGCAGGCAGTTCATCAATCTCAACGCCGACCGCATACGCCTCATAGTCGATGTAGAGCTTTCCGTCGTACATGAAGCACCGGATGAGCGTACTCGGGTCTCTGGCAAAGCCAAAGTCGGCACCGAAGAACAAGCGGTCTGCCTTCTTCCACAGATCGTCAGGAAAGCTCTCTACGCTGTAGCGTCCCTTGAACACCTGAGCATCCGACACGGTGCGCGGAAAGCCCTCCCAGATGTGGAGGTACTTCTCAAAGTCAACAGCCTTGTCATGCTCCATCTCAGCGCGTAGCTCGGGCGGGAAATGCGGATTCTCATCAAAGTTGATCTTTCGCACGTAGGCTTCTGGAGGCGGATTCTCAATGAAGTGCTTCGTCGTCGGATCATCGGCATTCAGAGGGTTGAACGTTACCCAGATCTCTGAACCCTGCTTACGAACGGTCGGAATCAGAACCTCCCATGAGGATTCGGAGACGGTCTGTGCCTCTTCAACCCAGCAAATGTCGATGCCTTCGGTTGACTTCACAGACTGCTCATTTCTGAGCAAGCCCTTGAAGATGAATCGCGAGCCAGTCAGCTTGTGGCGAATCTCAGACTCCAAAAAGGAAAAGCGCCCCGATATGCCGAGACGCTCTGCCGTGTCCCTCAGGATCTGATAGGACGAGTCTTTGATGGAGTTCTGAATCTCGCGGCAGCACAGGACTCTGATGTTTGCCATGTCGCACATCACAATCAGAGCCTGTGCCACCGCCCACGACTTACCCGAGCCGCGCCCGCCATAGAAGACCTTGTATCTATGTGGCCTCCAGATCTCACGGAAAGGATCAGTCATCCTTCTGAGCCTCCAGCATCTTGGCGTAGACCTCTGCCATTCCCTTAGCGTCGTCAGTCGCATCAACCTTCACGGTCTTGCGATTGCCGTAGCGCGAATCATCACGCCAAGCTGCCTGTCGGGCCTTCTCCTGCATCAGCACCTTGTAGGCCTCGACCGCCCCCTTCGGGAAGTCCTCGCCGTTCATGAGACGCGTCTGCAACTGGTCGTTGAGTTCGTCTTGGAGCTCGAGGAGGTCATCGTTAAACTTTTCTGCGCTCTCCTCCCTCGCGCGCGCGGACTGGGTAAGAAAGTCGGGATGATCATCCTTCCACTTCCTCAGCGTGAGCGTAGTGGGCATCCCAGGCATCTTACAAATCGTGCGCTCGGACTTGCCTTCTCGGATCAAGCCACAGATCTTTTGAGCCAGCTCTTCCGTGTACTTACTTGGGCGACCCATCCTCGGAGCGCTAGAGCTTTTCTTTTTTTCAGTCATAGCACAGTCTCACTAATGGAAACCCTGATCAAATATCGAAACGCAAGGCGTTATCCTTGAATTTCCTTCAGGAGCAAGTCATGGGATTTTTTTCAGCCTTAGTCAAAATGCTTTTCAAATCCGAGAAAAGCAAAACTTCAGAACAAAAGCCAAAAACCGTCTCTTCGCCAAAGACAAACCTCTTCCCGTATACGGAGGAAGATGCCGCAAAATTCACCGCCGATCTAATTGATGGAATAACTGAAGAGCAACGATCTCTCATCGTAAAAGAGCTTTGTCGTCTGAACAGAACGGACAGGGGAGGCCAAGAGAGCGTTGCCACCAATCTGCTTCAAATCCTAGGAGATGCCGACTGGCACTGGAAGGAGTGGGACTACTGGCAACCCCGATGCGTCTCTGAAGAGCTTTGGGGGTGGCACATGATGTTCTGCAGCCCTTATCCAGACGAGATTGACTGGGAAAAGGAAAGAGCAAAGACCAAACCCGAAACCATTGTTAATTCACTCAAGGCTCAGGAAGCTAAAGACCTGATCAAGAGCTATGTTGCCGATGACATCGTCATCAAAACCAAGTCTGATGTTCTTTCCTTCCTGAAAAATAACCCCGAACTCTTTGAAAAAATCAGGGATCGCCGAATTCAAGAAAGGTGGGATTCAAAGCCCCATAGAACTGAAGCCAGCAAAGAAGAGATTGCGACACTACTTGCTTGGACAGTCTGGGGTCGCATGAGTTTCATTCGAAACGTAGTCCGTTGCCTGTCACTTGGGATGAAATACCGAGTCTATTGGCTTGAAGACCATGACGAGGAATTCTTCAAAGTGGCCAAAGTAGCCAAAGACAATCCATGGAAGCACAAAAAAATTCTTCCTAACTTCCCTGGTGGAATTGCAGACGTTCTATCCGACTAGGATTCAATCTGCTCCATCAACAAGCAAAAACCCGCGAGGCCTTCACCTTGCGGGTTCGTTTCTTCCGGGCACGCCGAAGCTCCCATTTCGGGAGCTGCGGAGTCAAACCGTGAGCCAACTGCTCGTCAATATTCTTTATTTTACCACTGTTTCGCTGAGAGTTTCAACGATAGAGAAGAGCTGAGATACTGCGCGTTCTTTATGCCTCTGAAAGGTTTTATGCCCAAGAGAAAGCTTGTGCTCAATGGTGTTCGGCGACACAAAACAACAGTAGTGAAGGCGCAAAACGTCCCTGTTTACAGAGGTCATGCGCTCGTCTCGGTACGCCGCATCCAACAGATCGGCATCAGCCAGGTCAATGCCGCGAGTAGCTGGTAGCGGACGCATTACCGGGAGCTGTTCCCCTTCTTCCGGCTGTCGATCGTAGTAGTACCGAAGGGACTCGCAGAAAACCTGCGTAGCTCCTTTCTTGGTCTTCGGGCATTCGCGGTTTGCTCGTGCCCAGTTGCGCAAACGCTGTTCTTGCTCTTTCGTGATCATCAGAACTCCTCAATCCTCCAGCCACCGCCGTCTTTCTTGGGTTGTTTGTAGACGGCCTTGAAAACGAACGGAAACTTCTCGGCCGCCACCTTGACTTTCACACGGGCGTCGTCGGTCCAGAATCCTTTGACCTCGTGCATCTCCATGACTCCATCAGCCCGTAGAACGGCGAAATCAGGCGTGTAGCGGCATCCGTCAGCGAGCTTAAGGGTGACGCCTTCAAAGGCATACCAGACGATCTCCTGCGCGTTTCTGGCGGCTTCTAGCGTGGTTGCATAAGCCGCCTCCGTGCGGTTCATCTGGCCGGACTTCATTCGTCCGAGTGCGAGAACCATTTTGTTCATACGTTCAGCCTTTCCTTATCGGACTTGTCCATGTGCCTGATGAGCGAGTCTGCTTGCTTGCGAACGGACTTGAGGAGAGTGACAACGTTCTTACGAGCGTCCGTGCGCTCCCAGTTGTGGCGGCCTCGTTGGTTGTTAGCCAGAATGCAGATTTGCGTTTCCGCGTCATCGAGCGTGGAGAGCAAGTGTTTGACCTTGGTTTCTTCGGTTGGAGTAAAGAGGTTCATGTGTGGTCCTTAGAGGTTGCCGTCATAGAAAGGAGCGCCCGGCTCAACGTGCCAGCTCTTGACGCAGAGAATGTTCAGCTTGGTTTTGTGGAGCGGGATGTAGATGGTGCGCTTGTCATCGCGGTACCCGTAAACGCGGAAGTTGGCGCAAACGGGCTTGTCCTTCCAAGAGCGCAGGATGAAAAGGCATCGTTGGCCGATAGCTGGGAGGTTTTCCTTGCCCTTGATTTCGACCGGCTGAAAATCTTCATCTTTGAGTTCACTCATCGTTTCTTCCTGTTTAGTTTTGAGATTCCCCGTGAGATGATTGACGGTGTCTCCCCAGACAAACCATCAACCAACTCACGGAGAAATTGAAATTGACAATTGACGAATTAACGAAGTTCCTAAACGAACGTGCGAACGGCATGCGGTGCCCCATCTGTAAGTCCACCGATTGGTACCTGAAGGTTGACGACGGCGTGGTTAGAGAAACCAACGTAGCCACAGGCTATCGCCAGGATCTTCAAGCCGCCTTGGGCGAACTCATTACGGAATTTGGTGGCCAACAGCCAAAAGAATCCACTGATCAGCAAGCCGGAAAAGATGAACAAGACCTTTTGAGTTCTTGCATCATTCTTCGTTGCAACCACTGCGGGCGTCTCGAGTTCTTTGATCGATCGTTTATTGAGGAACAAATTCATGGCAAAAACTGACGATTCACAGTGGGTAAAGCTTTACCTTGACCATACGGACGAAGTTGAGAATCGTCTTTCGAACTCGATCAAGGAATCCGAGAGACGAACCGCAGAACGAATTACCGAGCTCAGCTCCAGAGTCGACGGGAAGGTCAGCAAGACGACAGTCAACTGGCTTATCGGCATTGCTACCGTTGTTATTGGAGCCATCGCTTCCAAGGTCTTTGGCTTCGGCCTCACCTAGTAGCGTTTCCACATAGTTACGATTGAACGAGACGACGTGGCCACAGTGACTGCACATGATGAGAATGTTTTCGTTTTCCTCATTCACACTCATCATCCAGTCCTGGCGGCCACAGACAGCACAGATGACGCCGTGCACACGTTCATTCAAAAAGCGCTCGAAGTCTTGTCGTTTCACTCGTTTCTCCTTATGGATAGATGGCTTTATTGAGTTGATCTGCTTCAGCCCTCTGTAGCCGTGCGACGAAGCCGTCGTGCTTCATGAGCGCGCGCTCTTTTGTAGCGCTGACGGCGCGTCGGCACGGCGAGTTGCAGTGCTCGAGCTGGAGTAGCAGCGTCGTCTCGTATCGGTCGAGCTTGCGTTCAACGAAGACCGGGGCGGTGCGCACGATCCAGTGGCGGCTGCGGGCGTCGATGTATTCGGTGCGCTTGCAGTTGCGTCCGGTGAACTCATCGAGGATCATCAAAGCCTCCTTTCTGGCTTAACCATGCTCGACTCAACCAGGCCGATCAGAATCTGGTCGATCTCTTCACGAAGCC